>Ga0126311_10000913_pt1 | contig 13898 bp, 10 predicted proteins | sample Plot61_FD_92539 | JGI IMG/M metagenome (GOLD analysis project Ga0126311, IMG submission 92539) | Serpentine soil microbial communities from UC McLaughlin Reserve, CA, USA - Plot61 | ecosystem: Environmental > Terrestrial > Soil > Grasslands | place: USA: UC McLaughlin Reserve, Lake County...
ATATTGAGGGCAATCACCTGATTCCTGTCGTGTGGAACGGTCGCCTCTTCTTGTTTTGGCCGATGTTCATGGAGAAATCGAAGCCCCCGACGCTAGAGGTTCCTGTTTTAAACCAGGGCGGCTCGATCAAGGCCGAGAACCATAAATTCTGGGACTTGAAGCTGGCGTGGAGTGAACGCAAGCAGGGTAAGTGGACCAGCAAACATATCTCGTCGCGCTCCTCGGAGATTAGTTTCGCCGATCATAAACTTGCGAGCTTGTCTAAAGTCGTTTTCTACCCGGAGATTCAAGGCAACGATCTGATCATCCATCAGCTATTCGATACAACAGCGTTGGGTGACTTCGCCGCCTCAACAATCTCAAGACGACCGCCTGACTCGATAAATCCGAATCTTCCAACAGGCGGCGTCTTTGATCCTGATGCGGGCATCGGCATTTTCGATCCTGATGCGGGCAACGTGCCGGAGGCCGGCGACGCCGAAACAACCCCGCCCGACCCCCACAATGCTCAAACTCGCTTCTTCTTCGGTGGCTGTAACTTTGATCCTGAAATCAGCCGGTATGCGAATAACATCTTTCCTGGCGGACGCAATAGAGTTTTGCCCGGAACTCAGCGCTCAAGAATGTTCTTCCGCGAGATAGAAGAAAGCGGGTTAACGCTTTCCATCCGAATAGACCCTGACAATTTCCGAGTACTTGAAAATTTCCGAGTCGTTCTCGCACGAACCCCTGAGACATACTGGGTAGCGACCCAGGGAGCAGAGTTCGGTGCCATCCGTAGACCGTTTCTTTTTCAGGATCGCTCGCGCCGCTACCTCATTACTCCAAAGCTTCCCTTGTTGTTGAAAGATCGTTTCATAGACCCCGGTGAAGTGGGAGGAGTCATTGTTGCACGCCGCTTACTGTCAGCAGCAGTTACTAATGACCTGGATGTCTCACCCACCATCACGCTTGGCACCGACAGCCAAACTGTTCCACCTTTCATCCCACGTCCCAATATCAAGTACAGCTTTCAGACCTTTTATCACCCCTACGTTTGTCCACTCATCTCTATCTTGAACCGGCAGGGTCTGGATCAGATGCTTCGTCGAGAGGTACAGCTAGACCCTCATCGATTCATGCCCGGCGCGGCAGTCGCGCCTTTTGATTTTAAGGACACCTACCGGCCTGACTCCGAAGTGATAGCCGGAGCCTACCCGACAGAGGAATTAGATTTTGGCTTTTCCGGTTCCTACTCCTCGTACAATTGGGAACTGTTCTTCCATGCACCGCTTTTGATTGCCGATAGATTGACTAAAAACCAGCGCTTTGAGGAAGCAGCCAAGTGGTTTCACTACATCTTCAACCCGACCGATGCTTCCAGCGAGCCGGCACCGCAGCGATACTGGCAAACCAAGGAATTCTTCGAGAAGACGGGCGAGGACTATCAACAAAACCGACTTGCCAATCTATTTAGAATCCTAGCCAAAGCGAGCGAGCTGCGACAGCTCACCAACCCGACGACGGAACAACAAAGAGACCTGCAAAGCCTGACCGACCTTGAAGCTTCCATCAAAGCATGGCGGGACAAACCCTTCCGTCCCCATCTGGTGGCGAGCATGCGAACAACGGCGTACCAAAAATCCGTGGTCATGAAGTACATAGATAACCTCATTGCCTGGGGTGATCAGCTTTTCCGCCGCGATACCATGGAGACGCTTAACGAAGCCACACAGCTTTACGTGTTGGCGGCAGATATTCTCGGGCCGCGCCCTGTCGAGGTGCCGGCAAGACTCACGCCTCAAGTTCAAACCTATAACTCCCTAGAGCCCCGGCTGGATGATTTCTCGAATGCTCTGGTTGAGATCGAAGAGTTTATCCCGGTAGATACTGACCCAGGCACCAATGTCCCGGAGCAACAGCCTCCCTCCGTGCTCTTCTTCTGTCTACCAAAAAACGACAAGCTACTGGGCTACTGGGATACGGTCGCCGACCGCTTATTCAAGCTTCGCCATTGCATGAACATAGAGGGTGTGGTCCGGCAGCTACCGCTGTTTGAACCTCCCATTGACCCGGCATTGCTGGTGCGAGGCGTCGCTGCCGGTTTGGACTTGAACAGCCTGATTAACGATGTCGCCGCGCTGCGGCCCGGATATCGTTTCAGCGTGTTGTCTCAAAAAGCAACTGAACTTTCAGGTGAACTGAAATCTCTCGGCGCGACCCTGCTTGCCACACTGGAAAAGCGTGACGCAGAGCAACTCTCGCTGCTGCGAGCCAGACGCGAGACAGGTTTACTTGAGATGATCGAGCAGGTGAGGGAACAACAACTTGAAGAAGCGAGTGCATCTGCTGTTGCGTTGCAGAAATCAAGAGACCTCGCTGTTTCTCGTTATCTTCACTATCAAAGGCTGCTTGGAGTCGAAAACCCACCGATCCCCGCTGTTGATGAGGTGATTCCGGAAATCGCGGCATCGCCAATGACAAAAATCTCTGTAACCAACGGGATAAGGCAGATCCTTCACGAGACGGCGGAAATAGCCTCGCTTAAGGAAGCCACCATAGAGCGAGGCTTAGCGGCTGGGGCGGCTGTCGTCGCTGCATTTCTTGCGCCTCTTCCCGATCTAAAAACCCAACCGATGGGTGTGGGGGGGTCGTCTAAGTTACACCGGGCGTCGTCCATGCTCGCTCTGTCCTTTGGCGCATTTGCAGAACACAGCACTTATCAGGCGGGACTGTCATCTCGAAATGCGCAGTATGTTATGCGTGCACACGAATGGACACTGCAAAACAATCTGGCCGCCCGCGAGATCATGCAAATTGATAAGCAAATCCTCGCCGCCGAGATTCGCACGGAGATCGCTCGTCTCGAACTGCGGAACCACCGACGGCAAATGGAAAACGCCCGTGAGGTTGAAGAACTCATGCGCGACAAATACACCAATCGGGAACTCTACTCCTGGATGGTGGGCCAGATGTCCGGCGTCTATTTCCAGGCTTACAAGTTGGCCTACGAGACGGCCAAACGAACAGAGCTATGCTATCGACATGAGCTTGGTATCACGAACTCAAACTTCATCCAGTTCGGATACTGGGACAGCCTCAAGAAGGGATTGATGGCCGGGGAAAAACTTCACCATGACCTCAAGCGGATGGAAGTGGCTTACCTCGATGCCAACACGCGCGAGTATGAGTTGACTAAACATGTCTCGCTCGTGTCGCTCGACCCGGAACAATTCCTCACGCTAAAGGAGACGGGTAAGTGTGAGTTCAAGATTCCGGAATGGCTTTTTGATTTGGAGACGCCCGGTCATTTCATGCGCCGACTGAAGATGGTGAGCCTGACTATTCCGTGCGTCACCGGCCCTTACACGAGCATCCACTGCAAGCTTCAGTTGACGAAGAACTCTTACCGACAGAATGTGGACACGACCTCCGGATATCCACGGCCTACCGATGAGTCGGGCGATTCGGATGCTCGGTTCATCGACGATCTGGTCGTGGTGGGGAAGATCGTTACCAGTACGGCTCAGAATGATGCGGGACTATTCGAGCTTAATATGCGGGATGAACGTTATCTGCCGTTCGAGGGCGCAGGAGCCATCGGCACCTGGCAGCTCGAATTACCGTTGGAGTTTAAGAGCTTTGACTACAGCACGATTTCCGATGTCATTCTCCACTTGCGATACACGGCGCGCGACGGTGGCGATGAGCTGGGTAATGCGGCTACTGTTTCCGCGAAGAATTTATTGGGTGAAGAAGGCGATCAACCGTTGTTTCGACTCTTCAGCTTGCGTCATGAGTTCCCGACGGAGTGGCACCGGTTTGTCAGTTCTCCACCTTCGCCTTCCGGAGTCAATGTCATGACAGTGGATTTGGCTACGACAAGATTTCCTTACTTTGTGCAAAACCGAGCGATCAACGTTAATCTAGCCAGAGTAATCGCGAAGACTAAGCCAACCGCTTCTAATAACGTGGCCGTTGTGCCCGGACAGACCATAACCGATGTCACTAAAACCCCCTGGCTTCCCGCAGGCAGCCCTTCGCAGGGCAACCCCGGGCCATGGACGTTTGGGACAGACGGTGATCCGAAAACCTTCGAAGAAGTTTTCGTGATTCTGTCATATAACGTAAGTTAACCGGGTTTCAAAGAGGCGCACACGCTTCAAGCTTTCACACGAACTGCGTCATCTATATTAGTCTTTCCCCGGTGAAACATTCATGAGATACTGACCGTCCTTTGTAAAGGGCTGGGTGGCGGAGGAGTCTTGATTCTTGTCCTCTCCTGCCGATGTTGCCACTGAAAGCTCAGCATAGCCTATTCACCCTCTCATGTGTGGCAGAGGGCACTTTACTTCAGCTAGCTTCAGATAATATACAACTCGACATAGTCTGCCGGGCTTTCGGCACTCATGTCTGATGAAGGCAAACATCAATTTATGACCGCGACGGAACGGCCACTAATTCGTGCACTGACTCTGACAGACGTGACATGCATAGTCGTCGGCACCGTGATCGGAACCGGTGTGTTCCTGAAGTCCGCTGTCATGACGCAGCAGTTAGGTACGCCGACATTAGTTCTTCCAGCATGGGCCGCAGCCGGTATTCTTTCCTTAGCCGGAGCGATGACCTATGCAGAGATGGGCTCCATGTTCCCCGAAGCCGGCGGCGATTACGTTTTCCTGAGAGAGGCTTACAAAGCCTTCTGAGAGGTGGAAATGTCTCGAATTTTCTCTGGTATTTCGACGACAGTTGTAAAGTTAATCATCCCTCTTCTTTTATCCATCATCATCCCAATGTTTTTTAGTTTTGCCACAATAGGTGGCAAGCCTCTTCTCAGTGCGTTCGAACAATTCATGCTCGGCGGATTGATATTCCTGGCTTCAACCTTAATTAGCGTCAGTAATGAGGTCAGCGAAATGTTGAAGCTTCGAAGACAGGAGCACCAATTCTGGGATGTACAGAATGACGTTGATAAGTTGTTCGCCAATATGCGGGCTTCCTTCAATAAGGTCCTGCGAGAGAGCTCGCCCGAAGAAAATTTGTTTGCGCAGTACTTTCAAGGAGTACTCTCAGAGGTATCCGCAAGTATTTATATGGCTGCAACCAAGAAGGAGCTCCGGGTCGATGAGTTGACATTTGGTACCACAGATCTCCTACTTAAAATAATGGAACGGCGCGCGCGTGACACCTTCAGATTAGTTCATAGCCTTGATGCGCGCCCCAACAACTTCGACTTCAGTACCTGGGCCAGATCGTATTATCAAGAGCTTACTCAACTTGCTGCTGCCGATAAAATATCAGTAAGACGGCTCTTTATTTTCGGAGATGAGACAGACCTGGAGAGCCCTTTAGCTCAGAAGCTCTTCGCTTTTCATACAGGTAATAAGGGCTATGAGTATAGAGTGATATCGCGGGCCGACTGGATGGCAATCGTCAGGGGCAATAAGCTGCCGGAAGCGCACTCGGAATTCGGGGTGTGGGGGGATATGCTAGCGTATTCGGCAATCCGCTCTAGTCCCGTACACATGGAAGGCGCTTACTACTCTCTGCCGCAAGTTATTGAGCGGTACCGAGAGGTGTTCGATGCCGGTTGGAGACTTGGTACTACTTTAACTCCGACATCACAGGTAAGTGGTACTGTCGGAGTAGCCGAGCTTTTCGCGACCACCTCTAAACCCGGCGCTCTGAATTCAGGCAATGCATCACCGACTCCGTAAGGGTCAGAAGAAATCTCGCCCGATGCTACAGCAGACGTGAGGCAGATATGCGGCTTGTCCAATTTGAAGCGAGCGATGGATTACGCCTTAACGGTATTCTGGAAGATACCGGCTCTGACACTACAATCATTCATGTGCACGGCAAGAGCGGTAACTTCTACGAGAACAAGTTCGTCAAAGTTATGTTGGAGGCATATCCGAGCGGGGGCTTTAACTTCCTGAGTTTCAATAATCGCGGCCACTCGTCATACGTTGAAGCCTATCAGAAGGGAGACATCGCTTATATAGGAGCTGCGGTCGAAAGATTCGAGGACTGTCTTTTAGATCTTCAGGCTGCGGAACAGTTCGCAAGGACTTTCAGTTCGCGCGTGGTAATGCAGGGCCACAGCTTCGGCTGCGAGAAGATCATGTACTATTCACAGCACATCAACCCGACTCTGGATTTAGTACTGCTTTCGCCATGCGACGGTTATCACCTACAGAACATCTACATTGAGCCCGAAACCGTGGAAGAACAGATTGTCAGACTCCGAAGAGATTATAAACTGGAGGGCTTGGAGTGGCTGCCTCCGAAGGAATATGGCATTCGAGTTTCAGGTAAGGAGTATCATGTGCCAATCACTGTCAATGCATTATTAGACCTACTGACCGGGCCGGCGTTTGAATTATTATCTTTAGACAAAACATGGTCCGGGCCGCCGATAGCCTCTCGCTCGTTCGTCTATCTGGGTGGTCGGGACGGCCTTCAGATCGCGGGAGTCGAACCAATGGTGAAAGAGCTAAATGCGCGTTTTAAAGATGTGAAGGTGGCTGTCTTTCCTAACGGAGACCACCATCTCGCACCCATTCAACGTGAAGTGATAGAAAGTATCTCATCCTGGCTTCGAAGATAAGCTTTTACCACTTGCGATAAGCAGTCTGGCGAAATACCCGTTAACATTTACGAGCTGAGTGTTTCTGAGAGTAATAAATCCCTTCCGATCTACGTTTACAGAAAGCACTTCGAGATTAATTCCGGCAAAGATAACTATAGATGCCTAACCGTCCTCTTGAGGAACCCGTGGGATTGAGGGCGTCACTGTCGAACTGAAGAGCTTGATCATACTCTGGATTTCCGCCTCTAAATGTGTTGGTAATATTTGTGGGAGCGCCCCGGTAAGCCACTGCATAAACGCTCGGCACAGGTGAGGGTTCGCTAGTATGGCACGTAAGCCTGCAAGCTCTTCAGTAGGTAAATCGTGGAGCCGGGTGGAGGCAATCGTGGCTTGATATGACGGCATCAACTTGTGGTTTCTCTTGCGTTCGAATTCGCTGAGGGTAGCATCCCAATCCGCACCCTCTATAATCCCATTCAGCACATCGGCCAGAAGAAAAGATTGAAGGAGTGCATCACGGATGCCAAACCCAGTGCTTGAGTCTTTGAGGTGTCCGGCGTCGCCCGCTAGTACCCACCCCGGCCCATAGGGCTTGCGAAAGTAGTTTGCAATGCCCCGTGTGCCCTTGATCCGGCCTTCCAAGACGGCGTCTTTGAGTCGCATTTCCATAAGAGGCAGTGCACGGAAGGTCTCTTCGAATCGCGTTTTTGTATTAACCCGAAAGCTATCAAAATCTTCGGGCTGAACTTCCAGAATCAAGCAATCCATTCCTGGCTGCATAGGGAATAAGAACCCGATCCTGTCCCCGATAAAGAACAACTCCAAAGCAGGTTCCGTCAACGGAACTACATTACGGTAATACCCATAAAACACGGGCCTCATGGCAGGTAAGTCGTCATAGGTGGGAGCTTTTACCCATTTGGCGACCCGCGAGTATTTGCCGTCGGCACCTACTACTACGTTAGCTCGAACTTCACGCCTCTCTCCGGCAGATGTTCTTAACACTGCCCCAATGACGCGCTCCCCCTCCCTGATAAGCTCTTCAACATTAGTCTGCGGACAGAACTCTACTCCAGCCTGTTTTATTGCGTGATTTATTAGGATGAAATCGAGATTACTTCGACGAGGCACCAAAAAGTATGTGCCGGGGGGGCCAACCGGGCCTTCAAAAAGACAGTCCTTGAGATAGGTGCGAGCCCGTGTGACACGACGAAAGCCGACTGCTTCCACGTCTGCCAAGACCCCTAGCTGTGCCAATAGTGAGATACCATGCGGGACAATTACATGTGTAGACAAGGTGTCACTGGGGAATCGATCACGATCTACCATGAGAACTCTGCGTCCGCGTTGACCCAGTAGGAGTGCCAAACTGGCACCCGCTACGCGTGAGCCGACGATAAGAATCTCATACTCCATCCTCAATCCTCCCTTACACAATTAGTTCAGGGTTTGTAGAAAGCTCAGACGGATCAAGAAACCTACCGTTACTTGGTTCAGCTTTCATCTGACTCAATCTTACCTTCGGCTCTGACTTCATGTGGTGCATTATCGTCGGCGGTTACTTCAATGGGGGCAAGTAAGACGAGTGTTTTGATCTTGCAGACACCTGTATCGTCTTCACGGCAATAATAAAGCGTGAGTTGAATGCGCAAGAGGCTCTCGCCTGAACTCATAGTATAGAGGGGAATACGTAGTTGAGGCCGAAATTCTTCAGCCGCAGGCGCGGCAGGAGTTTTCGTGCTACCGCTTAACGAGACGTGGTCAGGCCCCCGCTCTATGGAGACCTGATAGCGCTGCGGCGCAGATGGATTGAGATGATACCCGACAGGAAGCCTCACATCTATAATGAGCGCGCCTTCGCTCTGCGAGCGCAAGTGCTGAGGGGCAAGTGTCACCTCTTCAACATTGGGTGTGTATAGATTACTACCTATCTCAACCGAAGATGAATCGGGCGGCTTTAATCCTTTAAGCTTGAGTGTGGTGACCTCCTTTGTTTCCAGGTTAACGACACGCACGGCATGGTTATTCGTGTCGGCAACGTAGAGCTTTCCGTCTACGACACTGATGCCACCTGGTTCGTAGAATGAGGAAAGCACCCCGTCTTCCTGTCCGGCTTTACCCGTGCCTAGAAGTGTCTTAACGCTACGGGTCGCTGGGTCGAGTTCCTTAATCTTATGATTATAAGTATCGGCTATCAGGACCTTGCCATTGGCAACAGCAAGGCCAAGCGGATGTTGAAAGCGTACGGCATCACCAGTGCCGTCCACATCACCAAAGTCGAATAGGTCGCCTCCCGCCAGTGTGCGTACCATGGCATTCGATGACGTGAGTTGAATTGACCGAATGATATTAGATTCGCTGTCTGCGACGTATAGGTGGTGGTCGTCTGCCGCTAGCCCCGAAGGCTGCGCGAATCCAGCTCTTAACAGCTCTCCATCTCTACGTGCCTCTTGGCCCGAGCCGGCGAATGTGGAGACCTCCTGCTTTTTAAGATCAAGCTGCCAGATTTGATGCGGCCCAGCCATAGCGATATACAGGATGTGCCCAACGAGTTGTAAATCCCAAGGCGAATTGAGCGAGATAGAACGCGCCAGACCTCTCCGCCCATATGTCCTCATCTTCTCGCCATCGCCTGCGACCGATTCGACGCGCCGTGCCTTCAGGTCGGCACGTCGAATGATGTGGTTCTCCGTGTCGGCGATGTAAAGCGAGTCACCATCGAGGGCAAGCCCTTGGGGGTGATGAAAGCTGGCTATGTCGAATGCACCATCTTCGCTGCCGCGCACCCCGGTGCCAATAGTCTCGATTAAGGTGCCATCAAAGGTCGTGACAACGATACGATTGTGATTCGAGTCGGCTATAAATAGGCAGCCCGTTCTCTCATCTGCCAAAATCTTACCTGGAAAGGCGAGCGGCAAATCACCTACCTTCGCACGCTCTAGAACAAGGCTCACAGGCGTCTCGTCAAGGAGACCTCGGGTGCGAGAGTCAGCAATGGTTTCACTGATGACGCTGTCAAGCAATTCGTAGTTGCCTTCACCGGCCACGTAGCCAAGGAGATATCCCGAAGGGTCGATTAGGTACTGAGTGGGCCAAGCGCTCACGTTGTAACTGCGCCAAATGGCAAAGTCTGCATCATTGACAACCGGATGTTCAATCTCATAGCGCAGAATTATGTGGCGTATATTGTCGGTCTCCTTTTCATTATCAAACTTAGCCGAATGAACACCGATGACCACTAGATTGTTAGGATATTTGGCTTCAAGAAGTTTTAAATCAGGAATGATATGAACGCAGTTAATGCAGCCGTATGTCCAGAAATCAAGAAGCACAACCTTCCCTTTAAGGGCTTCGAGCGATAGTGGCTTATCTGTATTTAGCCACCCTCGTCCGCCTATAAGCTCAGGCGCACGTATACGCCCTTTATGTGATATCGACATATCTAAATGCCTTTCAAGGAAAGTATATATAACATTGCTACTGACCGATGACGCCTTTATCTCGCCCTAATCACCTTTCTTTGCACGACATTACCCCATAGCTGAACAGACACAGGTGCCAGCTTTTTTCATAATGTGCATTATCGGAATTATTGTAAGGAGGGCAGGATTTATGGTTGAATTCCCTTCTCCGGCATCTGTTTAGCATCTTGTGAAACCCTGTGAAACGCAGATTCTAGGTTGCTGCTTGATCGCTCTCTTGGGGCATATTGAGCCTCAAATGCTGACACTTTGCTACTCCCTGCTCAATTCCCTTCGGATAATAGAACCCTGTTCCCTGGCAATCTGGACAATGAGTAACGTCGACGAGTGCCTGTGAGGGAGATGGATTAAGGAAAACTTCGATCAGTACATCGGCCTCTCCAGTTCGATGAATAGTCGTGGCATATCCGCCTGGATTGTTGATTCCCTGTCCAGTGGAGCGCAGATGCTGGGCGTACCTTCGGCATTCTTCCAGTGAGAATTTAGAGCCCACACGCACACCTTCCTGTGTTTGTGTGTTTTCTTTTTGTGTATTTACTTTATTGTCGGCAATCCTTGCAGGGGCTGCAGTTTTTGCAGCCCCTGCAAGGATTGCCGGGGCTGCAGTTTTTGCACGGGCTGCCTGCGGTAAGAGCATCTGGAAAGTTACTCCTCTTTCATGCTGGTTTTTGTTATTCAGATCAACACGAAGGCGCTTGATTAGGCTTCTTTTCTCTAATGCCTGAACACATGTAGTGACCTGTCTAGTGCTTAAGTTACAAGACTTTCCGAGCCTCCCCATACTGACGTGACAGGTGTCTTTCTGGAAGCCCCAAGTGAGTCTGTAGAGACGTAGAAGGACACTCTGCTCCGAGGTTCTGAGCGTCGGCAGAATGTCTTCAAACATCTCGTTAGGAATACGTGTATGCTGCTCAGCCCGTGAAAAAATTGCAGGGGCTGCAATTTTTTCAGCCTCTGCAAATTGCAGGGGCTCCAGGGGTAAAATTGCAGGGGCTGCAATTTTTTCAGCCGCTGCAACTATTGCAGGGGCTGCAATTTTTTCACGGGGTGCATTAGCGGCAGCTTTCTCGGCGGCCTTTTCTCTTTGCTGCTTCTCTTCGATGGCGAAGAGCTTAGCCATCCCAGTATATTTGCGCTCGCTACTCATACGCGTATGATCTCCTCACGCACGATCTCGAAAGCCTCCATCGAGACTGATTTCTCCCCCATCAAGCTGGTCGACGTTTCATAGGCCTGCGCACAAAGTTTCAAAATTTCGCGCGGCACCCCCTTAGTCATTTCATAAATTGCTTCCATGACTTCTTCAGGAAAAGGGACAAGCATCTCAGACTGCTCACAGCGGTGAGAGATCATCCGTTTCATTTCGCTGAACGAGAGCGGATCCAAAAGGGAATAAGCGAACACTCTGGAATCTATTGCCTTATTCCTTTCTTCCTTGAGCCGGTCGCGAAGTTCTAGCTGACCGGCGAGCACAAATTGAATGAGCTTGGCCGTGTTGGTTTCGAAGTTGAGCATTGAGCGTATGGACTCAAGCATCTTCTGGTCGAGCTTCTGCGCCTCGTCCACGAAGATCACCACATTGATCTTATTACTGTACTGCTCGGCCAGGTAGTCCTTCAGCTCATTCTCCTGCTTGAAATAGCTTTTGCGCAGTGGCACGTCCAATTCGCCGCAAAGCCCCTGTAGGAAGGCGAAATCGCTCTTAAAAGATGGGTTCGGGATAAAGGCGGTGCGATAGTCCTCCCGGGCCAGGAAATCGCCATAGAGGAGCCGTACGACGCTGGATTTGCCCATCCCAACATCGCCCAGGATACAGGTCAGCCCCTGCCGCTTGTGAATGGTATAGCGGATCTTGTGTAAGGCGCTTTTCAGTCCGGGAGTGATGAATAGTGTCGCCGGATTAGGTGATAATGAAAAGGGGTCCTCAATCATAATCTCAGGCTTGTATCATAGCCATACCTCAATAATCAACGTTTATTTTTGAGTATAGGCAAGGATTGAAGGTTGATTCCTGTAAATTATGGGATGAATGAGTAAGGAATTATCCAGCACGGGAACTTGAAGAAGTATCTACCCGAAATTCTCTGCAAAGGGATTCACTATTTCCAGCCCATCTATATGAGGCTGACCACCAAAGTCTTCTGTGTAGAGTCGCGCTACACCCAGCTCCAGGCATGCGGCCACAATCATAGCATCCCAGAATGAGAGTTTGTGTGTACTAATCAAATCGCTGGCCCGGTCGAGAACGCCCCAAGAGGGCAGTTGCGTGGTCCAAAGTCGCCGCAGGTCCCGGATGTCTTGACGAGCATGGGAGAAGCTATATCCGAATGGTTCCAGCTTGCGGCTGGCTGCCAGGTATTCACATGCTACCTGCCATAGGAGAACCCCATCAGTAAGTGAGGCAATCAACTTCGCGGCCCTTTGTTGTTTCTGCGGGTCGCGAGAATCATGAGCATAAATCAGAATGTTGGTATCAAGAGCGTTCATGCAGCTCGTCTCGTGTGAAGAGGGGCGCGTCGGCGGGAAGGGGATTAAGGCGCATGTTTTGTAGAACTACACTCAGGAGGCGGTCACGTTCTTCGGGGTCAGTAATCTCTGGTGCGAGCAGAGTCCCAGATTCTTTTTCGGCGTTCAGCAATCCGCTGTCCAGGAACTCGCGTAGTTGCTGCTGGTCCTCCTGAGAGAGGGAGCGCACCTCTTCAATAATCTTGTCTAATGTGGCACTCATTTCTCCTTACCTCTTTCCTAAGCTGCCTCGGGCGTATCGCCGTCACTTTCAATCAGTTCGTGCCTGACCAGGGAGCTACGTCTCATGCTATCAAGCATGGGTTTCATCTCCGAACCGACATTAGAGCGCCTGCGCTCCTCAGTGTTACTGATCACTCGACGGCGGCCATCACCCGCCGCTTCATCGCCTGAGACCGTGTCGCTCTTCCTATCCAGGATCGCCTCGACTGCCTCCTCACATTCAGGAGTGGGGATCTCGGACTTGGGAGTTCGCTTGGTGCGAAAGGAGCGCGTGTCGATTCCGTGTTCCAGAAAGCCCTGGATGAAGCTGTGATTGCCGGGCGTGGTCTGCGGCCCATAGTTGCCGTAGTAGAACCAGAGACGCTCCAACCGTCGGCGCTGCTCAGTGGTGAGCGTTACGATCTTCTCTTTTCTTCTTTTCGTCATAAAGTCTCACTTCTCGCAGCTTTCATTTACTTTTTTGTTCTCCTGTCACCGTGAATTTTATATCACTCGAACTTTGAGAAAGTTTGAGGTCGTTGCTGTTGTAGGCTTCTACTTTGCAAGTGTATGAGCCGGGCGAAAGCGGTTTGTCCAAAACGTAAGACAGCCCATCGACACGCTTGTTGATGTAATCATACTCGGTCGTCGCCCCCGAGGAGCTGTCGGCGTAGATGCTGAATTTGTAATAGGCCGCATCCGGATAAGAATCCCATTTCACTTCTATGTTGCCGGGGCCGACTTTCGAGCCAGCCTTGGGACTCAAGAGCTTCAGATCATTCTTGAAAAGGTGTGCGTCGGGCGCGAAGAATGTTTGGCCCTCTTCGATCTTGTACTTGGCCGATTGGATTATGCCTGAAGTCGCGAAGACGTAATAGTTTGTGTCGAAGACTTTCACGATCAAGCCCTCGTAAATCCCTGGCGGCACATCTTTGATTAAGTACTCGCCCTCACTATCCGTCCTGGCTGTGAAGGTCTCGCCTTTACACCCGCCAAAATACTGGTTGAATGTTTCGCACAGTTTCACCTCGACCCCTGCGGCTGGTTGTCCATTGTAGAGGGCCTTGCCCTGCACTTTACCTTTTCCTGGGGCCGGTTTCTCGTTTTCTACCCCGGTA
>Ga0126311_10000915_pt1 | contig 13854 bp, 8 predicted proteins | sample Plot61_FD_92539 | JGI IMG/M metagenome (GOLD analysis project Ga0126311, IMG submission 92539) | Serpentine soil microbial communities from UC McLaughlin Reserve, CA, USA - Plot61 | ecosystem: Environmental > Terrestrial > Soil > Grasslands | place: USA: UC McLaughlin Reserve, Lake County...
AAAGTGACGGCTCCACATGCGATTGCTGAGAATCACGACGTGGTCGCGGCCCGGCTCGCCTTCTTCAGGAAGGAAGTCGCGGCCGAGAAACATCGGCAGTCCTTCCATCTTGAAGAATCCGGGTGTGCGCGGTGAACCTTCGATCTGTTCGGGCCGCTCACGAGTAGCTACATTGAATGAGCCGCCGGACCACGCGTTCATGTCCTGGAAAGTCGTGCTTCTTCGTTTCCATTCCAGGTAGTCGCCGGGCGCAACGGAGTTTCGCTCTCCGTGAATTTTGGACCACACCATGACCAGTTGTTCGGGCTTGGGGTAAGGCATCGGCTCGAACACGGCATAGACGACGCTGAAAATCGCAGTCGTAGCTCCGATTCCCAACGCAAGCGTTAAGACAGCAGTGATCGTAAAGCCGAGATGTTTGAACAGTGTGCGGACGCTGAAGCTAATGTCCTGCCTGATAACTCCTCGCATGTTGCCTCCTCTGAGCGAACGGGGATGGGTCGAGACAACGCAGTGCAGGACTGGAGTCAAAGGCTGTGCCACCAACGTATCGTGACGATTTTGAGGTTCTGCCGCAGCAAGAGCATTTCATCAGTTTCAATTGCGGGATTGAGAATCCCATTTTCACGCAAGGCGCAAAGAGGACGCAAAGGTGCTGATCGGATTTTCTTCCTTATGCCTTTGCGTCCTCTTTGCGCCTTTGCGTGAAACTTCCTGAACTTGATAAAAATAGAGAATACAAAATGAAGTTTGTTTTACTAGTGCTGCTCCTACTTGCCTGTGGTTCGGTCATCAACGCGCAGTCGTGTCTCACACAGGACGACGTGAGACAGATGCTTGCTCGCATCGATTCACCATTCCAGACGACCCCGGACCAAAAACTGAAAGAAGAGCTGCTCAAGATTGCCACCGGGCAACGCGAGTTCCTGATGGAAGTGGTCGATAAGAATAAGCCTAAGGAGTCAGACCGTAACAAACTAAACAAGCTTTACATGGATAACAGTGAAAAACTCTGCCAGATATTAAAGACGAGCGGTTGGCCCACCGACGCCGTCGTCGATCGCGAAGGCGTCTCAGCTACGTTCTACATTCTCACGAATGCCGGCACTTACGAACTCCAGCGCGACTTGCTGCCCGTTATCACTGCGGTCGTAAAAAAGAATCCAGGTCAGAAACCGGACTTTGCAGCACTACTTGATTCACTTCGCGTCGCCGCCGGTATGAAACAACTCTTCGGCACACAGGCCGTAACCAAAGCCGGATTTCTCGTTCTTTATCCGATTGAAAATGAGGCAAAGGTAAATTCACGGCGCGCAGAGTATGAGCTGCCGGAGCTCGACGCATACATCAGAAGCCTCGAACGCACTTATGGCAAACTGGTCATCAAGGCGCGCCAGCCACCCGGCAGCCAGCTCTCAAAACAACAAACAGAGTCGCTTACAAAAGCGATCGACGCAACCCAACTCGAGCCGAACGATGTAGATCCGGGCGACGTTATCAAAACGGAAACGAACCTCGTAAATCTCAACGTCAGCGTCTTTAATAAAAAGTCGAAGACGTTTGTCGGATCGCTGACGAAGGACGATTTCCGTGTGCTCGAAAACAACGAGCCACAAACCGTCACCTACTTTGCTTCGACTGACGTGCCGTTCGACCTGGTGTTACTGATTGACTTGTCGTCATCAACTATCGCCAAACGTGATCTGATCAAACAATCGACGCTGCGGTTTATCGAGGCCGCGCGTCTCGCTGACAGGCTCGCTATAGTCACGTTTTCGGAGACGGCAAACGTCATTTCACCCTTGACTCTGGACCGCACGCAGTTGGCAGCGAGTGTCGCCAACATAGAAGGCGGAGGTGGAACACGCGTGTGGGATGCATTGAAATTCACCCTCGACAACGTAATGGGACCAAAGTCGCTGGAACGACGTCGCGCGGTGGTGCTGATGAGTGACGGCGACGATGAGGCTTTGGGGCGCATTGGTCCATTGCGTGGTTCGAAGTTAACCTTTGCTGACCTGATCGAACAGGTGCGGCAGACCGATACGCTTATCGTGCCGATTTATCTCGATACGGAGCAGAATTACGGGAACTCACTCGTGAAGGAAGAATATGAGAATGCGCGTCGCGCGCTCAACCTGCTCGCCGACGAGAGTGGCGGTTCTTATTACCGCGCGCGTAAACTATCGGACCTCAACGGTGTGTACGAGCAAGTGATCAATGATCTCGGCAAAGTCTACAGCCTTGGATACAAACCGTCGAACACGACACACGACAGTACGTGGCGCTGGGTCAACGTTTCGATCGTCAACCGGACGGACCTCGTAGCACGCACGCGTCCCGGCTACTACGCTAAGTGAGTATGAAGCTATTAATAGTCCTGCTGCTTGCTGCTTGGATCACACACGCTCAAACTACGAACGCCGACGTCAACCTTAATCGCCTCACGGAAGCCGTAAACGCAATCAACGAAAACCAACTGGCACACGCGGAAAAGCTTCTCAATTCCGTGCTCGCCACTTCCCGCAACGATGCAGACGCATTGAATCTGCTGGGCGTGGTCCGCGCGAAACAGGATCGCGTGGCTGATGCCGAACGATTATTTCAGCGCGCGCTTGCGAGTTTGCCGTCACACGTCAGCGCTCACATTAACCTTGCCGAGTTGTTGCTGACTCATGATCGATCCGCGGAAGCGTTGCTGGTTCTGCTTGAGGTACACAAGCTGGCGCCCGAGCGTGCTGAGATCAATTTAAAGCTGGCAACGCTTTACGCAGGTCTGAAGCAATACGACAAGGCGGAGGAGTATCTCACTTCAGCGTTGGCGCTCAAGCCGGATGACGTAGCGACTTTGCGGGCGCTCGCGAAAGTCGCGCGAGCCACTGGTAATTTCGAAAAGGCGCTCTCCCATCTTCTACAGGCGCGCCGGCTTGCGCCCGAGTCACCCGCTGTTCTTTATGATTTCGGTGTGACGACTTTGCAAATGGGCCTGGTCCTCGATGCCTTGCCGGTGTTCGAACGTCTGCACCGGGATTACCCGCGCGAACCTGCATACCTCTACGGGCTCGCTGCATCACATTGGACCAAGGGTGAAGTTGCTGAGACAACACGCCTGATGAACGACTACGTTATCCTGCAACCGCGCAATCCTTCAGGCTGGTATCTGTTAGGCGCCGCATTGCTGCGGCAGGAACAAACTCCGGAGGCACAGAGTGCGCTGCAACGGAGTCTGAGTCTCAAACCTGATCCGGATACTCAGTATTTGCTTGGAGCGAGTTTCGAAAAGGCCGGCAACCGTGATGCAGCGATCAACACATTTCGGAAGGTCATTCAGTCGCGCCCCGATCACGCGGCGGCCCATGCGGCGCTCGGGACCGCATACCGCGAAGCGAGCCGGTATGCTGAAGCACGCGTGGAACTCGAACGCGCCGTTGAACTCGACGCAAACGACCTGCGCGCGAATTACCAACTCGGCCTCGTCTACGCCAAACTGGGCGAAAAAGAGGCGGCAAAAAAGATGTTCGACCGCGCCGACGAACTACGCAAACGTCAACACGATCAGGAAAGAGTCATTCTCAAATTAATCGACGAGCCACAACCTTGATCCACAGATTACATAGATTGTCGCAACCATAAATGCCGGAAGATACCTCTCCTACCGAGCGTCGCGCTCAAATGATTCTGCAGGAACTGCTGCGAGCCGGTAAGGTCTCGGTGCCCTCTTTGGCCAAACGCCTGAAGGTGTCGCCGACGACCATCCGCCGCGATCTCGGTGAACTGGAACAACGCGGACTCCTGCGCCGCAGCCACGGCGGCGCTGTTCCCGTTCAGCCACTCCTTTACGAACCGTTTCGTCACGTCTCCTACTATCACGAACAGGAGCGACAGCGCAGTGCTGAAAAACGTCGCATCGGTCTTGTCGCGGCTGAACTGATCAGCGACGGCGACATCCTCGCTATCGGCGCCGGCACGACCGCGACTCAGGTCGCTCGCAGCGTTTGCCTGCATAAAGGCATCACGGTTTTGACGAACGCCGTGAACGTGGCTATGGAGTTGAGTCACCGCGACGATCTGAAGGTCATCGTTACAGGCGGATTCCTGAGTGGAGACTGGTTCGCACTCGTTGGTCCAGCCGCTATTGAAAGCGTCGGCGAAATCTTTGTAGACAAGGTGTTCATCGGCGTCGACGGCATTCATATCGAACATGGTCTAACGACAAACTACCCGGATCAGGCCACCATTCATCGCGCCATGATGCGCCAGGCACGCCAAAAAATCGTCGTCGCTGACCATCGAAAAATCGGAGCTGTGGGCACCGCTCTCATCTCTCCGCTCAGTGAGGTGAATATCCTGATTACGGACAAAGGCGTGTCAGACGAAGCTATCGCGCCTTTCGTCGCTATGGGGATCGAAGTACACCGTGCTTAGTTAGAGATTGTGGGCCAACCTTCCGAGTCCCACCGGAGAGCTGCAATGCGGAGTGTCGCCACACCACGCCAGTCTGTGTCGTAAGCGTGATAGACGAGCCAATCGCCGCTCTTCTCCTGTAAGACCGAACAGTGGCCTGGTCCGGCCCAACGGCCTGTGCCTGCAACGACAGGTGTTCCGCCACCGTCCATCATGGGTTTACCGCTTCGATCGGCGTATGGACCAGTGAGGCGCCGCGCGCGACCAACACGAATGTTGTAGGTGCTGTCCTTTCCACGACAACAGAAGTCGAAAGAAACGAAGAGATAGTAGTAGTCGTTTTTCCGAATAATGTTCGGAGCTTCGATTGCGCCGGGAGTAGGCCGTCTCGCGAGTGAGTAGAGAGTTTGATCCTGCGATGAAAGCTTGCCCGTTGAGTGGTCCAACTTACGGAGTTTTATGCCGCCCCAAAAACTCCCGAACGCGAGCCAGGGCTGATCCTGTTCGTCAAGCACGACGTCAGGATCGATCGCGTTCCAATCGTCACCGGAGTTTGAGCCGATTACCTTTCCCTGGTCCACCCACCTGTACTTCTCACTCGCTGGATCGAGAGTTTCATTTGTGACCAGGCCGATGCTGGAACGATTGCTGCCGAACGTGGAAGCGGAATAGTAAAGGTGGTACCGGCCGTTAAAGTAAGACACGTCCGGAGCCCACAAGCCTCTGAGACCGGGCACATCCTTCACCGCCCATTCGGGAAGATGAGCGAACACGTCCCCACACAGTCGCCAGTGGACCAGGTCTTTCGAACACCTGATCGCAATCCCCGCCCTCGTCGAAAACAGATAGTAGGTATCTCCCTCTTTAATAATGCTCGGATCATGGACCTGACGGACATCACCTTCGAGCTGTGCCGCCGCCGCCGCCGGGAATGCGACCAGCAGCCACAAACTTACAAAGAATCGCGCAGCAAGCGACTTGTTGTGGAACATGAGACCCGGGATTGAACTGTAAAATTGCACACAATTCAAGAAGATAAATCTTGACTTCGTGCTCATTTGTGGTGTAAATGAGCAAACCCCTTATTCGATTCGGGAAAGTTTTACACCTGACAGATTGAATTCTTCTGCTTGCGTCCTGGCTTCTGGGAGGTAGGAATGAAAGTCTCTAACTTAGCTATCGCTGGATTGCTTGTGCTGATGTTCGTCGCTGTTTCACCTGTCTTCGCCCAAAGCGATCGCGGCGGAATCACCGGGAGAGTGACTGACCAGACCGGCGCCGTAGTCGCCGATGCAAAGGTGACGGCGCTGAACCTTGAAACCGGCGAGACTCGCGAAGCACGCACTAATGGCGAAGGAAACTACACCATCCCGCAATTACCGGCCGTAGTTTTTACGATAAAGGTCGAGGCAACGGGATTCAAAACCGCTTCGGTCGAGAATATCAAAGTCGCCGTGCAGGTGATTCGCACTGTCGATGTCACACTCGAAGTCGGAGAGATGGTAAACACGGTCACCGTGTCCGGTGAAGCAACTCCGGTACTGCAAACCGAGAATCCGGCGAGCCAGCTCAACGTCAGCGAGCGTCAGGTGCGCGAACTACCATTGCTCGTCGCCGCGGAAAGCGGCGGTCGCTCGCCGTTGTCATTCATCTTTCTCGACAGCAGCGTGGTGTCAAACGACCGCACCCCGACAGGCGCGACGTCCGGCAGCACCGGCACTAACGCCACCAACTTCCGCATCAACGGCGGCCAGGGGCTCGGCGCTGACATTCTTATCGACGGCGCGCAAACGCGACGCGGCGAGAACGGCACGTTCTTTTCCGAAGTGGCGCCAGGTCCGAACGCGTTTCAGGAGTTCACGCTCTCAACGAGCAGCTACTCAGCCGAGTTTGGTAATTCTTCCGGAGGCGTCGTCAACTTCACCATCAAGACCGGCAGCAACGACTTCCACGGTGAAGCCTACCTGTTCCACATCAACGACGCGCTTAACGCAAACATAGATCGCAACCGGATCCTCGGTCTCGATAAGCCTCTCGATCGACAGTTTGATTATGGTTTCAGTGTTGGCGGACCGTTGCACCTGCCGCGATTCGGCGAGGGTGGACCAACAGTCTGGAGCGGCAAGAACAAGACGTTCTTCTTCTTTAACTATGGAGGTTACCGAACGTCGCAGTCCGAAACGGTTCAGTTGAATGTTCCGACAGTAAGAATGCGCAACGGTGATTTTGGTGAACTGTTGACTGATCCAACCGTGCTTCAGTTCTTCGGTGGCCCAGTCCAGATCTTTGATCCGGCTCAACCTGCCGGAGCGCGTACAGCCATTCCTGGTAACCGCCTGGATCTATACCTGGGTGGCGCTCGTCTCTCGCCGATAGGTCGAAACTTCGTCAACCTCTTTCCGCTGCCGACACAGAGCGGGGTGTTTCACAACTACCTTGCATCCACCAATTCAACCGCTGAGACGAACTACTACGTAACCAAGATCACGCACAACCTGACCGATCGGCAAACGCTGAACTTCAGCTACACATTTCGAAAGCTACCGAGCATCAAAGGCGGTTTCCCGCGCTTCCCCGATCCTTTTGTGGCGCAGGGAGTTTGGAACCAGATCTTCAAGTCGTACTACGCGCGCCTGCAACACGACTGGACTCTGACACCGGCTTTCATCAACCATTTCAACGCCGGCTTCTCGCGTTCAGACGTTCAAAACCGGAACTTCACGCGCGGCATTCCGGCGAGTTCGCTCGGACTGAGCCCGACCGCCACGCAGAACTTCGGCCTGCCGCTGATCGGTTTTCCCGGATACGGCGATGCTGTTACTTCGACCGATCCCCGAGCGTACCAGCCGGGCGGTTCGACTTTCTTTGACAACAGAGTTCGCGACAACTCGGAACACTTGAGCGACGTTGCAACGCTTCTCAAAGGCCGCCACACAATGAGATTCGGCGGCGAAGTGCGCATACAGCAATTGAACAACGCCGCGCATTTCGACATCGGCGGCAACTTCAACTTCCGCAGCAATCAAACGGCCAACACGAACGACTTCAACCAGGGTTGGCCCATCGCCAGCATGATCACGGGCAGACCTGAGTTTTCATTCAACAGTAACCAAACGATCGATCCGGCGCTGCGATTCTTCTCGAACGGATTCTTCGCACAGGACGACATCAAGGTCACGCCGAAACTGACTGTGAATCTTGGTATCCGGTACGACTACGGCCGTCCTCGTGAAGAAGCGCGCGGATTCCTGCGCGGCTTTGATCCGGATATAGCGAACCCGGCGGCCGGCGGACGACGCGGAGCGATAGTCGGAGCAATCGGGCAAGGCGGTCTTCAGGCGGCCAACTTCGGACTTGTCAATCCTGACAAAACTAACTTTGGACCACGCATCGGCTTTGCTTACGCGATGAACGACAAGACCGTCGTACGTGGTGGCTACGGGATCTACTACGCCCCTGTGATCTACAACGACTTCGGCAACACAGGGTTCCTCGGGTACAGTCCGGGCGCCGTCAATATTAATGGCGGTCTCGACGCGTTTATCACACTCGAGAACTATCCGAATGTCCCGCTCGCGAATCCGAACGATCAGGCAGTGGGCCAACTCGATCGCACCGATCTCGATTACTTCGACAAGAACTTCAAGACTGGTCGCACGGCGCAATATAGTCTCGACATACAGCGCCAGTTGCCATATCAATTCGCTGTTCAAGTCAGCTACATCGGCAGCAAAGGCACACGCCTGCGATCAAACTTCGATCCGATCAATAAGTTACCGCTCAACGCGCTCAAGCTCGGATTACCGTTGTTATCAAAACGGCTTGCCGATGTGACGCCGACGGAGCGCGCGTTTGCCGCGAGCGTGGGAGTCCCGTTAGCTGCAACTCCTGATGCCGTCTATCCAGGTTTCAGCACACAGGGCGGAGCATTCTCGCAGACTGTTGCACAATCACTCAGAGCTTTTCCGCAATACGGGATTATCAACAACCGTCTGGAAAGTCAGGGACAGAGTTTTTATAACGCAGGTAAAGTCGATCTAACGCGGCGGTTCTCGAACGGCATACAGGGAGGACTGTCGTACACGTTCGCGAAGTTGATCACAGACGCAGGCGAAGACATCTTCGGCGATTCTCCATTGAATGGAGTGATCCAGAACCCGTTCGATCGCAGGCCGCTGCGATCCGTTTCCCCGAATATTCCTCCGCACTCGCTGGTCTTCAACTACATCATCGAGCTGCCGTTTGGTAAGGGCAGGCGATACCTGAACGAGGGTGGTTGGGTTAATCGTATTGTCGGTGGCTTCCAGGTAACTGGCATTCACCGCTATCGAAGTGGCCCTGCCGTGACGCCGTTTATCGCCGGAGGACAACGCGACTTCCTTCAGCTCACCGGTTATCTCGGCAACTTGCGGCCGAACCTGACGGGACAGCCGTTCTATACCGACATCGCGGCAGGCGGTGTGAACTATCGTTATCTCAATCCGGCAGCTTTTGCACGTCCGCCGGATTTCCGCAATGCGCCGGCCTTCTCGCTCGACGGTGGTGCAACAGTGAATCCGGCATACGTTGCATATTATTCCGATCCGCTTCGATTTTTCGGCAACGCTGCGCCGACGTACGGCGGTCTGCGTGGACAACCGTTCTTCACAGAGGATTTCAGCCTCATGAAGAAGACTAAGGTTACCGAAACGACGTACCTGGAACTACGTTTTGAATTCTTCAACCTGTTCAATCGTGGACGCTTCGGATTACCGAACGTCAACCTCGACGACGTGAACTTCGGCATCTCTGCACGCAACGCCGACATCTTCCAGCCGCGCCGGATTCAGGTAGGCGGGAGGTTCGTCTTCTAGTGCCGCAAAGAGGCACAAAAGGCTATGTAGTTTTGTCCTTGATGTGCCTTTTTGTGGCCTGTGTTTCTGCGCGGGCTCAACAAGCGAAGCAGTTCGTTGATGAAGGGCTTGCTGCGTTTGACCGCGGCGACACGAGTGCGGCGCGCAACGCATTTGAGAAAGCTCTCAATGTCAAAAAGGATGAAGTCACTGCGCACACGTACCTCGGCATCATTGCAGATCGCAACGGCGATTTGAAGGAAGCTGAGCGACATTTCGCGGCGGCAGTCAGACTCGAACCTAATCGCGCATCGGTCAGAAACAACTACGGCGCGATCCTGATGCGCACTGGACGGTCGAGTCTCGCCGCTGTTGAATTCGAAAAATCGCTAAAGCTCGATCCGGATCAGCCAAACGCCTTAGTCAATCTCGCGCAGATCCGATTTGCGGCGGACGATCTGCGCGGGTCTGCCGAGTTGTTCAAGCGTGCTTTTGCGATCAAGCCGGACGTCGAAATCGCGCGTGCGCTGACTGCAATCTCGCTAAGGCTCAAGGATAATGCCGCAGCGTCAACTTACTACCAGAGCTACGCAACAGCGCCCGGCGCGCAAAGCGAAACACCGGCCCACGCGCCAACTGCACGCGCAGAGCTGGGCGCCGCGCTCTTTGAAGCCGGACTGTTAAAGGAAGCTGAAGCTGAGTTGACTGCGGCGGTCAGTCTCAATCCGGCGGATACTGACTCAGTAGTGCGGCTCGCTCGCGTTTATCTCGCGCGCAAAGAAATACCCGCTGCCGGGCGTACGCTCGAAGCATCAGTGGCGCGCGGTAACGATCCCGCGCCTGTCTACGCACTACTCGCAGACGTCTACGAGCAAAGCGGTCACGTTGAAAACGCGATTCCTGCCATGCGTCTGGCGATTCAGCGCGATCCGCAATCCGAGAAGTATCGTTTCGCGTACTCAGTTTTGTTAACCAATTCAAACGCGCCAGGCGCTGCTGTCATCCGGCTCAAGGAGTCGCTCCAAACGTTTCCTTCATCCTCGCGCCTGTGGTTCGCACTCGGATTTGCGAACTTCAGGCTCGACAAAAATGAAGAGGCTGAGCAGGCGTTGCGAAAAGCGATCGAACTCGATCCGAAATTTGCGCCGCCGTTCGCATATCTTGGATTGATTCGAGCGAAGACCGGCGCGTACGGTGAAGCGATAGCACTTTACGAAAGCGCTTTGCGCGCTGACTCGAAACTCGCTGTGGTCCATCACCTGATCGCGGATGCGATGCTGAAGCAGAATGGCGACCCGCGCGCCATCGAGACACATCTGAGGCAATCGGTCGAGATGGATTCGACATTCACACCTGCGCGCCTGTCACTCGGCAAGCTCTTCATGCGCTCCCAGCGATGGACCGACGCGGTCGCAGAGCTCGAACAGGTTATCAAGCAGGACCCGAGCGTACCCGAAGCCTATTACCAACTCGGCCTCGCCTATGGTCGACTCAAACGAACGACAGACGCCCAATCCGCGATGGCTACCTTCAAGCGTCTGAGCGACGCCGAGAAAAAGCGAGAGGACGACGAACTGCGACAAGTCGTTAAGAGACTGAGCAACGTGCGCTTCTGATATGAAAAGACGAGAGTTCATGCGTGGGGCGGCGGCGATTGGCGCCGGGATCATGGTTGAACGTGCGGGTGGACTGGCGCGTTCGTCGTACGCGGCTGATTCGCGCATCGAGATTCTGCTGGGCGAAGAGATCGGCACGATCAGTCCAAACATCTATGGCCACTTCGCCGAACATCTCGGCGGCGTGGTCTACGACGGCATCTGGGTCGGTGAAAATTCACGCGTACCAAATACCCGCGGCATCCGCACCGCGCTCGTCGATGCGCTCAAACGGATTAAAGCTCCAGTCATACGCTGGCCCGGCGGCTGCTTCGCCGATAGTTACGACTGGCGCGACGGTATTGGACCACGCGCTCAACGTCCGCGACGCACAAACTTCTGGGCCGACGCGCCCGAGTGGCGAAACGCTCCGAATGGTCCATGGAAGTTTGAAACCAACCACTTCGGCACGAACGAATTCCTTCGCTTCTGCCAGCTAGCGGGCGCCGAAGGTTATCTCGCCGCAAACGTCCGTGGCCTCGGCGCACAACAGTTCTACGAATGGATCGAATACTGCAACTCGCCCGCGGGCTCAACGACCGGCGCGGAACGACGCGCCAGCGGTGAAATGGCAACGCGAGCTCCATTCCGCGTGCGTTTCTGGGGTGTCGGCAATGAAACGTGGGGATGCGGCGGAAATCTCACGCCCGAGGAGTACTCCGCTGAGTACAGACGCTTCACCGCCGCCGTTCCCCGTTACGGCGTTGACCTAAACTTCGTCGCTTCGGGCGCAAACGTTGAAGACTACAACTGGACACGCGGATTCTTTTCAAGGATCGCGGAGAAGAATCGCGGACTGTTCAACAGCATCTTCGGCTGGGGCCTTCATCACTACGCGTGGAACGTCAGCATGGGCAAAACCAACGACTGGTTTGCCGGCAAAGGTGACGCGCTGAAGTTCAACGACGGCGAGTATTACGAACTGCTGCGCGAGGCGGATCGCATGGAGTCGCTCATCAACCAGCATTGGACCATCATGGGCGAATACGATCGTCAACATCGCGTGAAGCTGGTAGTTGACGAGTGGGGGGCGTGGTACAAACCGGGATCAGAGCTCGATCCGACGCACCTTCTGGGCCAACAATCGACGATGCGCGACGCCGTGCTCGCGGGCCTCACGCTCGACACGTTCAATCGTCACGCAGACAAAGTCGCGATGGCGAATGTTGCACAACTGATCAATTGCCTGCACTCACTATTCCTGGCCCATGAAGATAAGTTCATCCTGACGCCGACGTTCCATGTGTTTGAGATGTTCATGCCGCACATGGGTGGGCGCGCGGTGCGAGCGGTGTTCAGTGCGCCGGAAGTGCATTACACGCGTGTTGATAAGCCGGCTGAGTTCTGGGGACTGTCAGGCTCCGCATCGGTTAACGGCAAGCAACTAACGCTGACGGTGACGAATCCTCATCTCAGCGAGCCGCGCGAAACAGAAATTGCAGTGCGCGGCGCACGCGCCTCCGCAGTTCAGGCACGCGTGTTGTCGATGCCCGATGTCCACGCGCACAACACGTTTGAGAATCCAAACATCGTGCAGCCACGCACCGAGCAGGCGACGGTTATTGCAGGAGTTGTTTCTTATCGTTTCGCACCGGCTTCGGTAACGCGTCTGCAAATCTCACTCGACTGAAAACTATGTACTGGGAAGAGCGTTGGCATCCATTACGCGAGGAGTGGGTAATCATTGCCGCTCACCGGCAAAACCGCCCGTGGAGTGGTGAGACGATTGAACACAGCGAGGACGCGTTGCCCGAATACGTGCCTGACTGCTACCTCTGTCCCGGTAACCTTCGCGTCAGCGGCGCGCGAAACGACAATTACACCAGCACCTTCGTCTTTGATAACGATCATCCCTGCGTCGGCTTTGATGCACCGCGAACACTGCAACAGCCATCCGGCATTTATCGCAACCGGCCGGCAACGGGAATCGCACGCGTAGTCTGCTACAGCCCGAACCACAGTCTCGCGCTCGCTGAGCTCGAGCCGGCGGCGATCCAAAACCTTCTCGCGGTTTGGCAACAACAATACCGAGAACTGAGTGCACTGGAAGAGATCAAGCACGTGCTGATCTTTGAAAACAAAGGCGAAGCGGTAGGCGCTTCGAATCCACATCCGCACAACCAGATCTATGCGACAAACTTCATCTTCAAGACGATTGAGACTGAAGCACGCGCGAGTCAACAATACTTCGCGGAAACCGGACGCGTTCTTTTTCAGGATGTGATTCGCGCCGAGAAAGATGACGGCCGTCGCATCATCTGCGAGAACGAATCGGCGATCGCTTTCATTCCCTACTTCGCGCGCTACGCGTATGAGGTTTTCGTTGCGCCGAAGGCGACGCACCTGAGTATCGCCACACTGGCGCCGAACGAACTCCGCGATTTCGCCGCGCTACTGAAAAAGGTGCTCGTGAAGTTTGATAACTTGTGGCAAATGCCTTTTCCGTACGTGATGCCGCTGCACCAGGCGCCTACTGACGAAGGCGACTATTCGAGCTTTCATTTTCATATCGAATTTCATCCGCCGTTGCGCCGCCCGAATCTTTTGAAGTACCTGGCGGGACCGGAAATCGGCGGCGGCAACTTTCTCTCCGACACCGCGCCGGAAGAGAAAGCTGCCGAACTGCAAGCGCAGTCAGACCAGCACTACAAGCACGCAAAATGATGAAAAGATTTTTCACGCAAAGGCGCAAAGACGCAAAGTTAATACTCGGGTTGTTATACTTCCTTTGCGTCTTTGCGCCTTTGCGTGAGAGATCTTTTGCTCAACCAAAGCCAGTCACGCTTAAAGCACAGGAGTTCCCGCTCGAAGACGTTCGCCTCCTCGATGGTCCTTTCAAAAACGCGATGATGCGCGATTCCGCGTATCTCCTGCGACTCGATGCGGATCGTTTGCTGAGTGGATTCAGAAAGGAAGCGGGACTCAAACCGAAAGCCGAAGTCTACGGCGGTTGGGAATCGATG
>Ga0126311_10000916_pt1 | contig 13849 bp, 13 predicted proteins | sample Plot61_FD_92539 | JGI IMG/M metagenome (GOLD analysis project Ga0126311, IMG submission 92539) | Serpentine soil microbial communities from UC McLaughlin Reserve, CA, USA - Plot61 | ecosystem: Environmental > Terrestrial > Soil > Grasslands | place: USA: UC McLaughlin Reserve, Lake County...
CGAAAAGAATATTTTAGAATATGAATTGCATTTTGCAAAAATCACTATATCTTGAAAAAAGTAGATAAATTTAACTAAAATTGAGATATTTGTAATTATTATCTTTGACATAATAAAGGTTCTGCTTTTTACAGAATTGGTCAATATGCAAATGCGTTAGAATGGTTAAATAAAGCATTAAAAATAGATCCATCTCTTCTTGTGTCTATTTATTATAAAACTCGATCGCTAGAAGAACTAGGAGAATCGCAATTAGCAGCAGAGTATTTCAAAAATGCTTCAAACATTTACTACGAGAGAAGTGTAAAATAGCCCCTATGCCTTGAAGAAGAATTTAATATTGTAATTAATAATTACAACAATTTAATAGGTAAGTCTCATGTTGTATGGTAACTAATAAATTTAAATATTCTTATTAAATGTTTTAACTTTTATTATATATAACTCACTCTTGGAACTATTTTCTCATTTCATGTATATTTTTATGATTGTTAATTTTTTATCTGATCTTTTCATTATCCTGTCTTACATAAATAAATTTTGAAGCTTATTATAATAAAAGTATTATTCATCAACATAGTAGAGGCAAAATAGAATTAAAATTAAACATGATTCATATAAGAATTATTAGTGCTGAAAATATGTTGACTTGAAATTTATCATTAGAAATCTCAATCATAAAATTAGCAAGAAATCTCTTTAGAGATTGAGTTAGATAAAGAATATTCTAGAGAAAAATTATATTAAATATAGCAGTTAATATACTCATAATTTACTATAAAAGAGATAATAATATATTTTTTACAGCTCCTGATAAATATAAAGGAGTACAATTTGCCATAAGGTTAAATTAAATATCTTTAACCCAGTAATAGATCAAACAAGAATCGAATATCAAATAATTACAAGATAAAAAATGAGTTACTCTAAACCTCAAAATCTAAAATTGTACATATAAAGATAAAATATAGAATCACCAATAAGGAAACTAGATAAACATTATTGAGATTTTATTTAATATTTTTTAAATGATAATTATAGTTTAACATTTATAAAATATTCTTTCTAGGGCTTAGTTCAAACTTACAATAATAATTACAACAATTTACTTAAAAAATTGCATATGTGTTTTTAATGAACCAATACCTATTAAAATTATTATATTTCCTATCTTAATTGGTTTATAAAAAAATTAAAATTTATGAGATTAAGATTCTCATTCTTACTGCAGATCTTTTAATATATATGAAATTTTGTTCCAGTCAGATTTATGTTATAATATCAGATATGAAGTAAATTATTAATCTATCTAATTATGAAAATGTACAATATCCAAAGCTTTTTGAATTATTTACTAATTTTTTTTGTTATCAAATATTTTGATTCACTATTATTATCATTAGTCCAATGGGTAGGTAAATTTATTTCTTTTATTATTTTTAAATTATTTTTTTTTATTATTTCTCCCCAACCATAAAGCGTATCATCCTTTACAAACTTTCTTTTATTGTTTATGCTTCCTAAAAATACAACACCAAATGATAGAAAATTATTTTTGAGAGTTGTATTAATTAAATTATCAACGAACATCTCTCCCATTTCAGGCAGCCCAGAAACGAAAAAAAGGGGCTTAGATAAATTAAGTTTAGCAAAATCGAAAGTGGAAGCGTCTCTATTTACTATCTCAAAATTTATATTAGTTTTTTTGCATAGATCATTTTGTAATTCGCTTAAACTAGAATCTAATTCAATTCCTATCGATCTTAAATACAGCAATGATCCACAATAAGATATTCTCCCATCTCCGGCACCAATATCAATAATTTCTGTAAAACCTAATTCTTTTGCTTTTAAACAGAGTAAAAATGCAGACAACATCCATGTTGGATAAAATGGTTGATAGTTTGTGTCATATTTTTTACTACTTAAATAAAAGTCATTTACATCTCCTTCATAGGAGATAAAATTTATATTGTTAATTAAAATATTTGTTTTCTTAAAATAAATTGGATTGTTAGAAACAAATTGATGAAGCTTTGCTAATATTAGTTTATCAATAGGAAATAAATTTGTAACCTCAGTTGGTATTATTTCTGCTATTATATTTGGCGGTTTAAAGTTTTGTATATATTTTCTTTTAGTTTCTAAAAAATTAATTAAAATTTTTTCAAACATTTTTTTGATGAAAATTTATTTGATTATTAATTTTTGATTAATAAACAGATTCTGCAGATGGTCTTAAACCTCGTTTATATGAGGAATAATTACACATTGTACACTTGTAAATTTTTTTACGTTTGTATGTATATAGGGTCTCCTCATTTTCTGTTATCTTATGTAAAGTTTTTTGCATACATCTATCACAAAATCTCTTTTCCTCCATTTGTTTTATATGGTATATAAAAATAAAGGAGTTATTAAAAAGATTCTTTCTATATATTATTTTTTAGTATATTATTTTTTCAGTTTAGATTTTAATAGTTCTGGAACTTCACCAGGTCTTTTGGCTACTGGTACATTTGCCTTTGAATAGTTTGAAACCTTTGACTCTGCTGAACCGTAATTTCCATATACTATTGCACCAGCATGACCCATTTTCTTTTCCTTTGGAGCAGCTCTACCTGCCACATAGGCAACTACTGGTTTGGAAAAATTGGTTGAAATGATATATTCTGCTAATTTTTCTTCGGCGTCGCCACCTATTTCACCTACTACTACAACTGACTCAATATCTTCTCTTTCTTTTATGAGATCAAAAGCTTCAATAAGATTTGTGCCATTTATTGGATCTCCTCCTATCCCTAGACAAAAACTTTGTCCATATCCAGCATTCGATAGAGTGTATGAAACTTCATACATGAGAGTTCCACTCCTTGAAAAAACTACTGTAGATCCTTTAGTAAATGGTTTAGCAGGCATAATACCTACCTTCATTATTTCTGGTACTATTACTCCGGGTGTATTTGGCCCAATCATTCTGGCACCTCTTTTTTCAGCATATTCTAAAATTTTTATAGAATCTATAACAGGAACATGTTCTGGAACTGCAACGAGTAACTTGATTCCATTATCAATTGCTTCTTTTGCTGCATTCAAAAAGAAAGGAGCAGGAACGAAAATTCCTGAAATTTTTATTGAATTGCCCTTTACAGCGTCTGCAACTGTATTGAAAATAGGAATATCTTCAAAGGCTTGACCACCTTTGCCTGGTGTAACTCCTGCCACGATATTTGTTCCATATTCTTTCATCAATTTTGTATGAGTGGATCCGAAACTACCCGTCATTCCTTGAATTAGTACAGGTTTATTTTTATAATCCCTATCAGATTCGTCACCAACTAATATTTTGAATAAATCAAATTTAATGCTCATTTTAATTCACGTTTTCTATCAATATTTAACAGCGGCATTTATTGCTTCTTCGACGGTGTTATATAACCTAGCTTTACTATTTTCAAGCAGTGCTTGAGCCTTTTCTGATTCAGCTCCCGTTATTCTTGCAAAAATTGGAACTTTTATAGTATCATCATTATATGCATTAAGAATTGCTTGTGCAACAAGATCTGTCCTTACAATACCACCAAACAAATTGACAAGAATTACCCGAATTTTATCTACTTTACTTATCACTTTCAATGCCTGATATATTGATTCCGTGGTAGCTCTTCCTCCAAAATCTAAAAATGCTCCAGCTTTTCCTCCAGCATCAGTAACCATATCCAAAGTTGACATTACCAATCCTGCCCCATTACCAATTATTGCTATATCGCCATCCAGCTCCACAAATGAAAATCCATTATTTTTTGCCTGGGATTCTAATTCTGACAATTCTTCATACTTTTTTAAATCGTCATGACGGAATAAAGCATTATCATCTATTATCACTTTAGCATCCAATGCAACAAATTTCTCACCATCCACGATGGCTAATGGATTTATTTCTGCCAACTCGGCTTCTTTTTCATATATCAGTTTTGATAACTTTTGAATTAAATCTATAAAGGTATTTTTTTCAGAATTGTTAAGGTTCATTTTATCTGCAACGTCAGATGCTAATTCTAAGGAAATCCCATTAACATCAGGAAGATCAACTATAACCTTGTTATTTACGCCTTCAATTTCTATACCTCCTTGGGAAGAAGCAATGATCGAGTAACATCTTTTAGTTCTATTAAGAAATAAAGATAAATAAAATTCTCGTTTTATATCAGCCATTTCTTCAAGTAGAATGGTCTTCGGCTTCTCTCCCTTTACTTCCTTATTGATTAGCTCATCGAATTTTTTTACAAGCTCTTGTTCATTATTGCATTTTAAAATCGCTCCAGCCTTACCTCTTCCACCTACTGTTACTTGTGATTTTAATACAAAGGGAAAACCAATCCTTTGGGATCCTTGTTTAGCTTCCACAATATTTTTTGCCAGATATGAATTAGGCACATTAATCCCATAATCTTTAAACAGTTCCTTTCCTTGATATTCTAATAATTTCATTTTTTTACAAGGAAAATATTTTTATGAGCCTTTATATTCTTATTTTTTAAACTAATACCAATTCTAATCTTCTTTTGCCTTCATCAATTACCTTTGATATTCTATCTAAAATTGTGAGTTATTGTATTACAATCAATAAAATTTTAAATAATTTTTAGAATTCTTTTTTGTATTTTCAATTATTGACCTTAAATTCAGAGTTTTAAATTTTGGATAGAAGTGATTTTAAAAAATTACTGTTTGACTTAAACATGTAATGAGCCATATTCAATTTATTTTTAACCATTAATAAAAAAACTAGAACAATATTACATCTTGAGTTCTTTACATAGGAAAGATCTATCTATACAGGCTTAATAAATGAATTAGTCAATTCTATCAAAAATACAATATCTAAAATTGTAGTTATGTATTCTTTTTATTTGAATATTCATGTTTTGGTTTAACCTTAATTATATAGCCATTGTGATATAAGTTCATCGGGATTTCGATAGAGTGAGTTTGTTCTTATGAAATCTATATAAAAAATAATAACTTCATAGATAATAGATGAAACTGTCATTCAGATTGGAAATAATTATTATCGGTTATGGTTTGCAATTGGATTAGTTCACACATCCGTAAATGGTATCCTATGTTTCTGAAAAGAAAGATATCTATATCAAAGAATTTCATCATCATTCGCGGAAAAATACGGAAAACATAGAGTGGATACTGGTGCTGATACTTGGAACCTAACAACATTCAATGCATCCACAACACTGAATTAAAAGAGATTACAAGAAAAGTTATGATATGTTGTAAGGAGATAGTACTTTAAGAGCTTCTACATTTGTCCTAACAAAAATAAGATTTGTGATCTAGATCATTTATACAATTACACTAAACCTTATATTCACGCAGATAATACTACTGTAACAATAAACAAAATTTTATTTTTTGCTAAAAGAGGAGAAGACTAATTTGAAGTATGAAGCCCAAAAAGGACATCAAAAATAACAATAAAAGACGTATACCGAACTATTTAAATTTTAAGTGCTAAATAAACGAAAAGCTCAAAGTATAGTTTCAATTTACTGACAGATTCGTGCCCTTTATATATGCATTTCTCTCATGTTAGAAAAACTCTAACACTAGGACAAATTAGACAGAAAGGTTTCGATGATTATTTTTTATATAAATTAAAAGGAAGAAAAAGAATGTAATTTAATATGTTTACAAAGAAGGATACAATTCTTAGTTTCAAGAAATATTGAAAATACAACCGATAATAATGATTTTAATTAAAGGTAATACTACTTACACCTGAGAGCTTAAAATTTAAACAGTTTTAAAGGAGACAAATATAATTTGACTCAGTATATGTAACTTGAGTATAATATGAGTTTCAAGAGGTTGAATCTGAGATTAGTAGTTCCAGATATAGAAATAAGACTAGATGCAAATTAAAAAGTATTACTTAAATTTAGTAATATTTTATTTATAACATTGATTGATCGATCTAAATATGCAAGGTTTTACAATTCTTCGCTTAATTAATTATTGATGATGTAAAATTTAATTACTGTTAATATATCGAAATTTATATGGATTTAGAATCAAAGCTATCACTTATCACCTCTGAACCAACAGAAGAGATTGTTACAGTAAATGAGTTAAAGAATCTTTTAGAGACTACTTCGAAACCTAAACATTATATTGGTTTAGAGATTTCAGGTAGGCTACATCTTGGTAGTCTTATTATACCAGGCTTTAAAATAAATGATCTAATAAAAGCTAATTTCAACACTACAGTTTTTTTGGCTGATTGGCATACTTTTATAAATAATAAATTAGAGGGAGACTGGAATAAAATAAAAGAAACCTCTAATTATTATTCTGAAGCTTTCAAGTTTTTTTGTCCTGGGGTAAATATCGTTCTTGGAAGCCAGCTTTATTATGAAGATAAAGAATACTGGAAGAATTTTATGCACTTTTGCAAACATATCACTTTAGCAAGAACTATGAGATCCTTAACAATTATGGGCAGAAATACCAACGAAAGCCTGGACTTTTCTCAATTTCTATATCCAGCTATGCAATCAACAGATATCCATGCTCTGGATTTAGATCTTGTACATTCTGGTACAGATCAAAGAAAAATTCATATGCTTATGAGGGAAGTGTTTCCAAAATTGAATTGGAAAGTTCCAGTCAGTTTACATCATCATTTACTTCCTGGACTCACTGAACCTGTCAAATTAGGATTAACAGAGGATAGTTCAGAAGATTTAAGGATTTCCAGCAAGATGAGCAAAAGTAAACCAATGAGTGGAATCTTTATTCATGACGATAACAAAACAATAGAAACAAAAATTAAGAAAGCATTCTGTCCTATAGGTATTTCAGAGAATAATCCAATACTTGAAATTATAAGATATGTTATATTTCATAGTTTTAAAGAATTTATAATTGAACGTCCTTCAAAATATGGAGGAACTATTTCTTATTATGATTATTCAGAGTTAAAAGAAGACTATGATAAACAAAAAATTCATCCTCAAGACATAAAGCAATCTACCTCATTATATCTGTGCAAACTAATAGATCCAATCAGAAATCATTTTAAGAACAATGAACCTTTGTTGTAAACTAGTGTAAGTACCTACTTTCGTAAGGAGGGTAGAATTATACAATATATTTTACTGTTCTTTTACTAAGTGATATTTAGATTTATATCCCCTTGGGTTGATCATCATATTATTATAATTATATGTGGATGAGTTTCCTATTATTATAGTAGTTATCATTCCTATAATTTCACTATGATTTAACATATCATCTAAATTTGTTAAAACAATCTCTTGACTATCGCGATATGCTCCTTTTATTATTGCAACAGGGGTATTTGGTTTTCTGTATTTTAATAGGATATCTCTTGTATCCTTTAGTTGATGAATTCTTTTTTTGCTTGCTGGATTATAAATTACAGTAACATAATCTCCTATTGCGGCTGCTTCTACTCTTTTTACAATCATTTCCCATGGCACCAATAAATCACTCATACTAACGACTGCAAAATCAGTCATTAAGGGAGAACCAACTAGAGCTCCACAGGAATTTAATGAAGAAACACCAGGTACACATTCTACATACATACCACTTTCCTTATTCCATCCTTTTTCTGCCAAAATTTCATAAATTAAACCTACCATTCCATATATGCCTGGATCCCCCGAAGAAACTAGAGAAACGATTTTTCCCTCTTCGGCGAATTCTATTGCTTGATTAGCTCTGTCTACTTCTTGTGTCATTGCATATCGGTAGATTTCTTTTCCTTTGATTAGATCCTCTACAAGAGAAACATAAGTGTCATAGCCAACTATAATTTCACTCTCTTCAATTACATGTTTTGCTCGAAACGTCATATGATCATGATTACCTGGACCAACTCCTACCACATACAATTTTCCTTTTGACAAGGTGTATGTACTATGAAAGACAAAATTTATCTTTTTGCAGATAAATCATTAACATTTATAAATTCCTGATGAAGCACATTCACTGCTTCTTCACAATTTTTGTCATCAATGACAAATGCAAGATTAAGTTCAGAAGATCCTTGAGTTATCATTATTACATTAATATTTCTTTTAGCCACTGCTCCAAAGGTTTTAGCTGCTACTCCTTTAATGCCTCGCATCCCAGATCCCACTACAGCAATAACAGCAACATTCTCGCTAACATCTATTCTCTTAATTAATTTACCCAAGAAATTTAATTCTAACGTCATAATAGCTTTATCAACATCTTGTTTTTTTACCACAATTGTGATACTGGATTCGGAAGGAGTTTGAGAAATCATCATAATATTGACTTGATTCTTTGCTAAAGCATCAAAAATTTTTGCGGCCGTTCCAAGAGAACCTATTAATCCTCCACCGCTTACATCTATAAGGGCTGTGTTTCTAATCACAGTTATTGATTTTACAATTTTATTATAGGCCCGAGTCGGCACTTGAGTAATTAATGTACCGGGGTTATCGATATTATTTGCATTTCTTATTCTCACTGAAATTTTCGAATCCATAACAGGCTCTAGTGCACGGGGATGCATATACTTTGAACCAAACATGGATAATTCTAACGCTTCTGAAAAAGAAATCTCTTCAAGAACTAGAGCGTTTTTAACAATTTTTCTGTCAGCGGTCATCAATCCATTCACATCTCCCCATAGCCATACTTCATTGGCATTTATACTAGCAGCGATTATAGTGGCTGAGTAGTCAGAACCACCTCTTCCAATCGTAGTTGTATTACCATTTTGATCGAAACCTATGAAACCGGTGATCACTGGAATTATCTTTTCCTTTAACAATGGCTCAATTTTGTGATGGACTCTAAGTTTAGTTGTATTCATTAATGGTTTTGCCTCACCAAAGTTAGAGTCTGTTAATATTCCTACTTCCTTTCCATTGAAAAATACAGAATTTATGCCGATAGATTTTAACGCAAAAGAAACTATAGGAGTTGATAATCGTTCTCCAAAAGAAAAAAGATAATCCCTCGATTTTGGAGTTACATCTTTTAAAATAGAAATGCCGAGTAGAACATCTCGGAATTCATTTAACACATCCTTAAGTAAATGTAATAATTTCTCTTTATCTTTTTTATCCTGTATGACTTTCTCAACTAAATTGATATGAACATTTTCAATATTTTTAAGAAACAAATTTAGCGAATTTCTATTAATTTGTTTAATTTCATCACATAATGTTGATATTTTATCTGTAATTCCATATAGAGCGGAAACTACAACTACAATTTCAAAGTCTAAATAATAATATGATTTTATTATATTTATTACATTGAGAAGTTTTTTTTCGTTATCTAATAATGCTCCTCCGAATTTCATAACAATTCGCATATATTTGATGAGTTGTCTGTTTTCCTAGATTAATGCTTCGCTAATAGCGGTGAAAATCTAAGAGAAATAAAATTATTATTATTATTAATCTTGGATACGTGGAGCTAAGTAAAAGTGAATTCTTCCGAGATTGGCCACAGTAAATTCTAACCTTAGAGGCATTTTACTAGAATATTCAGCAATTACAGACCCTCCCACTGCACTTATTGCCTTCGTGATCTTACTTAAATAATCAATACTATATGTTCCTAGACTGTCTTCGTTTGATGTTAATTCCTCCAAACCTTCGCTTTTTGGTTCTAATAATATATCAGCTTCCCCTGAATCACCTCTCCCCAAAAATCTTATATTTTGCGATTTGCAATCAATAGTAATGTATTCTGAAAGTACTTGAATATCGGATAATATTTTATCAAATGCAGAAGTTGTTAAGATTATTTTTGAATTGAAATTTAACTTAGGAAGAGGAGTTGAACTAGAAGAGCTTTCTATTAATCTCATTTTGTATTCTTTTTTATATCCATTTTGTATTTTCAGAATCAACATACTTTCTTTGTTGATAGATAATTCTATTGAATCTTTTTTTTCAGATCTCTTAATTAATTTTGAAAATTCATCTATTCTAACACCGAACTTAACCAAAGAATCACATTCATATTTTTCAAATGAAGCATGAGGCCAAAAAATATCAATTAATGCTACATGTGAAGGATCCATTCCTCTAAAGGATATGCCCTCTACTGATGCTTCGAAAGTTGCTTCATCAACAAGCGTAGATATTGCAGATGTAATGGCTTTCCATTCATCTGGTGTTTTTGTCTTAGCTAGTAAAATCAAATTAATACAATGTTTTGGCTACCCTTGGACGATTTTAAATCTTACTATTAAGATATCATAAATTTAAGGATAAATTTACAAACTATTAAGAATAATTTCTCCAAGTATGGCTACATTTCGTGCAACGATAAAATTGGGTAGTAGCTTCATCAGCTGATCTTGTCTGAAGCATCCACCACACTGCCAAATTATTATTGCATTTCGGACAATCTATATTAAGGGTAGGAAGAGTTTGTGTAGTATTTTCACCATCCAATATTCTTAAAGCACTTTGTTCTTGTGTAGTTGTATTACCAACATTAACTGTAACAGTAGATTGTCGCTCCGAACTAGTAAATCCACATTTAGGACAGGCGATTTGATTTTCTTCAAATTTCAACCGCATTCTTGTTTCACAATTTGGACAGAACTTCAGTTTAGACCACCTTTTGTTTGGACGATTCAATTAAATGTGAAAGATCCTTTAAATATTTATCCGCAGATTTGACTGAGGTTTCCAGAACATCCATTGGATTTGCCTTGCTATTTATTCTCATTAAATATTCTTTAATCAATGGATGTTTCATTACGATGCCGGCAAATTCGATATCTTTTTGCTTTAAAATATGATGTTGGATTATGTACATAATAGAGATATCTTCATCTTTTAACTTTAATTCTATCTCATTACTAGTATAGTTTGTAATTTCTGCTTGCATTAAATAGTGAAGTACATATTTAGGATATAAATCATACCACATGGTAAATAATCAGTGACTGAACAAATAAATTCATTAGAAAATATTGTTTTAAGCAATATAACAAGTAAAACTAATTCCACTGAACACATTTCGTTTAATTTAGGTTTAAAAATAAATGGTAAAATTAGGGAATTATTTAAACAATCATTATGGGAAAAAGCATATAATAAATTTGATAACACCTTTCGGATAACTATAAATGTAGATCTAAAATCAAAAAACAAAGTTATATACTCCGTTAAATTAGTTAGGAAAGCAGTTTTTTTTTGGACAAGGAATCCCAAAATTCAGCATAGAATATGGATTTTTATTGTTAAAGATGATACTCCTTTTTATCCGGAATCCGAAGAAGAAGCAAAATCTTTGTTATTTGACATAGATAAAGTTGTTGAATTAAAACTTTCCTCAATTACCGATAATGTCTCTACACTTTATGCAAATGTAATCGTTTCATGGGGAAAACATAACTTCACTGAACCAACGAAACTAGTCGGAAAGTCTAACGAGGAAAAAATACAAATAATTCATTCGTAAATTTTGGTAGGTTCGTTTTGGGTTTAATATACAAATATTAGTAAATTTTAAAAATGTTAACTAACAATTAATAAATATGGCAAAATTTGACGGAATAAAAGGACAAGAGTTATTGGATATTGAAGTACAAGCAAATGAGTTGACATTTATCTTTAAAGATAATCGCTTTCTATTTGTTAAAAATGAAAAAGACAAAATAATTTCTGATTCATTACCAGAGTAACTTTTCCTTCAGTCCTTATTTATATTAAATATTAAACTTGATTAAATTCCTATTACTTGTGACTTTTTAAGAATCCTAACTCGATTAATATAGAATATAGAATTATACATAAGTGATTTTCGTGAAAGTAATTTAGGTTTCACTTTTTTAAGCCATATCTTTATAGTCAATCCGTGATTCAAAAGCATATTTTTAATAGTCTCTTCAATATCAATTAAAAGTTAAAATCTACTATACTTATTATATTATCCCTTTATTTAAAATATAAATTACTTTATAATTTGATTATACCAATTATTCAAACCTTTGTTAATAAATCTAACTAAAACATAATGAATTTAAAATATTAAAACGACTCAATTATGTTGAATATACGATCTGCAGAATTAAAACATGATGACTATATTGGAAAATACGTTTCGATTAAAGGGTGGGTTCATAGAATTAGAAAGCAAAAAGAAAATACCTTCCTATTAATTAGAGATGATCGAGGAGATATTATCCAATGTATTATTGATTCCTCAAAAACATATAATTTAACTATAGAGTCTTCTATTGAAATTTTTGGAATTGTTCAAAAAGATCCTCGTGCACCGGAAGGCGGTTATGAATTAAAAGCTGATGAAATGAATATTTTTAGCATTTCTAAAAGTGATTATCCAATTGGAGAATATCAAAGCCTTGATCTTCTTTTAGATAAAAGACATCTTGCGATAAGAACCCGACGTATGATTATGGTTTCGAAAATTCGTTCTTCTGTTCTTAACTTTTCAAGGAAGTGGTTTACCGATTCTAACTGGATTGAAGTAACCGCTCCAGTAATAGTAAAAGGCTCAGTTGAGGGGGGTTCTACTTTATTCACTATAAAATATTTTGATGAAAATGCATATCTTTCTCAAAGTGCTCAATTATATTTAGAAGCTATGATTTTTTCTCTCGGTCCAGTATGGTCTCTTACTCCTTCTTTCCGTGCTGAGAAATCTCGAACAGTTAGACACTTAACAGAATTTCTTCATTTAGAAGCTGAGGCTCCATGGGTATCATTAGAGGATCTTTTAAAATTTCAAGAAGAGTTAATCTCATATGTTATACAAAATATTTTAAAACAAAATAAAAAAGAATTTGAATTTTTGAAAAGAAATATATCAGAGTTGGAGAACATTTCTCCTCCATTTGACAGAATTACTTATGAAAAGGCAATAGATAAATTAAGAAATGAAGGACTCAGAATAGTAGATAAAGAATCATCTAAGCTAATTGAATATGGTGATGATCTTAGTATCGAATCAGAAAGACTGCTTACACTAAATTCATCAAAGCCATTATTTGTTATTGGATATCCCTTGAAGATAAAACCATTTTATGTTAAAGAAGAAATCTCAAAAGAAGGAGTAGGAATTGCAGCAGATTTACTTGCTCCAAATGGTTTTGGTGAAATTACATCTGGAGGTATAAGAGAAGATGATCTCCAAAAATTGGAAAAGAGAATGGTTTTGGAAGGATTAGAAAAAAGAAATTATGATTGGTATCTGGATTTACGTAGATATGGGTCAGTACCGCATGGCGGTTTTGGATTGGGAATAGAAAGATTAATGAGATGGATTCTAAATAGCATTGACATAAAAGATACTTTACCTTTTCCACGTACTCTTAGACGAATATATCCATAAACATTTTCATTTTTTGTTAAACACTCACCATTGATTATCTTTATTTATATCTTAGATTATTCAAGTTTAAATCTTTGAGAGAATTATAATATAATAAAATGCATAATAACATTTCCGAAAAAACTGAATCTTTATTCTTTGAATTGGCTGGAGATTTAAGGCTTTCTATGTTATTAAAGCTCTCTCAACATAAGTATAGATTATCTCAGTTATCAAACGAATTGGATGCTACTATGCAAGAGGCCCATAGAAACATAATCAGATTAGTCGAATCTGGATTGGTTTTTAAAGATGGAGAAGGTGATTTAGGATTAACTTCTTATGGTAAATCCATTGTTTTTTTAATTCCTGGGTATGAATTTCTTTTACAAAATAAACAATATTTTATTGAACACTCGATAGAAGAATTGCCATTAAAATTCATTCAAAGAATTGGGTCTTTACAAAA
>Ga0126311_10000917_pt1 | contig 13839 bp, 15 predicted proteins | sample Plot61_FD_92539 | JGI IMG/M metagenome (GOLD analysis project Ga0126311, IMG submission 92539) | Serpentine soil microbial communities from UC McLaughlin Reserve, CA, USA - Plot61 | ecosystem: Environmental > Terrestrial > Soil > Grasslands | place: USA: UC McLaughlin Reserve, Lake County...
AATGCCCTCCCGCGACCGCCCGCAACGTGACTTCTCGTCTGATCGTGTGGAGGCGAACTCGGCAGACTTCAGGGATGAAGGTGGCGGGCCGGTTCCGGCGTCGAGGGCTGAGTGCTTGGCCTGAATTTACCGCTTGAAATTAACACGGCGGAGAAGGCCGGTCTGTGCGATAGGCCACTTATAAGGGTAGAGGGGGCGAGACATCCTCAGCCGAGCAGGCGGTCGTACTCGTCTTTGACCACCTTGTAACACTCGCAGACTGCGGCTTCCAAGCCGCCGCGGTCGAGTATCTGAATGCGGCCGCGCACGTAGCTGATGAGCCCCTGCTCCTGCAAACGTCCGGCCGCCGCGGTGACGCCTTCGCGCCGCACGCCCAGCATGTTGGCGATCAGCTCCTGCGTCATCACCAGCTCGTCCGAGTCCATGCGGTCGTGACTCAGCAGCAGCCAGCGGCAGAGCTGCTGTTCTATCTCGTGGAGGCGGTTGCAGACGGCCGTCTGCGACATCTGTGTGAGTAGCGCCTGCGTGTAGCGCAGCAGCAGGCGCTGAAACGTCCCTCCCAGGGCGAACTCCTCATGCAACAACTTCGCCCGCATCCTGACCGCACCCCCCGCGCTCTGGACGACGGCGCGGTTGGGCATCGTGTCGCCGCCCATGAAGAGGGCGACGCCGACCAGCCCCTCGTTGCCCGCCATCCCCATCTCGGCGGACGAGCCGTTCTCCATCATGTAGAGCAGCGAGACGATGGCGGTGGTGGGGAAGTAGATGTGATCCATCTGCCCGCCCGACTCGTAGACGACCTGGCCGAACGAAAAGGAGACGTGCCCTAAGTGGGGAAGTATGCGCTCGTACTCCTCTCGCGGGAGCTTGGCGAGGAGACGATTCTTCGTCGGGGCGAGCATGTCTGCGTTGGCGGGCATAGGCGGTCGACAGGCCGGGCAGCGTTCACATGAATGTTCCTCCGGAAGAATATCATATGTGAGGCATCGCACAGACGGCCGGGTGCTTATCACTTAGGATGTGTACTCTCGTTTCAATAGTAATTGCCAGTTTGATGAAAGTCAGAAGATCGGCCGAGGTGCCAGTATCGACGGTTGCCGTTGGCAGTTTCCAAAGGGAATGCGAAGGGTGGGGCACTGCAAGAACACGCCCTGCCCTTCTTTTTTGCCCTCGACGAGCGCCCATGCCGTCTGAACCCACGCACGAGCCGAGAACATAGTCGATGCGGACGCCACAAAACCAATTACATAAAGACTCGGCGGCTCTCAAGCGGCTCATCACCCGCGGCTCGGATGAAATCATGCGCCGTTGGGAGGAGGCGGTGCGCGCCGAGCGCGCCGCGCCCGCAGTCGGGGGTGCGGCAACACCGCTACTTCTGGAATCCTTACCGCCGGTGCTCGCCGAGATTCTCGGCGCCATCGAATCGGGCGTTGAAAGGGTCGGGCCGAAGAAGATAGGTCACGCCGCCGTGCACGGCCGTGAGCGTGCGCGCCAGCACGTCGATGTCAGAGACCTGATGCTGGAGTACCAGGCTCTGCGCCGGCACATCTTTCTGTACCTTCAGGAACACGCCGCGCAATTCGGGGGTCTCAACCTCGGCGACATGGTAGATGTCTTCCGCCGCGTCGGCCTCGCCGTAGACGAGGCGATGTGCGAAACCCTCAGCGCCTTCGTCGAGGAGAAGATCGGCGGGCTGCGCCATCTGTCGCGCACCGACAGCCTCACCGGCCTTTATAATCACCGCACCTTTTACGAGCGACTCGACGAAGAACTCAAGCGTGCGGCCCGCTACGAAGCCCCGCTCTCGGTCGTGCTCATTGACCTCGACGACTTCAAGGCGGTCAATGACTTGGGCGGCCATCAGTTCGGAGATTCTTTGCTGATACAGTGCGCGGCGCTGATGCGACGCGAGTTGCGACAAACGGACATCATCTGCCGCTACGGCGGCGACGAGTTTAGCGTCATCATGCCGGAAACGGCCGGCGAAGCCGCCCGCTTGATGATGCGCCGCCTGTCGGACGCGTTCATAAAACTCGGGGAGAGAGTGGGGGCGCCCGCGGCGTTCGGCATGACCTTCGGCCTCTCCGCACACCCGGAGGACGACGGCATGTTGACGCGACTCGTTAAGCTCGCGGACGAGCGACTTCTCCTCAATAAGCGGGTGAGAAAGAGCGCGCCCGCCCTGATCGCCCACCCGCAATCGACAGCCGAAGCGCCGCAAGCAGTCAGTGGTTGAGCATCTTTGTAAGCGTTCGCACCGAGGCCCTATACAACCCTGCGGCCGAAGGGCGCATCATAGCTTACAGTCATTCCTTCTCTTGTGCGTTCACGGTGAAGCGCCTCACGCCCCGAAAGCGTTGGCGGCGGTTCGGACGGTTCGAGGGCAGGCCGGGTCTAAACCACAGAAGCCGCTCCGACAGAGCACCCCGAACACGAGCCTTCGCTGCCACCGTTACACCGAAGCCAACTTCGATTCGAAAGCTTCTCTTGATACTCCGCAAAAGGAGAGGTACACACACATGTCCATGAAACTTTACGTCGGCAACCTCGCGTTCGAGACTTCGGGCGACAACCTCCGTCAGCATTTCACGCAGGCCGGCACGGTCGAGACGGCGACGGTCGTCGAAGACCGCGACACGGGCCGCTCGCGCGGCTTCGGCTTCGTCGAGATGGCGACGAAGGAGGAGGGCGAGGCCGCAATCGCCCAATTCAACGGCAACGACCTCAACGGCCGGAGCCTGACCGTCAACGTGGCTAAGCCGCGTGAAGACCGCAACGGCGGGCGCCGCTTCTAAGGCCGCGGCCGTCGCTATCTACGTCGGACGGCCAAGTCAAGAATACATCGCGACTCGAACACGAAGGGCGGCGACGGCGGACGCATTTTGTCGCCGTCGCCGCCCTTCGTGTGTTCGGCGTCGGAAGTTCGCCGCACAGTTAACAGCCGGGCTCTTACTTTCGACGGCGGATGCGTCAGCCGCCCAAGCGAATCCCGCCACCAGTTGCTTCCAAGCCGCGCGGCGAGCTTCCGTGCGTATGTGTGTCAGCGCACGGACAGTCAAACCTATACATGATAAATGTGACTTGGCCGCTCTTTAGATAAGGGCACGGATTCGCGGCGGTAACCATCCTTGATGCCGGGCTGTGTCGTCTCGGCAAAGTGTGTGAAGCTCGACCGGGGAGTTGGCTGATTATCGCGTCCGGGACGGCGCGCCGGAAGGACGAATGAACCAAGAAGTTGGCAGCTACGCCGAGGACAACTCGGAGGCGGCGAGGTTCGAGGGCGATGACGTGGGGCTGCCTGAGAGCCCGATCTATTCGAACTTTACAAAAAACCTGTGGCGGACGCACGCCCGTCACGGGCTCGTGCAATCGCCCAACAGGTCGCGCGAAAACACGGACGGTCACAGACCGACGGCGGCCGAGCGGCCTCCTGAAAAATAAGAGGGGTGAGCACGTGAGTCAAAACGGAAAGAGTCAAATGAAGGTGTTGTTGTGGGTAGTCGGGCTGGCCGCGGCGGCCGTCGCCGTCTGGCAGTTCTACCTGTTCGTCGTGTTCAGGGACACGCAGGGCGCGCTGGACGCGCAGGGCGGCGGTGCAAACCTTTGGCTCGCCGTCGGCGCGGCGGTCGTGGCCTGCGTCTGTATCTGTTACGGCATCTTCGGGCGCATCAACCAGACGGAAGAGTTTCACATCACCTCTTGAACTGTTGAGGCGAGGGGACGTGTCATGAGCGGTCTGTACGCCATGCGGCGCGCCAACGGCGACTGGTTCGCGCTCGACGACCGCGGAAGGTTCCGCGTGCCGGTGTTCAGCAGCCAGTGGGACGGGATGCTGGCGCGCGTGAGCCACTGGGGGATGCGGCTCTTCAAGCCGACGGCCCTCGACGGGCGGGCGCTTGAGGAACTCGTGCCGGCCGACGGTGTGGGTGATGCCGACTTCTGGCTGGTGGACAGTCCATTCACAGGTTTGAAGCGCGGCCGACGGGTGGACGAAGCCCAACTCGCCGCGCTCGTGCGGGACGCCGGCCGGTACGCGCAGGGTGAGGCCGAGGTGTTGCATGAATAGATACTGCAAGTGGTGCCGGACGCGTCTGCGACTGCGGGAGATGCGATGCCCTTACTGCCGCGACTCGACAATAAGTTGGCTGCACGGCACGGCCATCGCCGTCGCCGGAGGGGCCGTCTTCTATTTTCTAATGCGGGCGTTATAGGCCACGAAGGTCCGGTGGTCTGTAACGCTCTTACTAAGCGCCGCGCAGGGGAGAAGCTAAATGCCTGAAACAGATAGGCCCGCGGGCGGCGGGTTGGGTGACGACGGGGACGGGCACTGGCCCGGGATAGATTCAAGGTTCCGGCTGGTGCTGGTGGCCGCGCAGAGGAGCAAGCAACTCCAGCGCGGCGCGCGATCCCGAATCGCGACCGACTCGAAGCGTCGCCGGAGCACGAGCATCGCCCTCGAAGAGGTCAGGCAAGGGCTCGTGCCGTTCGTCAACAACACGAAGGACACGGCGAGTTAGAATGGCGACAGCCGGCAGGTGGTGCACGACGCGGGCACCGGCGACGTGAAAGGAGCGGGGAGAGAAGAATTATGAGCCTCACGCACCAGTTCGACCGCCTACGCAACCGGCGCCGCGGGGGCGACCGATTCCGGCTCGCAGTTCATGCCCTGACGCGCCGTGACCAGCTCCTCCCATCTTCGTAGTGTTTATCCATAGACGTTGCCGAGAGCGACGGGACATAACGCCCGGCCTCTAGCGGCCTGGGTCTCAATCATATCTGCGCATCAGGTAGGCCCCGTACCCGATTACCTCCCGCGCGAGAGAGTACAGATCCCTCAGCTCGAAGTACTCCGCGTGCGCGCTATACACCGGCCCCACCCCGTAGCTCTCGACGGCCAGCCGCGTGCGCGCGATGTGAAAGTACTGCGAGACGATGAGCGCGCTCCCCCACCCGTTTCTTTTCATCACCTCGGCCGCGTTCCTCGCCGTCAGGTAGGTCGTCGCCCCCCCGCCGTCCGCGATGACGCGTTCCTCGGGTACGCCGTGACTGACGAGGTAGCGCTTCATCACCTCGGCTTCATCAAAGCCCTCGGCCCCGACGCCGCCGCTCACAATAACGTGCGCGAAGAGGCCGCCGCGGTAAAGCTCCAACGTCTTATCCAGGCGGGCCCGCAGCCTGAACTGGCGCGACTATAACTCGGCACTCGTGTGCCGCGGAAGCCTCACGCTAGAGGTGCGCCGCGATGAATAAGATGACAGGCTTAGGGATGCCGCAGAGCTACGCAGTCTGAGTCAGCAGCGAGGCGGGAGAAAACTACTCATCCTGATTTATGCAACAACGCCGATAACATTACTAACGACTTATGCGCCCCTGATGATCTCGGCTGCCCAATATCGCACGCCGGCGTCGGCATGATGAAGGAAACGCTGAGCACGCCTCGATGGGGAATCGCCGGGAACGTGCTGACTCAATCGGAGGGACCAGACAACGTAACCGCCGTCTTGTTCCAACTGATCCAGAAGGGAAGGCGTTAACTGCCGGGCCAGTTCCCGCACCCCGCGCTCGATCTCCCGAGTCGCGTCAGTCGAGCCCTGCGCGCCACGTTCGCTCATTTCAAACTCCATCTGCTCTTCCCAGGACAGATCGTTCAACCTCTCCTTGAGTTCCGCGACTGTCATATGCTTGTGCGAAGCCCCCTCCCAGTCTCCGCGCCCACCAAAGGCTTACCGCACCATCTCCATCTGGGCTTCTTCCGTCTCTTTATTTACCTGCGCGGCAGCGGGCGGTCCGGCGGGAGAGGGCGTCTCCACCGGCGGGACTTGGGGTTTGCCTGTCTTGGCGTCGTACTGCTTCAACTCTTTATCGACCTTGCCTGAGTTCAGCAGCTTGATGCCTTCGTTGGCCCAGGTGACCTGTTGAGGTAGTTGCTTGCCTTCCGCGTAAGGCTTGAACTCCTCAGGCTGAGGCTGTTTATCCTTCGTCCCTTTTAGTGGGGTATAGAACGGCCCCTCCACGATGTTGTAGGGCAGATTCGGCTGGGGTTCCCGGCGCTCGTGAACCCATTGCTTTCTCTTCTCATTAAAGGCGGGATCCTTCTTGCGACCGGCGGAAGTGATGAAATCGAGCCACGCCTTCTGCTTCGCCTTGAAGTCCGGTTGGTCCACCCTCGTCAGGTCGAAAACCTTTGCCTTTTCGCCGGTGCGGAGTTGCCGGTAATCGTTCTCCGGAACGCCGAAGCGTATGACCCCGGCGTAAGGCTCGGCCGGCTTCATGTTGGCCATCGTTCTACCCCACTTAATGGCACGTCCTTCCGCTTTGCCGTCGTCGGCGTCATGGTGTGTGTAGAACCCGGTGGCGAAGTCGCCCCCGCCTATCGCCTTGACATTATTCGGGATCATCTTCGCAATCGACCAGCGAGTTCCGTGATAAAAGTTAAGCTTCTTCGAGGCTGCGGCGGGAGGCGGAGGCGAGGGCGAGGGCGGAGTGACTCCCGGCGCGGGAGCAGGCGTGGGTGCAGTTCCGCCGCCTTTATATTTGCGACCGCCATCTTCTGTAAGCTCGAAGCATAACTGCTTGAGAGGCAACGGCGCGAAGAGCAGGCAAGCCAGTAAAGCGTCATCCGAGACTAGGGGCGCTTCCTCGGGCGGGCCTTCCTGTCGCTGTATGCTCCGGGTAGAGTTGTGATTCGACGCCACTGACCTCTCCGGGTCTGTGTTCGCCCGCCGCCCCTGATTGGTCGGTTGAAGGTGCGACCGGGGCGAGGTGAGCGCTCGCTCAGCATGTAGGTCGGCTGCCCTTTCGAGCGGATCATTGCGTCCTCCGTCGAGGCCGGGCGGGGCGTGAGTCTCGGAGGATTGCTGCACGACGTGGGCGAGCTCGTGCGCGAGCAGCCTCCGCCCGTCCGACGCATCGGGCGCGTATCGCCCGGCACCGAATACCACGTCACGCCCGACCGTGTAAGCGAGCGCGTTCACGGCCGCCGCCGATTCCGCGGCCCTCGCATCGGTGTGTACGCGCACGCCGCCGAAGTCGTGGCCGAGTCGCGACTCGAAGAAGGAGCGCGTCGCCGAATCGAGCGGCTTACCCGGCGAGCGCAACGCCTCGTTGACGACCGGCGGGACTTCCCCGGCGGGCACGGCGTTGATCGCCGCCCTTTGGATGACGGCGGGGGGCATTCCCTTCCGGCATGATTCGCACCCTCCACCCCCGATGGTGTGAGTGCCGCAGGCGCACCTCCGCTGCAAGAGGTTGGCGGCGGCCTTCGTAGGCGTCGCCGCCTGTTTGGGTGCGAGAGTACTCACTCGGCTCATAAGTTCGTGCCCCAGCGGTTAGCCAACTCGCGTGGCTACTCCTCCTCGGCAGGTGCGTCCTCGATATGAGTTGCGCGACCTGCCGGACGCGCGGAAAGATATACCTGCCTGCCGCGGATGGCAAGAGAAACAGGGTGGGGCGCAGCGTTGGCGTAGGCGGCGAGACGTTGATGCGGAAGATGGTCGAGAGATACGCCGGCTCGGGCGTGGCGGAGTTACCGGCAGCTTACGCGTAGTAGACGCCTCAGAGACGAAGTGCTTGATACGAGTCGGGCCGGGGAGTAGGATGGCGCACACGGAGAACTTTAATCATGCCACGCACGGTGGTCGCGGTCGGCGGATTTTCGTCAGAGGTCGGCAAGACGACTCTCGTCTGTGAGATGCTGCGTGCGCTTCCCGGCTGGGAGGCCATTAAGATGACGCGCGGGCACTACCGCTCGTGCGGCCGAGACCCGCACGCGTGCTGCGTCAGCCACCTGCTCGGCGACGAGCCGCTCGTACGCTCGGGTCGCCGGGAGACCTACGCGCCGGGCAAAGACACGGGCCGCTACTGGGACGCCGGGGCCGCTAACGTCCACTGGGTGATAGTCACGGACGGGCAGGTGGAGGAGGGCATCCGGCAGGCGCTTGAAAGAGTCAACGCGCCCGGCGTGTTTGTAGAGGGCAACAGCTTCCTTGAGTCCGTCGAAGTCGATTTCGCGTTGATGGTGGCGCGGGCGGAGGGCGGGAAGATCAAGCCTTCGGCGCGGCGCGCTCTGCGGAAGAGTTCGGCGCTGTATCTGTTCGACGACGCCGAAGGGCTCGGCGACGAGCGCGAGCGGTTCGCGCCGTGGCTGCGGGGCGCAGCCGACAAAGAACTCGTCGAAGCCCTCCCCGTCTACACGCGAGAAGAGTTGCCGAATCTCGTCGAGCGCGTCCGGGCGATTCACGCGCCGCTCGCCGCCTGACGGCCTTCGGGCGACTTCAGCCTTCTTCGATGGCCTGGGAAACTTCAAAGACCGGCAGCGATTCGTGGGACGTGCGTATCCGCAGGGCGGAGCACCTCGCCGCGAAGGCGGAGGCGACGGAGGAGCTGCTGAGCTTCTACGCGGGGCTGTTGCGCGCGCAAAAAGGGATTTACGAATCCTTGCGCGGGCGTGAGGGCTGGCTCCCTTCCGGCGCGCTCGAAGAAGACTTGGCCGTAATCCGCGCGACGATGCCCGAGTTGCTCCGCGCCGTCGAGTCGAGCGGCCCCGCGCCACTGGTCGAAGATGCTCGTGCGCTCGCGCGCGCGGGCGAAAGGGAAGTTGACCGGATGATACTCGACCAGTGGCGCGCGCCGTCCGACTCGCAGTTCTTCGCGAAGGCTCTCTTGCAGCCTTACGCGCGCTGGCTGGCGGAGTCGGGCGGGCGTCCCCTCGATAGGGATTTGGAAAGAGTCGAGAGTCGCTGCCCGTTCTGCGGCGGCAGGCCGCAAGTCAGCACGCTCCGGACGAGGGAGCCTTCCGCGGGGAGCGGCGGCCGCGACCTGCTCTGTGCGACGTGCCTGACCTTGTGGCCGTTCAAGCGTGTCTTATGTGCTAACTGCGGGGAGGAGCGCCCCGATAGGCTGGGCTACTTTCACACCCCCGCATACGACCACGTTCGTATAGAAGCCTGCGACACCTGCAAGCACTACATCAAAGGGGTTGACCTGACGCGGCTCGGTCTGGCCGTCCCGCTCGTGGACGAGGTCGCCGCCGCCGCCCTCGACGTGTGGGCGCACGAACACGGCTACACGAAGATCGAGTTGAATCTGGTAGGACTATGAGAAACGGTCGAGACCTGGGCGATTTTAGGCGTCAGACTAAAATTAAAACTTGACACGCGCCCGCGTGAGGCATAACCTTCAGTCACACAATAACAAGTCAGGCTCACAGTCGTCGAAGCGGAGGGAAATAACGTGAGCCGTATCGCGTCGCTCTCTATCGTCAGCTTGTTCCAACGGCCATGCGGTAACGCCCCCGGCCGCCGCGCCGCCCGCCCCCGTACTGCCCCGCCGCCCCACAACGACACCCCCCTACAGAAGCCCCCTGCCTTCAGAGGAGTTGAACGGCATGGATCGCAGAACCTTTATCAAGAGCACAGTCGCCGGTGGCGCCGCCGTCTCGGCCTTCGGTTTCAGCCTCGCGCCGGTACGCGCGCAGACGCAAAGCCTAAAGATCGCACGCACGACCGAGACGCGCAGCATCTGCCCGTACTGCTCTGTGAGCTGCGGCGTCATCATTCATACTTTGGGCGATAAGGCCAAGAACGCCGTCCCGCAGGTCGTACACGTCGAGGGCGACCCCGACGCGCCAATCAACCGCGGCACGCTCTGCCCGAAGGGCGCTTCGCTCGAACAGGACATACTCAACGAGCGCCGTCTGCTCAAGCCGCAGGTGCGCCGCCCCGGCTCCGACCGCTGGGAGGACATCTCGTGGGAGCAGGCGTTCGACGAGATCGCGCGCAAGGTCAAGGACACGCGCGACCAGACGTTCGTCGAGAAGGATGACAAGGGCTTCACGGTCAACCGCTGCGAAGGCATCGGCTGGACGGGCGGCTGCACGGACACGAACGAGCTGAATTATCTGGCGGTCAAGGCGATGCGCGGGATGGGGGTCTGCTACTTCGAGACGCAGGCACGTGTTTGACACGGCCCCACGGTCTCAAGTTTGGGACCCACATTCGGGCGCGGCGCGATGACCAACGGCTGGATCGACATCAAGAACACCGACATGATGTTGATTATGGGGGGGAACCCTGCCGAGAACCACCCCTGCGGCTTCAAGTGGCCGGTCGAGGCCAAGCTCCACCGCAACGCCAAGATGATCGTCGTAGACCCGCGCTTTACGCGCACGGCGTCGCAGGCCGACCTCTTCCTCCAAATCCGCGCGGGCGCAGACATAGCCTTCCTCGGCGGCCTCATCAACTACGCAATCCAGACGGGCCGCCTCGCCAAGGATTACCTCGTCAACTACACCAACGCCGCCTTCATCGTCAAAGACGGGTTCAAGCTGCCCGAAGACGGCCTCTTCTCCGGCTTCGACGCGCAGAGCGCGACTTACGACAAGGCGACGTGGAACTACGAGGCGGGCGGCAACGTCGGCCCGAAAACCGAAGGCGCGACGGGCGCGGGCGGCGCGGGCGGCTCGACCTCAACCGCCGGGGGCAAGACTTCGAGCGAGACGACCGACGAGCAGCACCGTGCGGGGCAAGAGCCCGCGAAAAGTTTTGAGCAGAAGTCGCCGCAGGTCACGTCGAGGCCCTCGACGCCGCCGGACAAGGGACAGTCCGCCACGGGCGGCCAGATGAGCAGCCAGACGGGCGGCGGGCATCAGGCCGCGGGCGGGGTCGGAGCGGCGGCGCAGGGCGGGCCTAATCCGCCACCGAGCCTTCCACCTAACACCGCCTACGACCTCTCGCTTCAGCACGAGCGCTGCGTCTTCCAACTGCTCAAGAAGCAGTACGAGCGCTACACGCCCGAGATGGTCGAGCGCATCACCGGCATACCGCGCGACCAGTTCCTCAAGGCCGCAGACCTCTTCACCTCCATCCGCAAGGACGGCGACATGAAGAAGGCCGCGACGATTATCTACGCGGTCGGCTGGACGCAGCACACGTCGGGGACGCAGATCATCCGCACGGCGGCCATCCTGCAACTACTCCTCGGCAACGTCGGGCGCGCGGGCGGCGGCGTCAACGCGCTGCGCGGCCACTCCAACATTCAGGGCGCGACCGACATGGGCGGCGTCTTCGACATCTTCCCCGGCTACCTGAAGATTCCCGCGCCGACCGACACAGACCTCGCCACGTTCCTGAAGCGCACGACGCCTACGCCCTCGAAGCCCGACGCGTGGGACTCTTACAACTACTGGTCGAACACGCCGAAGTTCATGGTCTCGTTCCTCAAGGCGATGTACGGCGACGCCGCGAAGAAGGAGAACGACTTCGCATACCACGCGCTGCCCAAGATAGACCGCAAGTACTCCTGGACGGAGATGTGGGACTACATGTATCAGGGGCAGGTCAAGGGACTCTTCGCCTTCGGCATGAACGGCGTCGCCATCGGCCCGAACTCGCGCAAGAACATCGAGGCGCTGAAGAAAGCCGACTGGCTCGTCGTCTGCGAAATCTATGAGGAAGAGACGAGCGAGTTCTGGAAGGCGCCGGGAATCTCGAAGGAGGAGCAGGCGAAGATTCAGACGACCGTCTACCGCCTGCCCGGCGCGGGCTTCGCGGAGAAGGACGGCACCTTCGTCAACTCGGCGCGCTGGCTCCAGTGGAAGTACGTCGCGCTGCCGCCGCCCGGTCAGGCGAAGGTGGACCAGGAGATTCTTGCGCGCATCTTCCTCAAGGTGCGTGCGCTCTATCAGAAGGAGGGCGGCAAGTTCCCCGACGGGATTTTGAACCTCTCCTGGTCTTACACGACGCCTGAGAACCCTTCGCTCTCCGAAGTCGCCAAGGAGATAAACGGCCGCGCGCTCGCCGATTTGACTGATGAAAAACAGCCCGGCGTCACCGTCAAGGCCGGGCAGCAGCTCCCCGGCTTCGCGTGGCTCAGGGACGACGGCACGACCGCCTGCGGCAACTGGCTCTACAGCGGCTCCTGGACGGAGGCCGGGCCGCAGATGCAGCGGCGCGGGACGGACGACCCTTCGGGGCTCGGCGTCTTCCCGAACTGGGCTTGGTCTTGGCCCGCCAACCGGCGCGTGATGTACAACCGCGCGTCGTGCGACCCGTCGGGCAAGCCCTGGGACGCGGAGCGCCGACAGGTCTGGTGGAACGAGGCGCAGGGGCGCTGGGTCGGCAACGACGTGCCCGACTTCAAGGCCGACTCGAACCCGGCCGACCACATGGGGCCATTCATCATGAACCCGGAGGGCGTCGGGAGAATCTTCGCGCCGCTCGCCGCCTTCGCCGACGGGCCGCTCCCCGAGCACTACGAGCCGGTCGAGAGCCCCGTAGCCAACCCGCTCCACCCGCAGCAATCAATCAACCCCGTCGCCAAAGTGTACAAGTCGGACGCCGACAAGTTGGGCACGCCCGCCGGGGGCTTCAACGTCGTCTGCACGACCTACCGGCTGACGGAGCACTACCACTATTGGACGAAGAACAACCCGATGAACGTCCAGCTCGTGCCCGAGCCGTTCGTCGAAGTGCCCGCTCAGCTCGCGGACGAAATGGGCATTCGCGGCGGCGAGCTCGTGCGCGTGTCGAGCGCGCGGGGGCAGTACGTGGCGAAGGCGATGGTGACGAAGCGCATCAAGCCGATGTTGATCGACGGCAAGAAGACTTACCAGATCGGCATCCCGATTCACTGGGGCTACCGGGGCATCAAGGAGGACGAGGGCAAGACCTCGCTCGACACGGCCAACAACCTGTCGCCGTCCGCGATTGACCCGAACGCCTACACGCCGGAGTTCAAGGGCTTCCTCGTGAAGATAGAGAAGGCTTGAGGGGAGGGCGAGCGTGAGCGGAGAGAAAATCTACCAGATACAGCGCATCTCGGCCCACCCCGGCCCGGTTCCCCACCGGGGCACGGAGCGCGCCCTCGAAGTCTGCAAGTACATAGACGTGACGACGTGCATCGGCTGCAAGGCGTGCGAGGTGGCCTGCGTCGAGTGGAACGACCACCCGTTTCGCGAGACGACATTCGACAACACATACCAGACGATGCCCTCGACCGACTGGAACTACTGGAACCTCATCAAGTTCGTCGAGCACGAGAACGCGGGCGGCCTGATGTGGCTCATGCGCAAGGATCAGTGCATGCACTGCGCAGAGCCGGGCTGCCTGCTCGCGTGCCCGGCCGACGGGGCCATCGTGCAGTACACGAACGGCATCGTGGACTTCCAGCAGGAGAACTGCATCGGCTGCGGCTACTGCATCTCGGGTTGCCCCTTCGACATCCCGAAGTTCAACGAGGGGACGAAGAAGGTCTTCAAATGCACGCTCTGCTCCGACCGCGTGGGCGAAGGACTCGAACCCGCGTGCATCAAGGCTTGCCCGACGGGCTGCCTTCACTTCGGCACGAAGGACGACATGCTGGCTTTAGCCAACACGCGCGCGCAGCAGTTAGTGCAGATTTCGGGCTTCAAGAACGCGGGCGTCTACGACCCGCAGTCAGTCGGCGGCACGCACGTCATCTACGTGCTGCACGACGCGACGCAGCCGGAACTCTACGGGGGCCTGCCCTCGAACCCGACCATCCCGCCGAGCTACACCGTCTGGAAGTGGCTCGCCAAGCCGACGGGGCTGTTCATGGCCCTCCTCGGCATCTTCGCGGTCTTCTTCCACCGCGTCGTCGTCGGGCCGAAGCTGCCACAGCCCGAGCCCGTAGTTACGGAGCACCCCGACGAGGTGACGGCGGCGCGGGCGGAGGCACCGCGAAAGGAGGAGCCATGAGCGGTCAGGCCGAGAGGTTCGACGAGCGAGCGCGGCGCGAGTTCGCCGAACGCGGGCGGACGGTCGTCCGGCGCGGCGAGTTGCTGCGCCACCCCGTCTACACGCGCGTGCTGCACTGGACGGT
>Ga0126311_10000918_pt1 | contig 13836 bp, 13 predicted proteins | sample Plot61_FD_92539 | JGI IMG/M metagenome (GOLD analysis project Ga0126311, IMG submission 92539) | Serpentine soil microbial communities from UC McLaughlin Reserve, CA, USA - Plot61 | ecosystem: Environmental > Terrestrial > Soil > Grasslands | place: USA: UC McLaughlin Reserve, Lake County...
ATGAAGAACCTGCCTCGCTCGGTGGCCGTGGTCGGCGGCGCCGCGACGGGCTGTCAGCTGGCCTCTGTGTTCGCGGCGTTCGGCTCGCGGGTGCGGCTGCTCGAAGTCGCGCCGCGCATCCTCGGCGCGGAGGACGCGGCGGTATCGGAGGGCGTGGCCGAGGCGTTCGGGCGCAGGGGGATCGAGATCGTCGCCGGCATCGGCGGTATCGAGAGGATCGAGGCCGAGGACGGATCTCTGCGGCTCTTCTACACAACAAACGGCGAGGCGCGCACGCTTACAGCCGAGACCATCGTTCTGGCGGTAGGGTGGCCTGGGAACGTGGACGGGTTGAACCTGGAGGCCGCTGGTATCGAGGTCGAGCGGGGGTACGTCAAAGTTGACGACGCCCTGCGCACGAGCGCGCCCCACGTCTGCGCGGCCGGGGACATAACAGGGCGTATGATGCTCGTGCAGAGCGCCACCTACGAGGGGAACCTCGCAGCCGAACAGACCGTACTCGGCGGAGATCACACGCACCGCCACGGTATCGTACCCCACGGGGGGTTCACCGACCCCGAGTACGCCAGCGTTGGCCTCACAGAGGAGAGGGCTCGCGGTGAAGGACATGATTGCGTAGTAGCGGTCGTGCCTTACGCCGAGCTGGACCGCGGGGTCATCGACGGGCGCGCAGAGGGTTTCTGCAAACTCGTCGTGGACCGCGCTTCGCGCCGGGTTCTGGGCTCGCACATCGTTGGCGAGCAGGCCGTCGAGGTAGTCCAGATCGCCGCGACCGCTATGCGGGCGGGGATGCCCGTGGAGCGGCTGGCGGACGTGGAGTTCGCCTACCCTACCTTCACGGCGATAATTGGGCTGGCAGCGCGCAGGGTCCTGCGCGAGCTTGGCCTCGTTGCCGTCTCGCCGCGCTGGGGCATACCGGAACGGACGCTAGGAGCGGAGTGGGAGCACAGCGAGAGGTAGCTGGCTACTGGCTCGGTGCCGCAGGACGCACTTCCACCTTGCCGTCGCGGACCCTTACCTCGAACCGCTGCTGGGGCTCTCTGGCGGGACCCTGCAGCACCGCTCCCGAGCAGAGGTCGAAGCGCGAGCCGTGCCAGGGACAGGTGACGACGTTACCCTCTCTTCCTCCCTCGTCGAGTGGCCCGCCCACATGCGTGCAGATGTTGGAGATGGCGCAGACCTCACCGCTCTCGGAGCGACTGAGCAGAACGGGTGTCCCGTTCACATCCGCTACACGCATGGCGCCGCCGCGCAGCTCGCTCTCTTGTACGACGGCGATAAACGGGCTCGCGGTGGCATCTGCGCCGTTGCTGGTTTCTTGAGTGTCGATGTGTGGCTCGAGTTCCCCCGCGAGCCTCCTCAAATTCTCCGAGATCTGGTTCAGCTGTGCCGGTGCAGAGGGCCGCGCGATCAACCTGGCGCAGTAGTCGGACAGCTCGAGGAGCCGCTCGTGCATGAGAACCCAGGCGGCGTGGCGGTGCGGCAGCAGGTAGCCGGTGCGATAGAACTCGAAGTTCGGTCCCGCTGTCTTGCCGGGAGACCCCTCTCCGACGGGCATGGTGGTGAGGAGCTTCCCAAGGGGCTTGATGAGCAGGAACATCATGCCGACGGCGGTGCCGCTCAGCGTATGTAGCTCCTCCTCGGTCTCCTCGGTGTGGGCGAAGAAACGGACGAGCATCTGCAGCATCAGCTCGTACGCGGCGTTGAAAAGGTCGGCTACACCAGCCGTGGTGGGATCGGTTATGGGAGTGAACTCGTTGGAGCCGACGTCGGTCGGTTGTCTGACCCATGCAGCAGCAACCGGTCTCGCCGGCTCGAAGTCCGGGTCGCGCTCCTTGAACTCGAGGTACTCAACCAGCACCCGCAAGAACATGCCGAAGTGAGCGTCGTGCCTGTCGCCCCTCGCCCCTTCGCCCTGCTCTACTATAGTCTCGATGGCTGCCCGCGCCGAGGCGAGATCCGTAACCTGCACGAGCTCGGGCCACCGGAAATACCTCCCTGTAGCCTGAGTCTCGGGCGGCCCGACGAAGACCCGCCGCTCTCCGTACCTCTCGACCAGGCGCTCGAAGCCGCGCTCGATCCCCCTGTAGAGATGACCTACGGTGGCGAACTCCTGCTGCTGCGGCACGATGGCGTCCGTTCCAAGGGGTAGCATCGCCTCTCTCGCGAGCTCCAGCTCAGGAGCCTCGTACTCCATGCCCTCGGGTCGCTCGTAGAAGACGAACTGCCCGAGTGCCTGCTCGCTGAAAGGGGCCAGGGCCATCTCGAACCCAGGCGGGTAGTACTTCGCTGGCTGGGGGAAGTTCGGACGTCCGAAGTGCGGAGCCCCGCCTATGGCCGTGAGCAGGTTGCTCGCAGAGGCCAGGTGGAGCATCTCCTGGGCAGCGACCTCGGAGATTACACGCTCCCACCGCCTTACCGCCTCGAGTTGCTCCTCGGTCAACCCTTCGCTGGTGTCGGTCTTGAGGCTGAGTGCGGCGAAGAGGTACTCGAGCATGAGCATGTGCTCGAGCTCCGACGCCTCGGTGAGCAGAAAGATGAGCTCTTCCCGGTTGTCGACGACGATAGGGGGTTCCGTCAACTGTGTCCTCCTTCTTTTGGCGTGGTGCAGATCGTACTCTATGCGAATGGTCTTGGGGGTACTCTGATCTACTGTGGAGGCGCATCACTCAAATTGCGTATTCTCCGACCTTCTTGTCAGCCGGATCTAGCGCTCTCGTCGAGGGCGAGCTTGGCCATGGCGAAGTACTGGTGGACCGTTTGGATGGCGATGGCACCCTCTCCCACAGCCGATGCCACCCTCTTCACCGAGCCGTGCCTCACGTCGCCCGCAGCGAAGACGCCGGGCATGCTCGTCTCCATATGCAGGGGGAGACGTCCGGGGGGCCATCCGTGGGGGGGACTTCCACCTTGCAGCAGGTCGTGACCCGTGATGACGAAGCCACGACCGTCGCGCAGGATCTCATCAGGCAGCCACCCGGTATGGGGCGCGGCGCCGATGAGCACGAAGAGGGCGGCCGCAGGGACGGTCTCGGTCAGCCCCGAGGCCGAGTCCTCGATGACGAGGTGCTCGAGTTGGCCCTCGCCGCCGCCGTCCACGACCGTGGTGCGGCAGCGGATGCGGATGTTGGGCGCCGCCTTTATCTCCTGTATCAGGTACTCGGACATGCCGTACTCGAGCGAGTCCCCGCGCACGAGGAGCGTGACGAGGGAGGCGTACTTCGAGAGGTGCATCGCGGCCTGCCCAGCCGAGTTGGCGCCACCTACGACGTAGACCTCGCGCCCCTCCATGGCTCTAGCCTCGCTGGACGCGGCACCGTAGAAGACCCCTTGCCCTACCATGGCCTCGAGGCTCGGGACCTCCAGCCGGCGGTAGGAGACCCCGCTGGACAGGATCGCCGCCCGCCCGGCGACCTCCGTTCCGTCGGAGAGCGTGACGACTATCCTGTCAGCGTCGCGGCGAAGGCCAGTAGCCTGGCGCGCGATGCGGAAGGTGGCGCCGAACAGCCATGCCTGCTGGAAAGCCTGCCAGGCCAGGTCCGAGCCGCTGATCCCGCGCGGGAAACCTAGGTAGTTGCGTATAAGGGAACTGGTGCCGGCCTGACCGCCAAAGGTCTCCTTCTCCACCACGACGGTCTCGAGACCCTCCGAGGCTCCATAGACCGCGGCGGCGAGCCCCGCGGGCCCAGCCCCTATGATGACGAGGTCGAAGTCCCGCACGTCAGCCAGGGTGTTCACCCCGAAGGGGGAGATCAACTCGAAGGCGTCGATGATCTCTGCGATGGTGGGGTTGACGAGCGGCAGGCGGTCGAACACGATTACGGTGGGAAGATCATCAGGGGTCTTGTCCCATCTGGCGAGTAGCTCTCTTCCCTCTTTTGAGTCAGCCGCGTAGAATGCGCAGGGGACCACGCTGCGGCTGAAGATGTCCCTTAGCTCGTGAGATCTCGGGGACCTGGGATCGCCGACTATGCGTACCGACATGGAGGCGGGGCGGTGGTCTCTGGCCCATTCGTCGAGAAACTCCGCTATGGCCCTGTGAAACTCCTCATCCGGTGGCCGCTCCGGCTTGGGTACGTAGTTGTCGATCTGCCCGAGGGCCATCGCCTGCAGTATCGGCTCTCGGGTAGTCCTGTTCCCTCGCTCGAAGAGGAGCGCCCGCTTCGCGCCGGGGTAGAGCCGATGGGCGCGGGTAAGGAACTCTGTCCCCGCCATGCCCGACATCCACCCCTCGGCAAGCACGACGGCCACCTCCTCGCCCGCCGCCCTGAGGTCCCGCAGCATCTGCATGCCAGCCTCGGGCGAGCCCTCGCACACAACGCGGTAGTAGCTGCCGTAGCGCTCGCGAAGCTCGTGCTCGAGCCTGGCTAGCGCGTCGGGGTCGTTGTCTACACCGACCAGCACTGGTCTTGACGTGAGGTGTTGTTCCGCGCTCACAGAGTTCTCAATGCCTCGCACATCGTTCTCGCCGTACGGTCTGACGAAGGCCTTACACAATTTGCTCCTCGAAGAGTCTACACTAACGGCTTTGTGGGATCTCGTCCCTCGCAACGCCTGGTAGACGGTATAGGATAAGCTAAGGACGACGAGTGTTTGCAACTGCTCACAGCCGGTGGAGCGAACGAGGGGTGCGGTAGTGAGCCCGCACGGCGCCAAGCCTAGCCCTGGCCGCAAGACCGGATCGAGGCGCGGTACGGGTGAGATGAGCCCGCAGTCGGCCACCTGGCTGGCATGGTACATGTGTGTAGTCTCTGGGGTGCTGCTGACGGCCGGCCTGTTCCTGCTGGTGTTGAGCCGCTCCCCTGTGAGCGCCCCCGTCTACGCTGGAGCTCCCGTCTTCGACTACTGGCTCGTGAACACGGTTATTGCGGTGAGCTTCTCGACGGTGGGGGCTATGATAGCCCCTCGCCTCCCCCCACGTAACCCTGTGGGTTGGATCTTCTGCTCCATAGGCCTCGTCGCGGCTATGCGCCTCTTCGTCGCAGAATACGCCATCGTCACGTTGCTGGCCGAGCCCGGATCAGAGCTGAGCATGATGCCAGGGGGCGAGGTGCTGGCCTGGGTGTCATCCTGGCTGTGGGTCTCGCATATCGGGCTGTTCGTTTTGCTGGCTCTGTTGTTCCCCGACGGCAAGCCGCCTTCCCGCCGCTGGCGACCCTTCGCCTGGCTAGTCGGCGCGGTGATCGTTGCGGGAACCGTCTCCGTAGCTATCTGGCCCGAGACGGCCGCGAGGTTCGACCCCGTCAATCACCCGTTGGGGATAGAGGTGGCGACGGACACCCTCAACCCGGTAGAGACGCTCATGTACACCCTGGGGCTGGTAGCGACTGCCTCTCTGCTCGCGCGCCTGCGCGGCTCGAAGGGGGTGGAGCGCCAGCAGGTCAAGTGGTTCGCCTACGCCGTCACCGTGCTGGCAACGAGCGCTATCCTCGCCTACGTGGTCCTGGAGCCGATCGACCTGGCCTGGTTTGGGTTGGTCAGCGCGGTGCTGGTTATGGGCAGCGTCGTGGGATTGCCCGTTGCGGTGGGCATGGCCATCCTCAAGTACCGCCTCTACAACATCGACCTCCTGATCTACCGCACGCTGGTCTACGGGTCGCTCACGGCGGTGCTCGCTGGCGTCTATTTCGGGAGCATCGTGCTGTTCCAGACGGTCTTCCGCGACTTGATCGGCCAGGAGTCCCAGCTCGGGGTGGTGGCTTCGACCCTGGCTATCGCCGCTCTGTTCAGTCCTCTCAGACGGCGTATCCAGGGGTTCATCGACAGGCGTTTCTACCGCAGGAAGTACGATGCCGCCAAGACGCTCGCGGCCTTCAGCGCGAAGCTAAGGGAGGAGACCGACATAGGTACCCTGAGCGGAGATCTAATCGAGGTCGTCGAGGAGACCATGCAACCCTCCCACGTCTCGCTGTGGCTGCGCTCCGATGCTAGCCCCAGGTGGGGTGAGGATCCTGGCCAGGGCGGTTGACCGGCCTCTGGGGAGAGCCGTAGCCGCTGCGCCTTGCTTTCGCTGTAACCTCTGTAGTTAGAGCGGTTTTGGGAATCATTGGGCGTCCGAAAACCGCTCCGTCAGCCTTTGGCTATTATTGATCTTGCTGAGTAGCTGATAGCGCGGTTTGCAAGGAGGTTCATCCTCTTTGCAAACCGCTTTAATATATTATCCGCGGGATGTTCAGGGATCGGAGGTGGACCCCAAGGGACAGACGCTTCGCGAACTTCAACCAGGCGATGTATTCCGGTTTTCAGAAGGTGATGGAGGGCTCTAGATCCCCGGACGAGCAGGCAGCGGCGTTGCAGGACGCCTGGGCCGAGGCGAAGGAGGCTGGAAATATACCCTCGCAGGATCTCTAAGGCTGCGTGCCATCTACTATCTCCGAGAAGATGACCTCGTATCTATCCACGCCGATTATCCTCTCGTCGGCGGCCTCGGCGCTGTAGGTGCGAAACCAGTACGCCGACTCCTCGCTGTCGTTCATGGCCTCCTCTGTCTCCCACAGAACGACTACCTCCACGTTGCCGTTCTGGCGGTCGCCCAAGACCACGGTCCCGGCGTAGCCTTCGAGCCGCCGCACAGCCGGAAGGGTTCGCTCTACCACCGCGCGGCGGAGCTCGTCGAGCCGATCGGGTGAACCTTCGAACCTGGTTATCCGCGCATACATGTCACCGTCCCCTTCCTCGCTCACAGAGCGGTTGAAGGTCTCAACCCCACATGATGACACCTGCGGAGGCCGGACGCATGTCGCGCTGACCGAGAGGACCGTTCTGGCTGTGACGCCCCACGACAACGCTGGCGAGGGGCTCATAGCACCGGTCCGGGGGCGCCGCGCCCGCGTTTTGCGGGTATGCTGTGCCTTGAGGAGGAGACGGGGTCGAGCCTTCGCCTATCTTCTCGCTCCACGGGTACAGAGGAGAGCAGGATAAGGGGCAGGTCATGATCAAACTCAACTTCAGTACGGTTCTGATCGCAGCCGTCGTGGTAGCGCTGTTGCTGGCGGCGTTCACCCTCGCGCGAGAACAGCACAAGCTACCTCTGCTCGCCCTCGACCTCACGGAACACCTTTTCGGGATCATACTGGCCATATTCGTCTTCGAGCGTGTGGTCGCCTGGCAGGAACAACGCAGGTGGCTCGCGGCAAAGAAGTGGCTGTATATGATCCTGCTAGAGACCATCGACGATCTCCTGAAGCAGCTCATCCCCGCCACGGTCCCTGGGGAAGGTGAGGAGCCCACCTCCGTCTACGAGGTGACCGGCGAGCGGGTGCGTTTCGGTGAGGCTGTCGCCTACGGGCTGCTGAGGCTGCTTTTCAGCCCCGACGACAAAGAGCTGCAGTCCCACGTTCTCTGGTATGCGATGGAGTTGGAGCCGCTGCGATACGCGAGCCTGACCAAGGCGGCACTCTCCAACGCCCGTGAGCAGATAAGGGATACTTTCGGCTCCTCGGCCCGTTTGATGGAGGCGGATATCACGGCCATGTTGATGAACTTCGAACAGGCAATCGTGGCCGCCACGGGACACATGGACTCCGCCATAAACATGCGAGACGAGAGGGTCGAAGAGGCGTCTCGTCTCGACGACGAGGGTTCGGCCGCGCACAGAACGGAGGAGGCGGATCACCAACTGGCCTTCACCACGAGCATCATCGTAGAGTCGATTATCGGCGCCGCCATGAAGCCGAAGGCCTGGCTGGAGGCTCAACTGCACGCTCGGGATGCTGGATCAGCCCTCGAGTACCTGCAGGTGAGCGGCCCCCGCAGATAGGCGGGTAGAGACGGGAGGGATGTAGAATGAGCCTCGCAAAGGGACGGCGGTGATCTTCGAAGACCGCTCACGGTACGTAGGGGCGGGCGAGGAGTAAGGTGAGGTCTGCAGCACCACAGAACCCCTCGGAAAGCGCCGACTCTGCGGGGAGGGCATCGGGTGTGACGGGGTCAGCCGCTGCCCGGCTTGCCTGGTCGCTGTGCGCAGCTTCCATCGCGCTGACGGCGCTGAGCCTCTTGCTCCTGGCGCTAGGCCGACCTTACGCCAGCGTCTTCGACTACTGGATCGATGATACGACGGTCGCGGTAGCCTTCTCCACGGTTGGAGCTGTCATAGCCTCCCGCCGCCCCGAGCATCCGATCGGTTGGCTCTTCTGCGCCATAGGCTTCCTCGCCGGGGTAGACCATCTCTGCGGCGAGTACGCCGTCCACGCGCTGCTGGAGCACCCGGGCACTCTCCCTGCAGGCGAGGCGGCGGCCTGGGTTCGTTCCTGGGTCTGGGTGGCAGCGGGCGGGCTCGCCGTGTTTCTCGTGCTGCTCTTCCCCACGGGACGGCTGGCTGGCGGTCGCTGGAGACCCCTGGCGTGGCTCAACCTGGCAGTGGGTGTCCTGGGAGCGCTCTGGGTAGCGTTTACCCCTGGGCCCGTAGACGGGCTCAGCCAGATCCAGAACCCTCTGGGCATCGACGCACTCGGGATCGAGGGCGAGTTGAGCGCGGTCTATATGGTCGAGGTCCTTCAGGCCTCCGTCGGGCTGGCCGCAGCGGTCTCGCTGTTCGTCCGGCAGCATCGCGCTGGATTCGAGGAGCAGCAGCAGATCAAATGGTTCGCCTACGCCGCCACCATACTGATCGCCGGCGCCCTGATGACCTCTCCTGTGCCCAACGTGATGGAGGCGTGGTGGGTAGGTCCGGTTGGCTTCGCGCTCTACATCGCCGGCATCGTGGGGCTGCCTGTGGCCGTTGGCATCGCGATCCTTCGCCACCACCTCTACGATATCGACCTGCTCATAAACCGTACCCTCGTCTACGGTTCCCTTACGGCTACGCTCGTCGCCGTCTACTTCGGGGGCATTGTCCTTTTGCAGCGGGTCTTCGTCGTCCTTACGGGCGAGAGGTCAGCCCTGGCCGTCGTCGTCTCGACCCTCGCGATCGCTGCGCTGTTCAACCCCTTGCGGGGCAGTATCCAGTCTTTTATAGACCGCCGCTTCTACCGCAGGAAGTACGATGTCGCAAAGACGCTCGAGGCTTTCTCGGCGAAGCTGCGGGACGAGACAGACCTTGACGCCCTGAGCGAGGACCTGGTGAGCGCGGTGAGGGAGACGATGCAGCCAACACACGTCTCGCTGTGGCTGCGACCCGAGCCGGGCGCCGTAGCGAAGGGCCTCCCTGACCGCTCTGCTTCGAGGCGCGAGGGATGGCGCGCGCCGCTCCGCCTGTGAACGCCATCTCGGTGGCGGCCTGAGAAGTGCGGGCCACTGTTGCTAGAGTAAGACCCGTCGAACAAGCGGCTCGAGGAAGGAGGAGAGGAGTGTCGGAGCAGAACAAGGCTTTGATCCGTCGTCTGATCAAGGAGGTCGAGCAGGGTAACCTCGATGTCGTAGACGAGCTTCTGGCCCCTGACTTCGTGGACCACGACCTGCTCCCCGACCAGGAGCCCGACCGCGAGGGCTATAAAAGGGGTCTCGCAGAAGACAGTGCAGCCTTCTCCAACATCCACATCACCATCGAGGACCAGATCGCCGAGGGAGACAAGGTAGTAACCCGCTTCACTTGGCGCGGCACCCACGACGGGGGGACGTTCATGGGCAGGGACCCAGCCGGCAAGAAGGTCGAGGCGAGGGCCATCTTCGTCCACCGCATAGCGAATGGCAAGGTCAAGGAAGAGTGGAGCGCGAGCGACACGCTGAAGTTGATGCACCAGCTTGACGTCCCATCCTAGCTAGAGGAGGCGGCGGGGAGTCGGTCAGGACCCTGCTAGACTGCCGGTAGAGCGACCGAAGGAGGAGAGAGCCGATGTATGTCGAGATCTCGATCCGCGACGAGGTGCTTGCGAACCTGGTTGAGCTGGCGAGGACAGACAGGGAGTTCATGCGCAAGGCTCGCGCCGACCTCGAAGGAGCCTTGCATGAGTACGGTTACGAGTTGACCGCCGATGAGCTGGCCGCCGTCAGGGAGTTCCACGGGCAGACCAGCGCCATGAGCGACGCAGAGGTGAACCGGGTTCTGGCCGAACGCGCAAGCTCAGCTGCGATGCGGGGGGCGTAGGGGGTTGCTCGCGACCCGCGGTCGGGATACCGGGTAGGACACCCACCGCGGTTTGGAGTGCAGCTCACCGGTTCGGCTTCGATGCACGAGTGGGTAGAGAGGGTCTTCGCATCTATCGATGAGCTGATCCGCACCCTCCCCGTGCCGCCGGACCACAGGGAGTTGCTGCGGGTACACCTTGGCGTCGGCAGGGACCTGGCAGAGGCCAACCCCGAGCTGCCGGCGATCCGGTTGCCGCTCCTGGTTCACGCCGCGATCACCGGCGATGAGATTCCGGCTCTCCCCGTCGCAGGGGCGTGTACGCTGCTTTATCTCGGCGCCGACCTCCTGGATAACCTGCTCGACGACGAGCTACCCTCGGTCTGGCGCAGGCGTGACCCCGCGGAGGCGTACCTGGCGGCGACCACCCTCCTTGCCGTAGCCCCTCAACTATCTATCGCTCGCCTGAGAGAACAGGGAAAGCCGCCGGGACGGCTCTGGGAGTTGTCCCACCTCTTTGCAAGGAGCCTGCTGACGATGAGCGCGGGCGAGCACGAGGATCTGCTCTTCGCCGGACGGACGGACGTAGGGCCGGAGACGTGTCGAGCCATGACCGAGCGCAAGAGCGGATCCGAGTTAGCGCTGTTCGCCAGGGCTGCGGCGATGCTCGCGACCGAGGATCCCACCGCTATCGAGGAGTACACATCCTTCGGGTGGTGCCTCGGGACGGCCGGCCAGATCTGCAGCGATGTGGGCGACATCTGGAGTGAGGGGACGAGTCGGGACCTGCTGAACGGGAAGCGGACGCTCCCTATCGTCCACGCCCTCTCCACGCTGCGCGGGGAGCCTCGTGAGCGCCTGCAAGGGTTGCTCGGAGCAGCCCGCGAGTCGGGTGAGGACCACGAAGAGGTGCGCACGCTGCTGGCGGAGGCCGGGTCGATGCAGTATACGGCCCTCGTAGTCGAGGTCTACCGGCATAGGGCGTGCGCCCACCTTGCCGCCGCCTCTCCTCGAGAGCCCGCCGGCCGAGATCTCAAAGGGCTGGTCGATGCAGCGTCGCTCGTCGTTACAGGTCAGGAGACAAACGACACAAGCTGTTAGACTAATGCTTACGTTGGTGCATTGCGGAGAATACTGGGAAGCTGTGGAGACCAAGCGAGCGTTGGCGTTTTTCGATTTTTTCCGGGATGCGGCTTTCGTAACGCTTTTCGTAACGTTTATGAGACGATCTGCGCCTAGAATAATGTGCAAGGAGGATAGATGACAGCGCAAACCAAGGACAAGAGAGGGTTCTGGCAGAACCTGTTCAGGCGCGACGGAGGCGAAGTACCCGAAGGTCCACCGGCGGTTGCGGAGCGTACGCCTCAGACAGCGGCGCCCGAGCTGGAGATAGAGCCGAACGACCCTATTCTCGCGTACCTCACGAGCGTCTCGGGGGTGGTCGAGGTCGAGAGGATCGACCTCGACTCACCCGCTCTGCGGGCGATGAAGGCGGCTGAGGTGAAGCTCGTAGTGCCGCTGGTGAGCCAGGGCGAACTCATTGGGCTCCTCAACCTCGGCCCGCGCCTCTCCCAGCAGGAGTACTCGGCCGACGACCGCAAGCTCCTGAACGACCTGTCCACCCAGACGGCCCCTGCCGTGCGGGTAGCCCAGCTCGTGCGCCAGCAGCAGCAGGAGGCTCAGGAGAGAGAGCGCATAGAGCAGGAGCTGAGGGTAGCACGCCTGATCCAGCAGACCCTCCTGCCCAAAAACCTCCCCGACCTCCCAGGCTACACCGTAGCGGCCTACTACCAACCTGCCAGAGAGGTAGGAGGAGACTTCTACGACTTCCTGGAGCTAGATGACGGTAGGCTAGGGCTCATAGTAGGCGACGTTACAGACAAGGGAGTGCCCGCAGCCCTTGTGATGGCAACAACGCGCACCATGCTCAGAGCAGCAGCCCAGCGCAACATCTCGGCAGGGGAGGTCTTGAGGCTCTCCAACGAGACACTGGTAACAGACATCCCCCCCAACATGTTCATAACTTGCCTTTATGCAATCCTCGAGCCACATACTGGCAGGCTGGTGTATGCCAACGCAGGTCACGACCTCCCATACAGGAGGAGGAGCACTACTAGCACTACTAGCAGTGGCACTAGCAGTGGCAGTGGTGGTGGTAGTGGAGGGGTAGTAGCGGAGGAGCTAAGGGCGACGGGGATGCCCTTGGGGCTGATGCCGGGGATGAGATATGAGGAGAAGGAGATAGTTCTAGAGGCAGGGGAGAGTGTATTGTTCTACAGCGATGGGCTGGTAGAGGCGCACGACCCGGGCTATGAGATGTTTGGGTTTCCGAGGCTAGCGGGGTTGGTGGGGGCACATAGGGGAGAGGGCTCGGCGCTAATAGGGTATTTGCTAAATGAGTTGAGCAGGTTCACGGGGGAGGGGTGGGTGCAGGAGGATGACATCACCCTCGTTACCCTGGAGAGATCGGAGGAGCTGTGACGGCGCCAAGGAGCGACGCCAGGCGGACCCTCGCCGAGTTCAGCCTTCCCAGCGAGCCTGGCAACGAGCGCAGGGCGATGGAGAGGGTAGCAGAGGCGGTGAGCGGGCTGGGACTGCCCGAGAGGACCCTGGAGAAGCTCAAGACCGCCGTTGCCGAGGCGACCATGAACGCCATGGAGCACGGCAACAACTACGAGCCGGAGATACCGGTCGACATCCAGGTCTGGCACCTCGAGAACTGCCTCCTGGTCCGCATAGTAGACAGGGGCGGTGGCCCTCCGCCGAGCCCGAACGCCGAGTTGCCAGACCTCGAGGCCAAGCTCGAGGGTGCGCAGACGCCGCGGGGCTGGGGTCTGTTCCTGATCCGAAACATGGTAGACGAGATGCGTGTCTCGGGAAATCCGGACCACCACACCATAGAGCTGGTCATATACCTGAAAGGAGATGACGATGCCGGCTAAACACCTCGAGGCAAGCGTGCGCCGGGAGCCCGGTGGCGCCGTCCTCGACCTTCGTGGCGAGATCAACGGCTTCGCGGAAGAAACCCTGAGTGCGGCCTACGATGAGGCTGAAGCGAGAGGCCCGGATGCCATCCTCCTCAACTTCGAGGGGGTTGACTACATCAACTCGACGGGGATCGCCCTGATAGTGGGTCTGCTCGCCAGGGCGCGCGCCTCGAAGCGCCGCCTGCTGGCCTACGGTCTGAGCGACCACTACGTCGAGATCTTCGAGATCACCCGCCTCTCGGACTTCCTTGGCGTCTTCCCTGACGAGGAGAGCGCCCTGAGCGAGGTGTCCGTGTCCTGATGGAGCGCGGGAGGGAGAACGAAGAGAGCTTGCCGGGCTCGCTCGAGTCCTTACGCGGCGAGCACGAGGAGATTCAGAGGATATACAGGGAGAGGAGTACCGAGATGCCCCAGGCACAGGTGACGATGGACGTGCGCAAGGTGGGCGAGAAGGTCAGCGTCATTGACGTCAAGGGCGAGCTCACCGCTTTCGCCGAGGGTGTGCTCATGCAGGCCTACAGCCAGGCCAGCGACGGGATGGTTCGCGCGATAGTCCTGAACTTCGAGGGTCTCCAGTATATGAACAGTAGTGGCATAGGGCTCCTGGTCACGCTGCTCATACGCGTCAACCGCGAGAAGCAGAGGCTCCTCACCTACGGGCTCAGCGAGCACTACCAGAACATCTTCCAGATCACACGCCTCGACGACGCCATCAGCATCTACGACACCGAGGAGGAAGCGGTGAGGGCGGCGGACTCCATGTAAGGCTAGTAGGCATCAGGCTACAGGCATCAGCAGAACCTGTAAGGGCGGTTCGCGAACCGCCCCAATTTGAAGCCTGAGTCC
>Ga0126311_10000919_pt1 | contig 13829 bp, 10 predicted proteins | sample Plot61_FD_92539 | JGI IMG/M metagenome (GOLD analysis project Ga0126311, IMG submission 92539) | Serpentine soil microbial communities from UC McLaughlin Reserve, CA, USA - Plot61 | ecosystem: Environmental > Terrestrial > Soil > Grasslands | place: USA: UC McLaughlin Reserve, Lake County...
CGCCCGGCCACTGGGTCACCATGACCTCAGGCGCAACATCGCGATGATGACCGCGATAGACCAGCATCTCCCGCGGCCGAATGAAGAAGTCGTTGATCATGATCCGGCCGGAGCTGCCGTACACCTGAAGACTGGTGGGCATGTCCGCCTCCAATGAGCAGACCACCGTTGCGGTGGCGGCAGGACGATCATCAGACGCGGGGTAGCTGAGTAGGGCAGCGGCGTGACTGTCCACCCCAGTCGCCGCATGGCTACCGAAAGCGAACAAGTCGGCGGGCTCACCGAGGAAGAGATTGACTGCATGGAGCGGATACACGCCGGCATCCAAGATCGCTCCACCGGCCAGGGCCGGATCAAGCAGCCGGTGAGTCGAGGAACCCCGAAATGTGAAGCCGAAGTCCGCCCCGACATGTCGGATATCACCAAGATCACCTGACTCGGTGAGCTCCACCGCCTTGCGAAGTAGCGGATTCGTCCGGGTCCACATAGCCTCCATCAAGAACAGACCGCGATCCGTCGCCAAATTGATCAGATCCTCTGTGTCGGCTGGGCTAGTAGTCAACGGCTTCTCAACCAGTACGGATTTTCCGGCCTCCAAACAGAGCCTCGCTGACATGAAATGATCATGATGAGTGGAGGCCACATACACCACATCGATATCGGGATCTCCGGCGAGCTCGGTATAGGAGTCATAGGCCCGGGGAATTTCGTGATCAGCTGCAAATGCCATCGCCTTCTCGAGGCTGCGCGAGCCGACCGCGACCAGACGTGCCTCGTTGGGCAGTAGGGCAAGATCACGAGCGAACACCGATGCGATGTGTCCAGTGGCGAGGATGCCCCAGCCAACGAGATCCGTCACGGTCCCATCCAACAACATTGCTCGGTGACACGTGATGTAGTAGCTGAGTCAGTCATCAACAGCTATCGTGCTCCGGTGCGCCGAACGGTCATAAGCTCGAGGGCAGCGGATGCCGAATCCTGCGATGCTACGAATGACATCGATGTGATTTCGATTTACGATGACCCTATGATCGTCGCGTCGAGTCCACATGACGGTAGGGAGCCTGTTGCCGAGTTGAGCACCAGGGACGCCGAGATCCTTACCTTCGAGCGACAGTGGTGGAAGTTCGCCGGCGCCAAGGAGCAGGCAATCCGAGACAAGTTCCAGATGTCGGCGACGCGCTACTACCAGATCTTGAACGCCTTGATCGACAAGCCTGCAGCCCTCGCCCAGGATCCGCTGCTGGTCAAACGGTTGCGTCGGCTACGCGCGACTCGGCAACGCAACCGCTCAGCAAAGCGATTGGGTATCGACCTTACGATCGAGTGAGTTTCAGCTTTCCGAGTACGGCACGAATGTTTTCTCCCATTGGCCTCACCGGGTAGTCGTGGTATCCGCCGATGGTCAACCCGGCCTGGCGCTCGAACAAGTTCCGCGCTGCGCGGTCGCCGGTACGCAGCACCGACCAGCCCATAAAGATCACGTACGGGATGTAGTAGGGCAGTCCCAGGCAATAGAAGTACTGCGAGGTGTGAACCTCTTCGTGCTTGATCAATAACGGATACTCGCGCAGCATCTGGTCCCAAGTGCTGGTGGTGGTGATCACATTGCCGATCGTGAACGCGCCGGCAACGGGGAACTTTAGGCGGTAGTGCTCCCCGAGAAACAGACCACGTGGGCCGCGCTTGATCTCGGCGCGGCCAAGCTTTGCAACTGCGAGCCCGACGATAGTGCTGAGGTTGATGAAGTTGCCACCAAAGCGCACCCATTGCCATCCGGTTTCGGGCCAGCCAGGTCTCACGGTGTCAATCCTGGCAGTGCACCGGCGGAGATGCCCGTGAGCCTAGCCTGTGCGCCGCTAGCATGGCGGCTTTCCGTGCCTGCTCGCTCAAAGGAGCGCTGTGAGTGACGAAAAGATGACCGCGCATCGGCTCGCTGCATTTTCAGATGCGGTCTTTGCGGTGATCGTGACTGTTATGGTGCTGGAGCTCAGCGCACCAGATGAGCCGACATTTTCAGCTCTTTGGCCTCTGTGGCCCACGGCCATCAGCTATGCGGTGAGCTATCTGTTCATCGCGATCATCTGGATCAATCACCACTACCTGATGCGGTTCGTGGGTCCGCCAACGCTGAGATTGATTTGGATCAACTTTGTCCACCTTTTCTTGGTGTCGCTGCTGCCCTTCGCAACCGCATGGGTTGCGCGTACCCGGCTTGCATCAGCGCCTGTCGCGTTCTACGCAGGGCTGTTCGTGTGCATCGACATTGCCTACAACATCTTCGAGCGCGAAGTATTGGCCCGCGCCGACCCCCTGCACGTGTCCCCGCACACGCGGCGTATGGCGAGGCGGCGATCACTCATTGTTCTTGCCGGCTTCATGACCGCCATGCTGGTTGCCTTCGTCGCGCCTGGTATCGCCTTCGGTCTGATATGCGCCGCTCTGATCCTCCACTTGCGCCCCGAGCCTCCTGGCAGTCGGCCGTAACACCCCGCCAGGGAACCGCAGCCGCATCGCCGCATCCAGAACGTGGACACGATTCCCAGGATGCGGAATCGAGCTGCGGCTTAACCAAACGCACCCCTAGGCTGAGCCGTGTTCATCCAGAGGGGACGAGGGACCGGCCCAAGGACTCCCCGGCAACCGGCTGACGGATCAGAAACGGTGCCAACTCCGGCTCAGTCGAAAGTCGGCTGAGAAAGATGAAGTAAGGACTAACGATGACTGCGGTGGTCGACACCGATCCAGCTTCCGTCCCTGGCGTCCGGGTAGGCGCCTTCGGAAATGCCAATCACCTGATCTGTCGGGAGTGCGGGGCGACTGTTCCGCTCGGCCCCTATTACGCCTGTACCGAGTGCTTCGGTCCGCTCGAGGTCGGCTATGAATTTCCGGCCATCACTCGGGAACTGATCGAGGCGGGCCCGCGGAGCATTTGGCGATATGCCCCGCTATTGCCGGTCCCAGCAGACATCGCCACTTTTCGCTCTACCGACCCCGGCTTCACCCGGCTGGTCGATGCCCGCAACCTCGCGGATGATCTTGGTCTGAAACAGCTCTGGGTGAAGGACGACTCGGGCAATCCGACTCATTCCTTCAAAGACCGCGTCGTCGCAGTCGCCCTCTCCGCCGCGCGCGAACTCGGACTCCAGGTTCTCGCTTGCCCTTCTACGGGGAACCTTGCCAATGCCGTTGCTGCAGCTGCGGCTCGAGCAGGCATCGAATCGGTCGTCATGGTCCCTCACAATCTTGAGCAGCAAAAGATCCTGGCCTCCGCGATCTACGACACGACCCTGATCGCCATCGAAGGCACCTACGACGATGTCAACAAGTTGGCCACCGAGATTGCAGCCGAGGAAGAGGGTTGGGCCTTCGTCAATGTCAATGTGCGGCCCTACTATGCCGAAGGCTCCAAGACCTTGGGCTTTGAGATCGCTGAGCAGCTTGGCTGGCGGTTGCCTGATCAAGTCGTTATTCCCGTTGCTTCTGGCGCGCAGTTAACCAAGATCGACAAGGGCTTCCGGGAATTGATCAAGCTCGGGCTGGTGGAGGACAAGCCCTACGTGATCTTTGGCGCACAGGCGACCGGCTGCTCGCCTGTGGCGCAGGCTTTTCGCGCAGGCCAAGATTTCGTCGCGCCGGTGAAGCCGGACACCATCGCCAAGTCACTAGCTATTGGCAACCCGGCCGATGGGCCGTACGTCCTCGACGTGGTGCGGCGTACGCGTGGAGTCGTCGCCGATGTGGATGACGAGACTCTGACAACCAGTATCCAGCGCCTGGCGCGTACCGAGGGCATCTTCGCTGAGACCGCTGGCGGCGTCGTCGTCGGCGTCACCGCCAAGCTGCTCTCCGACGGCGCGCTCGATCCGGAGGCCGAGACTGTCGTGATCAACTCCGGTGACGGATTGAAAACTCTTGACGCGGTGGCCGAACGAGTGGGCCCAAAGATCACGATTCCGCCGCACTATGAGGCGTTCCTCGACTTTTGGAAGGATAGGAATTCATGAGTGCCACCGTCCGCATCCCTACCATTCTGCGCACTTACACCGGCGGCGTAGGCGAGGTGAGTGCCGACGGCGAGACGCTGGCGGAAGTTCTGGATTCCTTGGAAGAGAACCATCCCGGTATCCGGGCTCGGATCCTCGACGATGCCGGTGCACTGCGTCGCTTCGTGAACGTCTACGTCGGCGATGACGACGTACGCTTCATCGGCGGCCTGGATGCCAAGGTGACCGAGAACACCAAGATCTCGATCATTCCGGCGGTTGCAGGCGGCGCCGAACGCTAGCCCCGCCGGCGCCCCACTAGCCTCGCCAGACATGGATCTCGAGCGTTTCATCAGAGCCCAAGACAGCGGTGGCACCTATCAGCAGGCGGTCGCGGAGCTTCGCAACGGCCACAAGACCAGTCATTGGATGTGGTTCATCTTTCCGCAGATCGCTGGCCTGGGGCATAGCGCTATGGCCCAGGCGTACGCGATCAGCGATCTTGCTGAGGCGCGGGCCTATCTCGCACATCCCGTGCTCGGGCCGCGGCTCAATGAATGCTCTGAAATCCTTGCGGCACATCGAGGACTCAGCGCGCAACAGATCTTCGGCGGCATTGATGCCATGAAGTTGCGCTCCTCGATGACGTTGTTTGCCAACGCGGATCCCGACCGAGAGATCTTCAAGCGAGTCATCGACCAGTACTTCGCCGGCCCCGATCCGGAGACCGAGCGCCGGATCTGACGCCTAATTGATTGCCGTCGTCGGCCCCACGTCGCCGACCGCGACCGTCGAGCGGCTCGTCATCGGGCAATTCCTCGTACGTCGACGCGACGACTATCTCCTCCTCCGCTTCGACATCGGCTGGCTCGGGCTCTGCAGATCCCCGGCCGAAGCGGCGCCCGATATCTTGGCCGTCGGTCGGCGTCGCGACGACGACATCTTCTTCGGTGCTCGCGACCTCCGCCACTTCCGGCTCAGCACTCGGAATCTGGTGTTGGCGCCGAGCCTCACGGATGCCCTGGGAGATGCTGTGCCAGATGTGGTCCTCGCCCAGCTCCGCGCGCAGGCCGTGGTGTCGAAGGACGGTCCGTACCGGCCAGCGCACATGGACGAGGTAGAGGTCGACATTGCGCTCGTTCAGTTGCTTGTGCAGGGACGCGAGCATATCGGCGCTTGTCGTGTCCAATTGGTCAGTCGACTCGAGGTCGAGAATCAATGCCTTGATGCCTTCCGCGGCATCGACATTCTCCAGAATGGCATCTTGTACCTCGGTGGCGTTCACCCAGAACAGTGCGATATCGACGCGGAGCACCAGGATTCCATGGACCAGGGTTCGTTCCGGATGCTGTCGGATGCTACCCCAGGCCGCCTTCTCACCCGGGACCTTGCCAAGAATCTCGACGTCAACCCGGCTCGACCGGTACACCAATCCGAGCAGTGACTGGCCCACCGCGATACCGAGGCCGAGAAGCGGGCCAGCAATAAGCACACCGAGGGCGGCGACGATGGCCCCGATGCCGTCGTTTTAGGCGGATCCTCATATAGCGGCGAATTGCCCTGACATCCATCAGTCCCCAGACGGCGTGCACCACGATGGCGCTGAGGACGGCTTTCGGAAGCACGGACAGCGCCGGCGCCGCAAGCAGGATTGCGGCAATCGCGAGAGCAGCCCCGCCGAGTGCGCTCACTTGAGACGTCCCGCCAGCGCGATCGACGGCTGCGGTCTTGGACAGGCTTCCAGCCACGCCCAGACCACCGACGATGCTGGAGCCGATGTTGGCGGCACCGTTGGCGACGAGCTCTTGATCGGTGTCTAGCCGGTAGCCGTGCTTGACCGCAAACAGCCGTGCTGCGCTTAGTGCCTCGGCCAGGCCAACGAGCGCGATGGCCGCGCCGGCCAGCGCCACGTCGACCAGCTTCGTGGCCGGTACGAACGGGATCGAGGGCGTGGGCGGGCCTCCTGGCACGTGGCCGACGACGGCGACGCCACGATCGGCGAGATGGAACACGCGTGACGCAACGAGCCCACCGACGAGAACCACAAGTGACCAGGGCACAGCTCGACTGAGAAGTGGACCGAGGAACAGTACGGTCAGCGCCGCGGCGCTCAGGCTGGCTGTGAGCAAGTCGACCTGGTCGATGCCGCGTACCAGCGAAACAATGCGATCTCCGACGTCACCCATCGGGACGCGAATGCCGAGCAAGTTAGGCAGCTCGCCAATGATCACGAGAAGGGTAAGCCCGAAGACGAAGCCGGTAACGATCGGCTTGGAGAGAAACTCTGCGACCCAGCCGATCCGCAGCAGTCCTGCGATGACAAGGACGGCTCCAGCGGCGAGCGCGATGGCGGAGGTGTAGGTCATTGCCTCGCGAACATCACGTGGCCCCAGGGCGACGACGAGGGTCCCAGAGAGCACCGAGATGGTGGACACCGGCCCCACAATGAGCTGCGGCGATGTGCCAAAGACCGCGTAGGCAGCGAGGGCTATCGGGACTGCGTACAGACCGACCTGCACCGGGACACCGGCAATCGCTGCATAACCCAGGGACTGAGGAACCGCCAGGGCCACAACGATCGCGCCGGCAATGAGGTCCCGGCGCAGCTGCTTACGGCTGTACCGGGGCAGCCAAGTAAGGATGGGAAGTCGGCGACGCAATCCTCGCCGAATCGCGGCTCCCAACATTGTGGTCACCTCACCGCCCTAGGCGCGCGCGGCCTTCAGCATGCCCGCTGAGTCCGCCAGGACGCAAGGTCAATCTTTGCCGCCGTAGTCTGAATGGGGCAGGGTGAAGGGAGGTGGCGTTGCCGGATCGCAGCCGCGCAGCGGCGAATGCGCTCACGATCATGATGACCGACGTCGTGGGCTCAACCGAGCTGCGGCGGGCCCGTGGCGACCGGGACGCCGACGACATCCTCGCGTTACAGGCAGCGATCGTGCGGCACCAGGTCGCAGCGTTCGGTGGCCGGATACGCAAGTCCCTGGGCGATGGCTTTCTCATCTCCTTCCCCTCCGCTGTTGCGGCGATCCGTGCCGCCGCGGCGATCCAGCATGCGTTGGAGGAGCACAACACTGCCGATCCACAACGCCCGGTCGAAGTCCGCATCGGCATTCACTCCGGCCAAGTCACTGAGCGGGATGGCGACCTGCTGGGGCAGGCGGTGCATGCCACGGCCCGCGTCATGACAGAGGCAGTCGGCGGGGAGATCCTGATCACCGACGAGATACGAAAGGATGCCGAGCCGCAGCTGGACTACTCGTTCGTCGACTCCGGGCTTTTCTGGCTGCGAGGATTCCCGGAGCTGTGGCGGCTCTACGAGGTGTCCTGGAACGATGTGTCAGCGGGGCCAGGGGCCGGTACTCAGCTGGCGCCGCTCACCGCGTTCGTGGAGCGTGACGCAGAGAGAGCCCGCCTGCGGCGGCTGGTAGACGACACCCTGGTAGGGCGCGGCAGGATGGCGCTGGTCGCGGGCGAAGCAGGCGTAGGCAAGTCGCGGCTGGTGGCCGAAATCGGTGACGAAGCCCAGGCACGCGGCATGCGGGTGCTTACCGGGCATTGCGTGGAGATGAGCGGTGGGGCACCGTACTTGCCATACGTCGAGATCATCGAACAGGCAATAAACATCCCGCGAAGCTCCTTGGAGCTATGGAGGGCGCTTGGCGATGTTGCCGCAGAGATAGCCCGTATCGCGCCGGAGCTGAGGCGAGTCTTTCCGGACATCCCACCCCCTGTTGAGCTGCCGCCGGAGTTGGCGCGCCGGTACGTGTGGAACAGCTTCGGCGAGTTCGTCGGCCGGGCCGCGCAGGGCCAGCCACTGCTGCTGGTGCTAGAGGATCTGCATTGGGCCGACGAGTCGACTGTGCTGCTCACCGAATACCTGGCGCCCTTACTGCCCGACATGCCAGTGCTGGTACTCGGCACCTATAGAGACCTTGGGGTGGATCTCCATCATCCGTTGGCCCGCGTCATCGGCCAATTGGGGCGCAAGCGGTTGGTGGAACGCGTGAACTTGCGCCGACTGTCGTTCGATGGCGTACGCGCGATGGTGGAGGCGCTGGCCGGGCAGCCCGCGCCCGAGCAGTTGGTGCGGGTGATCGACCGCGAGACTGAGGGCAATCCGTTCTTCGTGGAAGAGGTCTATCTGCACCTTGTGGAGTCCGGCGTGTTGCTGGACGAATATGGCAGGATGCGTCCTGATCTTGAGGTGGACGAGGCGTCGGTGCCGGAGAGCATCCGGTTGGTGCTGGGGCAACGCCTGGACCGCCTAGCCATGTCTACTCGCGAAGTGCTGGTGGCGGCAGCCGTGTCCGGCAGAATGTTCATCTCCGAGCTGGTCGGCGAGGTGGCCGAGGCTGGCCCGGACCAGCTGGTCGATGCCTTCGACGAAGCTGAGCGAGCCCGACTGCTAGCGCCGGGCAGGGTCCCTGGTGAGCTGATGTTCGGCCACGAGCTGATCCGCCAGACGTTGCTGTCTGGCGTACCTGCCGTCAAGCGTGAGCAGCTGCACCTACGGACTGCAGAGGCAATCTCGCGCCTCTATTCCGACGATCTAGAGGCGCAGGCGGGAGAGCTCGCCTATCACCTGTCTCACGCGGGAGGCTCCGGGGATCGGGCCAGCCTGGTTCGTTACCTGACGATCGCTGGTGAGCGGGCGTTCGACGCCGCTGCATTCGACGACGCGGTCGGCTATTTCGAAAAGGCGCTGTCGCTGATGCCGAACGATAGTCAGCTCGCGCATGCGCAGCTGCTGGAGCGGCTGGCGATGGCGCTCCGCAGCGTGGGCCGCTGGCAGGACGCGCTGGGCACGATGAACGATGCGTTGGACCACTACAAGATGCTCGGACAAGTCGAAGCCATCGGTCGATTGGGTTGGGCCATGGTGTATCAACTTGTGTGGACTGCACGGTTCGTCGAAGGAGTGGACGTTGGGCGACGGACGCTGGCGGCGCTCGGCAACAGCGTGAGCGCCGATAAAGCTCGCCTGCTCTCTGCGCTAGCGTTTGCAATCAGTGTCAGTGGCGACTACGCCGCGGCGAGGGCCACGTTCGACCAGGGGCGCGCACTTGCTAAGCAGGTGGGCAATGAGCGGGCTATGGCCGACGTGCTGCACATGCAGACCATCCACCATTTCGTCTATGCCGAGTTCGCGGAGGGAATCCGGGTCGGCCTGCGGGCCGCCGAGGCGTTCGAGCGGGAAAGTGCGCTGTGGGATCTCTGTAGCGTGCGGGCGTTCGTGATCTATGAAGACGGCAATCTCGGCAGTCGCGAGCAGGCGACACGCCTCGCCGACAAGACGCTTGGCCTCGCCGAGCGGCTGGGTCACCTCGGCGCGGCCTTCATGGTGCTCTCCGACCGGATTCGCTTCGCGGCGATGCTCGGCGACCTGCCGCAGGTCGAAGCGCTTGGTCCGCAGATTGTGGACATCGGCGAGCGAGGTGGACTGCCGTGGCGCTATTTGGGCCACCTCTACCTGGGCCTGGCTGCGCACCGGCGAGGCAATGCTGAGCGCGCCGAGGCTCAGCTGCGAAGCGCTCTCCAGCTGGAGCCGCCGGGCGCGTTCGCCGGACAAAGCGCCGCGGTGCTGGCGCGGCACATCGCCAACGACGGGCGCGCCGGGGAGGTGATGGATCTCTTCGGGTCAGCCCGATCGAAGCTGCCCAGACTCGACCGTGTGAACGGCATCGGCTCGTGGAGCTGCCTGCTCAACTTCGTTGAGGCGTTCTACTTGTGTGGTCTAAACGAGGAGGCGGCGGCACTGTCTCCGCTTGTCGAAGGGGTACTCGAGCTCGACAAGAGATGGATCAGCTTCGACGGTCGGCTAGCGGTGACCCGTGCCGGTCTCGTGGCCGCAGCGGCTCGTCGTTGGGATGAGGCTGAACGCCACTTCGGCGTGGCCCGCGAGATCGCCGAGCAGATGCGCAATCGGCTCGAGCTAGCCGACTTGGATCGCCTAGAGGCCGGAATGCTGCTGGACCGCGGCGAGGCCGACCACGACCGAGCTGCTGAAATGCTCCAGGAAGCTTTGTCCGCTTACCGCGCGTTCGGCATGCCTACCTATGCAGCTGAGGTTGAACGCCTGCAGCGTAAGACCAGGCTTTAGCGGTCTGGGCAAGCTGGCGGCACAACTTGTGTGCTCTATCGGATCAGTATTCGGATGCCCAGATGCAGAGCCCGCGCCGGTCGCGCTAAGGACCGTCGAATTTGACGATTCATGAGCGTTACCGTGGCTAACGTGTCGCCGTGCCCACACCGTAGTCTGAACGTCCAGGTCCGCTGCTAAGCAGCTAACACGGAGGCAGGCTTTGTCGGATCGCATCCCCGCGGCCGAGGTGCTCACGATCATGATGACCGACGTAGTCGGCTCGACCGAGCTGCTGCGGGCACGTGGCGATCGGGGTGCCGACGACATCCTCGCGTTGCAGGGAGCGATTGTGCATCGCCAGGTCACGGCGTTCGGTGGTCGGGTGCACAAGTCCTTGGGCGACGGCTTCCTTATGTCCTTCCCGTCCACCGTGGCCGCCGTCCGTGCCGCCGCCGCCATTCAGCGGGCGCTGTATGAGCACAACACCGCCGATCCCCAGCGCTCCATCGAGATCCGCATCGGTATCCACACTGGCGAGGTCACCGAGCGGGACGGCGATCTGCTGGGTCAGGCCGTGCACGCTGCGGCCCGGGTAATGGCCGAGGCTGGCGGAGGGCAAATACTAACCACTGACGATGTCCGCAAGTTCGCCCAGCCGCAGCTGAACTTGTCTTTTTTTGACTCGGGGCTGTTCTGGCTGCGGGGGTTCCCAGAGAGCTGGCGGCTGTACGAGGTGTCCTGGAACGACACTTCGGCGGGCGTGCGGCCCAGTGCAGTGCCGGCGCCGCTCACGCCGTTCGTTGAGCGGAACGCCGAGCGGGCAAGTCTGCGTCGGCTGCTCGACGATACGCGGGCTGGGCACGGGAGGCTCGGCTTAGTCGCCGGCGAGGCGGGCGTTGGCAAGTCGCGGCTAGTGGCGGAGATCGGCGACGAGGCGGAGGCACGCGGGATTCGAGTGCTCTCCGGACACTGCGTAGAGATGATGGGCGCCCCGCCTTATCTGCCATATGTCGAGATCATTGAGCAGGTGATCAGCAGTCGGCGTAGCCCCCTGGCCTTGCGCCAGGCGCTTGGCGACGTTGCAGCTGAAATCGCACGCATCGCGCCAGCGGTGCGCCGCGCATTTCCGGACATCCCACCGCCCGTGGAATTGCCAGCGGAGCTAGCCCGTCGCTACTTATGGAACAGCCTGAGCGAATTCTTAAGACGCGCCGCGCAAGTCCAACCGGTGTTGCTGGTCCTCGAGGATCTGCATTGGGCGGACGACTCCACCGTGCAGCTCACCGAGTATCTAGCACCGCTGCTGGCCGAGATGCCGGTGCTGATACTCGGCACCTACCGGGACCTTGAAGTGGACCTGCAGCATCCTTTGGCCGGCGTCATCGACCAGCTGGAGCGCCGGCGACTGGTGCAACGCGTGAACCTCCGCCGGCTGTCCTTCGAGGGTGTACGCGAAATGCTAAGCGCCCTGGCCGGCCAGCCGGCGCCTGAGCAGCTGGTGCGACTGGTCGACGGCGAGACCGAGGGTAACCCGTTCTTTGTGGAGGAGGTCCATTTGCACCTTGTCGAATCCGGCGTGCTGCTCGACGAGCATGGCCGGTTTCGTCCCGATCTGCGGCTGGATGAAATGTCGGTGCCGGAGAGCGTCCGCCTGCTCCTGGGCCAGCGGCTCGACCGATTGACCGCGTCCAGCCGCGAGGTGCTGGCCGCGGCCGCTGTCTTTGGCAGGGTATTTGCCCCCGACTTTGTCGGCGAAATGGCCGGCGCTAGCCAGGAGGCGTTGGCGGAAGCGTTGGACGAAGCGGAGCGAGCTCGGCTCGTCACGCCCGCCAAGGTTGCTGGTGAGCTGATGTTCAGCCACGAGTTGATCCGCCAGACGTTGCTGTCTGGTGTCTCTGCGGTCAAGCGGGAACGGCTGCACCTGCAGGCGGCAGATGCAGTCTCGCGGCGCTACTCCGACGACCTGGAGGCGCATGCCGGCGATCTCGCGTACCACCTGTCGCAAGCCGGACGTTTCGCCGACAGAGCGGGCCTGGTGCGCTATCTGACAATCGCCGGTGACCGAGCCTTCGACGCCGCCGCGTTCGATGACGCGGTCCGACACTTCGAGCACGCACTGTCACTGATACCAGCCGGTGACCAGCTGCGAGGCGGGCAGTTGCAGGAGCGGTTGGCAATGGCACAGCGCAGCATCGGGCGCTGGGACGAGGCGTTACACACCATGAACGAGGCGCTGGACCGTTATGATGCGCTCGGTCGTGCGGAGGACATCGGCCGGTTGGGCTGGGCAATGGTGTACCAGCTGGTGTGGACTGCACGGCTGGTCGAAGCAGTGCAAGTCGGTCAGCGGACGCTAGCGGCGCTCGCCAACACAGTTAGCGCTGATAAGGCCCGGCTGCTGTCGGCGCTGGGGTTCGCCATCAGCCTCAGCGGCGACTATGCCGTGGCGACGGCCACGTTCGACCAGGCGCGGGCCCTTGCTGAACAAGTGGGTAACAAGCGGGCGCTTGCCGATGTACTGCACATGGAGACTTTCCACCATTTCGGCTACTGCGAGTTCGCCCAGGCAGTCGATGTCGGCTTGCGAGCCGCCGAAATCTTCGAGCAAGAGGGCGCTCTATGGGACCTCTGCAGCGTGCATGGGTTTGTGGTCTACGAGGACGGCGCCCTCACCAGCCGCCAGCTGCCGGCTAGCCTCGGCGACAAGACGCTGGACAGCGCCGAGCGGCTTGGTCACCTCGGCGCGGCGTTCCTGGTGCTATCGGACCGGATCCGCAGGGCCGCGATACTCGGTGATCTGTCGAAGGTAGAGGCGCTCGGTCCGCAGATCGTCGATATCACCGAGCGGGGCGGACTGCCGTGGCACTACATAGGTCACGTCTACCAGGGTCTCGCCGCGCACTGGCGAGGCAACGCCCAGCATGCCGAGGTGGAACTGCGCAAGGCCGTCGAGCTGGAGCCGCCGACATCATACGCCGGACAAAGCATCGCACTCCTCGCCTGGCATCTGGCCCACCAGGGACGCACCGACGAAGTGATGGAACTCTTCAACTCGGCGCAGAGCCAGTCGATGCTGCCAAGTCCAGACCGCGTCAACAGCATCGGCTCGTGGAACTGCATGCTCGGCTTCGCTGAGGCGTTCTACTTGTGTGGCCTATACGACGAAGCCGCAGCGCTGTCCCCACAGGTGGAACGGCTGCTGGTGCTAGGCCGGAGATGGACCACGCTGGACGGCCGGCTCGTGGATACTCGGGCCGGTCTGGTCGCCGCATCTGCTCGTCGCTGGGATGAAGCAGAACGCCACTTCGCCAGGGCACGGGAGATCGCCGAACAGATGCCTAACCGGCTCGAGCTGGCCGACCTATGCCGCCTTCGGGCCCGGATGCTGCTCGACCGAGCTGGTAGTGGGGACCATGCGCAAGCCGCTGAGTCGCTTGAGGAGTCGCTGTCTTCCTACCGCGCCTTCGGCATGCCGGCGTACGCCGGCGAGGTGGAACGTCTATTGCGTCAGGCGCGGGGTTAGCCGGTGAATCTGATCACTCCTCGCCAGCCGTATACGGCTTGCCTGGCCAATACGCCCATTCCTCGAAGTCGCATACCCGGCCATCCTCGGCAAACTTCAGCAGCCACAAGTCGCGGTATTGCTGCCGCACCGGTTCGCCGTAGCGCACCTCAACCCGAACCACTGCCTGCTGCCCGTCGACCGCGACCGGCTCTGCCGCCGCGGTAAACACCTCACCGGCATCGTCCAACCAGAA
>Ga0126311_10000920_pt1 | contig 13826 bp, 12 predicted proteins | sample Plot61_FD_92539 | JGI IMG/M metagenome (GOLD analysis project Ga0126311, IMG submission 92539) | Serpentine soil microbial communities from UC McLaughlin Reserve, CA, USA - Plot61 | ecosystem: Environmental > Terrestrial > Soil > Grasslands | place: USA: UC McLaughlin Reserve, Lake County...
GACGAAGCGGAACAGAAACGAATGTAGTGGTAACAACGGCTGTTCCACCCGCGGCCTGTGTGGTCTGCACCGGAATCTGCGAACCACTTTCAATTTGAGCGGGCCTATTGTTAAGAGCGGTCACGCGTGGAGTCGCAACCGTCTTGGCCTGGCCCTTAGACTCGGCTGCCGATATCAACAAGCCGATCTGAGCGGTCCCAAACAGTCCAGTCGTAAGTCCGATGATCGTGCTTGGGCTTGCGGCTCCAAGAGCGCCGTTCGGTTGGAATGGACCCATAAACCTGGAGGTTGGATCGCGGAAGGGATTGAGCGACGCAGGTGGAGGACCAGTCGCTGTCGTGCCTGTACCGCCGGTTCCGCCCGATCCTCCCGCTCCGCTGGCGGCTGCGTTAGGTTGCGGAATGCTGCTGATCGAACCAAGCCTACTATTGATGCCCATTACTGCGGCTGAAACCTGCGCGCCGAGATCGCGACTAAAACTGCGCTGCGCGATGACGATACGGGTTTCAATTTCAACCTGCGGTTCCGGCTGGTCCAGGATTGCGACGAGCTGACGAACCGCGTCAATGTTTTCTTTCACGTCCGTGATGATCAGCGTGTTGCTACGACCATCGACTTCGATCGAGCCACGTCGCGAAAGCCTGCGCGAGATGATCGGCATCAGACCCTGGTCGCCACCGCCCCCAGTCGCATCGCCACCGGCGCCACCACTAAAACTTAAGTTGGTGGAGCCACCGGAGAATGCGCCCGTCGAGCCGGCTGCCTGGGCCAACGTGCCTGAGGCACGCGCGTAGTTGAGTCGAATGAATTCGGTAACGAGCGGTGAAGCATCCAGACGCGAGTCGTTGATCACCTTCTGAGTTTCTGCTTCCTTCGCCAGCACGTCGGTCGTCGCTACACGGAGGATGTTGCCGTTTGTATCAATGCCAAGCCGGTTGGCTTTGAGCACTGCATCAAGCGCAACATTCCACGGCACATCCTGAACGTTCACCGTCACCGGCACAGCGCCGACTGAAGCGTCGAGAACAAAGTTAACGGCATACTGTTCGGTGATGTAGTTGAGGATGTCGCGAATGTCAGCATTGACGACGTTCAGGTTGATCGGCTCACCGATAAATCCCGGTTGACCGTACTGGCGTCCTTGTTCCGACTGTTTGCCGTTTGAAGCTGACATGCCCACGGGTGGTGTGGGCATTGGCGTCGCGGACGAAGTCTGCTGGGCGGTGTTCTGAGCCAACACGCCTGCTGCCGTAAGGCAAACAAGCATCAGGACGAGCGTGGTCCTTTTGATGGCTGATTCGGCTCGAGACTGAGAAAACATCGTTCCCTCCTTAGGGGGATTTCCAAACGTGCCGCCACGCACTACGCTCGATTGCCGGGGCAACTAAAGCGCGCGCCGCACTAACACGGCTACGTTCTGGTGTTTGTCAAAATCGCGCCGTGTTTTATTTTCGAAAACTCAGCGCTGTCAACGGTCTGGTCCAAAACCAAACCAGAAATTGTTTAAGGTTGAGCCGTCGCAACGGACGGACCGGCGGGCGCGGCCATCGAGTTCACCTGGGTTGGCTGTCGCAGGGGTATGCGCTCGACCGTTCGTTGGCGATGGCCGTCGGTAAACACCATCTCACGACGAAACACGAGACCGTTGTCTTCAATTGCCACTAGCTGGCCGTTATAGAAAGGCTCGCCAGGATAGATGACGTAGGACAGTTTGATCGGTGTTGCTTCGATGATCGCGGCATAACCTCTCGGCGATCGAGAGATGCCGATAACCTGAATCTCGCTGATCAAAAGAGCGGTCGTCGGCTTCGGCGCGGGCATGCGCGCGTTCATCGCCGCCAGTTTCTGATCTTTGTATTGAGCGATCCGATCCTGGATGGTGGGAATCGATGCCTGTCCGGCGATTTTCTTTATCACCGGTGGCGGTGGCTCATACTTGCGAAAAGGATCGCGACCGCCGTTGAAAACTCGCTTCGCCGTTGCAGGCTTTTGTGGCTGAGTTTCCTGACCCACGACGCCGATCGCAAAACCACTCGCGACAAGCAACGCGGCGCTAAGCAGCAAACTTGTAAAGCCGAATCTCGCTGTCTTTTTAACTCGCATCATCATCTTCGCTTTCTTGAGTGGTCGCCTTTACTTCGCGGGTTGCGGGGCTGGTGTAGCCGGTGCAGGAACTGCTCCTCCTGCCGCAGGCTTGGTGTTTGCTGTCTGGCTCTGCAAGCGCTCGGAAGACACGTAGTAAGCCGTCAGATCGAAACGCGCGTCGACAGTCTTTGTCAGCGACTGTTTTTCCAATTGTTTCAGCTCGAAGTTGGTGATCGAAACGATCCGTTGATAGTGGGCGAGCTGTTCGAAGAAGCTTCGCAGGCTGCCGAAGCCACTGACTACGCTTACTTCGATCTTCTTGCCACTGTAGTTGTCCTGTTGCAGATCTTCCTTCGGATTAAACTTTATCAGCACTAGACCACTATTCCTGGCACGATCCTGAATGCCTTGCAGGACCATCGTCAGCTCACGCTGTTCGGGCAGTAGCGCTTTCAGCTCGGCGTACTCTTCTTCGCGTGCTTTGTACGCAGCCTTGAAGTTGTTGAGGTTCTGCTGAACGATGGCCGCCTGAGCATTGCGCGGTCGCAGTTGCGCGATCTCGTCTTCCATCTCCTTGGTTGCTTTGCGAGTGCCGCTGGTTACGAAATACCAGAAGCCGGCATACATGACACCGCCGATCGCCAGAAAAGCGACCAGTCGCAGGTACCATGGAAGACTTGGGAGCTTGCCGATTTTCATCTCAGTATCCTCATTTCTTCATCGCCACTTGCTGCGTCGGCGCAGGCGCTGGTTGTGATTCCTTCTTCGCGGGGTCGAATTTTGCTTTCACTGTGAAGACGACAACTTCGGGCTTCACCGCGTTCGGATCAGTTGCCGCAGTGGTCGATGGAGTTCCTGACGTTGACGAGCCTGTTTTCGCGGCTTCCCTCTGCGTCTCAATATTCAGGTTGCTGAACAATCCATTCGAGAACTCCAGACTCTGACCAAACTTCGTTACTGAATACTCGTTCGGCGACTCACCCTTAATCGTGATTTCGCCGTCTTTGTTCTCGACCGCTGTCAGGTAAAGACCGGGAACCGCGTCGAAGCGTGCTTTGATCTCCTGCAACACCGCGCTCGGACCTTGCTGTGATTCGCGCAACTTCTTAATGGCGTCGATGCGAGCTTGAACTTCTTTCGACTTCTTTTCGAGCTCCATCTGCTCTTTCTGAATCGCGAGCATCTGCTGGTTGATGCGCTTCTGACTGTCGAGCTCTTTTTGCGCTGCGGTCCGCGCCATGTTCGAGCTCACAAAGTCGTAACCCATCGCCATCACGGTGAGACCAAACACGGTGAGCGCGAGCAACAACGTCTGCATGCCGCGGCTGGCGACTTTATCTTCAACCGCCGCGACACCCTGTGGCCGATCCGTAACTGACTCGAGCAGGTTTATCTTGATCATGCCTCTACTCCTCTCAGCGCAAGACCAACAGCAACTGCCATCTCTGGCACTATCTCGCGCATGTAGTCCGGATCGAACTTCGTCGCATCAACTTCAATCTGCCGGAATGGATCGAATACCTCCACCGGGATCTCGAAACGTGCTGCTAAGAACTCAGGCAGGCCAGGCAGCTTCGATCCACCACCTGCGAGCAAAATCTTCTGAATCGCCGCTTCGCTTTCCTGTGCTGTCGCGCGATAGAAGTCGAAAGTCTTCTTCACTTCGAGCGCGAGAAGTTCTGAAACAGTCTCGATGATCGGTTGAATCGGTTTTGGTTCCACGCCCTCGGGCAACGACATGCCACGCTTCACTGACTCGGCCTGTTCAAAACTGATCCCCAGCTCCTTCTGCAACAGACCCGTGTACTGGCTGCCACCGACTGAAGCGTCGCGCGCGAAGATCGAACGCGTGCCGTTGAGGATGTTGATGTTCATCGTTGCGGCACCGACGTTCAGTAGTGCAACGATCTCGCCATGTCGCGGCTGGTAGTTGACTTCGTAACAGTTCTGAAGCGCGAACGCATCGACGTCGATGATCACGGGCTGCTTGCCCGCAAGCTGGATCGCCTGCTTCACGTTGTTGATCTTGTCGCTCTTGCATGCGGCCATCAGAACGTGCAGCGACTCTGACGATTTGCTCGTCAGCTCGTAATCGAGGTTCACGTCGCCGATGTCGAACGGGATGTGCTCTTCAGCATGCCAACTGAACGACTCCTGCAACTCCTCGTCGCTCATGTGCGGCAACACGATGTTCTTGACGATGACTGAGTGACCACTGACGCCGGCAGCAACGCGCGTCGTGCGAATCTGGTGTTCGCTGAAGATGTGTGAGATCACGTTGGAGACGTTGTTGAGCTCCATGATCTGACCGTCGACGATCGTATCGGTTTGAAGATTTTCAAAACCGAGATTGAGAAGCTGCAAGCCTGGGCCTTTCTTCGCGAGCTCAACAGCCTTCACCGCACTCGAGCCGATGTCGAGACCAACGAGGTTCTTTTTTCCAGAGGCTTTTTTGAACATGTTAGTTAGTCCTCACAACAGCGATCCGCAACCTGTTTTGCTGGCGCAGCCGGGCACGCGCTTTTCGCGCTCGTGACGATTGCCGTCTAAACATCTTGGAGGTCAGAGACTCAGTAGTTGGTTTCAAGTTAGCCGTCCGTTTGTTTGTAGGATGGTTGGACATGACACTGGGCAAAGGCAGGGTCCCGGCGGGTGACAACAGAGAACTGCTGAAGAATTCTGCGGTAGGAATGAAGCTCATTCGGAAACCCAGCCAAGTTGGATTACCAACTTCCGTAGGCTTTGCGACCTCCGCTCACGCGAAGTGTGCCTTTCTCGTGCTCCAAAGTTTCGCGGGACTGACCGCTGTTGAAAACCAGGTGGGCACCCGGCAGACGGCTGTGTTGCCGTCAACCTGTGTGAGAGTACCTTAATGGGCCAAATAGTGTCAAATACTATTTTTCATAGTTTAACTTCAACTATTTCTTCCTTTACGTAGCTTAACTGACCTATAGAGGCATAGTTTTTGGAAGAATTCGATCATCCTTCCAGTTTTGTAGGGGCGGCCCTCCGTGGCCGCCCCAGCTTGGAACATAGCCGGAGTCAGGAAGGGCGGCTTCCTGACTTGTTCTTGCCCTTATCTGTCCTTAATTTTAACTGTCTTAGCGGGAATGCCAACGACAATGTGATACGGCTCCACATTGCGCGTGACCAGCGCACCGGTTCCAATCATAGCGTTCTCGCCGACTTGGCTGCCGGCGAGAACCGTAGCGTGGTAAGTAATGCGGACGCCATTTCCAATCCGTGTGCGCGGTGTTTCGACGGTGTGGATGTCGTAGATGTCGTGATTGTGAGAGTAAATGTTTACGTAGTCTGATATAGAGACGTTGTCGCCGATGTCGATACCCCCGCGATCGTCAAGCAGGACGTACCGGTGGACTACCACGTTGTTTCCGAAAGAGAGGTTGTAGCCAAACGACCACTCAACAAAGTGCCAGCACTTGAAGTTATCGCCGACACTGCGAAAGATCATCGGTGCGAGCATACGGCGGAACCGGATCCCAAGCAGTGAGTTAAGTCCGAGTGTCGAGCGATCGAACATCTGCCAGAGCCAGATCAGCGGTTTGCGCTCGTTGTAAAGTTTGTGATCGATGTCGGCGTAGTACTCGGGCTCGGTAGCGATGTTGCGAGGATCGAGTGAATGATACGCAGCGCGTGCGGCCAGGCTGAGGTTCTCACGGTTTGTCTGCGAAGCGCCGTAGTAGATCTCAAACAGAGTGTCGCGCACGACTTCGTTGGGATCTCTTCTTCCGTCTGTCAGAGACTTTTGTAACTCGCTCAGAAACGCGTCGTAGTCCTCTTCTGCGAGGGCTTGGGCAGACAGTGCGCGATAGGTCATAGGGTTACGTACCAAGCGCGCAAAGTTAACACAAGCCACAAAAAGGCACAAAAAGCGCAGAAACCGTTTGTGCATTTTGCGGTCTTTTGTGGCACGATTCGCAGCAATGAAGTTTCTGCGCCCCCTGCTCGCTTTAGTCCTGCTGACAATCATAATTCTAGCCGTATGGCTGTGGTGGAGTTTTCCCCGCACGGTCGACATGGCCGAATACGCACCGGCCAATTCGATCGTCTACGTCGAGTTCAACAATCTCGCCGCAGTGGCCCACGCGATTCAGAACAACGAAGTGTGGCAAGCAGCCGCAGGCATCACGCAAAGCAAACCCGCAACTCAGAATCGGTTGATGAACGCTGCGGCGCGCGCCGGTATTGGACCACTTCCCGCGGTGCTTTTCGCGCGTGCGCAGATCGCGCTGGTCGTTGTTGACCTGAGCACTTCGGAAGAAGCTGACACTCTGAAAGTCCGTCCGGAAGTCGCGCTTATTGCTGAGACTCACACCTCGCGCTGGCGCACGAAAGCGGCAGCAGTGGAAGCAGTAAAGCACCTCGCAAACTTCGTTTACGGAGCTTCGATGTGCAGCGAACGCAGCGCCGACGCTGAATACATTGAATGCTCGATCGCGGGAGGTGAGCGCAAGATCGTCGGGGCTGTTGACGGTACGCTCGTCGTGATTGGCAACTCTGACAACGCAGTGCGCAGTTGTTTGGAAGTGCGTCGTGGTGTGCGTCCAAGTATTCACACTGACACTGAATTGGTGAAAGTTCGTGCCAATGTTACGTCGAACAACACACTCGGGTTTGGATACATCTCGCCGGCGAATTCCGCGAAGCTTTTCTCGTGGGCCGCGCCGTTATTGATGCGCCAGGCGCCGGGTAACCAGCAGCTTGAGCAGTTGTTGGCGGTGAGTGCCGGCAAGGTGCTGCGTGGCGTCGCATGGACCGCGAATCCGTCACCGCAGGGTATCGAAGATCGTTTTCTGTTCTCGCTCGAGCCCGGTGTCGTCTCGCGTTTGCAGCCGGCGTTTGAAACGGCGGAGCGAGACGAGAACTTCTGGAAACTCGTGCCTGAGAGTTTCGAGTCGTTAACTATCTATCGCAACAAAGCGCCCGCAACAGCATGGAACTCGCTCGACTCAGCCGTCTCTTTTAAGCTCGATGCTTTGCCCGCGGTGTTGTTTGGTGAGTTATTGCGATCGAGTCTTTCTGTTTACGGTATCGAGAATCCGAAGGAAGTGTTGCCAATGCTCAGTCCGCCGTTACTGACGTTGAAGCCATCGAAAGGCGCTGAAGGATCGATCCTGGTCGCCCGCGTTAGTGATGAAGAACGACTCAGGCGATCGCTCAGCGAGGTTTTCAAAGGTGATAAAGGTGCGATCATCGAGGGACTTGCTGCTAATCCCGATCCCGTAAAGGAGTTCATGGCTGTCTTTGCGGATGGTTATGTCTTGTTAGGTAAGACTGAAAACATGCGCGCCGGACTCGAGGCGCTGCGACAGAATGCAGCCGCGGGCAAGAAAGAATTGCAGCAGTCAGCGCAACAGAGCTCGGCGCCGATTGTCACTTACTCCAACGACGAAGCTCGTCTCAACAACTTCATCTCGACGCTCTTGATGCTACAGGGACGACAACTCTCGAGCGATGAAGTTGCAAAGCTTCAGAATTCTTTCCGGCGTGCAGGTTTCACTTCAACAGAAACGCGATTGAACGCTTTCGGCATTGAGCGTACGACGCGCTCCGCGTTCGGACAGTTCAGCACGTTCGTTTCGCTTCTCCAGCCTGACGGCAATCGATAACCATGCGCTCTCTGTTACTTGGCACTCGCAATCCCGGCAAGGTGATAGAGATCACAAGCATCCTAGCAGACTCGGGTTGGTCCTTCTCTTCCCTACAGGAATTTCCGAATGTCGGCGAAGCGGAGGAAAACTTCGTGACCTTTGCGGAGAACGTGATCGCCAAGGCGCGTTTCTACGCGGCGGCCACAGGATTATGCGCTCTCGCTGACGACTCAGGATTGGAAGTCGCGGCGCTCGGTGGCGCACCGGGTGTTTTCTCAGCGCGCTACGCAGGCGAGCATGCTACGGACGCCGATCGTCGCGCACTACTTCTCTACGAATTAACCAAGATCGGAGATAGCGACCGCCGCGCTCGCTTCGTCGCGGTAGTCGCGATCGCAAAGCCCGACGGGGAAATACTCAACCTCTCCGAAGGTATCTGCGAAGGCACAATCACGTTCGCACCGCGCGGCAGTGGCGGCTTCGGCTACGACCCACTCTTTGTTCCAGACGGCTACGACCAAACCTTCGCCGAACTCCCCGACACCGTCAAAAACCTTATCAGCCACCGCGCCCTTGCCCTACTTACTACCAGGACGTTTCTCTCATCCTGCAAAACCTGCTAATCCTGCAATCCTGTCTAATGATTTCTGTCCTCGCTTGACCATCCCTCACGCGACTCTTAGAATGCGCGTCAACCTTCGGGGCGTAGCACAGCCTGGTAGTGCGCTCGGTTTGGGACCGAGAGGTCGGAGGTTCGAATCCTCTCGCCCCGACCAATAGATCAATAATTTACGGCTGCCATCACTGGCGGCCGTATTTCATTTGTGGCCAATTTGTGGACAAAATGAAGTGGCGGCACGTCACGTTGAAGCTGAACGGCGCGAATGTAGCGCATGGTTGTTTTCAAATCCTTGTGCCCCATTAGCGACATGATCGTCAGTGCCTCATAGCGAGCAAGCGCCAATCGCGTGCAGAAGGTGGCGCGTAGATCGTGCCACCAAAGGTTCTTAATCCCCGCAATGCGGCAAGCTGTGTGAAAGGAACGTTTGATGTCATAGAACGGCTTATCCGTGTCTGGATTTGTGAAGACATAATCCTCAGCATCTTTTCCGTGACAAGCCTTCTTTAGAATCTCGCGCACCTCGGGGTTCAAAACGTTCAGCGGAATCTGGCGATTCTTTCGCCCTTTAGTGCGAGTCGCAATTACCACGTTACGCGAGAAATCAACCTGGCATCGTCTCAAATTAATCTGCTCGGATTTTGCAAAGATTTGAGTTCTTAGGTTGTTGACTATTTCGGATCAGATCTCACGGCTCGGACTCTTTCCGCTGCCGGTCGCGCCTAAGCATGGCCTCGACTACCTCTTCGGGTGGAAGGCGAAAAGATGTTCTACACATCGCGTCCACCGTTTTGGGGAGATCGATTAGGTTCCTTGCGGCGGCTTGCTCAAGAATCGCAAAGGTAGGGATGGTCAAAATGCTGTGGCGCTGCGCCTCTGCTGCCGCGTCTTTATCATCCATCAAAACCACGTCGGCCTTCAGTTCAACAGCCAAGGCTAATGCTTCGCGCTCGCCATCGCCAATCTTCTTTGTGGGAATAAACAGTGAAATATCCGCCTTTCTCACTTTCAGCCAAGCGGGGCGGGATTGCATCCAATTTTTGACCTGCTGCGGAGTCTTTGGGCGTTGCAGTTCTTCAGCTACTTTTTCAGGAATAATGACCTCACCGAAAAGCTTTTCCAAGACGTACATTTCTTCGATTTCGATGAAGTAACGGAGCGGGGTGGTATCGGAGACAATGATCATCCGTGGTGGTGTTTCAGCAAATCGTCAAGAGCGGCACCAGTCCTTTCGAGATCTTGGCTCGTGTGCTTGCTGCGAACGTTATAGAGCTTGAAAAAATCATATAACTCTTCTCGGTCTTCAAAGCCGAGCATCTCCATTACCTCTCGTTCGGTGATCAAGTCTGACTCGTGCGCTTGAATGGCAGCCAATTCCAGCAGCTGGCGGCTAAGCGGTGTGCTGCTGCCGTTCTGAATGTCTGCGGCCACGTCATCGGGAATGGTGAGCGTGATTTCCATACCGTTACCTACCTCTCTAAAGCTTCTCTTAATCATAGAGGTTAGGCCTTTAACAGGCAACGTCAAATTGTTTTAGGTGACGAAGGAAATATCATCATCCCAGGACTATTCGAACTCATAATCGGGAGTGGTCCAGCCTAGGCACCTTTGCGCGTCGTTATACAGCCAATAGACATACATCCATTTCCTCGAGCGCCAATGAGTGTAGTGCTGTTCATCCTACCCCGGACGCGCGTTTCTCCGAATTAGATCCAACTCTCCGGTCAATAGCTAGTGCTCCAAACTGCCGACCCTGCATAGAACAGCCAACATCCTTTTTAAATGGCGGCTCTTATTCCTGCGAGTTGCTCTCCAGCAGAGCTCGCCTCCGCTTCGCTAGCCAAGGAGATTCTGAAAAGTGCTAGTGTGAGAAGACAAATTTATTGAACCGCAAGTGGGGCTAATTCAAACTGTCTCAACCGAGGGGTTCACCCCACAAACGTGTGCCAATTTGTGGACAGAATTCGCAGCACATGATGGTGAGGCGCTGACAACAGATGGTAAAGAACCGCAAAACCCTAACAACTCGTGGTGGCTGCAACTGTTGAAAAGGCAAAACTTAGCTTTTTGCCGCACCTATGATTTGGGACCGAGAGGTCGGAGGTTCCGAATCCTCTCGCCCCGACCAATAGCATCAATAATTTACGGCTGCCATCACTGGCAGCCGTATTTCATTTGTGGCCTGCAGTACTCCACTATGTTAGGAACCGTCTAATGGCTGGCATCGATCAGAACGTCCGACACGTTTCGACCAACAAACGCTATTTGCGGCGGATCTCGATATTGCCTCCACGTAGCAGCTGCTCGCCTGAGTCATAGCCGTCCATGAGCAACCAGTACGTATCTTGACCCCTGCCTGGTCCGCCCAAGTCCTGCACGTTGATCCTGTAATTGAATATACCTGATCCGTTGATCGTCGCCTGGCCAAAGATGCTGGCCCGAGTCGATCCGTCGCAAACAATAGCCTGGACGTTGATCGAGTGCATGTTCAGGCGTTGCACTGGTCCATGGTCCTGGTATTGCTGCTGTCCTCGCGTCTCTCCGCTCTCGTTCGCTTTCGCGTTGCCCCCAAAACTGGCAGGGTCGCCATTCTCGGCAATGATCGATCCGCCGTTAGTGATCTCGCAGAGCGGAGTGCTTGCGGGCAGCACCCAGGTTTTCGTGGCGACGCTGCTCGGCTCACCTTGCTCCTGCAGACTATTGTCATTGCTGTCGGCAAACGCCGTGATTGTGTCTGAGCCGGGCAGCGGTGGACCAAAGTAACAGAAGGTGGCCTCTCCATTGGAACCAGTCGTTGCTGTACCGCTGATGTTGACTGAGCCACTCACCTGGAAGCGAACTACTACGTTTGGAACGGGGTTTCCTCCCGTGTCCTGCACGGTGGCGGTTACACAGTGCTGTGCATCGACCGGGTTCGTGTCCGCGGGCGGAGTCAAGCTTAGTGTCGCTGCAATACCAACCGTGCTGAGCTTGAACACGAAAGCGTCAATGGAGGTGGCGCCGTTATGCGTGGTGTCGAACGCGCCGACAGTCGTCGGAAAGTCGGGCGATGCAGTGTCGCCCGTTACGTAAGCACTGCCAAACGTGTCCACAGCAATATCAAACGCGAAATCGTTACTACTGCCGCCGAGGAAAGTCGAGTAGACGAGCGGTGCCGAACCGGACGGGTTGAGCTTCGTCACGAAGACGTCACCTTCGCCGTTATACGTCGTGTCGAAGGCGTCAACCGTCATCGGAAAGTCGAACGAACTAGTGCGCCCCGCAACATACGCGGTGCCGGAGGTGTCCAAAGCAATGCCACGTCCGGTGTCATTACTACTGCCGCCGAGGAAAGTGGAATAAACGAGCGGCGCCGCACCGGATGGGTTGAGCTTAGTCACGAAGACGTCACCTTCACCGTTGTACGTCGTGTCGAAGGCGCCAACAGTCGTCGGAAAGTCGGACGATGAAGTGTCGCCTGTTACGTAAGCACTACCGGAGGTATCTACGGCAATGCCCAGTCCCGATTCACTACTGGTGCCGCCGAGGAAAGTGGAGTAGACGAGCGCCGAGCCGGAGAGGTTGAGCTTCGTCACGAAAGCGTCACTCCTCACGAAGCCGTCAAAGGAGCCGCTATGCGTGACGTCGAAGGCGCCAACAGTCGCCGGAAAATTCGTCGAGAAAGTGAAGCCCGTTACGTAAGCATTGCCGGAGCTGTCCAGGGCAATGCCAAGTCCGGCGTCACTACTATCGCCGCCGAGGAAAGTGGAGTAGACGAGCGCCGAGCCGGATGGGTTGAGCTTGGTCACGAACACATCAATTTGGCTGTTGAACGTCGTGTCAAAGGCGCCAACTGTCGTCGGAAAGTCGGACGAGAAAGTCTGGCCCGTTACGTAAGCACTGCCGGAGGCGTCCAGGGCAATGTCAGTGCCTTCGTCCAAACTAAGGCCCCCGACAAAAGTGGAGTAGACGAGCGCGGAGCCGGACGGGTTAAGCTTCGTCACGAAAACGTCAAAGGAGCCATTATGTGTTGTGTCGAAGGCGCCAATGGTCGTCGGAAAGTTGAACGAAAAACTGTTGCCCGTTACGTATGCGCTGCCCGAGGTGTCCACGGCAATGCCTAATCCGAAGTCACTACCGCCGCCGCCGAGAAAAGTGGAGTAAACGAGCGCCGAGCCGGACGGGTTGAGCTTCGTCACGAAAACGTCTTGACTGTCGCCGTTTGTATCGAAAGCGCCAACAGTCGTCGGGAAGTCGAAAGAATCAATGAACCCTGTCACATATGCATTCCCTGAAGCGTCCACGGCTATATCCCGACCCTGGTCGTTTCGAACCCCACCGAGGAAAGTGGAGTAAACAAGCACCGGATCAATGACCAGCGGCCTTGTCGCATCATAGTCCGCTAATTGAAAACCTACCGTGTTGCTGTCTTTGAGTTTGTAGCTGCCGGCGATTTCATATCGCACGCCATCCACGTCCTGGTAGATGAAAGGCTTCCGCTGTCTGATCTCGCCACCAGCCGCGTGCAGCACCAGCTCGCCCTCGGCATCAACTGCCAGTTGATCAGCGCCTTCGAAGCTAACCGCAATGATGTCCGGATCAGTGCCGGGCCTGACGATGAAGTCATATTCGAGTTGCCGCTGGTTGCCGTAATAAACAAGGTCCACACCGGGATACAAGTTCTGGTAAGCGACTTTGGCATAAGTAGAAATTCCAGTGCGCCACTGTCTCGGATCATTACCGAGGAAGTAATTGACTTTGCCAGGGAGTTCCTCCTGCCCAGCCACGCGCGGCTTGGTTTCGCTTCCGACGAATTTCATGCGCACCACGGTGGCAGCGGCTGACTCGTGGTCATTCAGTCCGTTGCGCGTCCTGGGCGACGGCGAAGCGGCGCCCAAGGCAATCAATGCCTCGCTCGGCGTTAAGAACAAGGTGTAGCCACTACCGCGCGAAATGAAATCAACCTGAGGATGGGTCTGGCCCACGTTAGCCTCAAAGCTCAATGGTAGTTGGCTGTACAGCTCGTTGAGCCGCGCCTTTGTGGTCGCATCTGGCTGAGCGGTGGTCGCGTGCGAAGTCTGCCTAACAGTATCGAGTGGCTGCGCGGCCTCATGAGCTGTCCACTGTGATCGGCTCCACGTTGCGCCACCCCACGCTGACGCAACTAGCAGGAGGCCAACAGACAGAAAGGACTTCCTTGAAGTCCAGGAAAAAATGCGTTTCATTGTCATCTCCGTCCTTTCGACGCGGAACTATTCAAGGGCAAAGTTGCGCCGCACGCCGATGCCAGATCTCCAGGGGGGTAAGTTCAACAGGGAGGGACGACGGGGAAAGATCGGCGAAAGGATGAAACAACACCCTTTTCGGCGCCCTCAATCGCGTTTGCAAGACACACTTGCTAAAGGATGTTCGCGAAGTCTCCTGAAAACGTCAGGATTCTTAGTTTCTCACGTAAGAATGCCGTCCGAGTCCGGCGCAGCCTTCGCAAAAACGTTGTACTGCTGATCGCTGATCGAAGCACACGCAACGTC
>Ga0126311_10000921_pt1 | contig 13825 bp, 19 predicted proteins | sample Plot61_FD_92539 | JGI IMG/M metagenome (GOLD analysis project Ga0126311, IMG submission 92539) | Serpentine soil microbial communities from UC McLaughlin Reserve, CA, USA - Plot61 | ecosystem: Environmental > Terrestrial > Soil > Grasslands | place: USA: UC McLaughlin Reserve, Lake County...
CGGCTGATCGGTCCCTGGAGCCAAGCCATGTGGAGATACTGACCAACCCATCGGCGGGACCGTTCGCCTCGGTGACGGTGCAGACCGTCTTGACCGAAGTTGTGGAGGGTGCGTCACGAGCCAAGAGCGAGCGTATTGCTGGCGCGCTCGAGGCGCGCAGCGTGCAGGTCTCGCCGCGGCAGGCGGCGACCTTGGGGGAGCCGGTGGTGGCCGAGGTCACGGACGTGCAGCCTATCGGAGAGAACTCCGGGCGTGGACTGATGCCTTTCTACTTGATGTTCACCGCTTTGATCTTGGGCTTCATCGGGGCTAACGCGCTCTATGGCGACCTTACCACCTTCGCCGGAGAAGTGGTGGCCCGTACCGGGCGCGAACCTTCTAGGCTTCGGGTCTTTCTCGCCGCGATGGTCCTCGGGCTCGTGCTGGCGCTGCTCCTGGGGGCCGTCGAGTCGCTCGTAGCGTTCGGTATCTACGGCGTGTACCACGAGGCAGGGGTGTTCTACGCGCTCTCGTTCCTCGTCCTGGTCTCCGCCGTATCGCTCTTTCTGGCACTGGTCCTGCTCGTGGCCTTCGGACCGCGGGGCGGCATACTCACCGGCTCCTTCTTTATCATTAGCCTGGGGCTGGCGACCTCGGGCGGGGCCACTCCTGTAGAGAATTTGCCGGGTTTCTTCCGCACGCTTTCGGGCGTGTTGCCCTTCGAGCGCATGACCGAGGGCATAAGGGCCCTGCTCTTCTACGATGGCCGCCTCGAAGCGGGTCTGGGCGCAGCCCTGTGGGTGCTCGCCGCCTACCTCCTCGGTTCGATCTTGCTTGGAGGCTCGATCTCGCTGCTGCGTGACACCGTCAGCAGGAGGCGGAAGTCCGCCAGGGGATCAGAGCGTGGTACGGAAGGACAAACCGCGGCCGTGGACACGGGCGGGATCGGAGGTGCATGGCGCGGCTGAGTCGTAGTGGAGGACTCCCGGTTGTAAGAGCGAGTGGGGAGCAGCTTCTCTGACGGCTCGCCGAGGGGATCAGGTACTGGCGTGTCGAGGCCTTCACCGGCGCGATTCTCGCCGAGTATCGCGGTGCGCTGGGCTTCTCCAGTCCGCGAGCACCAAGGGCCGGCGCGAGATCGGCTCTTGGCTGCTCCGTGTACCGCTGGGCTACTTCGACCCCGCGTACCGCCCGGCGGAGGCGCGAGGCAGAGGGGATGATCGCAGCGGAGTAACGAGTAGTGACGTCATGGTGGATTTTCGAGCCACTTCGAATGGAGTTTGACCAAGATGAACGAGATCGTCCGCGCTGTTGGCGCGCGGGAGTGGGACGAGGACGTGCTGGGTTCTGAGTTTCCAGTGTTGGTGGATTTCTGGGCCGACTGGTGCGGGCCGTGCCGGTTGGTGGGTCCGATCATCGAACAGATCGCTAACGAGAGGGCCGATGAGATGAAGGTCTTCAAGCTCGACGTCGACGAGAACCCCGAGGTCGCCGCAGAGCACGGAATCCGCTCGATTCCTGCGCTCGTGCTCTTCTCCGGCGGCGTCGAGCGGGGGCGCGTGGTGGGCGCCTTCCCGAAGCCCCGCCTGGAGGCCGAACTCGATAAGGCGATGGCATCGGCACGCGCAGGTTCCTCATGGGAGGAAGACGCGCCGGATGAAGGAGGTGTCTGAAGTGTACGGTGAGAACGTTCCCGTATGGGCGGCTGTGGTGGTCGTCCTGGTCATCGTGACCACGGCGATCGTGGCGTGGGCCGGGGTGAGGAGCGCGGCGCGCTCGCTGTTCAGTACCAGGAAGGCCGCAAGGGTCTCGACCCTGTTCGCCGCCGTCATGGCGGCCTGGCTCGCGGCGGCGTTCCTGATCACGCTCGTTCCTCGTCCGGAGACCGCAAACGCGGCGACGGGCGCCGTGATCGTTTTGGGCTGGAATGTGGCTCTTACTGCTGTCGGCTACGGGCTAAGATTCGTCTCTGGGACCTACCGCGAAGTGATCGATGGGATCCCGCAGCAGCTGTTGCTCGCCTTCCAGTCCTACCGCCTCGTCGGCGCGATCTTCCTGCCCCTGCTGGCCTTAGGGGTTCTGCCCGCCTTCTTCGCCGTTCCGGCGGGCGCGGGCGACATCGTAGCCGGGCTGGCGGCACTCGGGGCGGCGTACCTGTACGCTCGCTCTCGCGCCGGGGCGCGGGGCGCCGCGGTGGGCGCGAACCTCATCGGGATGCTCGATTTCGTCGTGGCACTCGGGGCGGGGAGTGGGATCCTGGCCGCTCCCCTCCAAGCCGTCTTCGGTGCGGCCCCGGCGACGACTACGGGGCTGCTGTCGGTGTTCCCCTTGGGCCTTATCCCGCTTTTCGTCGTGCCGCTAGGGTTCATAGTCCACCTCCAATCCTTGACCAGGCTCGCCCGGCAAACCTCGCCGGAGACCGCTTGGAGTACGCGTGCGGTGAGATCGGTAGAAAGCGCGAAGACCCGTCGCCACGACCCTGCCGGCGAACGTCGGCCATGATACCCTGGGGAGCTGATCATCGACCACGAGGTTCACGGCGCGGGGGAGCGTTTGCTGCTCGTCCATTGTACGGGCGGCAACCTGCGCGTTCGGGACCTGGTCGTGGGGCACCTCGCAGCTCACATGACCGTGATCGCCGACGATTTGCCAGGCTTCGACCTCACGTCTGCGTCGCGGTCTGGCGTTCCGCCCACCCCTGCGGGCATCGCGCGCGTCCTCGCGGTTTTCCTCCGCGAGCTCGGGCACGATATCGCCCACGTCGCAGGCAACTCGGTGGGCGGCTGGACGGCGCTGGAGGCCGTGCCTCGCGGTAAGGATTCGCTAGCTTACCTTGATGCCTTGAGATGGGCCTACCGCGCTAATGCTTCGGCAAATCCTACCTACCTCGCCGTGATGTTCAGCCGATCGACAGGCCGAGTTTACGCCTTACGCTTCGAGTCACCGCGGCTCCGGTCCACCTTCGAGGTTCTCGAAGGAGATGGTTCGCGAGTGCATAGAGGTCGGGATCTTCGAGCGAGTGGATCCGAAGGAGGTGGCGAACGTGCTGTGGGCCGCAGCGCACGGCGTGGTCGATCCCGAGCTCACCGGGCATTTTCCCAAAGGGTAGGGCGAGCGGATGTTCGCACAGACCCAGCGGGCGATCGGTGCGAGGCCTTGGTATGAAGAGTAACAACGCCGGTAGGAGCGGACTGCAGTTCAGTTACGGCCGTGTGCAGCTCGGGCACTTGCACGGCCCCAGCTTCACGGACCCGCTGCTTCCCAAGAAGGTTCGTGACGAGCTCATGGCACAAGTGCAAGCCTTGGTGCATTCGCCCTTGCCCGCCTCGGGCTGGGCAGCACGCCAGTTCGAGGCGGCTCGCTCCCGGGCGAGATCGTAGCCCTAAAGCTGGATATTGGAGAATGGTTATGGAGCAACTCAAGATCGGCATCGTAATTAGCACGATCAGGGAGGGACGCTTCGGCGACAAGCCGGTGCGCTGGATCCTCGAAGTGGCGTCCGAACGGACCGATCTCGAAGTCGAGATCGTCGATCTCAGAGACTACCCGCTGCCCCTCTTCGAGGAAGCGGCGGGCCCAGCCTTTGCGCCACCTCATTTTTCGGTGGCGCAGCGTTGGGGCGAGAAGATGGCTGAGTTCGATGAGTATCTCTTCGTCACTGCCGAGTACAACCACTCTATCCCCGGCGTCTTGAAGAACGCCCTCGATAACGCCTATCCCGAGTTCAACAAGAAGCCCGCAGCGTTCGTCTGTTACGGAGGTGTCGGCGGTGCACGCGCCATCGAGCAACTTCGTTTGATCTGCATCGAGCTCCAGATGGCCCCGACCCGGACGGCGGTACACATAGGTATGGAGCCGTTCCTCGGCGTGCTGCAGGACGGTAAGCAGCTCTCCGACTTCGATTTCCTCAACAAGAGCGCCGTGGCTATCTCGACGAACTCTCCTGGTGGGCACGTACGCTGAAGGTGAGCCGGGCAGAGGAGGCGAAGACGGGCTATGAGAAGCGGGGCAACGGAAACTAAAATCAATGGTAATTTCACCGGAAGAGGAGGAGAGGATGATATGAGCCATGAATCGCGCCTCACGGCAGGGCTACTGTTGATCCTGATGCCTGCTGTAGTCTACGGGGGAGCGAGCATACTCTCGCTGCTCGTGGGCGACTCGGGCTACGCCGACAACGAGCTCAGGCAGGACCTCTGGCGGGCCGGCCACGCCCACGCTGGCGTCCTGCTCGTCCTGTCTCTGGTAACCCTGCGATACGTGGACGAGGCCAATCTTTCGAAGGGCATGAAGAGGTTGGCGCGCCACTCGATACCTGCAGCGGCGATCCTGCTTCCTTTGGCCTTCTTCCTCTCGGTCGCCTCACCTGAGGCAACAGAGCCGAACGCGCTGATCTACCTCGCCTACGTCGGCGCTGTCTCGTTGGCGGTGGGGCTCCTCGTGCTAGGGGTTGGTCTGATCCGGGGCGGCCGAATCTCGCGCGGTACGAAAGAAGGGGGAGAACTTTGAATACCGGGCTGATAAAACAAGAGGACGACGCAGCCACACAGCGGGCCCCGTAGAACATGCCCCTCGCGCAAGCCGGGCGAGGTCGGATGCGTTCGGGGATCCACAAGGGGTAATCATCTACTCGATGCAGGCTCCTGCGATGCCTATGCCAAAGCGATGATTGCTGTACACCTCAACCCCTTGCAGGAACCTCGGCACCCTCCCATCCGTGGTTGCGGAGGTACCGCTCGAAGCTAGTAAGCTTCTGGTACTCTTGCCGCAAGGCAGCGATGTCCGCCTCGTAGCCTACGTCGTTCAACCACCGGTACATGACGGCACCCTCTTCGCCCATCTGCTCCTCAAACTGATCCCAGGGCACCTGGTAGTAGCTGATCTCCTTCCCTATGACACGGCCGAAGGTTTCGGCTATCTCGGGCATGGTCTGTTCGTCGCCGGCAAGATCTACCTCTCGCTCTATCCACTTCCTGCGGATGTTCAAAGGCTATAGCTGCGAAGGCCCCTACGTCCTAGATGGCCACCTGCTGGAACGACTTATCCGGATCTAAAGACTGGGCCAGGGTACCGCCGAGGATGTGCTCGCGCATCCACTCCCAGTTTTGCATGAAGAATACGGGCCTGAGGATCGTGTAAGGAAGCCCGATCTGGCGCACATGCTCCTCGATTTCCCACTTGCTCTCGAAGTGAGGGATCCCCGTCTGTCGGTAAGCGCTGCCGACCGAGCTGTAGACGAAGTGCTCCACGCCGGCCGACTTCGCCGCGTCAGCAACCGTCTTGCCCTGCTGCACCTCACGATCGTAGCCGGTCTCCCAGAAGTTCTGCACCGAGAAAATGCCGTAGACGCCTTCGGCGAGCACCTGATCCATAGCGGAGCGGTCTTCCATATCGCCTTGCACAACCTCGGCGTCCTGCTCAGTTAAGGCCTGTGCTTCCGGCTTCTGCGGGTCGCGGGTGAGTGCGCGAACCCGAAAGCGTCGATCGAGAAGGCTTCGCGCCACCGCACCTCCCTGGCTGCCGGTCGCCCCACATACCAGGATCAAGCGTTCCATATTTTGCCTGTCGGCCATATCCCTTGCTCCTTGGTTCTTTGACACTCAAAGCCTAGTGCCGGTGTAGCTTCTAGAAAGAGAGGCGTACGACTGAGGCGGGAATTCAACCTGCGTCAAGTAGATAATCGCTCCACAAGATTACGCACCAGCCCGGGGTTCTTCGCGCCGTCCGGTTTGCGGCCTTGGATAGTGTGAGAACCGCTCGGCCACCCGCTCCGGGTCGCCCACCGCGACCCTCGCTTGCAGGTCGGTGCTACCTCGGGCGCGGCCACGTGCGTCAGCCGATTGACGGGCGGCAGCGAGGCCCCGAACAGATTCACTTGCAGACCCACGATCCGTCTCTTGCCCGAGGTCAAACCGCGAATCGTGCTACGAGTGCCCGGCGTGGTGGATCACTCACCCAGCCCCGACTTCCATCGCTGCCTCCAAGACCTGCTTCGCGCCCTTTGGACCTGTCATCCGGAGCCAGGCCTCGCCCCCGTCGTGCTCGACTTCGATCGCGAAGTCGAAAAACGGGCAGCACAACCGCTCCAGGGAGACGTATTCCGCGAGCGCCAGCAACACGGATGCCTCGGAGGAATGCCTGACGGCGTACCCGTCTTCCAGCTCTTGCACCTCATGAAAGTCCTCGCTCAGCTGCCGTCTCAATGCTTGGTAGCGCTCTCTCTGCTCGGAGTTCATCGCCGTCAGGTCGCAGGCGACGGTCGGTTCGTTCTTGCTGCTCCGCGCTTCCGCCTTCATGCTTTTCTCCTTTTCTGCTCTACTCATCTTCAGCCACGATAGGGAACAACTATGATCAGCACACCGAAAAGGCGGTGAGGGCGCCCAAGACATCGTACTTGTCCGGACGGAAACCCTCGACTACGACACCCCACATCAGGGCGAGACTTATGAAAAAGCCGCCGTAGGCGGCATAGACTCGTCCGAAGGCGGGGATCGGTTGCAGGGCAGCGACCATACCGTAGGAGGCCAGTAATGCGGCACCCGCGAGCGCCCATACTAGGGGCTTATCCTGACGAACGTGACCCCAAATCAGGTACCCGCCGCCGATCTCGCACAGCCCGGCGAGTACAAACATTCCGCCAATGACGATCAACCTGCCTACCTGTGGTCCTCCTCTACTCGACTTCGCAAGACGAACTCGACTATACTTCTTAAAGTGAACTTTAAGTCAATGCATTGAGGAGATATTTTCGTGAAAGAGATCACCATTGGAGAGATGGCGCGGCGGACGGACGTAAGGGCTTCTACGATCCGCTACTACGAGCGGGTGGGGCTGCTACCGGAACCAGAGCGCGTCGCCGGCAGGCGACGGTACGATCAGGAGGTAGTTGACCGCTTGGCCCTGATCAAGGGCGCCAAGCGCGCCGGGTTCACCATCCGGGAGGTCCGTACCCTGCTGCACGGCTTTCCTGCTGAAACCGGAGCCGGCGAACGCTGGCAGGCGCTCGCCTCACAGAAGCTGACAGAGGTTGACGAACTTATCGCCCAGCTTAGGGAGATGAGGTTTCTCTTGGAAGAAGCGCTCCGGTGCGAGTGCGCCAGCCTAGACGAATGCGCGCGACTGCTGTCCCAGTCGTAGCACGGCTTGGACCATGTCGGCCATCAAACCCCGCTGCACCTGCCTGGGTCAAGGACCCGTACATCGGTCTCCACGAGAGGGTGCCTATACTACGGCCAACGTGGCACGATAGCGCGGCGTGGAGGGCCTGGCGCCCGCCGCGCCACCTTGCCGATGGTCATCCCTTCAAGGGATATTCTCTGTGTCTCTTGACTTAGAGCATGCTTTAAGAAGTAAGCTCAAAGCCGTCGTTGGAGTGCGCGGAACGGAGAATGCATGAGAAGTAAACGGTCGACACACTGGGCGGGTCCTGTTCGTCTTAGTGTTCTAAGGAGCGCACGGTGAGGGCGCCGGGGTGGGATCAGAAGGAAAGCCAGATCACTAGGCAGATGCAGCACACACGAACGCCGGGAATTGGTCGATGAGGCGGGTGCTCCGGGGCGTGAGAAAGGGGTTTTACGGGTTAGCGTCGAGGTTACGTACACAGTGATAGCGTTGCGCGACAGTGCTCGTCCAGAGTGTTGCCGCTTTCGCTGGCGGGCACGAGTGCGCATCGTGCGAGGCCTGCGCGAAGGAGCTCGATCTCTTCTGGACCAGCTGCGGCGGCAAGATGGTTCCTAAGGTTTCTCGGCTATGACCCCGATTGTGTCAACCACAAACAACAAGGGCCTGGTTAGCCGTTTCCATGAGGACGTGTTCGGGAAGAAGGATCTGTCCAGGATCAACGAGGTCATAGCGCCGGAATTCGTACAGTACCATCCCGGTACGACCGAACCGATCCGCGGACCGGAGGGCTTCGAAAGGTGGGTCGTAGGCCTCTTCGAAGCCTTCCCCGATCTAAAGGTTCCGATCGAGGAGATCCTGGCCGAGGACGAAAGGGTGGTCACCCGCTACTTCATGCTCGGCACCCACCAGGGAAGTCTAATGGGCATTCCGCCGACAGCCAGGCGCGTGGAGGTTGCTGGCATGAACGTCATTCATCTATCCGAGGGGAGGTTCGTGGAGAAGAGGGACGAGTACGACCTTTTCGGCCTGCTGAAGCAGCTCGGGGCCTTACCCTCGCGGAGGTAGGAAGTTTAAATCGATCCAAGAGGTTCGGCTGGTGGTAGACGGGGAGTCCCCTACCGGGGACTCCCCGTCTACGAGGAATTCCAGTGTGCATCAAGCCCACGCCCTGTCTACCCCGCGCGGATCTCTCAAAATGCGATCTCGACAACCGAATGCCTTTGATGGCCGAGCCGGGAATGGGTGGCTAGGGTTCCGCCTCGTCGTAACTCCGAGGGCCTACGACCAAGCGCTACGAATCCAGCCGGTGTTCCACTGGCGGGGCACTAAATGACACAAGAGCCAGACGGCGAAGGCTCGGGGCGCTGGCGCGTCCCGGGAGAAGAGGCTCCTGTGCCGACCGAGCAGTTCGACGCGTTCTTGTTTGATCTCGACTGGGTGATTTACTAGGAAACCGGCCGCCGGCCCGCACCAAGGAGTACTTGTCCCGCCTGCGCTACCAGGAATAGATCCTCCGCTCCTTGACCAACGGCCCGCGTCCGACGCGAGCGCAGGTCTGCCGGCGGTTGGCGGGAACGGTGATCGACGCCCACGAACGCGAGGTCTGACGGAGGCCGTCAAGCACAAGGTGGAAGAGGAGATGAGTCTCAAGGTCGACATCGAACGGCTCTCGTAGTCTACTCTGAACTCGACTCCCTGGTTTTCTCCTGTCCGTCGGGCGAGATCGTTTAATCGTCACGGCTTCCTTCCTGGGCAGGAAGGTCGATGGTACCACCCTACGGGGCATTGCACAAAGAATCGTGTATGCACAAGAATTGCCAGTCTGAAGGGATTATTTGTGCAACGGCCATGACGCGAGCGTCTGTCCACCTGCCGCAAGCCCACATACGCGCCGGGGGGTGCCGCGTCCGCGACCGTGCTGCTGAGGTCTTTGCAGAGGCTGCTGCCATCGACCCGAGTTCTGGGACCAGATCAACGGGGCGATCGTCTTCCTCTCAGGCGCAGCGCGAACTCGATATCCTCCTCCAGGAGCGCCAACCCGCGCACCTCATCGGCGAGCACCTGCCGCCGAGTCTCCAGCCACCAGAGGTGGATCCACCTCGCTACTGCATGCCACCACCGGCTCATTCGAATGCCGTTCGTAGGGCTCTCGGACGGCCCAAGAGAGGAACAGATCGAGGGCCGCACGGCGTTTCTTAGGGATTCTTGTTGGTGCATGACGCTCGTCTGCCATTGTTCTAGAACCGCCTTGCGAGCCTTCATGCGCATCAGGTCGAACTCTTGTACCCGTAGTAGCTACTTCGACCCTTAGAGCGTAGATCGAGAACCCGGACCGGCCAGCCGGCGGTAGAGCAGCGCTGCTAAGGCTACGGCGATGGGCAGAAGAACGAAGATCCCAGCGAAGGGCAGCATCGCGAGGCACATCAGGAAGGCGGCCGCCGCGAGAAGCCTGGACCGCCCGGCCAGTAGTCTTACGCCCGCCGCGGTGCCGACCACGTACGTCGCTAGGCCGAGCGAGGTCGGTACGGCGAGGAGGTCCTCGGGCCCCCACCCGACCACATACGACAACAGCATGCCGCACGCTGCGTATCCACCGACGGCGAGCACGGCACAGACCGGAACACCGCCTTTGTTAAGGGCGGCGAGCCACCCCGGGAACGCTCCGTCGCGAGCCAGGGCGTAGCCGAGTCGGGAGGTCGCCGCCACGTAGGCGTTGATGGTGGCGAGCGTGATCACGAGCGCCATGAACGAAGCCACCGCGCCCACCCTTGCCCCCATCGCGTTCCCGAGCAGGCTCGCCACCGCTACCCGGTTCACAGTCGGGCCGCCGTAGGTTGAGGTACCTACCACAGCTACGGCTACGCCGACGTAGAGGACGGCGATGACGCCGACGCTGAGGAACGTGCTGCGCGGCACGTCGCGCTCGGGATTCTCGAACTCGGCGGAGAGTTGGGCTATGGCCTCCCAGCCGAAGACGGCGAAGATTAGGAGAACGGCCACGCGCCCGACGGCGTCCCAGCCTCCGGGAACGAAGGGTGTCCAGTTGTCGAGGCTCATGTGCGGTACCGAGACGGCTGCCGCCGTGAGTAACAGCAAGGCTACGCAGCCGCTCAGAGCGATTTGCACCCGCCCACTCACCCGCAGGCCGCCGCTGTTGGACGCCACCGCAAACGCCAGCATCGCCGCCCCAAGCAAGAACGTCCCGCGCCTCCCCAGCCCGAGGGGACCAGCCGCGTAGTAGGCCCCGATCAGGGGTCCTATAGACAGCGCCGTGGACGAGGCGAAGAAGTAGAACCATCCCACCACCGCTCCCGACGCCGGGCCGAACGCCCGGCCCGTGAACGTTGCGACCCCACCGGCGTCCGGGTAGCGTCCGGCGAGCGCCGCGAAGGTCAGTGCCAGGGGCACTCCCAGCACAGAGACGAAAGCCCAGGCTAGAACCGAAGCTGGCCCCGCCAGGCTCGCCGCGGTGCCGGGGAGGACTAGGACCCCCGCGCCGACCACGGCCCCCACATAGAGGGCGACCCCCTGCGCCGGGGTTACCGTGCGCTTGAGCCCACCCTCTACGTGTGCCTTCCTCTGGCCTCTGGCGCCCCTATGCGAGGACATCACCTGCCTCGCCCCTCTTTCCGCAGTACACCCGTGACCGCCACGGCGACCATGGCGAGCAGCCGGAACACCCTACGCCACCTGCCCTCAGGGGGCCTCCCGCCGATCGTTCCAGGCCGCATCACGTCTAGATGCTAGTTCCCCCGACGCCCCGCCGGGCCTTCCGCAAAGCACCCGCGATCCTCAGCTTCGCGTAACAGCTCCTCGCGCCGTTCTCTCGCCCTCTCCAGCTCGAAGGGATCGCCCACCACTCACCTCCATACCCGCCGGTTGCGCTATAATTGTCACGCTCACTTGGGACAATTATAGCTGGATTAGTGTCATAGGACAATAGGATAATTTATGGATTTATTATCCTATACGAATATATTCGAAAAGTCACGTACGAAACCTCGCCATAATGTCGGTTCTGTCGCGTTCGTGATGAATAAGCCTTACCGTTAGGCTCCGTAGAGCCGCATAAGGAGAGGCTGCCGCTATGAGATCCGTTCTCCCAAACCACGAACTGCTCCCAAAAGATCTGGATCTCAAAACCTTGAGCATCGAGGCTGGAGAAGTGCCCATCTTCGCCAGCTCCTGCGAGTCGAGGGCGCGTTGTCCGCTCTACGACCATGACTCGTCCCGTACGCACAGTCGCTACCTGCGCACCGTCTCCGACTTACCCTGGCACGGAGTCTCGGTGACCCTTGAGGTTCGTGTCCGGCGCTTCTTCTGCGACGAGCCTTCTTGCGGGAGGAGGATATTCTGCGAGAGGCTACCGGAGGTCGCAGCCTACGCCCGCAAGACCGTGAGGCTGGAGGAGGCGCTGCTTGCTATCGCCCTCGAACTCGGCGGCAGGGCGGGAGCTAGACTCGCCCTGGAGCTAGGCATCGTCGCTGCTTGCGACCCCTTGCTCAGGAGGATCAAGGGCGCGCCCCTGCCGGAGGTCGGGAAGGTCAGGGTGCTCGGGGTAGACGATTTCGCTTTCAAGAAGGGCGACACGTACGGCACGATCCTCGTAGACCTCGAACGCCATAAGGTCGTGGATCTGCTCCCGGAACGCTCGCAGGAGAGTCTCGTAGCCTGGTTCGAGAACCATCCCGGCGCGGAAGTGGAGGTGGCGGCTCGTGACCGCTCGAACATCTACCGGGAAGGATTAGCGAAGGGCGCTCCCGGCGTCAAGCACGTGGCCGACCGCTGGCACCTGCTCCATAACCTCGCGCTCACACTGGAGAACTTCCTGCTCCAGGAACAACCCGTGCTCCGAAAAGCGGCCGCGCCGGAAGCAGGGCCCGAGGAGAAGGACGACGATGCCTTCGGTTCCGGTCCGATCATGCCGAGCCGCCCGAGGAACCACGACCGCAAGATAGAGGAAGCGGCCAGAAAGCGCCACGAGCGCCTCGTCGACCAGTGGCGGAACATCCGACGACTGTATCTTGCGAAGGCCGATCTCAGGGACATCTGTCGCCAGCTTGGCATAAGCGCCAGGACCGTCTACCGCTACAAGGATCTCACCGACCCGCCGCCACGCCCGGCATACAAGAGGCGCGCGAGCGTCCTCGACCCGTATGTGCCGTATCTCGTGAGGCGCTGGAACGAGGGGTACCACAATGGCAAGCAACTCTACCGGGAGATCCGCGAGCGAGGATACGCCAACAGTGAGGAGCCCTGCCTCGCCCGCTTCACAGCTCAACTCCGTCGCGCCGAGGCTCGGGGGAAGCCGATCTCGTCCGTGCCGCGAGCGAGGCAGGGCTCCGTCGCGGGGCTCTCTCCCAGCGCAAAGAACGTGGCCGCGTTGTTCATGCGTCACGAAGAGAAGCTCGACGAGGAGCAAGAAGCGTATCTGGACAGACTTTGCGAAGCGGACGAAGCCCTCGCCGAGACGCGAAGACTGACCCGGGAGTTTGCCGCGATGGTCAGAAGGCTCGAAGGAGAAGACCTGGACGGGTGGCTAAAGGATGCCGAGGAGTCCCGTTCCACCGCGATGCGCAGCTTCGCCTTAGGCTTGAGGAAGGATCTCGATGCGGTGCGGGCGGGGTTGACTGAAGAGTGGAGCAACGGCTGCGTGGAGGGTTTTATTCACAAACTCAAGCTTCTCAAACGCCAGGGCTACGGAAGAGCGGGGTTCGAATTGCTCCGGACGAGGATGCTAGCCGCCTGAAAAACCGACACCGAGCGCGTCGGGGAAGGAATGCTTCGTTTCATCAAGATGCCGACAGAACCCGGACATTATGGCGAGGTTTCACGGCGGACAACCAGACCGGGGACCTCGACGCCGTGATCGAGCACCTGGACCTGGGGAGCGTGGTCCCGGTCGCGCACGACGCTTCGGGCCCCCCGGCCATCGGTTGGTCCCTCGCCCACCCCGGGCGGGTTTCCGCGTTAGTGCTGCTCAACACGTACTACTGCGCGATGAAAACCCTCCGCCCTCCGGAGGCGATCCTCCTGTACTCGACGCCCATCCTTAGGAACATCGCTCGCATGGTCGTCGGCCGATACGACCTTCTCGACCGGAAGCTCTACGCCTGGCAGGTGGGACGGTTCGTCCGGGATCCGGTCGTGAGGAGCGAGGTCGTGCCCCTGCTGTACTCGCGGTTCCTGGAGTCGCGGCCTGCCTTCTGGTCGCTGAACGCGGACCTGTTACGGACCGTCCGCTCTCGCACCCGGATGATCCCGCAGATGCGGGCGTTCGAGCGTCCCGTTCGCGTCGTCTTCGGCGCGGACGACCCTTACCTGAACGCGGGGATGGCCGGGAGGTTCCACGAGCTGTTTCCGGACTCCGATAAGTTCTTGTTGGACGGCGCGCGGCACTACGTCCAGGTCGATGAGCCAGACGAGGTCTCGCGCCTGATCCTCTCGGCGACCTCGGCGGATGCCCCCGTACCGGACGACCGCCGTTACCCTCATTGGCGGTACGACTAGGACGTATCGGACTGCCGCTTTCGCGTGCCGAGCGAAGTTGGCCGTGCGCCGGTGCGGCGTCGACCGCCTTCGGGAAGGTGCGGTCGTCTCGATCGGAAGTACTCGCGGGCGGAGCGCCGGTCCCTTGCCGGCACCGGCATCCGCAAGTACCGCGCCCGGCAGGTTTCATTGCTTCGATTCGTCCGTGCATCGGGATAGATTACGTCGCTCAGAC
>Ga0126311_10000923_pt1 | contig 13821 bp, 12 predicted proteins | sample Plot61_FD_92539 | JGI IMG/M metagenome (GOLD analysis project Ga0126311, IMG submission 92539) | Serpentine soil microbial communities from UC McLaughlin Reserve, CA, USA - Plot61 | ecosystem: Environmental > Terrestrial > Soil > Grasslands | place: USA: UC McLaughlin Reserve, Lake County...
CGTGCGCGGGCCGAACCTCGGCTACCGCATACGCAACAAGGAGGGCTACGTCCCCGTGCCCCCCGCAGACTCTCTTAGTGACCTGCGCTCCGAGATTTCGCTCACGCTCGAAGAGTGCGGCATCACGGTCGAGTGCCACCACCACGAGGTCGCGACCGCGGGCCAGTGCGAGATAGACTTCCGCTACTCGACGATGCTCGGCACCGCCGACAACCTTCAAATCTTCAAGTACGTCGTCCGCAACGTCGCGCACCAGTACGGCAAGGCCGCGACCTTCATGCCCAAGCCCATGTACGGCGACAACGGCTCCGGCATGCACTGCCACCAGTCGCTCTGGAAGGGCGAGAAGCCGCTCTTCGCGGGCGACGGCTACGCGGGGCTCTCAGACACGGCGCGCTGGTACATCGGCGGGCTGCTCAAGCACGCGGCCGCGGTCGTCGCCTTCGCCGCGCCGACGACGAACAGCTACAAGCGACTCGTCCCCGGCTTCGAGGCTCCCGTGAACCTCGCATACTCGGCGCGCAACCGCTCGGCGGCGATTCGCATACCGATGTTCTCCACGAACCCGAAGCTCAAGCGCCTTGAGTTCCGTCCGCCCGACCCTTCGTGCAACCCTTACCTCGCGTTCTCCGCGATGCTCATGGCGGGCCTCGACGGCGTGCAGAACCGCATAGACCCCGGCGAGCCGCTCGACAAGGACATCTACGACCTCGCGCCCGAGGAGTTGAAGAACGTGCCGTCGCTCCCCGGCTCGCTCGACGAGTCGCTCAAGGCTCTTGAGGCCGACCACGACTTTCTCCTGAAGGGCGAGGTCTTCACGCCGCAGCTCATCGACCGCTGGATCACGTACAAGCGCGAGAAGGAGATTAACCCCATGCGCATGCGCCCGCACCCGCTTGAGTACGCGATGTACTTCGACATCTAAAGGGCAGCGGCCGGTAGTAAGTAGACAGTAGAAAAACCGAAGGCAGCCTGAGCGAACGTGCTCGGCTGCCTTCAGGTTTTCCGGGTCGCTGAGCGCCTAGCGGCTGCCGCTCACTGATACTTGTAGCTCGCCTTACATATCTCTACGCGCTTCGGGCTGGTGCCGTAGTTTGCGACCATGACGCTGCCCGACTTGTGTAGCTGGAAGGCGATGTTGGTGGCGGTGTTGCCGACGACCGAAGCCTTTATGACGTTCGTGCCCGCGTTCTCGGCCGAGAGCACGCCGACCTGCATGTTCTCGACGTACATGTGCCCGCCGTCGAGATTCCCGCCCCTCTCGTAGACGAGGAAGTATAGAGACGTGTTGCGGTCTGTGCAGCGGAACTGGTGTGTCTTCGTCTGCGGCGCCGCCGCGCCGTGGGCGAGCGCCGCGAGCGTCAGCGCCGCCGCGGCGATGGAAGCGATGAGTATGGCCCTCTTCATAAGTTCCTCCGTGCCGGCCGAGGTTCGCGCCGGCGGTCGAGTCTTGCGTCGTTGTGGCGCGGGCTTAGAAGAAACTCCCGCGGGGGCGATGTCTGCGGCGGCGGCGGGCCTTTTAACCGGCTGGCCTACGCCGTCCGCGGCCGCGTAATATATCACCACCTTGCCTGCGCCGGACGAAAAAACAGAATCACTCATACGCGAGCTGCCGGACACCGAGGGCGCGCGACTCTTCTACGAGCGCGTGACGGCGACGAACGCGCGCGCGGCACGCGCGTTCGAGCGCGACGAGGGTTTGCTGGCCGACGCGCTCGCGCTCGCGGCGTGGAGCCCCCTGCTCGCGACGACGCTCGAACAGCACGCCGACTACCTCACGTGGCTCGCGCGCGAGCGCGTGGCCTCCGCGCGCGTGCGCGCGACGGAGGAGTTGGGAGAGTCTTTGGCGCGCTTCGCGCTCACGCACACGCAGACGGACGCGCGCGCCCTGCTCGCGCTCTTCCGCCGACGCGAACTCCTTCGAATCTACCTGCGCGATATAAGGCGCGCGGCGACCATCGTCGAGACGACGGAGGAGATTTCGAACCTCGCGGACGCGGTGCTGCGCCACGCGTTGGCCAACGCGCGGCAGGAGCTTGAGAACCTCTACGGCGCGCCCCAGTGCACGGACGCGCGCGGGCGGACGACCGCCGCGTCGGTCGCGGTCGTGGGGCTCGGCAAGCTCGGCTCGCGCGAGCTGAACTACGCGTCCGACATAGACCTGCTCTTCATCTACTCAGACGAGGGCGAGACCTCGGGCGCGGGCGAGCGCGGCGCGGTCACGAACCGCGAGTTCTTCTGCAAGCTCGCGGAGCGCGTGAGCCGAACCGTGGGCGGCGACGCGTTCGAGGGCGGCGCTTACCGCGTAGACCTTCGACTCCGGCCGCACGGGCGCGACGGCGCGCTCGCGGTCTCGCTCGAAGAGGCTCTGCGTTATTACCGCGAGGCGGCGCACGCGTGGGAGCTGCAAGCCCTGATACGCGCGCGCGCGTCCGCCGGCTCGCAGGCGCTCTTCGCGCGCTTCGAGGAGAAGGTTAGGGCGAGAGTCTATCGAAGGGACGAAACCGTCGCGCGCGCGCTCGAACACGTGCGGCTCGCGAAGCAGAAGATAGACCGCTTCCGCGGCGCCGAGTCGCGCGGCTACAACGTCAAGCTCGGGCGCGGGGGCATACGCGAGATAGAGTTCATCGCGCAGGCGCTGCAACTCGCGCACGGCGGCCACGACGCGTGGCTCCACGCGCCGCACACGCTCATCTCTCTCGGTCGCCTCGCAGACCGGGGGCTCATCTCCGAGCGCGAGCGCACGGAGCTTTCCGACGCGTACGGCTTCCTGCGCACGGCCGAGCACCGCGTGCAGATGGAGCACGGGCTACAGACTCACGCCGTGCCCGAAGACGCTTCGCGCCGCGCGCTGCTCGCGCGACGCATGCACTTCAAGGGCGCGCGCGCGCGCGAAGAGTTCGACGCGGCGCTCGACGCACACACCTCGAACGTCGCGCGCGCATACGCGCGCGTCTTCGGCGCGGGCGACGACGCGGCCGCGCCCGAGGCCCGGAAGGACGATGAGAGCGTAGCTGTTCGAAGCGATGCCGCGCGCGTCGGGGTTAACGAAACGTCGTCGCCGGAGACGGGCGCGGCTGTCGAAGGCGTGTCTTCGTCGGGGGCGCGTGCGGCCGTCACAGTCTCGACGGCCTTCGATGAGACCCCGGCGGCCGAAGGCGCTTCGGCGGTGGAGGCCGCGCAGGCTCTGGCGGCAGCGTCGGTGTTCGCGCGTTACATCGAAAGAGGGGAAGCAGGGGAGGGCGGCGCGGGCGTGGAAGCGCTCGCGCGCGAGTTGAGAGAGTCGGCGGCGCGGTCGCTCAACGCGCGCCGCGCGCTGGCGTTCGTTTCGCGCGTCGCGGCGTCGTTGGAGAAGTCGGGCGAGTCGGTCGCGCTCTCGACCGAAGTGCTGCGCGACCTCGTGCGCGTGTGCGGCGCGTCGGAGTTCTTCGGGGAGATTCTGACGGGGAGCCCCGCGCTCATCCCTTCGGTCGCGACGCGCGCGGAGACGGTCGCGTCGCGCGACCAGCGGGCGCTCATGCGCGCGGCCGTTGACAGGGCCGAGGGGTTCGGCGCGGAGCTGTCGGCGCTGAGGCGCGCGTGGACGCACCACCTGGTCGAGATAGGCGCGCGCGACGTTGCGGGCGAACTCGAAGCGGGCGAGTCGAACCGCTTGCAGGCTTCGCTCGCGGCGGCGAGCATAAACGTCGCGCTGCTGGTCGCGCGCCGCGAGATGGCGCGCGTGTACGGGCGGCTCGCGTCGGGGCCGCGACTCGCGGCGCTCGGGCTGGGGAGGCTCGGGAGCGGCGGGATGGACTACGGCTCGGACTTAGACCTCGTGCTGGTCTACGACGAGGACGTGCCCTCGCCCGTGCGTGGCCTGACGCGCGAGCAGGCTTACGCGCGCATGGTCGAGCTGATGTCGGTCGCGCTCTCGAACCTCACGCGCGACGGCTACCTGTACCGCGTCGATTTAAGGCTCAGGCCCGACGGGCGCAACGGCGCGCTCGCCTCGTCCTCGCGCGCCTTCGTCACGTACCTGCGCGAGCGCGCGGGCGCGTGGGAGTGGCTGGCCTACGTGAAGCTGCGCGCGGTGGCGGGCGACCTTGAGTTCGGGCGGCGCGTTGAAGAACGGGCGCGCGCGGCCGTGCATGAGGCCGCGCGAGATGCGGGCTCGGAGGTGTTGAGAACTGAGACGCGTCGCGTGCGCGAACGTTTGGAGCGCGAGCGAAGCAGCCGTCAGCGCGCGACAGACATCAAGTACGGGCCGGGCGGCATGCTCGACGTTTACTTCGCCGCGCGCTTCCTGCAACTGCGCGACAACCTCCCGGACGCGGGAGACCGCTCGACGCGCGCGACGCTCGTCGGGCTGCGCGAGTCCGGGTCGTTAGCCGAAGAAGATTTTGAGGCGCTGTGCGAGGGATACACTTTGCTGCGCGGTCTCGACCACCACCTGCGCATCATCGCGGGGCGCTCGACGCGCCTGCCCGCCGCGCAGGATCACACGCTCGTACGAGACCTCGCGCGCTGCGCGGGCTACGAGTCGGCCGCCGCGCTCGCCGAAACTCTGGCCGCGCGCATGTCTGCCGTGCGCGCCGCGTACGAGCGTGTGACGAAGGAGTGAGCGGGCGCGGGGAGTGTGCGTTTATAGCAGTTTGCGGTTGAGTGTAATGTAGAAGGGGCTCAACACGGAGACGCAGAGACACGGCCTGAAGAGATATAACTCAACAGGCCGTGTCTCCGTGTCTCTGTGCTTATAGCGGTGTTCACTCGGGCGCGACTCCTCCCTGGGAGCGCGGGCATCCCTGCCCGCTAAAGCGTGCTGCAAGCACGCTTGACGCCTTACGCATTGACTCAACCTTGGGCTTTAGAGTTTCTACTTCTTCGCGCTGATGCGCTCAAGGCGGGCAGGGATGCCCGCGCTCCCGGCGAAGAGGGGCGCATCCATGTGAACGCCGCTGTAGTTGTCTTAATACTCACCCGAGTGAAATCTTCTTTAAGAGATTATCTCGTCCGCGTATAGCTCGTAGTGCCGCGCGTACTTTGCGCGCAGCTCGGCCACGCGTTTGACATCCTCCGGGGCCATCTCGCGCATCCCGACGCGCGGCAAGTCTTTGAGGAGAGGCCCGCCCTCCTTGATGCGCGTGGACACGATGACCGGCACGGACGGGTGCGCCGCGTGGAAGCTCTCAAGCTTCCCGGCGGTGTCCGCGGGGCTCAGGGACTCGTCGAGCCCGTCGAAGAGACACATGAGGCGGTGGGAGTTCAGGAGTCTCTGGAAGACGCGGTCGGAGACGGGAGAGTAGCTCTGCATCGTCACGCGCAGGACTTCGACGGCGTCTCCCTCAAACCACGTGTGCACGGGCACGAGCACGGGCACGTGCGCGCTCCTCGGCTGTTTCAGAACCTCCGACAACTGTCTGCTCGCGAGCCTCTGTAGCTGGACGCTCTTGCCGCCGTGGCCCGTCAGCACGAACCCGCGCGCGCGCTTCGCCAAAAGCTCCGACTCCAACTCGGCCGCGGGGACGTAGAAGTCGGGCGAGACCGAATCGAGCTGCGCCGCGAAGACGCGCGCGTAGGTCTTGACCTGCCGGACTTCGGCCGAGAGCCATTCGGAGAAGGTCTCTCTGGTCGTTCCGGGCAGCGCGCGCAGGAATCGCATCTCGCTCGCGCGGATTCTGCGCTCGACGAGGAGGAGGATGAGTATCGCGCCGAGCAGCTCGGTCGCGAGGTTGAGGAGGAGCCCGTCGAGGTTCTCCCTGAAGTGCCCGGCGTCTATGACGAAGGCCGACGAGACGAGCGTGAGCGCGAACGCGAAGAGTATCGCGTAGAGGACGAGCGAGGGCGGGCGCGGCGGCACGTAGTCGGGCGGCTCCGGGTCCGACTGCCGCCCGAGCCCGCGCGCGACGTGTTCGTTCGGTTGCGGCATGGTCTTAAACGTGGACGCGCCGAATGGTCAATTCCGCCTCACGCGTCGCGCGCGGAGCCCGCGCGCTCCTCGTACCAGCAGCGCGTGCAGAAGAGGTGGCGCGAGGCGCGCTCGCCCGCAGTGAAGTCCGCGGAGTCGGGCATGCGCAAAGCCACCTCGCGCTCCTCCTCGCTCAACTCGTACCATGCCTTCAGGGGCCCGCCGCCGCATCGCGGGCAGCGCCCCTCGCCCTGCGTGCTGAAAGGGTAGTCGCCGACTGACATCTCGCGTGAAACCTCCGACGCTCTCTTTAACACACGCGGCCGCGATTTACCATTTGCGATTTACCGTTTACCATTCAGGCATGTTCCGACTCAGGGCGGCCTTCAGCGAGCAGGTGGAGTGGAGGACGAGCGCGGCGGCCGCGCGCGAGTTCTTCAACGACTTAAGAAACTTCGTGGAGCTAATGCCGGGCGTAGAGCGCATAACGGCCGACGCCGGCGGGATAGCGCGCTGGCTCATACGCGCGGAGGTGCCGGTGGTCGGCGCGATACGGCAGGCGTTCAGCGTCTCGAAGTCGGTGGACGAGCCCTCGCGCATAGAGTGGTCGCCCGCGGAGGGCGAGCGCAAGAACCTTCTGCGCTACACCGCGACCTTCGAGGAGCGAGACGGCAAGACGCGCATACGCGTCGAGCAGCTCGTCGAGCTTCGCCGCCAGCACGCGCGCGAGCTTCACACGCTCGCGGGCCTCGCGGGCGAGGGAAGGCTCAGCGCCGCTCTACAGAAGGGCGTCACCGAAATGCTCCAATCCTTCCTCAAACGCGCGCGCGCCCGACTCGAACAGCCCGCGACGTAAGCTCAAAGCTCAAGACGACAGAACCGCGAGCGGTGGCGGGCGGGTAGGCTTCGACGTGAGTGTCATTATCGAAGCCATTACCCGCCCGATACCTCTCGCGGTTCTGTTTATAGCGGCTTGCAGTTGAGTGCGGACGCTTCCGCCGGGAGCGCGGGCATCCCTGCCCGCATTGAGCGCGAGAGCGCGAAGACCGTGAGACTCTTCAACTCAAGGTCGAGACGAAGAGTAAGACTCGAAGCGTGCTCGCGCACGCTTAGGCGGGCAGGGATGCCCGCGCTCCCAGCAGAAGGTCGCACCCAAGTGAAAACTGCTTTAGAAGCGCAGGCCGATGCCCGCGGTGAACTGGAAGTTGTGACGGGTGGAGGAGGGGATGGTGGTGTGGGGCGAGGCGGTTATGATGCCGCGCGCGTCGCGTCGGCCGTAGCGTATGAGCGTGTCGCCGAAGTCGAAGCGCGTGACGATGCGGCTCGAAGGGTAGAGTTCGAGCACGCCGCCGAGGTCTGCGGAGAAGTACGTGCGGCGCCTGTCCTCGAAGATCGGGAAGGTGATGGTCTGGTCGCCGAACGTGAACGTCTCGGCGCCCGTCTGATGGAGCACGCGGCTGAACGAGACGAGGCCGGGCCGCGCCTTCGCGAAGATGCCGAAGCGGCGGAAGCGCTTGCCGAACTTCGGGCCGAACTGAAACTGCACGGGGAAGCCGCCCGTCGAGCTGTTCGCGATTCTGCTGCGCGGGTAGTAGTTGCCCTCGGCTTCGAGCGCGAAGTTGTCCGTGAAGTTGTAGCCGACGCGCCCGCCGAAGCCCGCCTCGGTGTCGTTGCCCGTGTCGAACGGCGTGAAGAAGGGGAAGCCGAAGTCGCTCGAAGAGAGGTTGAGCGCGAAGGAAGAGAACTGAACGCCGACCTCGAAGCGGCGCTTCGAGTCGGAAGGGTTGGAAGCCCGCGCGTCGTCGCCGCCGCCCTTGCCCGCGCCGCCGCCGAAGCGGTATGAGACGCCGCCCGTGAACTGGAAGTTGTGCTTTATCCGGGCCGGGGCTCTGAAGACCGCGCCGAAGGGGGCGAGCAAGGTCGGCCCGAGCTCGTCGTGCTCGCCGTAGCGAATGACGGTGTCGCCGAAGTCGAAGCGCACGAGCGTGCGGCGCGAGGGGTAGAGTTCGAGCACGCCGCCCACGTCCGTCGTGAAGTGCGTCTTGCGCTCGTCCGTGAAGGTGTTGACGATGTCGATGATGTCGCCGGTGACGATGGGCACCTGCGTCACCTTCTGCGCCTCGCCGAAGCTTATGAATCCGGGGCGCGCCTTTGCGAAGACGCCGAACTTCTCGAAGCGCTTGCCGACCTTGAGGCCGAACTGCATCTGCTCGGCGCGGCCGCCCGTGACGTACGTGCGCGACTGGTGGGTCGGGTAGAAGTTGCCTTCGGCCTCGACCGCGACGTGGTCGTTTATGTTGTAGGTGACGCGGCCGCCGAAGCCGGTCGCGTTCTCCGTGCCGAAGGAGTTCGGCGGCGATACCGAGAGTGAAGAGAACTGCGCGCCGACCTCGACCTTCGGCGCGTCGTGCTCCTGCGCGCGCGCCGCGGAAGGCGCGATGATGAAGATAAGGATGAGTGCGGCCGTCGTGAAGAGGGCAGACTTGTACATACGCGAGACTCCTTTGCTCGTCAGTTTGAAAGCCATTAGCCGTTAGCTCAAGTTGTCTTTCGGCGGGCTTCTTCGCCCGCGGCTTTAAGCTAAAAGCCGACAGCTTATTTCGGGAAGAGGTCTGAGACTGAGTTCGCCGCGCCTATGATGACGCGCGTGCGTCGCGCCGCGCGCTCCGGCGCCGGCTGCCGCCGTACGTTCGAGTTGTTAGAGCCGAACCCGGCCTGCGAGTTGCGCTTCTGCGCGTTGCGTGCGGCCGCGTCCGTCTGTTGCGCGAAGGTCGGGTCTGGGGGCGCGTTGCGCGCGGGCGACTGGTCGAAGAGGTCGAAGCTGTAGTCGGGGTCGTGCAAGACCCAGAGGTTCCAGTTGCCGCCCAATCCGACGACCGGCTCGCTCGAAACCCACTCGAAGCGCTCGCCGTTCCACTCGAAACTTATCTTGTTGCCTTCGAGCCGCGCGGCCTTCTGAAAGTCGTAGCCGGGGCGCGGCACGAGCGAGAAGACGAAGCGCCCGCGGTCGCGAAGCGCCATCCAGACGAGCGGCCCCGAGAGGCTTCCGCCGGGACTCTTGTAGACGCTCTCACCGTCGATGAGCAGCTCGTAGTTCTTGACCTGAAGCTGTATGTCTTCGAGCGCGAAGTCGCGCGGCTCTTCGGTCGCCGACTCTTCCGCCGCGGCGTCCGAGAGCGAGACCTGTATCACGTCCACTATCTTCGCGCCCGTCCGCGGGTTTCGCAGAACGTCTAAGGCGAAGGTGTCGCCGTCGCCGACCGCCTGCGGCGCGGTCGAGAAGGCCAGGGGGTTGTAGCTCGGGTGAAGCCGCCGCTTGCGGAACGCCGGGCGCGCGGCGAGCTGCTTCAGATACTCTCCGCTCAAGGGGCGCACGGCGACGCGAAATTGATTCGGGGCGGCGCGCTCGACCAGAAGCTCGTAGCCGAAGAATAGCTCGTCCTTGCTGTCCACGAAGACGCGCCGGACGAGGTTCGGCTTCTCACCTGCTTCCACGAAGTTCGAGGGCGCGTCCCATCCGCCGGGCGGGTCGGACTCGGTTCGTATGCGGACGTGCGCGCCGCTCTGCAAGGCGACGACGACCTGCGGCTTGCCGTCCTTCACGTCCGTCGTGTCGGCCCGCGCGCCCGCGGCCGCGAGGAGGCACGCGAGCGCGGCGAGCGCGGGGAACAGCCTACTTCTCATCCGTCTTACCTCTCTTGACTATCCTCAGCTCCATCTTCTCCGAGGGCTGAAAGTCCGCCATGTCCACGCGCGTGAAGTAGCTCGTCGGCTCGGCGGTTGACTGCGCGCCTGATTCGATTGCCGTTCGGACTCCGCGTGCCGTCTCTGTGCGGGAGTCTTGCCGCGCGACCGCGCCGCGCGTCGTCATAATTCTCTGCGTTGACTGCCGGGTCAAATCGTTCTGTCGAGCCGCGGCGGCCTCCGCGCGCGACGCGTTCTTCTCGACGTAGACGTAGCGCGTGACTACACGCTCGCGTCCCGCGGGAAGTTCGACAATCTTCGCGGCGGGCGCGTCGGTCGTACGAACGTCCGCGTTCGTGGATTGCGTCGCTACCCGCGCGGGCGTCTGCGTGCGCGCCGCGAGCGCGAAGAGCGACGCGAGCAGCGCCACGGCCGCGCACGCGGCGACGGGCAGAGGCACGCGCAGCTCCGCGGAGAGCGCACGACGCCAGAGCGGCACGCGCACGCCGCACGCGCGAAACTCCGCGAGCAGACGCCCGCGCGCGCCCGCCGTCGGCCCCGGCGCTTCCCACGCGCGGAGCAGCGCGCCAAGCTCCGCGTCCTCCGAAAACTCTTCGCCGTCTGCCGAAACGTCCCGCGCGTCCGCGCTGAACTCCAACGAACGTACGCGGGCCGCGCCGTCGCGCCGCAGGCGGAACGGCAGGAGCCTCGTCTGTCTCTTCTCGTCGCTCATTTGCAGACCTTCTGCGCGGGCGCTACTCCGCGCGAGCTTTTAAAGTAGAATGAAAGCGAGCGTCGCAACCGCCGGCGCGCGCGGTGCAGTCGCGACTTCACAGTCCCCACGTCCGCGCCCACGACCGACGCGACCTCGGCGAGCGAAAGCTCCTCGTACTCCACGAGCACTATGACCTCGCGCTGCAACTCGGGCAGTGCCTCGACCGCCTTGCGAACCTCCTCGGACAACTCCGCGTCGAGCAGGCGGCTGAGCGGCCCCTCGTGCTCGGCCGCGGCGGGCTCTTCCTCAACGTCGTCCATTGAAGACTCGCCGCCGTGGCGGCGCAGGTGCTTCGAGGAGAGGTTGCGCGCGGCCGCGTAGAGGTAGGTGCGGAGCGAAGCGCGCGAGGGGTCGAAGGCGTCGGGCCGACGCACGAGCGAGAGGAAGCAGTCGTGCGCCACCTCCTCGGCGAGCGCGGCCGAGCCGAGCATCCTGTACGCGAAGCGGAAGACCGTGTCGCGGTGGCGCTCGTAGAGAGTCAGGAAGGCCGCCTCGTCGCCGCGACCCGCTCTTTGCAGAAGCTTCTCGTCCGTCATCCGGCGGGGCGCAGGCAGCGCCTCCTCCTTAAAGACTCGCCTTGCTGAAAGATGATTACCCACAGGCGCGAAAAAGATACGGCCGAAAATCAGAACCGCGAGCGTTAGCGAGCGGGTCTCAAGCTCCGATGAAGGCCCGCCTGTCGGAAGTTGCAACCCGCTCGCCGCCGCTCGCGGTTCTGTTTATTCGGCGACGACGCTCGGCCGCGCCGTCAGCGGGTGCGCCTGCTCGTATGCGTGCGCGAGGCGGAAGAGCGTGGGCTCGCCCCAGTGGGGTGACATGAGCTGGAAGCCGACGGGGAGCCCGTGCGTGGAGAGGCCGCAGGGCACGCTTATGCCGGGGATGCCCGCGAGGTTCGTCATGCAGGTGTATATGTCTGAGAGGTACATCGAGAGCGGGTCGTCGGTCTTCTCGCCGAGCCTGAAGGCGGGCGTAGGCGAAGTAGGGGTCAGGACTGCGTCGCAGCGCTCGAAGGCGTTCCGGAAGTCGCGCTTGATGAGCGCGCGGACTTTCTGCGCCTTGAGGTAGTAGGCGTCGTAGTAGCCCGAGGAGAGCACGTAGGTTCCGAGCATGATGCGGCGCTTGACCTCCGCGCCGAAGCCCTCCTCGCGCGTGCGCCTGTACATCTCTTTGAGGTCTTCGGGGTCTTCCGCCCGGTAGCCGTAGCGCACGCCGTCGTAGCGCGCGAGGTTCGACGAAGCCTCGGCGGTCGCGATGATGTAGTAGACGGCGATGCTGTACTTCGCGTGCGGCAACTCAACGTCAACTATCTCCGCGCCGAGTTCCCGGTAGGCGTCAATCGCCGCCTCGACGCGCGCGCGCACGTCCGCGTCCACGCCCTCGCCGAGCAGCGCGCGCGGCACGCCTATGCGCGCGCCGAGGATGCTGCCCGAAAGCCCCGAGGCGTAGTCGGGCACGGGCACGTCGGCCGTCGTAGAGTCGCGCTCGTCTCGGCCCGCGATGCACTGCGTGACGACGGCCGCGTCCCTCACGGTCAGGCCGAAGACGCTCACCTGGTCGAGCGAAGAGCCGAAGGCGACGAGTCCGTAGCGCGAGACGCGCCCGTACGTCGGCTTGAAGCCGACGATGCCGCAGAGCGCCGCCGGTTGACGCACCGAGCCGCCCGTCTCCGAGCCGAGCGCGGCGGGCACCACGCGCGAGGCGACGGCCGCTGCCGACCCGCCCGAAGAGCCGCCCGGCACGCGCTCGGTGTCCCAGGGGTTCCGCACGGGGCCGTATGCCGAGTTCTCGTTCGAAGAGCCCATCGCGAACTCGTCGCAGTTGGTCTTGCCTATGATGACAGCGCCCGCATTTTTCAGTCGTTCAATCACGGTCGCGTCGTAGGGCGGGTGATAGCCCGCGAGTATGCGCGAGCCGCAGGTAGCCTGCATGCCGCGCACGCAGATGTTGTCCTTGACCGCGACAGGTATGCCGCGCATGCCCGCGCCGGCGGGAGAGACTTGAGGCGAAGGCTGCCCGCCGTCATCGTCTATCTCTTCCGCGCGACGGAGCGCGCCCTCGCGGTCAATCTGTAGGAAGGAGTTGAGCGTGTCGTTCAGGCGCTCGGCCTCTCGGAGCGAGCGCGAGACGACCCTGTGGGCGTCGGATTCTGGGGCCGACATCTCGGACGTTAAGAGTTCGATTGTCTTACCGGGGACGGTCATAAATTAGCTCTGGATGAAAGGCGACGGGCGTGGAAAGCGTTTAGAAATTCTCTTTCTCCTCCGAGCCCGCGATGACCTTCGGCACGCGGAAGTGGCCGTGCGAGGGGTCGGGCGCTTGTTCGAGCGCGAGCGCTTGGCCGAGCGACGGGCGCGTCGCGTCTTCGCGCGCGGCCTCCGTGCGCTCGCCCTCCGGCGTCAGCCCCCCGATGGCGGGCTCGACGGCGCTCGTGTCGAGTTCGTTCAACTGCTCGACGTAAGCGACTATGGACGCGACCTGCGGCGCGAGCGTGTGCAGCTCTTCGTCCGTGATTTCGAGGTGCGCGAGCGCGGCGATTTTTTGAATGTCGGCTTCGGTTATCGGCATGGTCAGTTTTCGGTTTTCAGTTTTCGGTTTTCAGCCGGAGCCGTTGACGACCCCGCTGGCTGAAAACCGAAAACTGAAAACTGCTTACTTGTTTCTCCGGTTCATGCAGCTACCGGCGGCGAGCAGGAAGCGTCGGCGCAAATCGTCGTCGTGAATTGCGGAGGCCGCGTCGTCCAGCTCCGCGGCGCGGCGCAGCGCGTTCTCCTCTTCGACCAGACGCTCGTACTGCGTGCGGCGCGTGCGCGCGCGCTCGCGGCCGACCGTCTGCGGGTCTACGCGGAACTCGACGTAGGTGACGAGCGCCTGCCCGAGCAGGGAGTTGAGACGGAAGATTAGCTGCGGGCTCACATGTTCGAGCTGTTTGCGCCAAGTCGCGTCGGGCACGGCGATGACGAGCGTCTTGTTGTAGAGCCGGAAGGGCACGGCGCTCCCGCGCATCGCCTCGCCGGCCACGCGCCGCCAAGCCGCGAAGGCCGCAGCCTCCGAGACCTCCGCCGACTCGCCCGCCGCGCGCAAGAGCTGCGGCAGCGCCTTGAAAAGGTCGTCCATTGTTGGCCGTTAGCTGTTAGCTATTAGCTGTTGGCTTTTAGGCGTCGGCCTTCACTCGAAAGCTTTTTACCGTCGGCTTTTTGCATTAAGCTAACGGCTAAGAGCTGACAGCCAACAGCTATTCCGGGGGAGTGTAATGGAAAATGAGCGGGTGTCACAAGCGTTGGGCGGAGCGGGCTTTCGCGCGTTGGAGGGGATGAGGCCGCTCGTCCTGGCCTCTTCGAGCCCGCGCCGGACAGAGATTCTGACGGCGGTCGGCTGGCCCTTCGAGGCGCAGCCCGCGCACATAGACGAGACGCGGCTCGAAGGCGAGTCGCCCGAGGATTTCGTCTCCCGGCTCGCGCGCGAGAAGGCCGAGCGC
>Ga0126311_10000924_pt1 | contig 13809 bp, 9 predicted proteins | sample Plot61_FD_92539 | JGI IMG/M metagenome (GOLD analysis project Ga0126311, IMG submission 92539) | Serpentine soil microbial communities from UC McLaughlin Reserve, CA, USA - Plot61 | ecosystem: Environmental > Terrestrial > Soil > Grasslands | place: USA: UC McLaughlin Reserve, Lake County...
GCATGGTCAGGAGCAGGACGTGCTCCTCTTCGTCGAGGCGCAGCAGCGTCGTGCGCAGCAGCGCGCCGCGCGCGAGGTCGAAGGGCTTTTGGGCTTCCTCTCTAACGAGACGCTGCGTCTCTACTTCGCGACTGACCGGAGGTAAAAGGCTGAGGTCAATTGTTTCGAGATTCTGTTGATGATAAGGAGCTTTGGTTTGGACGGGCTGGCCTTCGTTGTTGGAGAAGGTAGCGAGCAACGCTTCGTGACGCCGAAGTATTTCGCGGAGCGACTGTTCGAGCGCGGCGACGTTAAGCCGCCCCTTTAGGCTCACCGCCTGAAACATATTGTAGAAAGGGCTGCCCGGTTCCAACTGGTCGAGAAACCACATCCGCTCCTGCGCATACGAGAGCGGTAGCGCGCCGCCCGTTCTCCTGCGGGCGATAACGGGAGATTGAGGTACGCTGCGGCCTTTCTCTTTGAGAAGCATCAGGAGAAGCGCGCGCCGCTCCGGAGATAGCGTGTCAACACTTTGGGCTATATCGCTCATGCATCAACCTCCTTTCCTTTTTCAAATTCGGGACGCTGTGTTGGGTTTCCTGCGCGGGCGTGCCGGTGACGACCGAAGCAGAGATGAAAGCTTCGAGTAGTCTCCTGACGGCCACATTCCTGGACTATTAATTGCGGCGTATGTCCCGAGAGAAATCGCGCGCCAGCGGACGTGGGATGTTTAAGACTTGCCGGCGGCGAGTTGATAGGACGTGTCGCGGCCGGATTCCAGTTCTTCCGCAGACTCGTACATCGCCTCGATGAGCCGCACGACATCGAGGCCATCGTTCAGAGCCGGGCGCAGGCTGCGACCCGTGCGCAGGGATTCGACGAAATATTCCCACTGCTTCCGGTACGGCTGGAGCAGGTCGGTCGCGCCGGCCACTTGCTCGGCGACGGGTTGACCTTCAATCCATAAACGGAGCGGGCGCGTGGGGCGTTGACCGTTCGGACTGAGGCCAAAGAGCGTGTCGAGCCGCGCGGCCCCGCGCCGGCCGACCACCGACAGGTATGTCTGATCCTGCGGGAAGCTGCACGACCAAGTCACCTCGACAAATAGATTGAGCGATTCCGCAAAGACGGCGAAGGCGCTGGCGCTGACATCAACATCGCAAGTCGTCCGCGCAGTTGCCTCCGACGCCGCGTACCACTCAGCATCGTTGCGCGGCTCCAACGTACGGTCGATAGCGCACCCGACGCCGAGCAGTTGCCTGCGCCCCGTCAGCCAGAGCGCGAGATCGATCAGGTGCGAGCCTAAATCCATGAGGACGCCGCCGCCGGCCTTCTCGCGGCTCGTGAACCAGGTGTTCGCGCCCGGCACGCCGTTGTGTCTTAGCCAACCGCAACGGATGGCCTGAATCTCGCCGAGCTGCCCTGCCTCAATCGCCTGTTTGAGCGCGACGACTTCAGGGCGGAAACGATTCGTATAGGCGATCATCAATTCACGCTTTGACGCTTCCGACGCTCTCACCATTGCTTCCGCTTCGGCGACGCTCGTCGCCATCGGTTTCTCGCAAAGCACGTGGATACGAGATTCGAGAGCGGCGATGGTCAGCTCCGCGTGCAGATGATTGGGACAGGCGACCAGAGTCGCGTCGAGGTCGAGAGCTAACAACTCTTCAAGGCTGCGGCAGGCTTGCCCACCGTCGCCATTCGCGGCGACTTCGCGCGCGCGCGCCACGTCGGGGTCGTAAATACCCGCGACTGTCACGCCCGGTAGCGCGGCGACGAGCGGAAGATGCACTCGTTCGACGATGCGTCCGGCGCCGATCAGCCCGACCCGCAAAGGAGCGTGCGCGCGTGCCGCGTGATGTTCGTTCGAGACCGTCATCGCCCCTGCTCCTGTCCTACGAGTTTGTTCAAAACTTCTTCGAGCACCCCCGAAGGCACTTCTTCCTCGCCGACCAGAGCCACCTCTCCGACTGTTTTCGGCAATACCCAGCGCAGGCGTCCGCCCGTGCGTTTCTTGTCATAGCGCATCGCCTCGATTACATCTTCCGCGCGGTAGCCCGAAAGCGAGGTGGGCAGGGCGAGCGTGGACATGACGCGGCGAATTCGTTCGGGCAGTTCCGGCGGGCACAGCCCTATGGCGGCGGCGAGGCGTGTGGCGATGTGCAGCCCGACGGCAACGGCCAACCCGTGCGGCAGACTGAAGCCGCTCAGAGCCTCCAGGGCGTGGCCGAAAGTGTGACCCAGATTCAATCTGGCGCGGACGCCGAGACGGTCGAACGGGTCGGCTTCGACAATCGCGCCCTTGCAGCGAATGGCTTCGGCCATCAACGGCTCAAGATCGTGCGCGCCGTCTGCTTCGAGCGCGAGAAAAATTCGCGGCGCGCCGAGCACGCCGACCGTCAACAATTCGCCGAGGCCGGAAAGAAACTCCCCGCGCGACAGACTGCGTAGCGTGTCCGTGTCGGCCAGCACCAACGCGGGCTGCTTGAAACAGCCGAGCAGGTTTTTATGGCCCATGAAATTAACGCCCGCTTTGCCGCCGACGCTGGCCGTGATAATCGCCACGAGCGTGGTCGGGACTTGAATAAATTCCAGCCCGCGCATGTACGTTCCTGCCAACATGCCCGCCACGTCGCCGACCACCCCGCCGCCGACGGCCACGATCACGTCGCAGCGGTCAACCTCTCCGGCCTGCAAGTCTCTATACAAACCTTCCAGCGTTGCGAGCGTCTTCGCCTCTTCGCCCGCCGGAACAATCAATAGTTCCGCCCTGAATCCCTCGCGCCTGAGAGAATCGCGAAGCGGCGCACCGTAGAGCGGGGCGACGTTCTCATCCGACACCAGCATCAGGCGCGCCGACTGGTAGCTGCCGAGGTGAGCGGCGACGTTTGACAGCACGCCGCGACCGAGCAGAATCTCCGTGCGGGTGGCTCCGGTGGCGACGTTCACCTCGATGCGGTGTGTGGTGTCGATGGCTTGACTCATAGGTCGACGCTCAGGGTGCGAGGCACGCGGCCAAGTGGGGGGGCAGGGCGTTTCTAAGCTCCCGGTCGGCCGATAAAGTCAGGCGCGGCAGATATGCCAGCAGACCTTCGACGACCTCAGCCGCCTCTCGGGGGGAGACGCCGAAGAGAACCCGCAAGACATCGCCCCCCGCACCTTTGCTCTTATCCGAAGTTACGGCGGCGACTGTAGAATCGGCGCAGAGGCGTAGTTGAATTTGTGTCTGCGACCCGACGCGTTGTAGTTGGTAGCCGTCAATCATCTCCGCGACCGACAGTTGGCCGGCGGCAGTCGCGTCCGAGGCCGAGGCCGCGCCGTAAGTCAAAAGGCATTGCTCGAAGACGGGCGCGAGGAGTCGCGTGAGTTGGCCGGCCGCCCCCATCGCCAGCGCGATGAACGGGGTCGTCGCGCGGCTCATCAAGTTGAAGACGGGGAGCACGTCGGCAGCGCGCTCGGCGAGTCCTACAAGTTTGACGACCGCGGCCTGCCCGCGCAGCGTTTCATAGTCAGGCCAGAAAGTTTCCGGCATCCGGCTGTACCAGTGGCGGGAGGCGATCAGTTGCGTGCCCCCCGGCCCGCGTCCGCCGAACTCCGCCACCGTATCCCATTCGACATCCACGTAGGCGCAGCCCAGATTGATCGCATGCCACAGCACGCGCTGTCGCTCCGCTTCCGAGCCACGAAAATGTCCTCCCTCGCGCGGCGGGCGGCAGGTTATGATTAACCGCACCGGCGACTCTTCGATAAGTCGTTTAAGGTCGAACGACCTCATCATGTCGAGACGCAGTTCGGCGAGACTGACCTGCGGCGCGAGCCTTCTCAATGTCTCCAGGCAGCTTGCGGTGTCGGGCAGAGCCAGCGAAACTGCGAGCCGGTTTGTCGCGCCGTGCCGTGGTTGCATGAGTCAGATTCTCCGTCTGCCTGGCGCGCGAGGATGATCGCGCCGAGGAGCCCTGCGGTGTCGGGAAATTCCGTTTGACGCAGCGCAATCCGTCGGTGCTGCGCGTTAAGAATATTGCCCCTCAACGATTCTTCGAGAGCCGTCCACCAGGGCGCGCCGAGTCTGCTCAATCCGCCCCCGACGATGACCGCTTCGAGGTCGAGCAGTTCCGACACGTTGGCCGCCGCCAACCCGAGCCAACGCCCCGCTTCGGCCAGCGTGTCGAGCGCCCACGACTCGCCGCGTCCGGCGGCGGCCGTCACTTCCTCCGCGTCATTCAGGCCGCGCATCTTTGCCGCCCTCTCCAGAGCGCGCCCCGATGCCAGCGCCTGCAAGCAGCCTCGCTTGCCACAGGAACAAGCCGGGCCGCCGGGCAGCATCACGACGTGACCGAGTTCCCCCGCCCAACCGTTGCGCCCGCGAAACAATTGCTTGTTCAAAATCAATCCCGCCCCGACGCCCGTCCCGACCATCAACACTAAAACGTCACGGTAATCGCGCCCCGCGCCGAGCGTCGCTTCGGCCAGCGCGGCGACGTTGGCGTCGTCTTCTATCGACACCGGAACGGCGAGGCGTTTTTCGAGTAAAGCTTTGAAAGCCAGCCCGCGCCATGCCGGGCGATTAGGCCACTGGACGACCGTCCCACGTTCATCCACCAGCGCCGCCAGCGAAACACCGACACCGGCCAAAGGACTATCGAGGCCGGCCTCGCCGACAATCTCCAAAGCCATGTCGGCCAGCAAGTCTACTTCCTGCTCGGGCGAAAGATGCGGCGGCCACGCGGCCCAGCGACTGTCGACGATCACGGTCCCGACGGCTAACGCCGCGCGGAAATTCGTGCCGCCGATGTCCAGACCGAGCAGTGGCTTGCCGTTATTCATCTGCCTGATACGCCAGCCGGTTGTGAGCGGCGGCGACGGCGAGCGGCGTCTCGGTCGCCGTCATTACCGCCGCCCCGGTTTCCATCAACGCCGGTCGATGCAGTAAAAGGAGCGTGCGGGTCAACGAGTCCCAATCGTGGACGATGAAGTCGGGCTTGCAGAGCGTTTGGACGCGCTCGGGTTTGATGCCCCACGTGACCGCCACCGAGACGACACCGGCGCGCGCCGCGCACTGTATGTCGCTCACGGCATCGCCGACCATGACGGCCTCGTGCGGCACGCAGCCGAGTTTCCGCAGGGCATAGAGAATGCCCTCCGGGTGTGGCTTCGGGTTATTCAATTGATCGGAAGCCACGACCTCCTGAAAGTACCGGCGCAGGTCGAAGTGCTCCAAAGTTTGCATCGTCCGCTGGTGGTCTTTGCCGGTCAGGATGGCCAGTTTCAACTTCAGCGTGCTGAGCCTTTCCAGCAGCACACGACTCCCTTCGAAGACCTCGATGCGTTCGATGTTTTCCTGACATAGGCGGCGATACGGCTCCCAGAGCGTCACGGGCAGACCGAGATGCTTCATAATCTGTGGAAACGATTCCCCCATGTGCTCAAGATAACTTTCTATCGGCGTCTGGTCGCCGCCGACGATCCGCCGGTAGACCTCATCGAACGCAAACCGCATGAGCGGTTCCGAATCTATGAGCACGCCGTCGAGGTCGAAGATGACAGCCTTCAACATGAGATGTCTCTTTCTGTTCGGGATTCCCGTGGGGGCGGCGCGGAAGGGTTTGACGCCGGCACGCAAGGCGCGAAGTCTCAGGCGACGCCGACTGTGTTCGTCGCGTGCACGCGGATTTTTTCGACGGCTTCAACTATCTCTCGCAAATCCTGTTCATCTCCGAGCAACACGCTGTGATGAAACCAGACGACCGTGTCACCGATCTCCTCGGAGACAGGGCAACTCACCGCGTTATAGTCGGGCAGCGCGGGGTCGTCGGAACGCCAGCGCGGGGCGAAAGCGCCGTCGCGGAAGACCGGCGTGCGATGGATGGCCGGGTATGCGACGTAAGACGGCACGCCCTCGGCGATTAACGCATCGACGAAATCCTGTCTCGACAATCCGCCGAAGGCCGTCTCGTCATAGCGGAACATGTACATGTAGTACGGGTCGCGGGTGACGCGCGGGTCGTGTCGCCGCTGCGGCGTCAGTCCTGACACTTCGCCGAGCATCCGGTCGAGCCGTGCGGCGTTGGCTTCGCGTCGCTCGATCTGTTCGTCGAGCCGCGTCAGTTGCGCGCGCAGCACGGCGGCGTGCAGTTCGGACATACGGCAATTGCCGGCAAGCACGCTGTGCTGGTAGGTGCGGTCGGTGCGCGGGCGGCCGCAGTTACTGAAAAGGAAACAACGCTCGATGAACGCTTCGTCGTTTGAGACGATGATGCCGCCCTCGCCCGCCGTCATCAGCTTGCCGGCCTGAAAACTGAAGATGCTGCCGAGTCCGAGTGCGCCGACACGTTCACCCTTCCATTCCGCGCCGTGCGCGTGCGCAGCGTCTTCGACGACCGCCAGATTGTGCTGCCGCGCGATGTCGAGAATGGCGTCCATGTCTGCGACGTGCCCGGCCATATGCACCGGGATGATCGCCCGCGTGCGCGGCGTGATGGCGGCGGCCAGCATTTTCGCGTCAAGGCAATATGTGTCCGGATCGATATCGACGAAGATCGGCACGGCGTTGACAGAGAGCACGGCGCTCGCGGTCGAGATGAAACTGAAAGCCGGGACGAGCACTTCGTCGCCGTGCGCGAGGCCGAGCGCGGCCAGCGCGACCTCGATGGCCTGCGTGCCGTTCGCAACGGCCAGCGCATACTTTGCGTTCTGATACTTGGCGAACTCCTGCTCGAACGCTTTGACCTGCGAGCCGATTGTGCGCCACCATTGGCGGCTTTCGATGACATTCTTCACCGCCGCGAGTTCCTTCTCGTCGTACATCGGCCATGCGGGGAAGGGCTTCCGTTTCGCTGGTCTCCCCCCGTTGATGCTCAATTCTTCCATCGGTTTATGTTCTCCTTAAATTTTGTAGAAGTCGCTGGTCGGAAATGTTCGAATCCTTCGCGCCGGCAGGCCGAAGCGTCGGGAGTTCGGCGTCGGAATTCCTTCCTCGGGAATCCGGGGGCATCTGTCGCCGTTCGGCAATGAGATTGAACTGGTTCGTACGGGAGGGAGCTTTTCGATCAGGTGGCGAGGGTCACCACATCCTGCCGGACGATGCTGGCGATCTGGTTGACCTGATCGATCATACGGCTCAGCATTGCAAACGAGAGGGCTTGCGGGCCGTCGGAGAGTGCTTTTTCGGGTTGATGATGTACCTCGACGATGATGCCGTCAGTGCCCGCCCCGACACTCGCACACGCGAGCGGAATCACTTTCTTGTAATCGCCGGCGGCGTGGCTCGGGTCAACGATAATCGGCAGATGCGAGATGTCTCTGACGGCGGGAACTACGGCCAGGTCGAGCGTGTTCCGCGTGTGGTCGTTGAAGGTGCGAATGCCGCGCTCGCAGAGAATCACGTCGCTGTTGCCTTCGATCAGGATGTATTCGGCGGCGAAGATAAACTCCTCCAGCGTGGCGCACATTCCCCGCTTCAACAGGACGGGCTTGCGGGCCTGCCCGGCGCGGCGCAGCAGGTCGAAGTTATGCATGTTGCGCGCGCCGATCTGAATCACGTCGGCATACTCTTCGACGAGGTCAATGGTTTCAATGCTGACCGCTTCGGTGACGATGCGCAGCCCGAACACGTCGCGGACTTCGGCGAGCATCTTCAACCCGTTGAGTCCGAGTCCCTGAAACGAGTATGGTGAAGTTCGGGGTTTATAAGCCCCGCCGCGAAAGAGCTTGATGCCGAGTTGGCTGACGCCGGCCGCGATGGTCATCACCTGCTCGTGGCTCTCGACGGCGCAAGGCCCGGCGATGATGGTCAGTTCGTCGCCCCCGATCTCGACATCCCCAACTTTGACCACAGTCTTCTCCAGTTTGGTGTCCCAACCGACAAGTCTGTATGGCTTCTGTTTCATGGTGCTGATGTCTTTCATCTCAGTGCTGTTCATCCCCCCCCCTTGTGAAGTATCGAATACGACGAAGGCCATTCTTTCTTTGCCGTCCCCCGGTGCGATCACCAAACGCACGCTCAATAGACGAAAGATTTACTCACGAGGGTCGAATTGTTGACGGGGTTGGGCGCCGGAATCAGGTGTGGCGGCCGCGGTTGAAAGGAAGCGCCGGGGGGCACGGGCAATCCGGCCGATTGATCGACGATCCTGAGTTTGAGCGGCTCGGAGGCTTTCACCTCCAACGTTAACTCGATGCCCTCCGCGGGCGCGTTCTTGTACTGCAAAGCCCAACTCCTGGCGCGGGCGGCGGAGGCGTATGGCAGCGTGCTGCTCGTCTGTTTCCCGTTCAGCAACGCGTTGACGACTTCCGCCTTTGAATCGACGTAGACAGCGAGATGAGGGGCATGTCGCGGCGAAGTGACGCGCAGGCGCAACGTGCGTATCCCGTTGTTTGAAGCGTCGCCGAGCACCTCGATATTCGGCGCGGCCATCACGACGCTCTCGGCCGCGGCGCGCGGGAACCAACCCTGCGTCGAGGCGGGGGCGAAATCTACTATCGGTTGATATTCAGGCCGCCATGTCAGATATTGCGAAGTCCACTCATCCGGCGCTTGATCGAAAGTCAACCAACTGGCTTTGCCCGTGTCGGCGTTCAGCCCGTAGAAGAGTTGATCCTGCCGCGGCTGTCGAGCGTTCGCGCCCGAACTGATGAGGCCCGCCGCGATAAAGCCGAAACCGACGGCGGCCGCGACCGACGGCAGAGCCCATTTGCGCCACCGGGCGAGGGCTTCCAGGTGCGCCATCAACAGCGCCAGCAGAAGCACCACCAACACCATGATTGCCCCGGCCATGCGCACCGTCAGCCCCGTGTAGACTTGCTGAATGGTCGGCGCCAGCAGGATGATGCCGGGAATCGCGCTGAGCGTCAGGATCAGTTGGAGTTTGTAAGCGCCTACCGATTCCGCGTCCGCGCGCGCCAGCAGGAAACCGAACGCGGCCAGACTGAACAGCAGAGGCCAGGCGAACAGATAACTCGCCCCCGGCACCAGTACGCTCGCCGAGACCAGCAGCAGCAACCACCACAGCAAACCGCCCGCCATCAGGTTCGGTAAGCTGACCTTGCGACGAAACACGAGGTAGAGCGCAGCCGTGATGGCGATTGTCAGGGCGATGAACCCGACGAGGAAAACCTTGTCCTGGTAAGTTTCGCCCGACGGCGCTCCGCCGTTGCGGTTCACCCATAAAGCGAGCAGTTTCCAAAGCCCCGTGACCACCAGCCCCGAGGCGACGAGGCTCGCCAGAAAAGCCAGAAATCCGATAACGATGCCGGAGAGCGTCAGCCTCTTGCGGCGCAGGCCGAAGATCAGCAGGCCGATGAAAACCGACGCGATGAGCACAGCCAGAGGCAACACCCACACGCCCGAATAATTCACCAGCTTCATCCCCGGCAGATTGAAGTAGACGGCGTTCGGTCGTCTCACTTCTCTTAAATCGAGATCACCAAAACGGCGCGACAGGGATAAGAGAGAGAGGCCGTGGTGCTGAAGGCTGCGCTGGTCGAGTTCGCTCACACTGTCGAGCTGCGTATGGTAATGAGCGAGGCCATCCACGTAAGCGAAATTCATGCCGGCGTAGCCCGCGCGTTTGAACACCGACATGTCCGTATCGTTCGGCAAGAGCCGGTAAACTTCATATGCCAGCGAGTTGCCCACCGGAAACGGCGCGGCTGCGGCAAACTGTTTGACGAGCCACCCGTTACCCCTGCTCGTCTCGAACATAAGGGATGGGCCACTATTTCCGCGCGCTTCAAAGTTGAGCACCAGCCCGACATCCTTCGCCCACGGATGCTCGTCTACAAACGCCTTGGCTCCGAGCAGGCCAGCCTCTTCGCCATCGCTGAATAAAAAGATCACGTCGTTTTTGAGAGGCGGAGCGGTCTTCAAGGCGCGCAGGGTTTCCAGCATCGCGCCGACCGCCGCGCCGTTATCGCTTGCGCCGTAACCGTTCGGCACGGAATCGTAGTGGCCGACGAGCAAGACAGCCTTCGAGTTTGCCGTCCCTCCGAGTCTCGCCACGACGTTTTCGATCTGACCGCCACGCAGAGGGCCGTAAGAGTCGGCGTTGACGGCGGCGCTCTTTTGGATTTCGGGATTCAACCCGGCGGCGCTCAGTTGTCGCATTAAATAACCGCGCACCGCCGCGTGTTCGGCCGAGCCTATAGGGTGCGGGCTGGCGGCAATCACTTCGACATGCTTCAAAGCTCGCCCCGAGGAGAATTCGCCGGACGGGGCATCAGCGGGCACGGTGGCGGGGGGAACGTATTGGTACATACCCAGCCACGCCGCGACAATCATGATTAAAAAAATCCCGACACCGAAGACGACGTTCAGTTTGGGTCTGCGCAGAGAAAGATCAACGGGTACTTCCTCATGCAAGTATGCTTGGCTCATCATCCCACCATCTTTCTGTTAAAGAAGACAAAAGGGCGCACGTCCGGCCGCCTCTTCTCGACTGACGAGAAAAGGGCGCGCCGACGGTGATGAAGTCTTCGAGTTGCTGCGAGATTTGGGGACTCAAGCCCGTCTCGGCGGGTTGAGAATTGAAGAAATGAAGTGAGGTTTGCGGGAGGCCGCTGGTTCTCATAACCGGACGCGAGAACCGGCGGCCTCTGCCCTGTTGAAAAGTCGCCCGGAACACTCGGTCTGGAGGTCACCGCCGACGTGCCCGGCGCCGCTCAATCCTGCCGCCGAAATGCTTTGGGGCGAGCGCTTATTTTTGATGAAGCGGGCGAGGTGGCTGCGAATTGCCCACCTGTTTTAGTAGAAGCTGATCTGGTCAATCTCTACGGAGAAACTGCGCGGCGAACCGTTCGCGGTGATTTCGACGCCGCGCACGTCTCTGCCAGTCCATGTCACGCGCGGCCCGTAATTGAGTTGCGCCATTTGAGAGAACGGAATCGAGACCAGTCTCCACGCCTTGCCTGCGACGACCTCTTTGCCGAACTCGTTGTGATTCTTCACGACGGCGCTCGGCACGGAGAAACGATACGTGCCGCCGTCACCGCGAACGTAGAAGCGCAGGCCGGTGTAGCCGCTCAGGTCTTTACCGTTGTTGTCAATGCGCACTCCGGCTCCGGCAAACGGGCCGTATTTGAAATCCCTCGTGAGATTGCCACTGATACGCAGCGCGTTTTTGGTTCTCGCCGCGCCGCCTTCGACAACCGCGTAATCTGCCGAGGAGGAGCCGCCCGCGATGGTGTCGGCAATTTTGTACCAGTGGCCGTCGTTGCCGGAATCGAAATTGGCGACGGTCAGCGCTTTAGCAGCAGAGGTGGTCGAACCCGAATTGAATGCCAGGCCGCCGCACAGCACGATTGCGAGGGCCAGAAACGTGAGCACTGAAATTCCTCTTACCATAATATTTCTCCTTCACTCCATTATCGTGACCGAGGCAGGTCTTGAGGAAGACCATCACAACCGGCGCTGCGCGCTACGGGTGCGGAGCCTCTTCTCCCTGACGGCGGACGAGTTCCGCCGTCACCTCTTGATCCGAGAGTTGTTCGATCATTCGCAGGAGTTGTCGCGTCTCCTCTTCCTGCTCAAGTTGAGCCAGGATTACTGCCGCGGCTAATTCGGCGACGGTCGGCATCTCGAACAGACGACGCAAGGGCAACTCTACCTGAAAGGCGTCGCGGACTCTGGAATTGATTTGCGTGGCGAGTAGCGAATGTCCGCCCAGTTCGAAATAATTGTCGTGTACGCCGACGCGCGGCAGAGACAACACTTCGGCCCACATCCCGGCCAACGCTTCCTCCACCGCGTTGCGAGGCGCGACGAACTCCCCGCTGCGCGCGCCATCGTCTGATGCGGGCGCGGGCAGGGCGCTGCGGTCTATTTTCCCGTTCGGTGTGACCGGCAGCGCCGCCAGAGGGACGAACGTCGTCGGGATCATGTAATCGGGGAGCAGGTTTTTGAGGAACAGCCGCAGTTCGTCGGCCTTTACGGCGCGTTCGGGGTGGGGCACGACGTAGGCCACCAGACGCCTGTCGCCAGAAGCAACTTCGCGCGCCACGACCACCGTGTTTTGCACCGACGGGTGACGCGCCAATGCCGCTTCGATCTCGCCCAACTCGATGCGGAAGCCGCGTATCTTCACCTGCAAATCATTACGGCCGCGAAATTCCACGTTGCCGTCCGGCAGGTAGACGCCGAGGTCGCCCGTCCGGTAGAGCCTGTCGCCCGCCACGTTCGTAAACGGGTTGGGGATGAAACGCGCGCTGCTCAAAGCGTCGTCGTCGATGTATCCACGGGCGAGATGCGGGCTACGAATATAGATTTCCCCCGTCTCGCTGATGCCCGCTTGTTGCTGCGCGCCGTTGAGCACGAGCAACTGCACGTCTTTCATGCCGCGCCCCAGAGGGATAATCTCTTTCGCGCAGCTCGCGAGGTCTGCGCGCTGCGCGCTCGCGTCCGGCGTCTCGTTGCGGGGAATGACGTAATAACCGACGGCTCGCTGCGTCTCGGTTGACCCATAGTAATTGACACAGGTGATGTGCGGCGCAAGTTGTCGCAGACGGTGCACGTCCAATCTGGTCAACACATCTCCGACCGTGAAAGCATATCGCAGCGTTGGCACTTCGAGCGCGGACGAATCCGCGCCGGGCGCGGTTTGCACGAGCAACTGAACCATCGCAGGCGTCAGATGCGCGACGTTGATTCGCTCCTGCTTCATCCATGCCGCCAGCCAGCCGGCCATCCCGATCTTCTCAGGGTCGGGCACTACAATCGCCGCGCCGAACGACAGCGGCGTGAATATATCTCTGTGCAGGGGGTCGTGTGCCAGGCCGGAGAGCATGCTGTAGCGATCCGATTCAACCAGCCCGAAGGTCTCTTTCTGCCACGGCAGAAAATGAGAAAGTGGCCCATGCCGTCCCATGATGCCTTTTGGTCGCCCCGTCGAACCCGAGGTGAAAGAGATGTACGCCAGATCATCGGGGCTGACCACGACGACCGGCGGTGCGGTCGAATAACCAGAGAGGAAACCGCTCGTCGCCGCATCAGAACGTGTGGGAAGTTCGAGGCGACAGCGCACAGCCGAGGCCGTGACAAACTCGTCCAACGACGCGGGAAGTTCCCCGGCCGCTGCGAGGCGAATCAACGCGCGAGGTTTCGACATCTCAAGATAGTCGATCAGGCGCGGAGTTGGATAGGCCGGATCGAGAATGAGGAAGGCCGCCCCGGCCTTCAAGACGCCGAGCACCGCCCAGACCAGAGAGGCGTCGCGATGCGCGTAGATGGCCACGACATCTTCATTTTCAATGCCCTGCTCGCGCAGGTAATGCGCCAACTGGTTGCTGCGCTCGTGTAGTTCGGCGTAAGTCCAGACATCGCATCCATCCGTCACGGCAAGGCGTTCGGGCGCGCGCGCGGCCTGCGCCGCGAACAATGTGTGGACAGCCCCTTCCCATCTGTCGCTTAGAATTTCGGATGGGTTAGGCAGAATCGCACGGCTCTCCAAGGTGACGAGAGAATAGCGTCCGACGCTCTCGTCCGGGTCGAGCACCGCCTGCGAAAGCAGTTGATGTAGTTGATTCAGTAACTCCGCCATGCGCGCCGGAAAGAAGAGAGCCGTATCGTAGACGAGTTGAAGGTGAATCTCTTCGGCGCGCTCCTGAACGTATAAAGTCAGGTCAAAGTTTGACGTGAGACTGGAAGGCTTGAGCGGCTGCAACTCCAACCCCGGAAGCTCGATGCGCTGATCGCTAAAGTTGTGCATGTTGAAGAAGACCTGGAAGAGCGGCGTGCGGCTCAGGTCGCGCTCCGGCTGCAACTCCTCGATCAGCTTCTCGAACGGCACCTCCTGATGCGTGAACGCCCCCAGCGTCGTCTCCCTCACCCGCCCCATTAAC
>Ga0126311_10000925_pt1 | contig 13806 bp, 12 predicted proteins | sample Plot61_FD_92539 | JGI IMG/M metagenome (GOLD analysis project Ga0126311, IMG submission 92539) | Serpentine soil microbial communities from UC McLaughlin Reserve, CA, USA - Plot61 | ecosystem: Environmental > Terrestrial > Soil > Grasslands | place: USA: UC McLaughlin Reserve, Lake County...
CAACAGTGTCAACAGAGCAGCGACGATAACTTGAGCAGGTTTGTTAACAGGCCTCGTGATGGAAATGGAAATATTCACATTACCGTCAACTATTCAGGGTCGACAGAAGCAACAAATGCGACCGTAACGCGGGCGATGGAGAGCGCCATCAGGGAATGGAATACTTATTCAAGTTCAACGCATGTAGTTTTTGACCCGGCTCCTACAGGCCAGCAAGGAGATCTTGCTTTCTATCACACAACCAGCTCTACGCTTACGGGAGGCTGTGCTCATTTCTCTCCCGACTCGAACCGGGTTTATCACGGAGCGGAACTTGAAGCAAGATTAGCAAGTATGGGTGAAGATGAAGTCGCAGTTGTCTTGAAACATGAAATAGGTCATTTCCTCGGTTTGGGTCACACTACCAGTCCCGCAACAATAATGAATCAGCCACCGGCTGGTTCGACATGTTCTAACGGTACAATCTCAACGAAATTTGTATTTCAGAGTGATGCAATTCAAGCAGGCAATTGCATTGCTACAGTTAACCCTACACCTACGCCAACACCGACACCAACGCCAGAAAATACTGGTGGCAGCAACGGATTTTGTACCAATACGTGCCCGCAGAAGATGGGTTGGTGGCAGCACTCCTGGCCAGACTGCCAGTGCGAATACGACGGCGGCGGTACGGCTCTCGGCGATAGTCCTATCATCGTCGATACTTTAGGCAATGGCTTTGACCTTACAGATCCGGCATCGGGCGTCAGTTTTGATCTGGACAACGACGGAGTAGGCGAGACGACTGCATGGATAACAGCGGGATCAGATGAAGCATTCCTTGTGCTTGATCGAAACGGCAACGGTATGATCGATAACGGCGGCGAATTGTTTGGCAATTACAGCCCACAACCAGCCCCGCCGCCGGGCATCTTTCGTAACGGCTTTCTTGCTCTTGCGGAACATGACAAGCCGCAAAATGGTGGGAATGGCGATGGCGTCATTGACCAAAACGATGCGATCTATTCATTCCTGCGTCTGTGGCAAGACGCAAACCACAACGGTATTTCTGAGCCGTGGGAACTGTACACGCTATCCGATCTGAATGTGGATTCAATATCGCTGGATTTCAAAGAATCGAGGCGAACAGATCAGTACGGCAATCAGTTCCGGTATCGAGCGAAGCTTAACGGTACTCGCTGGGCGTGGGATGTGTTTTTTGTAGCGCCGTGAGAGTCTAAGAAGACGCTACTTTGGATCGCCTGCAGTTGAGAGACTGCGGGCGATTTTGTTAGCCGCTCGTTTGTACTTGTGGGCTTTGATCGGCCAGAGGCTCGTGCTTTTTGGTGGACACACTATGAATTGAGACTGAGAACTGGAAAATTGCGCTGGAGCTTTATAAGAGGGATTCCACTGCTGCTTTACTTCTGGCACATCAACTCATGGCAATAAAGCAATGCATCCAGGAGGGAAAAAGGCGTACCGGATGCTATTGCCGGGTTAGATTTGGCAATTCAGAGTCTGTTGCCTGATACGGATTTTTGAAGGTGAGTCAAAAGCTTTACATAAGGAGACTGGAAGGAAGTCTTAAGCCTAAGGAAGAAGAAAAACTCCGTCAGCTTGGCGTAAAGCTCTGATGACATGGAAAATCGGCCTCTTGGCAAGGGGCGCGGCACTACACGCCAACAGCTAGAAAATCACCTGTGCAGTCCAAATTTCCGTTGCAAGTGAGAAGTGCGTGATCTTATTATCTTGTGAGCTTTCCTTCGCCCGAAGCTTATCGGCGGCCTCGGTGATACTAAGAACCTGACGGTCGGGACAATCCTAAGACTATTCTCAAGCCATCCCCTTAAAGGACCTCAAATAATGAAAGCATTCACAAAGCTCCTCTTCCTCGTCACTCTTTGCTCTGCATGCACCTATTCTGCATTAGGTCAGAAGGCCAGAAGCAAACCACGCAAACCATCGAAGTCGCAGGTTGTTTGCAGCGTCGAAGCTGTTCCGCAAGGAATGGTTATTGTCGGCTACAAGGATAACGCTGTATGTGAAACCGGAAGCGAGTTATTGGTAAAGAAGCCAACTGATTCAGAAACGGTTTGCGCGAACTCGCCCGTACCGGACGGTTACAGTGTTGACAACATCATCGGTAGTGTCGAATGCAGAGATGCCAGTCCGAACCCGCTAACAAATTCCCTTGTAATTACGCGGGGCGGGCGCGATGACTCTACATCGATCGCGCCTACTCCAAGTTATACGCGACCATCATTCAGTCGTGAGATTACGGTTAAAGTCACAACCGGAAGCTCTCGCGAACAAGCTCCTGTTAAGTCCCCTCTTGAAGAGCGAGCCGAAAAGGTGAACGCAGAGGCAAAAATAGAGAACGCTGCCAATCGACGGGAAATTGTTGTCGGCATGACGATGGACCAAGTTCTAAAAGCGTGGGGCTCACCGCAGAGCAGAAGCAACACTACAACATCACGATCGGGAACGGACTCAACTTGGACTTACTACCGTAAAGGGCAAAGCGTTGATCTGTACTTTAAGGATGGCATTCTCGACGATTGGGTCTGGCGTCATTGAGTGACGCGAATCCTCATCACAAGGGTGTAGTGCAGCAAATTTGGCTAAAGCGGATCGGCCCATCGGACTTTGCCGATGAAATCAAAGGTTAGCTTTTGAAAAGGTACGGATAAATTATGACCCCCCTGTTAATCGTCAGAAGGTTCTGCCTTGTAACTATACTTCTTCTAGGCGCGACGCAAACATTAGCAGCACAGCAAAAGCCCCGCGTCTTTTTCAGTGACGACTTTTTCCTTGAATCCAGTCCGCCCACCTACCTGTGGTTTTATGATCAAAAGGGAATTCTTGATAAGGCTCATGCAGTAGACGGAGCGTTTGTTGAAATTGTGAAAGCCTTCGCCAAAAACTGCGGATGCACCGTCGTCAGAGAGCCGGACGAGGCTGATTACGTCGTCATGATATCCCGCCATGATGTAGTTTTTCGTCCGAAGCTCGCCGAGAAGAAATTCGTTGTTATTAAGGTCGATGGTGAGAAGTTGATCTCGAAGGGATCAGTTCGCCGAATTAGTAACATAGCTTCCGATTCTTGTACGGCAATACTCAAAGACTCGAAGCAAAATTCCGCGAGTGGTTCGGCATCCGAGCACTAAGACACTGAACAATCCTTTCATCTGATTAATAGCTACTTCCAGTATCCATGCCAAGACTCAAGACCAGGCGTGAAAATCGCAATCGGTGGTGCTGTCCTGCTGTTTATTGCTGGAGTAGTGCTGACGCGACTCTGGTGTCCTTCGGCGAGCGAAAGGGCCAACGCTTTCACGGACGTTTTTTACTAACCGATTGATCGTCGCTCGCGCGGCTATTCCTTAAATTTAAAACCCGTCACTTCCATCTTGATATTCGCGCGGGCGTCGGTGTCGCTCATGCCGTCTAAGGTTACGGCCACCGGGAGCGTCTTGTTCGGCGCGAGCTCGGGCTGCCTCACCGGAATCACCACCACGTTTCGCTGTTTCACCGGCTTGCCTTCGTAGTCGACTACTGCTGCGCGTATTTCAAGTCCGTTCAAAGTCTTCCCGGTCAAATTACGAACAGTGGTTTGCAGAGTCATGGTGATATCGCCGAGCGCGCGCTTCGCTTCCACCGCTTCCGGGTCATCGAGCACGATATGCTTCTGGTGCTCTGCAAACTGTGGAGAGCCCTCGCGTATCGCACCTTGTAGCCCGGCTGGGCCGCCGCCCCCACCGCCTAAACGCATGAGACCGTAGAACAGGCCCGCGATTACAATCGCTGCAACCACGGCAACGACGATGATGAGGGTTCGATTCGTCTCAGTGGTTTCGATCCGTCGATCTGGAACAGCCATGATGCGGAGAATTGTGCCACAAAGAGGCACGTAAACGGAACCGATGGGACCCGGCCCTACTGCGCCCGGTTCTGTAACAACTGCGCGATCAACTCTTCCAGCTCGTTGAAATCGATAGGCTTCGTAACGTAGGAATTGCAGCCCGCTTCAATTGCTTCCGACTGAAAGTCGGACGTGTCGTGAGCCGAAACTGCAATGATCGGGATTGACTCTAACTCGGGTAGCTTGCGAATCAAGCGTGTGGCGGCCAGTCCGTCTATCACCGGCAGGCTGAGGTCCATCAAAATCAGTTCCGGCGACTCGGCCCTCGCGAGCTTCACGGCCTCCTCACCGTTCATTGCTTCAACCACTTGATAGCCCGACATCTCGAGCAGCCGTCGCATCATGAACCTATTATCTTCCGTGTCTTCAACCAGCAAGACGGTGTGTGGCTCAGCCTTCTTTTTCATCGTTACACCTGATTTTGCGCTGAAAATGTACCGCTCCCGCCTCTGCAAGTTGTTGATTTTACTGTACGACTAGAATACGCGCTCATTTTTTGTTACCATCCCGCACTGAAACGCAACACAAACGGATCTTAGGCTAGCGTTTAATTAGTACACTCGAACTGGTTGTGCGGTCCCCCTCCCCTGCGGCCCCCTATTTAGAGCTGAGGAAGATTTGCCCAGATGAAGACTGCAATGTCGAGGCCCGACGAGACTGAACGGCTCCAAGACCTCGGGCGAGCTTCAATGCAAATAGTTCACGACCTCAAGAATCAGCTAAATGGTCTCAAACTCTATGCCACGTTCTTACGACGCCGAATTGAGAAAGGCGAACGGCCCAGCGATGAGCAGGAAACGATTGGCAAGCTGATAAACGGTCTCGACCGGACGGCCGAAGATCTATCGATGATTGTGAAGTACGGCCAGCCCGTGGAGTTGAAAAAGCAGCCTGGAGTTGAGCTGGACAAAGTCCTGCGCGGGATCTGCGCCAGTTTCAGTGAAGCCGGCTGCCGCGTAGTTTTGGATTTGAGCGCAGGTTCGGTTCAGGGGAATCTCGATCTCTTCAAGCTGACGGATGCTTTCAAGTGGCTGTTTGCAGGCGCGATAAAGCTCAAACAGAACCAGGAAGAGGCCGGTGAGATTTTCGTAACGACAAAATCGCCTGATGGCGCAAACGCTGTAATTGAGTGGGCGGGCTTGCGGCTGTTGGATCACGATCCGTTTCGCTCGTTTGCCGGCAGTGACGAGATCAAGCTCGCACTGGCAGCGAAAATTATTGAAGCCCACGGCGGTTCGGCAAAGTTCACTGACGGGAAGTTTGTGATTGAGCTTCCGCTGTCTGAGTGACGTTCATAGCTCAAGCTTTAGCTTGTCTTACTTTATACATACGGAGTAATCATCATGCCCCAAGGCGCAGCGATTTCGAGAGAGGAGAAAAAGGTGGAGAACAAAGAAGTGCGGATTCTTGTGGTAGACGATGAGCCAACAATGGCCGACTCTCTGCGGCAAAATTTCGTCGAGGAAGGATACTCGGTGGACACCGCTGCCACGGGAGCGACCGCAATGGAGCTTTTTGATCAGGGCGGACATCATCTCGCGATCTGCGATCTGCAACTGCCTGACATGGACGGTCTCGAAGTGTTGCGTCACATGAAAGACGCGCGACCCACAACTGAAGTGATCGTGGTTACTGGTTACGGCTCGGTTCAGAAAGCCGTCGAAGCCACGAAAGCGGGCGCCTTCTATTTTGTCGAAAAGCCATTTGACTTCGAACAGCTACAGCCGCTCGTTGAAAAGGCTCTCGAACGTCGTGAGCTGGTCGCAGAAACAGTAAACATGCGGCGCCAGCTCTCAACGCGTGCCGAGTACTTCAACATCATCGGCGCATCAAAACCGATGCAGCAGATCTACGAGACGATCGAGTCAGTCGCGAAGTCAGACGCGAACGTGCTGATCGTAGGCGAGTCAGGCACGGGCAAAGAGTTGATTGCCAACGCAATTCACTACCAGTCACTCCGCTCCAAAAAACCCTTCATCAAAGTAAACTGCGCAGCGCTGCCCAAGGAGCTGATCGAATCCGAGCTCTTTGGTCACACTAAAGGCGCGTTTACCGGCGCGCACGCAGACAAAGAAGGCCTCGTCCAACACGCTGCCGGCGGCTCGTTGATGCTCGATGAAATTGCTGAGATGCCGGTCGAGCTGCAGCCCAAACTTTTGCGTGTACTGCAGGAGAGAAGTTATCGCAAGATCGGATCCGAGAAGACTTACGCCGTCGACTTCCGGCTCGTCTGCTCGACTAATCGCCCGCCTGCCGACGCGATTCGCGACGGCTTGCTGCGTGACGATCTGTTTTATCGCATCTCGACGATCACGATTCACGTGCCGCCGCTGCGCGAGCGCAGTGAAGACATTCAACTCCTGACTGAACACTTCCTGCACATGTATGCGCAGAAGTATGAGCGACCGATCACGGGTGTTTCGCAGGCAGCATATCAGAGACTGTTTGGTCACTCCTGGCCCGGAAATGTGCGTGAACTGCAAAACGTGATCGAGCGCGCCGTGCTGCTCGCGAAAGACAAGCAGATCGAGCCAATCGATCTGCCTTTCGATAACGGCACGCTTCCCGAAGGAACATCGTCGAACGTCACCTGGGATGTGCCGCCAAACATGACCCTCGAGGACATCGAGCGGCTGGTGATTGAACGAACTCTGCAGCGGACCGGGGGCAACAAGCAGGCAGCGGCCAATCTCCTGGGTATCTACCGGCCACGACTTTACAGCAAGATAAGGAAGTACAATATCGACGTGCCTTCGCTCGTCTCAGCATAATGCCAGCCACAAAAGGCACAAGAAGCACCATAAAATACTTTCGTGTCTTTTTGTGCCTTTGTGGCTAATAAAAGAGGATTACTGCACGTGCGTTTTCTACAATTACTGGTTCTTCTCTTCACATTTATTTGCAGCGCTCAAGCTCAACAACCACCGGGAACTCCAACTCCCACACCAATCCCGTTACCGTCACCCACGGTCAAGATCGATCCGTATCGCGCGGCCGCCGCACGCATCATTGGCGCAGCACTCACCAGCGATCGTGCTTATTCACGGCTCGCGCACCTGACGGACCACATCGGCCATCGTCTCAGCGGCTCACAAAACCTGGAGCGCGCAATTGAATGGGCCATCACCGAAATGAAACGCGACGGGTTGGACAACGTGCGCACCGAAAAGGTGATGGTGCCACACTGGGTCCGCGGTGAAGAGAGTCTCGAGATGCTAACTCCCGTGGCGAGAAAACTTCAGATGATGGGACTGGGAAACAGTGTCGGCACGCCGGCCGAAGGAATTACTGCCGAGGTCATCGCTGTTCGTAGTTTTGCTGAGCTCGATCGCCTGGGCGAACAGGTACGAGGAAAGATCGTCGTCTACAACGTGCCGTTTTCCAGCTACGGAGCCACTGTCGCGTATCGCTTGCAAGGTGCTTCACGCGCGGCTCGTTACGGTGCAGTCGCGGCGCTCGTGCGTTCCATCACGCCTGTGAGCCTGCAGACGCCGCACACGGGAGCGATGAATTACGATCAGAATCAGCCAAAGATCCCGGTGGCAGCGGTCACGATTGAAGTCGCGGAGTTTTTACAGCGCATGAGCGATCGCGGCGATCGTCCGAGATTGCGACTGAGGATGGATGCGAAGTTTTTACCGGATGCGGAATCGGCAAACGTTATTGCTGAGATCAAGGGATCGGAGCGGCCTGACGAGGTCGTTGTTATCAGCGGGCATTACGATTCGTGGGACGTGGGCCAGGGCGCGCATGACGATGGTGGTGGTTGTATCGTCGCGTGGGAAACAGTGCGACTATTGAAAGAACTTGGGCTCAGACCGCGCCGTACGATCCGCGCAGTGCTCTACACGAACGAAGAAAACGGGCTGCGCGGTGGCAACGCTTATCGCGATGCTCATCGCGCGGAGCTCGCGAAACATATTCTCGCGATCGAGTCGGATTCAGGAGTTTATCGACCGGAAGGATTCGGCCTCGCGGCAACAGCACCGTTGCAGGCGCGAGCAAACATGCAGGAGATCGCAAAACTCTTGTCAGGGATTGGCGCCGACGGGATTGCAGCGACGGGCGGCGGGGCTGACATTGGACCAATCATGCGTGAGGGAGTCGTTGGTGCAAGTTTGGACGTAGACGGCACACACTATTTTGACATTCACCACACGCCGGCGGACACGCTCGACAAGGTCAACCCGCGCGAGCTCGCGCTGTGCGTCGCTACAATGGCAGTAATGGCTTATGTAGTTGCTGATCTGCCCGAATCGTTCCGGTGATCCGCGTTAATCCGCGTTTCAATCGAGTTGGTAAGTAGCGACGCTCGTGGGCGTTTCGAAGCACCGCACCTTGTAGATCTGCACGCGCTCATCCCCAACACGCTGTGCAATGCGTTCCAAAACGTACTTCGCCAGATTCTCAGCCGAGGGCTGCAGCTCATCAAACGGCGGCAGCTCGTTGATGTTCCGGTGGTCCAGGTACGTCACAACCTCATCAGCCGCCGCTTTCAACTCCACAAAGTCAACCAGCAGACCGATATTGTCCAGCTCGCGGCCGCGCGCGTAGATTTCGATCCTGTAGTTGTGGCCATGCAGGTTCTCACACTTCCCTCTGTAGCCGCGCAATTGATGCGCGCTGGAGAAGTTTCGCTCGATCATCACTTCGAATTGTCCGGGCATAATCAACCTGAGGATAAGATACTCGCAAGGTCATCGATTCGCGAAGTGACCCGGCACGGCGGCAGGCTCTGAAGGAAAGTTCTGCCATAACCTTTCGTTCGCAAGCGCGGATCGAGTATGGCCAACACTCCTCGGTCCGTAGTGCTACGTATCAACCGTCCCAGTCCCTGCTTCAAAGTGATGATCGCCTGCGGCACGCTGTACTCATAAAAACTCGAGCCGCCGGTGTCTTCGATGTATCTCTGCCGCGCCGCGACGATGGGATCAGTGGGCACTGCAAACGGCAGCTTATCGATGATCACACACGACAACTGGTCGCCGCGCACGTCCACGCCTTGCCAGAAACTCGACGTCGCAAACAGTACCGCGTTCGGCGTCTCGCGAAACTTTTTAAGTAGCTGACCCTTTGAAGCACTACCCTGGACCAGGCACGGATAATCTATTTCGGCCCAGACGTTTTCGAAAAGCGACTGCATGCCCGCAAGGCTCGTCGATAACACAAACGCTCGTCCCTCGGTGGCGTTGAGTATGCGCGCGACTTCAGCGGCCGCAGCCGAACCCCACTCGCGATCTCTTGGATCCGGCATCCTCGCCGGCAGGTAAAGTATCGCCTGGTTCTCGTAGTCAAAACTCGACGATGCAATCAGATCGTCAGCCGTGTCCAACCCGAGTCGATCGCGAATAAAGGTGAAGTTTCCGCCACTCGAGAGCGTTGCTGAAGTCAGCACGACTGTCGGCACTTCTTCAAACAACTTGTCCTGCAAGAGCCCGGCAACGTCGATCGGCGAGGCACGCAAGAACACACCGCGATTGCGGCGTTCGAGCCAGTAAACGAACTTCTTGTCGGTGCCGGTGACGATAAACTCGAGCTCGAATCGAATCTCGCGGAGACGACGAATGACGCCCTCGACCTCCGGTGGTTTTTCCTGCATGGCGTCGAGGGTGGTTTCGGTTCGCGCGATGGCGCCTTCGAGAGCGAGATAAAGCTCCCCGAGCGGTGTCGCTTCCATTTCTCCGCTCGAGCTGCGTCTCGCAAACGTGCCCGGGATGATCGGATACCGGCCGTCTTCACCACGTCCGTCGCGAAATCCCATGAAGAAGTTGTCCGCGAAGCGAGACATGCGCGCAACGCCGTGCGTCAACTCCTGATCGACTCCCGCATCTTCGATGGTGAGCATTCCCAGGTCGCGCACCAGGTCGTCGATCTGGTAGTTCGACACCTGCGCGCCGAAGTATTCGGAAGCTACCTCTTCGACGAGATGGGCTTCGTCGAGAATCACGGCTGTGTAGTCGGGCAGGACTGAACCGAAGTTGCCGTTTCGCAAGCTCAGGTCGGCGAAGAAGAGGTGATGATTCACCACGACGATGTCCGCTTCCTGCGCACGATTGCGCATGCGGGTGATGAAGCACGCGTCGAAGTCAGGACACTTCTGGCCCAGGCATGAGTCGGAGCGCGCATCGATGTGACGCCAGAATGAAAGCGACTCGGGCAGGTTCGACAGCTCCGCGCGATCGCCCATTTCAGTTTCTCGCGACCATTGGGAAACTTCTTCAAAGTAATCGACCTCGTCGAGTCCTTCGAGCACGGGAGCCGATTGCGCGCGGGCGAGGCGGTTCAGGCACACGTAGTTATTACGACCTTTCATGTAGGTCGCGGAGAACGGCTTCGGGAGCACGCCCTGGAGAAAGGGAATGTCTTTCTCCATCAACTGTTCCTGCAGATTCTTTGTACCGGTCGAGACGATCACACGACCATTCCCTCCGAGGGCGGCCGCCACTGCGGGAACGAGGTAAGCGAGCGTTTTTCCGGTCCCCGTACCCGCTTCAACGATGAGGTGTCGCTTGTCCTCAAACGCGCGCATCACCGCCCGCGCCATCTCCACCTGGCCAGGTCGATATTCATACTCGGGATGCGCCTTCGCGATCAGTCCATCCGGACCAAAAACTTCAAGCATTGGTTCTGCAACACGTTCAGGATCGATGGGACACAGAGGATAACACGGCTGGCAAATTCAGTGGATTGAGTCAGACGCGCTTTATTTCTATCAACCTTTAACTTAAAATGCGCGACCGAGCTACCTCACTTAGCTATGAAAAAACGTAAACTGCTCGATCGCCTCACGAATAATCCAAAAGGAGCAACGTTCCAAGAAGTTCGCACGTTGCTAACCCATCATGGTTTCCACCTTGAACGCGTGACCGGGAGTCATCACATTTTCAGCAGGCCAGATGCCACGTTTGCTATTCCTGTTCACCGGAACCGTGTAAAATCCGCTTACGTTAGGCAAGTTATCAAGCTGCTCCAGCAGTCGAAAGGAAACCCAGAATGACAGAGGATTTTCAGTACCCGATAATTATTTATCCGGCCGAAGAGGGAGGCTATGTGGCGGAAATTCCAGCTTTGAAGGGTTGTTTAGCGCAAGGGGAAACCCTACTTGAGTGTCTTCGAGAACTAAAAACGGTCGAGACCCTGTGGCTCGAAAGCGCAACGCATAACAACAGGAAAGTACCCACCCCTGATGAAGTTATGGCACAGATGCGAAAGCTTGTCGCATAAACATCTCGCTAGACGGAGTTCCGCAACCGCTTCTGATACAGCGGGAATCGCGCAGTCAGCGCCGCCACATCACGCTTCACTTTGTTTCTAACCTCTTCCGACTCGGGCGCGTGAATCACTTCCGCGATCAGACGGCCGATCTCACGCATCTCCGCTTCTTTCATGCCGCGTGTCGTCACGGCGGGTGTGCCGATTCGCAGTCCGGAGGCGACGAAAGGTTTGTTCTGATCAAATGGAATTGTGTTCTTGTTGACGGTGATCGTTGCTGCTTCGAGCGCCTTCTCGGCGTCTTTGCCGGTGATTCCTTTGCCGTCCATCCAGACGTCGACCAGCATCAGGTGGTTATCAGTTCCGCCCGAGACGAGGCGCAGTCCGCGTTCCTGTAGCTCGCCTGCCAGGGCTTTGGCATTCTTCAAAACCTGACGCTGGTAATCTTTGAAGTCGTCACGCAGTGCCTCCCCAAATGCCACCGCCTTCGCAGCAATGATGTGCACGAGCGGTCCACCCTGTACACCCGGAAAGACCCGTCGATCGATCTCTTTCGCGTGCTCCTCGCCACACAGGATCAAACCACCGCGTGGACCACGCAGCGTTTTATGCGTCGTCGTGGTCACGTAATCAGCGTGTGGAATAGGCGACGGATGCAGTCCAGCGGCAATCGGACCCGCGATGTGTGCGATATCAGCAAACATGCGCGCACCGACACCGCGTGCGATCTGCCCGATGCGTTCAAAGTCGATGATGCGCGGGTAAGCAGACGCGCCACAAACCAGCAGTTTGGGCCGATGCTCTTCGGCGATCCGCTGCAACTCATCGTAATCGATCTGTTCTGTCTCTTTGGAAACGCCGTAGTCAGCGACTTTGTAACTGAGGCCGGAAAAATTTAACGGATGGCCGTGAGTCAGGTGACCGCCGTGCGACAGGTTCATCCCCAGAATCTGATCGCCATACTGGATCGCCGCCAGGTACACGGACATGTTTGCCTGTGCACCGCTGTGTGGTTGTACGTTCGCGTGATCGGCGCCAAACAACTCCTTCGCACGATCGATTGCGGTTTGCTCGACGACGTCGGTCCACTCACACCCGCCGTAGTAACGTTTGCCGGGATAGCCTTCAGCGTACTTGTTGGTGAACACTGATCCGGCAGCTTCGAGCACAGCCTCACTAACAAAGTTTTCCGAGGCAATGAGCTCAAGCCCGTTGGCCTGACGCGCTACTTCATTGTTGATGGCGCCGGCGATAACCGGATCGACTTCAGCGAGTGATGAGTTTCTGTCCATTTGATCTGTTTACCTGTTTCTTTCCACTTCGGAAATCTTATCGAGGCGTGCGGCGTGCCGCCCACCTTCAAACCCGGTCGAAAACCACGCACGCACGATCTTCGGAATGTCGCCTGCAGGAGTTGTGCGAGCGCCGATCGCGAGCACGTTTGCGTTGTTGTGCTGTCGAGCAAGTCGCGCCGTCTCTTCCGACCATGCAACAGCAGCGCGCACGCCCGGAACCTTGTTAGCAGTGATGGCCATTCCGGTGCCGGAGCCGCAAACTAACAGGCCCTGCTCGACTTTGCCATGCGCCACCTGCTCCGCAACCTTGCGCGCATAGTCGGGATAATCCACAGACTCTTCCGACATCGTGCCGAGATCGTCAAACTCGACGCCGAGATCCGTCAGCAGCGGCTTCAAACGCTCCTTCTCGGCATAACCAGCATGATCGCTTGCGAGTGCAATACGCATGTATCAAGAACCTTCGTGGAGTGATGTTAAGAAGAAGGGTGATGGTAACTCAGGCCATGCATGGCTTCCAAATCCGTGGCTCATTTGCCTTAGCCGCGTTCACTAAGCGAGAATGCCCGGACTATGCGCTGGTCACGATACTTTATCCCTACTCTGCGTGAAGACCCGGCCGATGCCGAAGTCATCTCGCACAAACTTCTGTTGCGCGCCGGTCTCATCCGGCAATTGTCGGCTGGAATTTATTCGCTGTTGCCGTTGGGCCAGCGAGTGGCGCTTAAGGTGATGCAGATCCTGCGTGAAGAGATGAACGCCGTCGGCGGCCAGGAATTTTACCTCCCGGCGCTTCATCCGGCTGAGATCTGGCAGGAGTCGGGTCGTTGGGACGCGATTGGCGACGAAATGTTTCGTCTCACGGATCGAAAGGGCACGGACATGTGCCTCGGCATGACGCATGAAGAAGTCTTCACTTCGATCGCGCGAAACGAGATTCGTTCATACAAACAACTGCCGCAGGTCTGGTACCAGATCCAGATCAAGTTTCGCGATGAAGCACGACCGAAATCAGGAGTGATCCGTGTGCGCACGTTCATCATGAAAGACGCTTACACGTTTGACGTGGATCGTGCGGGGCTCGACAAGTCGTTTCTCGATCAGCGTGAGGCTTACAAGAAGATCTTCACACGTTGCGGCATACAGTTTTTGATCGTGGAAGCCTCGTCGGGCGCGATGGGCGGCACTGAGTCGAATGAGTTCATGGCGCACACACCGGCGGGCGAAGATCTCATTGTCAGTTGTTCGAACTGCGATTACGCCGCGAACCTTGAGAAGGCGACTTCGCGGCTTGAGGAGATCGCAGACGAGCCTGGCCCTGCAGCACCCGAAGAGTTTCCGACGCCGGGTGTTCGCACAATCGACGACTTGATCACATTTCCTGGCGGCGCTGAC
>Ga0126311_10000926_pt1 | contig 13784 bp, 12 predicted proteins | sample Plot61_FD_92539 | JGI IMG/M metagenome (GOLD analysis project Ga0126311, IMG submission 92539) | Serpentine soil microbial communities from UC McLaughlin Reserve, CA, USA - Plot61 | ecosystem: Environmental > Terrestrial > Soil > Grasslands | place: USA: UC McLaughlin Reserve, Lake County...
GGAACGGGAAAGTCGCGCTCGCGTACCAGGTGCTAGGGCAAGGCCCGGTCGATCTCGTCTATCTCCAGGGAAGGTGCTCTCACGTCGACTTGAACTGGGAGAGTCCGTCACTCGCCGGATTGCTCCGTGCCCTGTCACGTCACGCCCGCTTGATCGTCATGGATCGCCGGGGTTTCGGCTGCTCGGACCGGTTCTCGCCGACTGACGTTCCACCGTTCGAGGTGTTTGCGGACGACATCCTCGTCGTGATGGTCGAACTCGGATCTGAGCGCGCTGCAGTCTTCGGGACGTGGGACTGTGCGTTGATTGCGACATTGTGGGTCGCTGCACATCCGGACCGAGCGTCAGCACTGATCCTCGCCGATGCGTTCGTCGCGTATGCACTGACACCCGAGACGCCTTGGATGCCTACGCCCGAGGAGTGGGAGGACCGGATCGAGACCATGTACGCCCGTTGGACGGGCTCAGCCTGGGGTGAGGAGCCGTGGGTCAGCGAGCGCGAGCAGGCGTGGTTTCGCCGCTACGTCCGAGCGTCGATCGCGCCGGGCGCGTTCGTCGCGGAGGTCAGGCGCTACCTTGACACGGACGTGCTCCAGGTCCTGTCGTCCGTCCACGTGCCGACGCTCATCCTTCAGGACACGCACGGAACCGGCGTGACTTCGCCGGAAGCTGGGCGGTATCTCCGAGACCACATCCCGGGCGCGAGACTTGCGAAGGTTGCCGGCAACGACCGCTACCACTGGTACTGGGGATCGAAGGCGGTTGCAGGGAGCGTCGGATCATTTCTCGCCGAGGTCCCCCAGGAGGAGGCGGACTTCGACCGGTTGCTGGCGACGGTGCTGTTCACCGACATCGTGCGCTCGACGGAGAAGTCCGCAGAGCTCGGCGACCGACGCTGGCGTGAACTGGTGCACGCGCACCAGGCGAGCGTTCGAGCGCTCCTCGCGCGCTATCGCGGAAAGGAAATGGACACCGCTGGGGATGGCTTCTTCGCAACCTTCGACGGCCCGGTGCGGAGCCTGCGCTTCGCAAGCGCCATCGTCGCCTCAGCCGAGGCGCTCGGCATCCAGGTCCGTGCCGGCTTGCACATGGGTGAATGTGAGGTGATCGACAACAAACTGGGCGGCCTGGCGGTCAACATCGGCTCGCGAATCTGTGGTTTGGCCGGTCCGTCCGAGGTACTCGCATCCCGCACCGTGAAGGATCTCGTCGCAGGCTCCGACATCGAGTTCGAGGATCGCGGTGGGCATGTCCTACGCGGCGTGCCCGGAGAGTGGCAGCTTTTCGCAGCCCGAACTGCCTAACGCGAGCATTGGGCACGTAACAACTAGGCGTCGCATCTTCGATCGTTCAAGAGACATTCCCGCACACTCGCGCGCAGACGAGAGGTGCCACTGCCGCTCTGCAAGAGTAGCTGGCCGATGCCGCGCAGCCACCTGGTCGAAAAGGAGACCGCATGGGCGCAACGCAGCGGATCAAGCCGGGTCACTACCAGACAGGCGATGGCCGGTTTGAAGTCCGCCATGACAAGGCGAAACGGCAATGGTTCGTCGCTGCGAACGACGAGGAGGCCGAGTCGCCGCTACGGGCGACGGCCCATCTTCGTGGCTACGCCAGGCTTAGCGACGCCGAATCCTGGATCTTTACCACGGTCTACCCCTACCTGCGCGAGGGCGCGGCCCAGAGGGGAACGTAAACCTGCTAGCGGCGGCGGAACCAGCATCCGAACGCGAGCCCGACCTCGAGTTCGAACCTCCGTTTCGAGGGACATTCCCGCACGCTGCCCCAGCCTCGCGTGCGGCAAAGTCCTCTGAGCGACGCAGCCGCATCTACGTCGCAACCGGCTTCAAGAAGTGGGGCATGACCAACGGCACCGCGGCGGCGACGATCCTCAGCGACACGATCCTCGGACGCGAGAACCCTTGGGCTGATTTCTTCGACGCCAAGCGCCTGAAGCCGCTCGCGTCGGCGCCAATGTTCGTCAATGAGAACGCAGGAGTCGTCAAGCACTTCTTCGGCGATCGCCTGAAGCGCGGCGCGAGCACGGCGCTTGATGATCTCGCGCCTGGTGAGGGTCGGCTACTGAGGCTCGGCGGGGGGAAGACAGCCGCCTACCGCGACGACGGCGGGCGCTTGCACGCGCTGTCGCCGCTCTGCACCCACTTGGGTTGCCACGTCAACTGGAATTCGGCGGAGCGCTCCTGGGACTGTCCCTGCCACGGCTCGCGGTTTAGTGGGGAGGGCGTCGTCATTCAGGGCGCGGCGACTCGTGACCTTGAGAAGAGAGTTATCGACGGGTAGGGAACCAGCGAGTCGCTGTGGTTGTGCCGCGGGTGGCTAGCCACCAGACCCTCAAGGGACATTCCCGCACACTGGCCCACGCGGCGTGCGGTCCTGTCGACCTCGAAAGCTGTTCCTTGTAACCGCGCGTCAGCGATCTTGAGAAGGACGCGCGCCTTCCCCGACGAGCGCCGCGGCCGCGGTGCGCGTGTGGACGCCGAGCTTGGCGTAGACGTTCTCCAGGTGCTCCCGATCGTCGGGTGACATTCCCGAACGCTGGCCCAGGCCAGCCGCGATACTCAAATGGATGCAGATCGGCGTTGTTTACCCGCAGACCGAGCTTCGAGGGGATCCGACTGCTGTTCGGGAGATCGGTCTCGCGGTGGAACGTCTGGGCTTTGATCACCTGCTTGCCTACGACCATGTGCTCGGCGCCGTCCACGCGGATCGGGAGAGGCCGCTGCCTGGCCCTTACACGGAGCTTGACCCGTTTCACGACCCGCTGGTGATGTTCGCCTATCTCGCGGGAATCACGGAGCGGATCGGGTTCGCGTCCGGTGTGATGGTGCTCCCGCAGCGTCAGACGGCACTGGTGGCTCGACAGGCGTCGGATGTCGATCTTCTGTCGGGCGGTCGGCTGCGGCTTGGTGTTGGCGTGGGATGGAACCATGTCGAGTACGAGGCGCTCGGTTACGAGTTCCGAGGGCGCGGGGCGCGTCAGGAGGAGCAGATCGAAGTTCTCCGACGGTTGTTCACGGATCCCGTAGTGGACTTCTCTGGCAAGTCTCACCGGATCGACCGGGCATCCCTCAATCCGAAGCCGACACGGCCAATCCCAATCTGGCTCGGCGGTTCCTCCGAGGTCGCGTTCGACCGAGCCGCCCGCATCGCGGACGGTTTCATCTTCTTCGGCGGCGGCGCAGATCACACGGTCGAGGCTTGGGGCCAGATGCGCTCGCGCCTCGTTGGCCTCGGCAAATCCGTCACTGACTTCGGGGCAGACTGGGTCGCCCTTCCGGACGGTGGCGCCGAGACCGTTGCGGCGGATGTGGACGCGTGGCGCGAGGCAGGCGGCACCCATATCTCGCTGGTCACGATGGGACTCGGGTTTGACTCGAGCGAGGCCCACATCGAATACCTCGGCTCGGTCGCGGGCGCGCTCGGCTTGAGGTGACCGAGCCTCGCCACCACGAACAGAACGCAGTGCCTCGCGAGGCCGTCGGGTGACATTCCCGCACACTCGCGCATCTCACCGTCGCTTCACAGGCGCTTCATCAGGTGCACGGGCGTGTCATCAACCTCGACCGGCTGTCCTCGCAGGACGATCACACCTGAGACTCTGAGTGGGTCGGTCGGTGCTTCTACGTAGCCAAGCTTGGCGTACAGACGCCTCGCGAAATCATTCCCTTCCTGGCTTACCGAAACAACGCCGTATGCAGGTTTTTTGCAGAGCCCCCTGACGGACTCGAACCGTCGACCCTCCTTACCATGGAGGTAATCGCTGTCGGCATCACCGAGATGCCCCCGGCAAGAATCGAACTTGTTGCACGCTCGAAGCTCACGCCGACGACGAACTCGGCGTCGAGGGTTTTTGCGAGGCCCCGCTTCAACGGGGCCTCGCGTTTTAGGAGGGTCGGCGTTAGGCCGCAGCCTTGATGCGTGCGCGCTCGACCTGCTCTTCGGGTGTTGCTTCGAGATCTTGGAGCACCTTTCCCAACAGGAAGAACGTTGGCGGCCATAGGCCGACGAAGATCGCGAGCCGCTCGGCCCGCGCCTTTCGGTTCTGATCGTGATGCGCCGCGGACTTTCCCCACAGCGCGATCGCGGAGACGATCGAGGCAAAGCCGAGACTGTGCAGCACGTCGCTGTTCAGCCCGACTTTCCGTAGAGCCAGAGCAATCTTCATGAGACCCCCTCGGTAGAGAAAGACGCTGCTTCCCCGCATCCTCGTGGGCAAACGCTTCCGCACGAGCGCGCGCAGTAGAGGAAAATCTGGAGACATCCCCGCCGGCGGACGAGGGAAGCCGCCCGGCTCACGCTTGTGAGTGCGTGAAAACAGCCACCTGCGCCGCAGAGACGGAGGGTGAGCGCCTTCTCAGACCAACGCAAAAGGGGCCGCCGCCCGGCCCCTCTCGCGTCTCCCCTAGAGAGATCGGATAAATTCGTCAGGCCTCGCCGCATGGAAGCCTTCGTGTCTCCGAGGTCGCCCACGTTCTATCGCGGCGCGTCTCGGTTGCAGCCGAAGTATCGGAGCGCGGATGCTGGTTGATCCATCACCCATCTACGGTTGACTGCTCCAGTTCACGAGCTGCGTGGGGGCCGCATCCGAAAAGGCCTCAGTGTCGTTGTCATCGCACCTAGGGCGACTCAGGAGGCGAATCGAATGCGACCGACAACTGCAGTTCGTGCAAAGGCAGGCCATCCTGCGCAGGCGGCCGAGCAGAAGGCGCAGTCCGGCAGCGGCTGGTATGCGTGGCTTGCGCGCACAGGGCTCGTTGCCAAGGGGATCTCGTTCGGGATCGTCGGGATCCTTGCGATTAAGGTCGCGACGGGGACCGGCGGCAAGGCCACGAGTCGACAGGGGGCGCTGCAAGCGCTCTCCGGGTCTGCATTCGGAAAGGTGCTGCTCATCGTGCTAGCAATCGGCTTCGCCGCCTACGCCATTTGGCGGCTCGTGCAGGCAGTCGCGGAGAGAGACGAGGGGGGTGACGAGAAGGGCAAGGCGAAGAAGTGGGGCAAGCGTGCCGGCTACCTAGGCCGCGGCGCGATCTATGCCGGCCTCACCGCCTCGACAGTGAAAATTCTGCTCGGCGCAGGGCAGCAGCAGTCGCAGAATGAGAAGGCGCAGTCGACCACAGCGACCGTTCTCGGCTGGCCGGGGGGGCGCTGGCTCGTGGGTGCGGTCGGGATCGCGATCATCGGCGCGGGACTCTGGAACCTCTATCGCGGCATCGCGCGCAAGTTCGAGGACAAGTGGCGTACCCAGGAGATGAGCAAGACCGAGCGCAATTGGGGCGGCCGTGCCGGTGTTGCCGGGCACGCCGCTCGCTTCGTGGTCTTTGGCCTGATCGGCGTCTTCATCACGAAAGCCGCGATTGACTACAACCCGAAGGACGCGATCGGCCTTGACGGCGCGCTGCAGAAGCTCGCCGACACGAGCTACGGGCCGTACCTGCTAGGACTGACGGCGCTCGGACTCGTCTGCTACGGCATCTATTGCCTCATCGACGCCCGCTACCGCGATGTTTCGATCGACGGCTCACAGAGTGGGCACAACCACCGCGACGCCGACCGCGGTTTGATGCGGGAACATAGCGCCCAGCATCGACTTGCCCGCTCTTAGCGAGGATCCTGAGTCGCGCCACCGGCGTGCGCCAGCCCGAGGCGCCAGCCTCGGGCTGAGGCGGTGTGCGGCGGACGAGGGCGATACGTTCCACCAAGTTCTTGCGACGGTCGGCTGATCGCAGTGGATCCTGATCGCAGGGTCTAGGACACGCTCAACGACGTTCGCCTCTGGGTACTCTCGTCGCGGCAGTTGCGATCGGCTACATGATCAGCCGCCACGCGCTAGCAGCCGTCCAGACGGTGCCGCGCCTCGCCTCTCGGCGCTATCGCTCGCGGCGACCGAACAGCAGGCGTTCCCTTCCGGAAGACGTCAGGCGACCGAACAGCAGGGTTCCCTTCCGGAAGACGTCAGGCGTCCGCGCAAGACTGCGGTCGCGACCACACCGATGGAGAACGTGCGTCCGCCCGCCAGCGCACACCTGAAAAGGAGGTAACTAGCAGCACTGAAGCTCGCGGCCGGCAGATCCACAAAGCGCCTTCAAATCGGCGCCGCTGGACATTCGACGAATAAGCCTCGACGGTCGTACTGATGGAAACGTCAACGTTCTTCTGTTTGACTGATCACTCAATCGGACACCGCGATTCGAAGAACGTTTCGGTCACAGTTCGGAGGAGGGAGAATGATGCCGACTTGGGCCTGGATCTTGATCGTAGTCGGTGCAGCCCTTTTGCTTGCGCTGCTGGCCGCTGGGCTGCTGGCTCGACGCCGGAGCGGGCGGCTTCGGGGCAAGTTCGGTCCCGAATACGACCGAACGGTAAACCGTAGCGGCGGCCGACGAGCAGCGGAGGCGGAACTGGAGGGGCGCGAGGCGAAGCGGCAGCGTTTGCGGATCGCGCCGCTCTCGCCCGAGGCGCGCGAGCGCTACTTGCGTGAGTGGGGCGACCTGCAACAGGGATTCGTGGATCAACCGTCGCGATCGCTCGTCGAAGCGGATCGTGTGGTGACGGACGTCATGCGTGAGCGCGGCTATCCGATGGATGACTTCGAGCAGCGCGCAGCTGACGTATCCGTCGATCATCCGCAGGTCGTCGAGCATTATCGGACCGCTCACAGGATCTACACCGCTGATGAGCGAGGTGAGGCGACGACGGAGGAGCTCCGGCAGGCAGTGGTGCACTACGGAGCACTGTTTGAGGAGCTGGTCGAGCAGAACGATGAGGTCCAAGCCGATGAAGCGGAGGTTCGAAGTGGAGGAAGAGAAGGCGAAGCAGGACGAGCGGGAGAGCCAGAGCCGCGACGTTAGCTATACGGAGCGCGAGGAAGACGAAACGGCGCAGTCAAATCCCGGCTCAAGGACGGCGACCTCCGATGACATGGACACTGCCGAGGACGGCCAGGCGCTGTTCGAATCGGATGCGCGTGATGGGCTCTGGCAGCGCTGGAGCGACATTCAGTCGAACTTCGTCGACGATCCCGAGCGGTCAGTCGCAGAGGCAAATGTGCTCGTCTCGGATCTGATGGAGCGGCTCGTTGGCAGCTTCCGATCCGAGCAGGCTCGCCTGCAAAAGCAGTGGGAACAGGGCGACGAGGTGTCGACCGAGGAACTGCGGGTAATCCTGCGGCGCTACCGCACATTTTTCGACAGGCTGCTTCAGCTCTGACGACGAGAGGACCTGTTATGCAGGAGCAGACATGGAGTTTTCGAGAGGAGTTCGGACGGATCGACGTCAGCGGCTTCACCGTCGAAGCCGTCGATGGGAAGGTGGGCAAGGTCGATGACGCGGCACTCGAGCCGGGAGAGAGCTACCTGGTGGTCGATACAGGGCCGCCGCTCGTCGGCAAGAAGGTGCTGCTGCCTGCCGGCCTCGTCTCCGGGATAGATCGCGACGAAGAGATCGTCTACCTCGTCTGCACCGAAGACGAGATCAAGAGGGCTCCTGAATTTGATCGGGACCGGCAGCGGGATGCCGCTTATCGCGGACAGATCGCCGCCTATTACGCCGCTGGCACTAGCGCAAGCGGTCACGATTCGGCGGTCGAGCGCGACGGTGATGACGCTGCCGAGGAAGATATGTCACGGAGAACGCCTTCTTGAAGGAGGCTCTGCCCAACTCCTGCTCGCCGGCTTCCTCGTCGGGCCGAGTTCTAAGCAGCCGCTAGCCAGAGGCGGTCGGTGGTAGGTAGCCTGAGGAACCACCGAGCTCCTCCGGCGGTGTCTGCCCGACAATCCGCCGCTCCCGCTCGCACGCACCTCGAGCACTCGTCGTCTGCCAGTTGAGCCTGAGCTCAGCCCCCGCCCTCGTTGGAAACGACGGCTCCCTGATCTGAACCGCCCCTCGATCGGCCTCCACGAGGGCAGATGCGGGCACTACGGCGTCTCAGCCGACGCGGTACCACTCATAGCCAAGCGGCTCGAGGCGCAGTCGGTGCCGTCCGGCTGGGCCGTGACTCGCTTGTTGGTCAAGCAGGCTGCGCAATCGTTCGCCGCTAGAGGTCATCTTCAGATCGACGGTGATCTCTCGCGGCGTCTCGTCGAAGTTGTGGAGGCAGAGCACCGCCGAATCTCGAAGCGTATACAGGACCGCAAGAACCTGACGGCTCCGGGTGGGCAGGATATGCCACTCACCCGCGCCGATTTCCGGGCACTCCTTCCTGATCCGGATCAGCTCGATCATCCAGCGCAGGAGCGAGTCTGGCCGGCGTAGTTGCTCTTCGACGTTGATCGCGTCGAAGCCGTAAGGGCCCTTGCCGATTGCCGGCCGGATCAGCTGCTCGCTCGTCGAGAAGCCGCCATTCCGCCCGTTCGTCCACTGCATCGGTGTCCGAATCGCGTCGCGCTCCCTGAGCCGCAGGTTGTCGCCCATTCCGATCTCTTCGCCGTAACGAAGCACCGCTGCTCCTGGCAGGGAGAAAAGCAGGCTATAGGCGAACTCCAGGCGGCGCTGGTCGCCGAGCATCGGTGCCAGCCGGCGGCGGATCCCGCGGCCGTAGAGCTGCATCGTCGCCTCCGGCGCGAAGCGGCCGAAGACGGCCTCACGTTCGCGCGGCTGTAGTCGGCCGAGGTCGAGCTCGTCATGGTTCCGAAGGAAATAAGCCCACTGGGCGCGCGCGGGGATTTTTCGAGTTGCCGCCAAAGCGGAGGCCAGCGGGCGCGCGTCGCCCGTCGCAAGCGAGGCGAAGAGATGCTGATTGACCCAGAAGTTGAACATCAGGTGGAGTCCATCGCCGTCGGCGAAGTAGTGCTCGTCGTCCCGTGGAACGACATTCGCCTCGCCGAGCAGGATCGCGTCGCCGCGGCGCCACTGCACCACCTCGCGCAGTTCACGCAGGTACTCGAAGTGCAGCTCCGCGGCGCCCCCCTCGGGCCGCGGCTTCTCGATGATGAACGGAACGGCGTCGACGCGGAACCCCGCAACGCCGAGCCGCAACCAATAGCTGAGGACGCGATGGATTTCGTCGCGCACCCGTGGGTTCTCCATGTTCAGATCTGGCTCGAAGTCGTAGAAGCGGTGGAAGTACCACGAGCGCGCCTTCTGGTCGTACGACCAGGTTGAGCCCTGGACGCCAGGGAAGACGACGCCAGAGCGGGCAGCGCGCGGGCGCTTGCGTGACCAGACGTACCAGTCGCGGTAGTCCGACTCCTCGCTCGACTGTGCGCTAAAAAACCAGGGGTGACGATCGGACGTGTGGTTCACGACCAGGTCGAGGAGTACGCGCATTCCGCGGCCGTCCGCCTCGAACAGGAACTCGGCGAAATCGCCGCTCGAGCCCAGCCGCTCGTCGATCCCGTAGTAGTCGGTGATGTCGTAGCCGTCGTCGCGGTTTGGCGTCGGATACGTGGGGGCGAGCCAGAGCGCATCGACGCCGAGACTCTCGAGGTAGTCGAGCCGATCACGAAGACCGCTGAAGTCGCCGATGCCGTCGCCGTTCCCGTCCATGAACGTCTCGACCGAGAGGCTGTAGATGACCGCGTTGCGATACCAGGGTTCCATTTGCGACGGCATGCCCTCCGAGCCCTTCGGCCTCACCTGATCTCGCGGCGGAGGACTGGCGAGGCCGTGAACTTCACGCTCTTTCCGGCGTTTTCTGTTTGCGTTGCCTGAAATCCATTCCCGCAACGCGGCAGCATTCCCGCAACGCGGCAGGCAGCATAGAGTGCCCCGGCGCCCACCTGAGACGGTTCTCCTTACGTCCGGCGAGCGCCCGAGCGGCTGGCACTCGCTCGACGTTTTCCACATTCCGCAGAGACGGTGGGGACCGAAATCTGGACCGGAACAACCCGGCGCGTCGCAGGCGCCTCGCGACGTTGCAATTCCCGGTGAGTTCGTCTCTGACGATCTGCGTGATGGCTGTGCCCGCTTCCTCCAGGAACTGCGCGAACTCCGCAGGCACCGGCACGAGCAGCCTTCATTGAACGCGCCCTGGGTTCGCGGTCCCAGACGCTGAGCGCGCACGCGGCCGTCCCGACGAGCCTGACCGACGCTCATCCGGGCGCGACTCGTCATGCCTCACTACCCGAAGGATCCGAAGCGAGAGCGCTGGCCACGCCCGACTGAGAATCGGTGCTAGCCTCGCGCTGCGGTACCTCGTGGGGGTCAAGAAGAAGTGAACGGACGGCTATCGAAAGACTGCGCAGCGCGTCCTCGGCTAAGGCGTTTGCGCGCGCTCGGCGTCATCGGGGCTGCGACGGCGCTCCTCATCGCCGCCCCGATCGCGGGCAGCGCGTCGTCGGATCCTGAGCCGCCGACGATTAGCTCGAGCAAGCCGGCAGGGCCTGCCAACGACAACAACCCTGTCCTCAACGGCACGGCCGAGCCGGGAATGCTGATCAAGGTGTTTACCGGCGCCTGTCCCTCGGGCGCCCCGGCTGCGACGGCCGTGACCGACGGCGCCGGCGATTTTCAGGTGGCGGTCACCGTGCCGGATAACACCACCAGCACCCTCTCCGCAACTGCGACTGGGGTTAACCCTCCGAAAACTTCCGCCTGCTCCGAGCCTTTCACCTACACGGAAGACTCGCTCCCACCGCCGGTTCCGTTGATCGCGTCAGGACCGCCTACTCCAAGCGCAGCGACAGTTGCGCACTTCGTCTTCGCCGATGGCGACCCAGGCGTCAGCTTCCTCTGCCGCCTCGACGGTGCAGCCTTCGCTGCCTGCTCGAACCCTGCGGACGTGACCGTCGGCGACGGCACGCACACGCTCTCGGTGCAGGCAGTCGACGCCGCCGGGAACGTGAGCGCCGCCAGCGCGCCGTATAGCTGGACCGTCGACACCGTGCACCCGCTCGTCAGCCTGACGGACAAGCCGCCCCTCTTGACCAACCGCACTACGGTGAGCTTCAGCTTCAGTGCGGATAAGCCGCAAAGCACCTTCGAGTGCAAGCTCGACGGCGGCGGCTTCGTCAGCTGCTCAAGTCCGAGCCTCTACGGCGCGATCGGCGACGGCTCGCACACGTTCGCGGTGCGGGCTAGCTCACTCGGGAAGCTTGGACTTGCGACGGAGTACACCTGGACGATCGACACCCTCGCCCCGCAGACTGCGCTCTCCTCGACCCCACCCGGCCGGAGCGGCAGCGCCGCAGCGACCTTTACCTTCGCGGGGAGCGAGGGAGGTTCCAGCTTCGCCTGCCGTCTCGATGATGCCGGCTTCAGCGCCTGTGGCTCGCCGAAGACGTACTCGAACCTACGCGACGGAATTCACACGTTCAGGGTGCAGGCGATCGATTCCGCCTCGAACGCCGACGCGACCCCGGCGACCTACACCTGGCGGATCTCCGGCGGTGGCGGCACGGCCGATACGACTCCACCGCCGAATGTGAGGCGCCTACGCCGGAGCATCAGCTACGGTCGCCTCCAGCTCCGGTGGAAGAGACCTGCTAGCCCGGACTTTGACCATGTTGGTGTGTATGTCTCGACGAAGCCGAATAGCCTCCCGCGGACGCTCGTCTACAAAGGCAGAAGCCAGATCTACACGAATAAGCGGTTCAAGAACGCGCTCTATTACCGCTACCTGATCGTCAGCTACGACCGTGCCGAGAACGGCTCCAGCGGCATGCCGACGACGATCCGGCCAAGTGTGCTGCTTAGGTCGCCGAACGACGGACGCCTCGTCCATACACCGCCGCTGCTGCGCTGGAGGCCGGTGAGGAACGCGACCTTCTACAACGTCCAGATCTATTTTCGGGGTCAGAAGATCATGAGCGCCTGGCCCTCGAAGCCGCGGCAGGCGCTCGCGCGTCGGTGGGTCTACGCCGGACGGCGCTTCACGCTGCGCGGAGGAACTTATGCCTGGTATGTGTGGCCAGCTTTCGGTGCCCGGGCGCGTGGGCACTACGGGCAGCTCCTCGGCCGGGGCTCCTTCCGCGTTCGCTAGAGCGGCCGCACGTGACCGGCGGAGAGCACTCGAGGCCTCCATCTGTGAAAGTGGGCGGTCGTCGTCCCGTTTCCGATTTAGCTGGCGAGATCGTCGCGCTCCAGCGGAGAAGGGATGCTCGAACTGCTCCGATTCGCGGCTCGTTGCCACGTCTCCCGCAGGGACTGCTGCACCGCTGACGACAGCTGGCGTCTACGGGAACGGCGACGCCCTGGAGGCAACACTCCGATCGGAGCGATTGGCGGCGCGGGCGCGGCCGTCTTAGGTATCGCATTCGGAGTACTCGCTTTGGTTAGTCACGCCTGGGGCCGATGGCGGACAGTCGCGCTCGCCGGTCTTGCGATCAGCATCCTCGCGCTCGTCGTCTTCGCCATCTTCGTCTTGCTTGCCGGATAGGAACGGTGCGACGTCATCAAGCGCGCCTCAGGTGACGTTCCCGCACGCTGGCTCAGCCAAGCTACGTTCCCGCCGGCCCCCACGTCCCTTGGGCGAACAGGCCGCGCATCAGAACCTGCCGCCTCCCTCCGCGGCTGGGGATTGTCCAGACGCAGCCTTGCCGAGCGCATACGCCCGAGAAGGCGACCAGCGAGCCGTTCGGCGACCAACTGGGGACGCCGGTCTGGCCGGGGTTGTGTGGCAGGCGTGCGGGCGTGTGTCGGTGCGCGCCGCTCGCGCTTGCCGTCACGATCTTTCTCGCGGGGCCGTTCGCCTCGAAGTCGACGTGGACGAAGACGAGACGCTTGCCGTCGTGCGACCAGGTCGGCTGCGCAAACATGTCGAAGTGCTTCGGCCTCGGCTTCACGAGGGCGTGAAGACCGCTGCCGTCCGGGGGGATCGCGAGCAAGCCGTTGAGCCGGCCTGCCGTCCAGCCGAAGGCGATCGTGCGGCCGTCCGGCGACCAACTCGGGTGCGCGCCCTCGGGATTGGCGCCGCGCCCGCGCAAGAGGAGCCTCAGCCCTGTGCCGTCGACGTTTACGATCCATAAGGTCGCGTTGTTTCCGCCTGGCGGCGCTCCACCGAAGACGAGCTGGCGGGCGCCGGGTCCCCAACCCGCGCCGGAACAGTCGGTCTTGACGTCTCCTACTTGGTGGAGAGCTGACCCGTCGCTGTTCATCGCGAAGAGCCGGCAGGAGCGCTCCCGCAGATCGGTCGGGTAGCGCACGAACGCGATCTGCGTCCCGTCCCCTGACCAGGAAGGGAAGTAGTCCTCGGGAGTGGTCGTCAGCTGCTTCAGCGTCCCGTTCGCGTAGCGACGGTAGATGCCGTGATCGGAGGCAACGAGTAGTGATCCGCGGATCGCGTTCGCTGTGCGCCTTTCGGCCGTGCTAACGCTTGAAGCCACGGCAGACGATGCCGCACCGACCGCGATCACGGCCAGCAGGGCGATCTGCCGACGACGAACAGGCACGTGACGAAGTTTCGTCGCAAGCGGCCGGACGATCAACTGCGGATGACGGATCATCGACGGGGACGTCTCGGGTGGCAGTCAGCTCGAGTGACATTCCCGCACGCTGGCGCATCTCAGCGTTACGTGGGTCGAACATCGGGACAGCTCGACAGGCGTGGCAGAGATGCGACGGGCCGATGAGTCAGATGTCGAGCGGACAACGCTCCTAGTAGGGTCCAGCGAAACGATGTAGACGTTTATTCATCGGTTTCGGAACGTAGCGCGCGTCGCGCTTACCTCAGCCGGAGCGGCAAAACACTTCGCGCCTCTAGGCTCGCGGCATGAAGATCTTCAATCTCAACGCAGACGAGTGGGATCGCACGGAAGAGCGCGAGGGCTGGCGCTTCAAGGACGCCTGGGTCGGCGCGCACACCGACGCCGAGCTGATCGGCGCGAGCA
>Ga0126311_10000927_pt1 | contig 13783 bp, 13 predicted proteins | sample Plot61_FD_92539 | JGI IMG/M metagenome (GOLD analysis project Ga0126311, IMG submission 92539) | Serpentine soil microbial communities from UC McLaughlin Reserve, CA, USA - Plot61 | ecosystem: Environmental > Terrestrial > Soil > Grasslands | place: USA: UC McLaughlin Reserve, Lake County...
GCATGACCGCGTCGGTATTCGCCCGAGCGACTGCCTCCCGGCCCGGGGGCAATAGAAGCGTGCAGTCGCTCCCCGTGGATGCCTCCCACGGCGCTATCAGCGCGAGAAGGGCCGCCAGTATCAGGGCGACCTTGACCACCCTGCGACGAGGAAAGGCCCTCTTCTTGAGGCCCTCTACCCGCGAGCTTTCTTCAGGTTCGGATTTCACAGCCTGTGCAGACATGATTAAAGCCTCGTCATTCTTTCCTGGACTGACTCCAGATTCATTTGCAATCAGGCGCGCGCGCCGTCGGGTCATTACCGAGGCTCGCGTGATGAGCGCGCCGAGCGACTTTCGGCTCGAGGCCATTATCGGCTTCCACCATCTTTCGGTAAGAAGGGCCGCGAGCAGGAGAGTGAGCAGGACTCCGAAAAAGCCGAACCAATCCATCAGGTTGCTTCCGGCCCAGCGCAAAATAAATGAAATGAGGACTACCGAATAGAGCAGAGAGCAGGCCCAATAAGTCAGGTAGAAGAGAGGCCCCGGCCCCTTCTTCTCGATCGGGCTCGGAGCCGCGCCGCCGGGCCGGGCCTTCGCCGGATTCGCTCTACCGCTTCCGTCTTCGGGGCCGATCAAAAATGCGATTACCCTTCCGGCCTGCGCGGAAGCCTGCGCGTGAAGGTTCTGGATACCGAGGAATTGCGACAGCGCGTAATAACCGTCGAGCTTGATGAGCGGATTACAGTTGACCAATATATTGAATGTGCCGCCGAGGAAGACCAGAAAGGTGAGGTCCGCGAGCGCCGTATGTGGAGCGGCGAGCATCCAGGCGAGAGCGCCCAGGGCGCTTACCAGCAGTTGCCAGTAGATGCCCGCGAAGATCACCCATTGCCGCTCGTGCCTCCTCCCGAGGCGGTAAATATCGGTCACGTTGCAGTAGAAGGCAGGCAGCACGTAGTAGATCATCAGGACGCCGACCTCTCGCACCTCTCCGCCGAAGTGTTTGCAGGCAAGGCCGTGGGCGAACTCGTGAAGAACCGTTATGGTCAGAGTCATCAGGAGTATGGCCGCGAGCCCGTATTCCGCGTACGTGTATTGCGCGTAGGCCGAGACCTCTTCTGCCCTCGACAGCAACCCTAAGGTGACGGCGGCGATGAGCAGGAAAGAAGCGGTGATGACGGGCCCGGTGAGGGCCCATCCGATCCGCTTATCCATCCAGGCGAGCATCCTGTCGGGGTTGAACAGGTGAAAGCGGATATAAAGGCCGCGCTCTCGCGGCCTCGGGGCAGCAGGCAGGCCCGCTCCTCCCCTGGCAAGCAGGTCCGTCGAATCCAGGCGGGACAGAAACTTCGTCAGTGCGCCGGGCGACACGCGCGGCCCGACGCCCGACCTGCCCCCCCGCGCGATCTCTTCGGCGGTCTGCGAGCCGTCGAGCTGCCGAAAGACCGAATACTCCGGAGACTTCAAGAGAAAGTAGCGAGCCGTCACGCGGTTGCGGACCACATAACGCGTGATGCCGTCTTCAGCCTGCTCGGTGACATCGACTTCCTCGGCCACGCAAGGCGGGTAATGACAGAACTGGCCGGGTTGTTGATCGTGAGCGTTCATATCGGGCCGGGCACCTCGCGGAACTTTTTATCCGGTGTAACTTGATTTCCGGTTTCGGAGTCGACCTGTTTCTCCCCGGGAGATTTCACAATCTCTCCGGATAACCCGCACTCCTCCAGATGAGTTTTATTGAGAATTACGGGAAGGGGAGTCGATAATATCAAGCGGCGAAAATGGGGTCAACCGGATTGTTGATCGTCAGGCGGCCTTACCCGCGATCCGGGATTAAGCCGGAGCCGCTGTTGATATTGATTGAAGATTCAAGAATCAGGTCTATAGACGGAAGGCTCGACGGTATTGAATCGGATTTCTTGATTGCAACGAATCTCAATTCAATACCGCCGAGCCTCCTCGACGCAATGTCCACGATCTGTTAGTCGGTGAGAAGAATCGCCGGAGCAACTACCTCTTCCATCTCCAAAACGTTGAGCTCGTCGAGTATCACGCCTTCATTTCTTTCGTTAGCCATGGTGTTCTCCTTGTTTTTTTTAAGATTGTTTTTATCTTCTTTGATATGTCGATCTTGCTTTAGGGAGTTCTTCCGGAAACGATGATTCCGGGAGCTATCACTTCTTCCATTTCCACGAGCTCTAGCTCGTCAAGCAACACGCCTTTGTTTCTTTCGTCGGCCATGGTGTTCTCCTTTTCGATCGTAGCAGTCTGTTTGATTTTGTTTGGCTGCCTTAGATCCTTTTGACTTCAGCAGCCCTTCCGCTCAGTACGTCATATATGTTGGCAAGGCGCGTGCCATTGAACTCATCCTGAATCTGGGGGAAGCCCGCGTTTGAAATCAACGGTTTATCGTTTATCCCGAAACGGCCGCGCTTCTACGAATGTGTGTACCTGGTTCACACTAATCTATGCCGGGCCGGTAAGCTCTTTATTAGCTACTCTTACAGCAAGTGTGTAGCTGCTTCACACGTGTGAAGCAGCTACACACTGAAATTAGCGGGAATGAGCAGGTATGATGAATGAGCAGGGATGAGGATCAGATCTTGAAATTGAACCGGTCCATTTTCAGGTAGAGGCCCTTACGTGAAAGGCCGAGGTCTTTCGCGGCGCGAGCGATGTTGCCTTCCGATTTGCGAAGGGCCTCCTGAATCATGCGGCGCTCGATCTCTTCTATGGCCTCCGAGAGAGTCCCGCTCGGAAGCGGAGTTTGAGCTTGTTCCTGGAGGACAATTGCGGTGCCGGATATCAGCGGTATTTCCCGGCTGGCCCGAACCAGTTCCGGCGAGAGAGCCTCCGGAGTCGCGATGGTGCCCGATTCGCTGTAAGCGACAAGGCGGCGCACCTCGTTGCACAATTGCCTGACGTTCCCGGGCCAGTCGTAAACCACCATTAGATCGAGCGCCTCTTCGGCCATCTGGATGTCCATCTTTGCGGCCTCTTGCTGGTACTGGTGCAGGTAATGATTGATCAGGGCGGGGATCTCTTCACGCCTCTCGCGAAGCGGAGGGACTTGAATCCTAATGACGTTCAACCTGTGAAAGAGGTCCTCGCGGAACCTTCCTTCGGCGACCGCGCGCTCGAGTTCCGAGTTCGTCGCCGCGACCACGCGCACATCGACTTTCATCGGCTGGCTCTCGCCTATCGGGTGGATTTCTCCTTCCTGTAGAAACCTGAGGAGCTTTGGCTGGAGCTCGATGGGCAGGTCTCCAATCTCATCGAGAAAAAGGGTGCCTCGCTCGGCCGCGCGGATGATGCCCTGGTTGCTCGCTATCGCGCCCGTAAACGAGCCCTTCCGGTATCCGAACAACTGACTCTCGATCATCTCCCGAGGGGCGGCGGAGCAGTTGAAAGGCAGGAACGTATTCGGCCGCCGGGAGCTCCCTGCGTGGACCGCGCGCGCGATCAGTTCTTTACCCGTGCCCGACTCGCCCGTGATGAGGACCGTAACGTCGGAGGACCTTATCTTGTGAATCTGTTCGAGCACGCGGCTCATCGCGCGGCTCGCGCAGATGAATCCGGGCAGCTCGACCTCGGCGAGCAGGCGCGACGGGTTGAATACGCCCGTCCTTCGACTCTTGCTCTTGAGCAGGTTTACCTCAAGGCTCTGCTCGACGAGATTGATCAGGGGCTCCATCGTGACCGTGCCGCCTACGAAGCGGTCGGAGCTCGGCTCGACGATCCTGAGAATGAATTTGCTCTGCTGATTGTCGGTGAGCCTGTATATGAAATTGGCGTTGTAGTCTTGCAACGGCAGGCTCATTATCAGCTTCTTGATCTCGGGCTGCTCCCGCTCTTCGATGCCGACGGACGCGGCCACTTCAAGCCCGGTTATCTGCGTCCAGGTCGTGTCATCACTCTGATTGACTTCGTAAATCACGGCGCCGCGAGCCGCCGATTGCGAGCGAACTATCGAGACGACTTCGTATAAGAGGAGCTCCTTTGAGACGGAGGCCTGAACCAGCCTCTGCGCGATGAACCCGTCGAGGATTGAAGCGAGGCTGGTCGCCTGCGGCTGGGCGTGTGCCTGGAGTATCTTGTCGCGGCCGGCGCCTTCAGCTTTAGGGTCCGCCCCCGCGAGCGACAGCCTCCATTTCAGGGATTCGAGGTACGATTTGGCGTTGCGATAAGCCACCGCCGCGCCGAGCTTCTCGAAAATGGCGATGGCGTCCTTGACCTCGGTCATCGCTTCGGGGAGGGCGCCCTGTAACTCAAACATGCTGGCGAGCACGACTCGGTTTACGGCGAGGTCGTAAACGTTCCCGGTAATCTGAAACAGGGACGTGCTCTGCCCGAGGGCCTGGATTCCCGCGGCGAGGTGGCCTTCCTGAGAGGCCAGCTTGGCTTCCAGCCTCATCATCTGGCCCCAGGCGAGCATCTCCGGCGATTCGCGCAAGGATTCGCGCATCGTTTCGACGACGAGCCTGGCGCGGCCGATTTCCTTAAGCCGCAGGAGGGTCTCGGTCAGCCAAATCCTCGCGTCGGACAGGTACTGGCGGTCGCCGGACCTCATGGATATATCGACGGAACGCTCAAGGTGGGGGATCGCCATCTCCGGCTGGTTCTTCGCCAGGCAACTCTTACCCATGGTCGTCTGCGTGCTGGCTTCGAGCGGGAGTTCTTTATTCAACGGGTGCTTCTTCTTTATGGTATCGAACGCATCCATCGACTCCTGCAGAAGCTGGTCGGCCTCATCGAGCCTGCCTCGAAGAACATAAAACTGGGCGAGCGTGTCGAGCGCGCCTCCAAGGTTTAGGAATCTGGTCGTGCCGCGCAGTAATTCTATGGCCGTCTTGCTCATCTCTTCGCCCCGGTCCCACTCGCCGAGCAGCAACAGCTGGTTTGCGAAGTTGTTGTAGATGACTGCCAGCATGTATTTATTGCCGGCTTTTTGGAAGTTATATATCCCCTTCTCCCAGTAGGTCCGATTCTTTGAAGCGATGAGATCAATGTTCTGGGTGAGGAGGGCGAGGTCGCTATAGATCCTGCCGAGGAGGTCGTGCTCTTTCCGGTCTCCTATGATAGCGAGCGCCTGCTTGAGCGAATGGACCGCGTTCCTGGTGTCGCCCTCGCGCCCGTCGATGCTCGCGATGAAGGAGTAGCATTCGGCAAGCTCCCTCCACTCTCCAACCTGCCTGAAGTGTTCGAGCGCCGACCTGTAATGATCGCGCGCGATTCGGATCTCGGATACGAACCGGTACGAACGCCCGAGTCCCGAATAACACGCGCCCATGCCCGCGTGGTCGTCGAGTCTTCGGGCGATGGTTATTGCTTGATTTAACAGGGCGATGGAACGAGGTATGTTTTTATTAACCGAACGCGCCCACCCGAGGCTGATGAGCACGAGCATCTGCGTCCGCTCACTGAGCCGCACGAAATCCGAGAAGTTATCGTACTTCGAGACTACGTCGAGCTGCTCCCGGTTTAGAGCGCGTTTTTCCAGGGCGGAACTGAGCTTGCACCGTATCAGGGCCTCTTCCTCGGCCGTGTGCGGACCCATACGCAGCGCTGCTCTAAAGCGAATCTCCGCCTCTTCAAACCGGCTGTCGTCGAAGGCCGATTGTCCGGAAGCGATGACTTCTTCGACACGTTGGCTGCTCATAGGATCTCTAGTAACCATAATCGCCTTTGGATTAGGGCCCCTACGCAATGTCCAAGTGCTTGAAGCTCCTGCCAGGTGTAATAACCCTTGCGCTTCCTGAATGCCGAATAACCGATGGTCAATCCCCTGTAAAAACAGGGCGATTCTATTTATTGTGGAGCATAAAGTCAAGCGTATCGTTTGGAGTCGTTTCGCTCCACTTGCTGCCGCTTCAATATGATACGGCCATTGCCCTGCCCGCCGTCTTCGCCCGCGTGCGCCTCTATAGAGGCGCGTTTCTGGAATCTATGCTGAATCCCAGGGTGGCATAGAGCTTGCACTAGCAATTGCGGTGAGAATATCAGGAGGTGCTTAAACGATGAGTGTCATACAGTTTTTATTCTTTACCTTTTTCGTGCTGCTATATTTCGGCATAACAGGTTTAATACTTGCCCGCCTTTTCGGTCGCGGCGCCGTCCATCTGGTCAAGGAAGAGAGCTAGAAAACGTATATTCTTAGACCTGCTCCGAGCGAGAATTCCGGGAGGGTTAGATTATGGAGATCAATTTTGAAGAAGTGAAGCCGTCGGATGAAATCAGCATAAAGACCGAAAACAGCCTCTACAGCTTTTCGGTTGAGGAGCCTGAACAGAGGAAGGGCATTCTTACGGGCGGCACTCTCGGCAATCAGCGGAGGGAAGCCGTGCTCGTCTCATCGATTGAAGGCGATGGGCGAGCAGGGACGAAGGCGTTTACGGAACTGAAGACCGGGGCCCGGGCCCTGTTCTTTATGACCGCGAAGAATGGAATCGAAAGGTTGATTACGTCGGTCATTACCCACCTTTCTCATCTGAAAAGCAAGAGGGACGCGAGGCGCGCGGCCTGAGGCGCGCGAGCCCCGCCCCCATCAACTAATCTCCGTGCATCCGAAAGGCCGGCTATGGGCGCCGGCTCGATGAGGCTGAGACAGGCATGAAAATAGGAAGATCGATCAAGAGGGCCTTGATAAAGAGAGCAATTAAACGGACTCTCGCCAGGCGCGTGCTCCGTCCGATTCCGATCATCGGGACCGGCGCGGTGCTCGCGCTCGCGCTGGGGACGATCCGCCGCAAAGGCGGCGTCAAGGGCACGGCGGACGTCGTGCTCGACCTGATACCCATCGTCGGAATAACGAAGAGTGTAATCGAGGCATTCAGAGGCGATTTCATACCCGATAAAAAGAGCTCCGCCCGCTTGAGATGAGCGCGCGGCCCGGCGTGAAATCAGCTCAGCCCTTTTCGTCCCCGTGGAGGCAGCCGTGGAATGGTTCGGGTGGTTAGCCGCAGCGATTCTTGTCGTTACACTGGTCGCGCAGGTTAGGAAGAACTGGGTGGAGAAGAAGCTTCGCGGCGTCAACCCGCTCCTTTACTGGGGACAGGCGACCGCCTCTTTCTGCTTCGCTCTGTACAGCTACAGCATCGGCTCTTGGGTATTCGTTGTGACGAACACCGTCGGCCTGCTCAGTGCCATGGTGGGAATTTATCTCGTCCACAGATACCGTTGAGCACGGCCTCCCCGCCTTCATGATTTAAAAGGGCACGCGCCCGAAGTAACCCCGGCTTTGATACTCCCCATGCATGGCCACGCCGATCGCTTCAAGGTTTCTTCCATTCGCTAAGAGAAAAAAGCCTTCAAGGTTGACCTTCCTGCGACCTTTGCATGAGCGAAATCTCAAGTTTGAGATTCGTTGCCAAAGAGGTAAAGTGTACGGGGCACACGCTCAAGGCACGTGAGGACCGTCCGGTATTCCAGGTACTGCACTCATGACAATCGACAACAGCTGGTATGACGATCTGGGGGACAGGTGGTGGGACGCGAAAGGACCGGTCGCGCCCCTGCACGATCTGAATCCCGCAAGGTTCGATTACTTCAAGGGAGTGGCGGGCGATTTAGAGGGGGCCAGAGTGCTCGACGTGGGGTGCGGGGGAGGGCTTCTGGCTGATAATTTCGCCCGCGCGGGGGCCCTTGTCACCGGCGTTGACCTGTCACACGCCTCCCTCACTTCGGCCAAAAGGCACGGCCGCGATTGTTCGCTTGAGATGGATTTCGTCAACGCGAGAGGCGAGTCGATTCCGCTCGCCGATTCTTCTTTCGACCTGGTGGTCACGTCCGACTTCCTTGAGCACGTGCAGGACCTCGAAGGGGTCGTGCGGGAGTGCGCCCGGTTACTGAGGCCCGGCGGCCTCTTCATGTATGAGACCGTCAACCGGACTCTGCGGGCGCGTCTGATCGCGGTCTGGTTGCTGGAACGCGCGCTTCGCCTGATCCCGAAGAATACCCACGACCCGCGAATGTTCATCAAGCCTCGCGAGCTCCATGAAATAATGGCCCGGCATGGGATAGAGAATAGAGAAACACGCGGGGTCGGCCCCGCGGCGGGCGCGGCTCGCGCGCTCATCGGATTCGTCAGGCGCGGGAGCGCGGGAGCCTTCAAGGTCACCGATGACACGTCAGTCTCCTACATCGGCTTCGGAAAGAAGGTCTTTTAGAAAGAGGTTATGCTCACACCGAAACGAATCTATGAAGAAGAGTTACTGGATGCCGGAGACGGCACGGACGACGACGTGGCTGAAAATCTCGCGGACCTTCGACGGATCAATAGAGTTCTCGGCGGCACACGCGTAGTGCTCGGCGCCCTGTCGAACGCCGCGCGGCGAGACCACCCGGCGGAATTGTCATTGCTCGACGTAGGGACGGGCTCGGCCGATATTCCGTCGGCCGTGAGTCGGTGGTGCAGGGCCCGGGGCATCAGGCCTTCCCTCGCCGCGGTCGATATCAGCGAGCGCAATCTGAGGATCGCGAGGTCTCGCCTCGGGATCGACCCGGAGATCGAGCTGCTGCAAGCGGACGCGCTTAATCTGCCCTTCGCTTCGCGGAGCTTCGATTACGTGACGGCGTCGCTGTTTCTGCACCATTTTCACGATGAAGATGTCGCCCGCCTGCTCCAGGACTTCGCCAGGATCGCGAGGCGCGCCGTTATCGTAAACGACCTCGTGCGAAACCTGGTCCCTTACTATTTCATTCGAATGACAGGGCCTGTCTTCGCCACGAGCTACCTGACTCGAAACGACGGCCCGGTCTCTGTGCTCAGGGGGTTCACCGCCGATGAGCTTTCGGTCCAGGCAGCGCGCGCCGGGCTCAAGCAGTTCCGGGTGAGGCGCGTCTTTCCCTACAGGCTGTCGCTCGTCGCCGACGTGAGCAACGTTTGATCCGATTCTGCCGGGCGCCTACTGGCCCGAGTGCCGGGGGGCGCGGCACGCAGGTTTTTATGAGCGAGCACGACGCCATTATCATCGGAGGCGGGCCGGCCGGGTCCTCCGCGGCCATCCGCCTTGCCGAAAGCGGCCTTCGCGTTCTCTTGCTGGAAGAGAAACACCTGCCGCGCCATAAGCTTTGCGGAGAGTTCATCACGGCCGAGTCCTTCCCCACGCTCAGGCGTCACAAGGTTATGGAGAGAATGCTTGCGGCAGGCGCGCAAAAGATCGGGCGATTGACCCTGAGCGTTCCTACTGGGCGGGCCGTACACATGACCGTATCCGAGATGTCCTACGAGTCAGCCTGGGCGATGAGCTTGAGCCGCGCCCGCTTCGACAAGATCCTCTTCGACCGCGCGAGAGAGGCGGGAGCCCTTTGCCTCGAGGGCGTCGTCGTCAAGGGCTGCTCGCGCGATGGATCAGGAGCGCAAACCGTGGAGGCCCTCTCCCTCTCGGACGGAAAGGAGATCACCTTTCGCGCCCCCATCATCATCGATGCGTCGGGCCGAAATTCTCGATTGATGGTAGGCCGCGCCGAGCGCGTCGGAGGCCGTCGCGGCTCCCGCCTTTACGCCATGAAAGCTCACCTCGAAGGCGTCGAAGGTATAGAGGATCAGGTCGAGCTCTATTTCTTCCCGCAAGGCTACGGCGGCCTGTCGCGAGTAGAGGACGGCCTTGTGAACCTCTGCTTCATCGTCAATGAGAGGGATGTCCGGTCGGCGGAAGGCGATGCATCGAAGGTGGTCGAGCGGACCGTCAAGCACAATAGCCTGGCACGCTCGCGCCTGTCGCGGTTCAGCGTGGTTGGAAAATGGCAAACGGCAGGCCCGTTGACCTTCGGCACCCGGCGGCTCTCCCGGGGCGGGATCATCGCGGTCGGTGATGCCTCGGGGATGATCGATCCCTTCACGGGTACAGGAATGCAGATCGCCCTCCGGACAGGCGAGATGGCCGCCGATTCGATAATCGAAACTCTCGGCATGTCAGGCAACCCGCAGGGCGCGAAAGAATTGGCCCTCGACCCTTCCACAGATAATCCTCTCTTCGTAAAAGCCCTTGCCCTCTACAGAGCGCGGTATGAGAATGAGTTCGGAAAGAGGATGAGGGCGGCGGAGGTATTAAGAAGCGTCGCGTTCTCGCCCGGCTCGGCCAACTTCTTTGCGGGAATCCTGGCGAGGGCCCCCTGGCTGGCCCGCCTCGTGCTTCGATCCACCCGCAGCGGCAGGCCGAAAAATATTATAGAGGGCTCATTCTAGCGTCGGCGGCGCGCGAGGTTTTTTGGAACTTTTTCCCTCTGCGGGCGTGGTCAAAGTCAGGTCTATCCGAATAATTTTATTACAGGGTTCGAAGGAGGCGTGGGATGTCGAGACGGATATATTTGATAGCTATTCTGATTTGCGCGCTGGGCGCGGGTGTGGTGGCCGCGCAGAACGTGGACGCGCAAAGGGAAAAAGAAGCCAAAGAAGCCAAAGAGAAGTCGAAGGAAAAGGCGAAGGGCGAGGGCCGCGGCTTTGCGACAACCGCTCCCGAAGCCTTCTCGTTCGAGATGGCAGGCGGGGAGCGCTCTTACCTCGGCGTCTTTCTTGAGGAAGTCACCCCGGACAGGATGAAAGACCTGAATCTGAACGAGGAGCGCGGCGCGGTCGTGATGAAAGTGACCGACAACAGTCCGGCGCAAAAAGCGGGCCTGAAGGAGAATGACGTGATCATCTCTTTCAACGGGCGGCGCGTCGATACCGTGCGGGAGGTGCAAAGATTATTGAGCGAGACCCCTCCCGGCCGGGCCGTCACTTTCGAGGTGCTTCGCGGAGGCGCGCAGCAGACCTTGACCGCGACCGTGACCAAGAGAAGCTCCGACATGAGGTACTTCGGCCCCGGCGCGCCGCTCGATGGGAAATTCTTCAAGCGCAGCGAGGCCGAGCTGAAAGCCGCGGAGAAGGCCCTCAAACTCACCGACGAACAGCGTAAAAAACTCGAACAGGATTTGGCGAAAGGGTTCGGGAATTTCGGGAACTTCAACTTCGTCTACACCAGCCCCGGCGGCCGATTTCGCGGCACCCGGCTCGGCATCACCGCCGAACCGCTTACGGGGCAGCTCGCCGAATATTTCGGAGTGAAGAACGGGCGCGGCGTGCTTGTCACCGAAGTCCAGAACGACTTGCCTGCCGCCAGGGCGGGCCTTAAGGCGGGCGACGTGATCACGGCCGTGGACGGCACGCCCATCGAGGATGTGACGGGGCTCGTTACGGTCATCACGGAAAAAGAAGGGCCAGTGGTCCTGACCATTATGCGCGGTCAGGCTGAGCAGAAAGTGACGGTCAATATCGAAAAGCGTGAGGCCCGCCCGCCTGTGAGACGGCGCGCAAATCTCTAACCGGAGGCCTGACTGATATTCAGTCAGGTATTGCTATAGTTCCTTCGTGGGGCGATCACTCGCCCCATTTTTATTTCCCGCCTCACTGGCAACCCTCACTTCTTCCCGCCCGGCTCGGCCTTCGACCGAGCAGACAATCGAAAACCGCTATATTGATTGCGCCTGAATGCCTGTATAATGTCCCGACTGAAACGGGTTGATTGGCGAGTATGTCTTCAAAAAACAGCTTAAGAATCTCAATCGGGTTGATCTTAGGATTACTGGCCTTCGGAACTCTGGGCATCAAGCTGATCATGAAGCTGCCCTGGTTCGACTGCTTCTATTTCACTCTCATCACCATCACGACGATCGGCTATGGGGAGTTGCCGGGCATGACGCGCGCCGCACAGGTATTCACCGTTTTCCTGATCATCCTCGGCGTCGGGACCATCGGTTACGCGCTGTCGTCGGCCGCAAAGGCAGTCGTGGAGTCTGAGCTTGTTTCTAATATTGGACATAGAAGAATGTTTAAAGATATCGGCAAGCTGGAAGGGCATTACATCGTTTGCGGCGCGGGTCGCATCGGTACGCGGGTGATCCGCGAGATCGCGAGACGTGGGCACGATTTCGTCGTGGTCGAAGCCGACGAGTCCGTCGCCGAGAGGCTGCTCGCCCTGGGCTACCTCGTGCTTATGGGAGACGCGACGAACGACGACGTACTGCACGGCGCGGGTATAGACCGCGCGAAGGGCCTCGTGACCGCTGTCTCTTCCGATCCCGATAACCTGTACATAACGCTCACCGCGCGCGATCTCAATAAAGAGTTGATGATCGTCGCTCGCGCCAACGACGAATCGGCTGTCAAGCGCCTTCAAAAAGCGGGCGCCAACAGGGTCGTCTCCCCTACCATCACCGGCTCTAACCAGATGGCCCAGGTGCTTCTGAGGCCGGCCGTCGCGGATTTCCTGGAGCTTGCCACCATGACCGAGCAGCTCGAATTGGAGATGGAGCAGACGGAAATCCACGCGGGCTCGCCCTTCATCGGCGTCGCGCTCAGAGACACGAGCATCCGCGCCGATCTCGACATCATAGTCATCGGCATAAAGCGCGCCGACAGCACTATGATATTCAACCCATCGGCCGATACGGTCATCGAAGAGCACGATTCGCTCGTGGCGATCGGGAGCCACCACAACCTCGTGAGGCTTGAGAAGATGGCCAATCCGGGAGGGAAACCGACCGTTACTTCGCAGCACCGGCACACCTGAAGAATTCAACGTGATGAACCCCCCGGTCACTATCGTCATACCAACCTGGAACGGGCTTGAGCTGCTCCAGCGTTTTCTTCCCTCCGTCATCTCAGCCGCGCGAGCTTACGCGGCGGAAGGCGCGACTGCCTCTGAAATTTTGATCGTGGATGACGGGAGCGGCGACGGTACAGTCGGCTGGCTGGAGGGGCAGGGATTCACGATGAAGCGTTCGCCGGCTCGACCCGCCGAAGCTCGGCCCGACCCTTCCGGCTCCGAAGCCCCTGAACCGCTCAAGCTCGCGATTATGAGGAACGGGGTGAACAGGGGGTTCGGGTATACTTGCAATCGCGGCGTCGAGGGTGCCGGCTATGATCTCGTTTTCCTCTTGAACAATGATGTGGAAGTGAGCCGGGACGCCATTGGGCCCCTCGTCGAAAATTTCCGGGACCGGACGGTCTTTGCCGCGCACTGCCGCGTCTTCGAGTTCGAGAGCGGGCGAGAGTGCGGCACGGGCAAGATAGGCGGTTTTTCGCGCGGATTCATCAGGGTGCATAAGAGCTACGCCTTCGTAGGCGACTTCGCCCGGCCGGGCTTCGAGCAAGCCGGCCCCGCTCCCCTCTACTCGATCTTTGCCGGGGGCGGCTCGGCGATGTTTGATCGGAGAAAATTTCTGGACCTCGGCGGCTTCGAAGACCTCCTCTCGCCCTTCTACTGGGAGGACGTGGAGCTGAGTTACCGGGCGTGGAAGCGCGGGTTCGTCGTGTTGTACGAGCCGCGCTCCCTGGCGCGACATCGGGTCTCTTCGACTATAAAGAGGCTCAACCGCGCGAGGGTGCGCAGGATCGAGCAGCGCAACCGGCTCATCTTCCACTGGATCAACCTTCACGACCGGCGATTGCTGGCCGCGCACATCCTGAGGGCGGTCCTGCTCGCCCTGACCTCTCCGTTGCTTCTCAGGCCGGGCTTCTCTTTGTCCTGCCTGGACGCGGTCAGGTCCATCCGTGAAATCAGGAAAAGGCGGAGGGCGGAAAAGGCGGCTTCGACGCGCACGGACCGGGAAGTCTTCGAGCGGTTCGCCCGAATGAGAGGCCGCCCCGATATTTTCATCTATGACCGCCTTGAAGAATTGGCCGCGTTGAATGAATCGCGGCAAGTCGGAGAAAGAGAAAAGGAGGACGTGAGGAATGGCTAAGCCGGAAAACTTGAAAGCGGCCGTGGCGCGGCTCGTGGTGCTGATGGCCTTGTTTGTCCCGCCCGCCACGGCCGGGGA
>Ga0126311_10000928_pt1 | contig 13752 bp, 14 predicted proteins | sample Plot61_FD_92539 | JGI IMG/M metagenome (GOLD analysis project Ga0126311, IMG submission 92539) | Serpentine soil microbial communities from UC McLaughlin Reserve, CA, USA - Plot61 | ecosystem: Environmental > Terrestrial > Soil > Grasslands | place: USA: UC McLaughlin Reserve, Lake County...
CGTTGCGAGGTACGCGACCCTGGCGCCGCTGAACTCACCGCTGAGGATCACGTTGTTCTCACGCTCGGCCCGCGCAACAGCCTCATCCAAGTTCGCTGTGGCGACGGCGACGTGATGTATGCCCTCACCTTTCTCAACAAGGAAACGGGCATAGATGCCTTCCTCCTCGAGTGGCTCGATAAGCTCCCACATCACCTCGCCGACGGTGGCGACGGCGATGCGCGTGGAGCGCTCGACCGGCTGACCGTACTCGCGGCAGTTATTCGCGCCACCGGCGTCGATCTGAGCGAACTCCCACGGGCCGATCCCGTAGTCGTCCACGTACCTGCGTACCGTCGCCTGCAGATCGCGCACGACGATCCCGAGCTGCACCGTTTGGTTGAAGACGGACTCTCGCATTGTTCCCCTCCCCTAAGTCGATGAGGCGATCTTACTGGAACTCAGAACCCCGACCACCGGTAAACTTCGGAGAACAACCCGACCGAGAAGCTACCCCCAGGCCTCGTGGTAGGCGAGCAACGCCTGCTGCAACCCCTTGGGACGGCGGGGGCTCCTCGGAGCGTACCCCTCGAGCCTCAACGCCTTCAACCAACCGCCCTCGCCCAGGGCGTCCAGCGCGAAGAGCCGCGGTTGGCGGATGCCGGTGCCCGACTCGACCTTGACCTCGTAGCGCGAGAGCGGCTCCCCGGCGTGCTCGACGGTGAGGCTATCTGCCGCCAGCCACAGCGCCGCTTCTCGGCCCGCCAGCGCCTCCTCCCCGTAGATCCTCCAGTGCCTGAAGCGCGCGTACCCGAGGGCATCGAGCACCCGCAAGAACCTCGCCGAGAAGAAGGCGTGTAAAAGGGCGAGGCTATCAGAAGCCTCGCCCCTTCGAACCCACTCTCATGCCTTAGGGGTACGTTAGAGCGATCCTAAGGGAAGAGTGATTTACTCGAACTCAACCTCCAACTTTATCTTGAGGCCATCAGGGTCATACTCGTCCCTGTCTACGACGTAATCAGACCATCCGCCTCCCTCACTAGCCCAAGGAGTAAAGACGATGGAGTTGCCCAACTCTCTGCCGTTCGAGTCAAACAGCTGGAGACCCAATCGCAGGTCGTCTATCGTTCTCGAGCTCATCCACGGACGCGTTTGTATCTTCACACGAAAAGCGTCGGGATCGTAAGCATCAGCGTCTGTGGCCAAACCCGACCATCCACCCCCTTCACTAGCCCAAGGGGTAGTCTGCTTTGGTCCCAGAGCACTACTGCCCCCGCCATCGGCTGCTTGGAGTTCTATGCGGATATCTCGATCTGGCAGCGAGTTAGGCTCGTCTACCTCTAGACCCACTTTGACGGCATCCGGGTCGTATTGGTCCATGTCCATCGCCCACTCAGACCAAATGTGCGGAGCATTTGCCTTGTTCGTGTAGCGAGGTTCTCCCTCCGCGCTTGAGCCTGAATCGTCGGCTACCTGCAATCCGATGAGGAAGTTTGGAATAGCGTTTGCCATGAAACACCCCCTTTCTTAGTCTCCTCTCCTACGCTGCGTTTGAGTTGCGATTATCCCGTGCCGATGCACCACCTCCTCCTACAATTCATCTTGCGCCTTTTAAACGTAGTTCGGCCCCCGGTCCGCTGCAGCCTCCACGCTTTTCCTTGTAAGCACTACTTTTTCCTGTCCTTGCCTTCCCACGCCGCATCATAGTGAGTAGCGATGAATTGCCGATGAATTTTGGAACAGAAAGTCCGATCATAAGCCAGGCTTAACGATTCCTTAAATGAACTCAATACAGCCACGCAGTATGAGCCCATCGCCCCGGTCAGGTTTGCCAGGAGCTGCAAGCAGTGAGGCTATCTCCACTCGGTATTATTAGGAAGTCGTGATAATACCCGAATGCGGTCCATCTCAGCCAGAGACGCTCATAGATGTTGGACTGAGGCTATGCGAAACCTCCGCGAAAGCCGATTGGCAGAAGTTCCGTCGATGAAGTACTCATAAGTGGCGTTCTGCGAACTTCGCATTGACGGAGTTCTAAGAAGTTCGCAGAATTTACCTTCCACGCACTTCTGTGAAGAAGGGCAAGAAGAGGAAGGTCAGAAGCCAGAGGCCGACTCGCCGACAAGTTCTCAAAATAAGCATTCCTCACCTTTCTAGATCATACGGATTCATCGTTAAATCATTGCGGATTCATCGTTGTCTGCTACGAATGAGGGCCGGCGGTCACGAGGAGGGCATAGGGCACCAACATGGAAGAAAACGGTACGGCAACTCACAAGCTACACACGGGTGCATGATCGCCCGAGGAGGATACTGGCGCTGGCTTTGGGCGGTTGCGGCAACAGCCGTCTTCGTACTCGGCCTTACCGAGCCGACGGCGGCGCAGGAACGTCAGCTGCTCATCGATCCTGACGACCGCCCTTTGGTGATCAGGGGCGTGCTGGATGAGGGGACTACTGGCTTCAGCGGTAACGTGCGAATGAAGGTCACCGGCGGGGACGCGCAGGAAGTGTTCTTGCTAGCTCCTGATTTGCACGCCGTTAGCGATCCCGTCGCCACGATAGACCGCAGCAACATCACCATCCCGCCCGGCATAGGCCTTGAAGAGGATCAGTGGCGCGACGTGCAGGTTACAGTGACCGGCGTGGAACAGCCCGGCACTTATGAAGGCACGTTGAAGTTTCAGCTGTCAGGGCAGCCTGTGGTGAGCCCCGAGCCCCTGGAGATGAGACTTGAGGCAATCCCAAGGCCCGACGTCGTACCCGTCTCCGAAACCTCGAGCTTCCAGCTTGCCCGTTCGGGTAAATTCCCCCTGATTGATCAGTGGCTTCTTCCCATGGGTATGAATAATGGGACGAGGATAGTGCAGTTCGACAACCTGACACCGGCCGAAGTGCCCATCGCCAGCGCGGAATTGGTGATGCAGGGTGAGAGGACCGGCTATGTGCTCGGGGACGAGGACTTCCAACTAGAGCACCCCGCCAGTATGCCCGAGAAGCAGGTCTCGCAGGTGCGCCTGAGCGTAGACCGTGGCACCCTCCCTCCAGACAGGTACACGGGTGCCCTGCGGCTCCGTCTGGAGGGCCTTGAGAATCCCGTGACGGCTAACCTCGCTATGGACGTGCGTAATCCCCCTCTGTTGCCCCTCCTCGTCGTCTTTTTCGGTGTCGTGGTCGGGCGCTTGGTGGGCAAGTTGGCGCCGCCCGGGCCAGCTGCCCAGGCGCAACCGGCACAACAGGCTTCGTGGTTGACATGCTTCTTGGAGTGGTTGGCCGGCACGCCGCGGAGCGCCGCCCAACCGCCCTTGCGATGGGTACGGGCGCTTCTGTTCTGCCTCCTGCTCGTGCTGCTGGCACTGCTCGGTTGGGAGACTCTCTACATCCAAAACGGGGCCAACTTCGGCGTCGGCGGATTGCTCGACTACCTGGGACTTTTCTTGTGGGGCCTGAGTGCGGACATAGCCCAGCGCACCTTGCAGACCCTGCCCCGTTAATACGAGCCACTTATGAGGACAAGGAGGACATCAGGAAGATCTGGCGGACACCGATTCATCGGCGATTCATTAGGCCATGCTCTAATAGCTTGACCTGAAATGTACGGAGGGCCAGGAAGAAAGGTCGGAAGGATACGCTGAGCATGATTGGGGCTTCTGGAGGAGAGGGCCACGCTGGTGAATATCTCGTCATCCTGGAGCCAGGTGCTGCTACGGAGGCACTGGAACAGCTACGCAGTAGCCACCGGGTGATCCAAGTCGGCTCTCCGCGCGTGGTCGTCGTGGCGGTCTCACCCGAGGAAACACCTCCATCGTCGGAAACCCCGGGGGTAGTGGCCGTAAGCAGCGGCGCCCTGCCCGCCCATATGATCGAGGAACTCGACGAACAGGAGGCCCTGTTCGTGGCAGCGTGGACGAATCGGATTACGGGTCCGGAGAAGCAGCGCCGAGGCGACGGACTGCCGTGGGATGCACCCGGGTTCGAGCCACCCGACGCACCCGCTGGTCCCTTGCCGCCGGGCGGCTGACGCGATGAAAGGAGAAGAGGATTATGGCTGGTGATATCGGGATCCACGAGGTAGCGATAGTAGGCGGTGCGGGCGCACCCGACGTGGGTGAGCTAGTGGCGTTGGTCGCCGAGGAAGGCGGGGAGGCCACCCACCGCTACGGGCCGCGGGTGCTTATCGCCGCGGTCCCCCCCGAAGGGGCTCGGGTGGTCGAGCGGCATGCGCCGGGCGTGACAGTGGCGGCCGAGGCTGGGGCCATCCCCGAGGCCGTCACGAGCGGCCTCGACGAGGTCGGGGCACTGGGACTGGAGGCGTTCGCTCTCCGTCAGTCGGACGAGTACGCGGCGGCCAAGGCCCAGCGTCCCCTTGACGGCGAGGTTTGGGACACCGAGGAGGCGCTGCCACCCGACGCTCCCGCCGCGGAAGAGTACGAGGTGCCAGAGGCGGAGTCCGTGCCCGCCGGCGCCCGGCTGAACGGCAGGGTGGCGGTCGGGATCATCATCGTCGAGGGCCCCACGGCAGCCCTGCAGTTCACCGCCGCGGAGCGCACCAATGCGGTGGCCGAGGTGCAGAACGGCCTGACCTGGCTGGGCAGCCTGGTCCTGCCTACGACCATCAGCCGCGTCACCTGGGTCTATGATATCCAGACGGTGGCGTTGACCGTCAATCCCAACCCCGCCGACACTACCTGGGAGCAGAGAGAGGCGCGCTGGCGCGACCCGGCGCTGGACGATCTCGGGTTCGACCCTGGCCAAGCTGGGGTACAGGCCTACGTCGAGGACCTGCGCACGCGCCTCGGCACCGACTCGGCCTACTGCGGGTTCTTTACCAGGTACCCGCTCGGCCACTTCGCCTACGTACCGTCCATCGGCGGCCCGCATCTCGTCATGCACTACGACAACGACGGGTGGGGACCCAACAACATCGACCGTGTGTTCGCCCACGAGACCGGGCACATCTTCGGGGCACCCGACGAGTACACAGGCGCGCCGACCTGCGAGTGCGTCAACCGGTACGGTTTCTGCCGGACGACAAATGCCAACTGCGAGTCGTGCGTACTTGGCGGCGGCGTGGTCTGCATCATGAAGCAGAACGACTGGCAGATGTGCCGCCACACGCCCTTCCACCTGGGGTTCAATGTGAAGGTGCCTATTGCTTTTGAGATGAGCCGATCGCAGGCCTTCCTGGCGATGCGCAACGTTTGCCTACAGCCAACCTTTACAGGGTCAGTTGGACCCGGGGCCTGGGTCTACGCGCAATCCCCCCGGGCGGCGCCCAAGTGTCCCCTTTCAGCACGGTGAGGATGCGGCTTACAACCAGGCCGATGCCATGAGGTGCTAGCCTGAATTATTCATATGCCCGGCGAGGTGAGTAACTTGACGAAAGGAAGCTTGTGATGACCACGCCGTCGAATCTCGGGACCGGCTACGTGCTGACCTGGGAGACTCAAGCTCAGCGCACCATCCCGCCACCCGATTGGACGTGTGAGTGCAACCTCAACGTCGTACACAAGGACGGTCGAAGGCAAGTTCATGTCTACCAAAAAGGCACCAATGTGCCCGTGCGCGACGGTTCGTATTCGGTACGTTTCGCCCTGGAGAAGGGCGACCCCGTGATCCACAACGGCACGCGCTGTGAGCTGGCCGCGGACTACGAGCCGGTGGGCGCAGAGCGATGGTACGGCTTCAGCATCTACCTGCCCGGTTCGTGGGACTACGACCAGGCGGCGGAGAGTGTGACGCAGTGGCACCAGTACTGGAGCATCGGCACCTCTCCGCCTCTGGCGATAGTGACGCGCAAGGGTCAATGGGAGATCAGCCAGAACTGGGAAGGTCCCCACTACAGTGACACGCCCATCGGTCCGTACCAACGAAGCAGGTGGACCGACTGGGTAGTGCACGTGAAGTGGTCGGCAGGAAGCGCCGGTCGGCTCACCATCTGGAAGGACGGGCAGCCGGTTCCTGGGTTCAACAACAAGCAGGGCAAGAACACCTACAACGACCCGCAGCACGGCAACTACATGAAGTTTGGCATCTACAAGTGGGCTTGGTCGCAGAACAAGCCTTCCGATGTGGTCGAGCGTCACATGTACTACGACGCGCTGCGAATCGCCGACCAGAGAGGAAGCTACGACGCCGTGAAGCCACGCTCCAGTTCAGTAAACACCGCTTAGGGTTTTGGCATGTAACAACGCAGAACCTGAGGCTGTTTGAAGGACCTTATAGAAGCGTGCTAGAAAAAGCCCCTTCAGGAACTCTATTCCGAAAAATGCGCCGAACAAGTTAGGAAGATTGTGATCGCCACCAATCGCGGCTGAAGCATCCGTAGTCATGAGTCACAAGGACGCCTGGCTATCTGTCAGCTCAGCATAGGTGGGGAGATCGCCGCTCTTGGGCCGCATAGGCGTTGCTAACAATCACGGTAGCTTGCGGTTGTAGACGTTGGCGACGGCATCGGCGATAGCCTGCCCATAGTCCTGGCGGGCCGTTGAACTCTGCTCGATCTGGATGCCGTTCTCTCCTCCAGCAGTTAGTCGATTGACGACGTTCCGCTTGCTATCGCCTTCGTACCCCGAATTCGCTTGCGCGACACGCACCTTAATGTTTGAGTCAGCTATGGCAGCTTCGATGGCTTTTTGGATGGTTGACTTCAGGGCGTCAGCTGCAGGACCCCCACCGATAAGGATGTCTTGTCGGCTCGAACCGTGGAAAGCGACAGCGTACGTGAAATGGCGTGAGATGACCTTATTCAAGAGCGGGAAGCTCGCCTGATGGATGTCTGTTGAGGTAATGTGCCAACGCTCGTGGGCGCCCCCACCTTGATTCCAGCCCTTGCACCGCCAAGAGCTTACACCCTTAGTCGCCAGCCGCGCCGCAACGCGCTCGGCCTGCTCGTCTGTGTGTGGCTCGATTTGCCCGCCGTGAGGGGCGATGGCGATCAACCCCTTATGGGTACCGTTATCCGTGAGCCGCTCGACGAACTCGTTGGCGGCCTTGGCCTGGTCGTCGGTAGGGTAGGACGACGAGCGGGGCACCTGCGAGTCGAGCGTACCGGAGAACTCCTCGCTCGTGCCGAGCCGTTGCCTACCGGCCGCGCCCATACGAACGATGTTGTCCGGGCTCTCCTTACGAGGTTCGCTCACCGTGTAGAGAGCGTCGTGTTGGGTGCTGTTGCGCTTGATCCGAATCTGCTGCCCGACATCGCGTCCGACCTGCCTGAGCCTATCGGGGTCGGCTGAGCAATGCTCTCCATTGTTGATAAGGTCTTGCTGAGATATCAGTGATTTCTTGACCGACACGCTGTATGTACCCACGAAACCTCCTGGCGTTGGTCGCCCACTCGCAGTAACGCTCAGTGCAGGATAAACGGACCCGAGGACTCGTCTCTATGTCACAGTCACCATAGACCCCGAGCGCGAGTATTGGACTGCGCTTCCTCTGTGGCGCACCTCGGTCACACTCGGACCGTAAAACTGCACCCCGCTGATCCCGGCCGTCCCGCTCAGGTCCGCTCGCGTTCCTGTGAACGCGACCTCAAGGACACCCTGATGGCTGCCGAGGTCGAGGAGCGTGCGCGCACCATTCTGATCTAGAAGCTTTCCGCCTTGGGCCCCTCGAACGACCACACGAAGGATAGTCCCATCATTAGCCGATCGTCTGATTCCTATGTCGTAGGGGCTGGTTCCGTGTATGGTGAGATCTCCTCCCGAGGCCGACGTTCCCGTGGAGTTGTAGATCCAGGACTCGGTGGCGTTGCCGAGAGGCACCGAAAAGCCGCGCCAAGGTTCTGTGGTTGTAAGCGGTTGCACGTTCGGGCGGTTGCCCCACTCTGCGGCCTTGGTGGGCCACAACACTTCGAGGAAAGTCGTGCTGGTCCGGGGCATTGTGGGAGAGACTTTGACGTAGCCGTAATGGCCGTCGTCGTCCATGTTCTCCTTCCAATTGTTGGAGACCTGGGTAGCGACGCTCGCGGTATAGGGCCTTGGATACAGTACGCGGATCCCGAGCACCGAACTATTGAGATTCGTAAGCTTTAGCCAGGGACTGTCGTCGTTATTCGTAGCCGGAGCCGGAGTCATGGAATGGAAGAGCTGCTCAATATTGCGCGCGGTACCGAGGACGGCTCGGTCGCGAAGCGCGATGAAGCCGCCGTTCTCGCGTGACAACCCTACGGTCCGCGTCAGTGTTGTGACGTTGAGTGTTGAGGGGTACAGTCGGCTGCCGTCACCCCGGGCAAAGGCGTAGTGGTCGGTCGAGCTGTGCAACGGCATGGAGGCCTCTCGGCTGTAGAACCATCCTGGCTGGGTGCTGCCACAGGCCTTCGCTTCTTCCCTGGCTACGGTCTTGTTGTCCCCCAACTGGCCTTGGTTGTCGAAGAGGAAGGTGTTTTGCCAGGGGGTTGAATGGTAATCCGAGGTGGTGCGATCGCAACAGTTATAAGCCACCGCCTCGGGGAGCAACCACCCTCCTTTCCCGTAGATCCAAAGTCCCAGGTCGTCCTCGTGGTCGTGGCTGTAGTTGAGGATTCCGCCCGGATAGTTGCAGTTCCTCATCCGCTCGTAGTTGCCGCGCCCCCCAAAAACACCGGCTTTGAAGCCGACCACGATCGGATCGGAGCTTGGAGAACTCAACCCATAATCCCAACCGCTGCGCAAGAGCATGGACTGTTGGTCTTCGTTGTACACGTCTTTAGGAACCGAGGCCATGGCAGGGCGCGGGACGTTCGGGTCGTAAGCAGCGTACTCGATGGCATAAGCCAACCCGAACTCTTTGCGCGTCAAACGTGGCTGCAGATCCCACCGTCGTGCTGCTTCTTGGGCATAGGAATCTTGGAAGCGCCTGGCGGCCCAGCGTAGCACAGCAACCAACCCCGGGCGAGACCAGTTCCAGTCCCCATGGGTCATCACATGAACCCTAGGCTGGTTCGGTAATTGGGCGTAAAGAATGTAGCGCCCAACTTTGCTCAGCATCCGTGTCTTGTCGTCATTGCTCCCGCGCCGGACCGCTCCGAGCCAGTAGGCTATAGAGTTCTCAAGCCCGAACTCCATGTACCCAACGCCTTCGTGCCACGATCCGTCAGTGATCAAGTCTTGCAGGCTTTTGATCTTCTGGAAGTTGAGGCGCGCAATATCACGCCAATGTGCAGCGTTGGCATGCTCGTTTTCGAGGGCCTGTCCGGCGACACCAATAGCGGCGTAGTTGACCCAGTTGTGATTCTGCACCAAATCCGTGGTCCACCACACCCCGCCATCGGCGGAATTGGCCATGTCCTGTGCCGATGACGCGATCTGGTTGCGGCAAGTGGTTCGCTGGGCCGGAGTAAGGATGTCGTAGAGTACGTCGTAACCGGCCGCTCCGTTGAGAATAGCACTAGCCTGGCCAAGATCTTTGTCAGTTGACCACGCAGCGTTACAGTGGTTCATGAGGCTTGCGATCGCGTTCGCCCTGTCTTGCGTTTGGTCCCCCATGATCCTCGTGATCATGGCAAAACCTAGCACGTTCGATCCGTCCACCGGCGCGCCATTCCACCTATTGAGGTAGGCCCTAAGGTTGCTGGCGAGCGCGGAATGAGTGGTCGTGCGTACGCTTCGCAGGCGATTAAGTTCAGTAGCGTCCCAAACGGTTTGCGGATGGGCCATTATCTTCTCCTTAAAGGCTTCGCTATCGTTGAGTTGTTGAGATTGCTAATGCTCACAGTTCTGTTAGTTGATATATATACTACAAGATGTATTCTAACGTTTAACCACGCAGTCAGTTGTAGGGTCTTTGATCGGTCGTGCCGTGGCGCACTCTCCCCTCACTACGGTTAATACGGTGCAAGCCTTTAAAGATTTCAAGGTTTTCCTTGCACGTAGGCCGACGCTCCGAAGTAGAAACCAATAACTACTCCTGTGATCGTCGTGAAACTCGTGAGCATCGTGTTGGTTATCTCAGGCAATTGCCCTCCTGGGGTCTGTTCCGGCAAAAAGGCAGCCAAGCTTACGAGGACAGGCCAGACGGTTACTACCGACACTGTAATCGCGGTCCTCATATCCCCTTCGTCCAAGCCCGGATCATCTTTGCCCCGCCATAGAAAGCCAAAGAAGGTGATTAACGCTGTGGCGATAAGGGCTAGGGAGAGGGAAATGCCAGGAGGTATGAAGTCTACCCAACGCGGAAGAAAAACGCCGATGACCACAACTACAAGGATCAAAGCTGCCATCAGAAGAATCCAATTCCTATTACCTGCCCTACGCCACATGTCTTCCGCCTCCGCTCCCGCCTTCTCTCATTCTCAACACACTTTCAAGGCTCCATATACCAATAGCCGATGAATCGCGGATGAATTCTGCCTGTGCTTCTGAGACTTTCTAGGGTCGCATCCAAGACGGCAGCCCCCACCTTTGTGCAGAAACGCCAATAAAAGCCCGCGTTAGCTCCCAAAGGCGCCACGCTAGACGCTGGGCGGGGAAGTAGGCTATCCTCCACCTGCGCCCCGTAGGCACCCTTGGAGGGAACGGGCTCTTCGCAGGGTATTATATGCCGATCCCATCGGGCGGGAGAGCAGGCTATTCTCCTTCCGGGTAAGGTAGGTGCTTCTCTTTGGAAATCCTCGGGGAAGTTGGCCGTAGCAAGTCGTAACAGTTCGCAGCATTTCCTCGCTACAAATGCTGCCAACTAGACCTTTAACCGCGCGGGCGGTGCTAGTGATCGGAGCGAGCACCAGCCTTTGAGCCCAAATTGGCGCCCGATTGTAACCGCGATCTGCGTAGAACTTCACTTTTTCCACGCATTTCGTGAATAAGGGCAAGAGAAAGGCCGGGACATGGCGCATCTGCACCCTGACATTGCTTGGGAGTTGCGCGGTGGGGCTAGCCTGGCGTCCTTTGAGTACCTACGTCTCCCCCATAAGCCTCTCTTCGAGTTCCGCGATCGCCGCCGTCTTCTCCGCTTCGGACAGTGTTGGGTGGGTCCGGATCATCTCGATCTTGTTCTCGACGAAGGCGCGCTCAGCATCGGGATCGCGGCCTGAGCGCGCCGATATGCGAGCGAACTCCTCGCGCATGTCCTGCGTTGGCACCCGCTTGCCAGTCCTGGGGTCGATCGGCTCGCCGGACTCCGGCGAAGGGTCGTTAGATGGGACGGGAGGCTCCGGGCCAGCTACCACGCGGCGATTCTCCTTCCTGTCAGTTCCCGTAGATCAACTGTCTACCACAAAAGCATAGTTGGGGTCGAGGAATACTTGAAAAAACCCTACATTGTCCGTACGGATGTAACTGTTGGCGGCGCTCAGAAGCTGCCATGAACCCCACGCGCCGCTGCTGTTTCGGCTGATCAGCATGGTGCGGAGAGCTCCGAAGCGATTGGTGTTCACGTAGGGGCTCTGGAAGGTCTCCACGATAGGTCCCCAGGAGCCGATCCACCCTCCGGTTTGCTCAGCCTGCGTCCCTGTGTAATCGTAGCGGTAGAACAAGTCCCAGCGCCCTGCGGCCCGGTTGTAGAGCAAGGCCTCGTTCCTCCACTGGCTGGATGAGATTTGGTAGGTGCTGTTCCACACCCCCAAAGTTTGGTACGACGAGCCGTGGGCAGAGGTCGTGCCAAAATAGCTACCGAGGTTCCCGAACGGAACGTCTGTCTGCCAGTGGTCCGTACGTGCCCAGTCGTACACCTTGAAGTGAGGCTCCGTCTGCGCGAAATAGGAGACAAAGGCTTCGACGCTTAAGCCAGCGCGATTCATGCCGGTGAGATAGAGCCAGGTGTTGACGTTGCCCCCGGGTGAGGTCGGGCAGATGATCTCGAAGTACAGTGACGTGCCCTGTGCAAAGGCACTCTTGAACGCGGTGTTATAGAAGACGCCGTACCCGACCCCGCCGGGAACCGGTGGAGTCTCCTCTCTCTCCAGCGCGTCTTCTAGACGTTCCCGCCCGATGCGTTCCGTCAATTCCGTGAGGACCAGCTCGCGTTCCGCGCGGTCGAGCTTGGGGTGCGTCCTCACCTGCTGGGCCTTCGACGCGATGAACGCTTCCTCGGCCCTCGTGTCACGAGGAGTCACTTCGGTGATCTTTGCTAAGGACTCTCGTTCGTCCGCGACCTCGGTGGGCATTTCCGGCCCAGGCACCACCGGAACAGGGACGGGCACTTCGGGTGCATATTGCGCTTCGGACATGTCGCTAACCTCCCACTTCCTGAGGGTTGAGGGGCCACGCCACAGAGTACGCATGCCACGCTGGGGTTTGCCTCAAACGTCATTATTGTCTGTGCGTGAGCCCGTATCAGGTCTACTTGCCGTTCGCTACGCGTCCCTATAGGGCTTCTCCTTTCCACGCTTTCACGTACGCTGCATAGTAGGAAGGGGCGATGAACTGGCGATGAATGGGCGATGAAGTTTTGCGAACTTCCGAGAATTGCGGAAAGGCGAAGTTCGTGAATAAGGGTCAGAAGAAAAGGGCTGAGGCTCCTAGACCCCGATCCTCTCCGCTGTGTCCGCTATCCGTTCGGACTATGCACGACTAACACCGCCCCCGTGCTTTCTCTGGCCGAAGTGGTTGCCGGGGTTGCTGTGCTTTCCGCCCACTTGCCTTGGCCCTAACCCTGGTCGTTACCCGGCTTCACCGAGGCACAATCCCTAGAACTCGTCGCTTAGGTAGTTGATCCAGTTGTTGACTCGCACGATGCGTTCGTAGTAGTAGCCTGCGTGAGAAGTCCTCACGGTGATCAGCTTGTTTAGGCCCGGTAACCCGTCCCCGTGCGACCAATATGACTGGAGCAGGAGGGCGTCGGCACCATCCCCGAAGGCCACAGCTACGTGCCCCTGTTCCTCGACGTTGCGGTAGCACCTGAGAAGGAGGTCGCCTCGCCTCACCGCATCGAGGTTGAATGGTTCATGGTAGCCGTCGAAGTACGACCAGTAGGCGACCATGCCTCCGTCATAGCAGTCGTTGCCATAGGTCGGCACCCTCTTACCGACAAACCGCAACATCAGGTTGGGCACGCCCGCGCAGAAGATCCGCTTACCCCTCAGATAGCTTCGGGGGGGTGGTGGGCGGCTGATCGCCCACGCTGGCAGGCCGCTCGGTACACAACCGCCCGTCCACAGCCCGTAAGGCATCGTGCCCACGAGCGGGTTGATCCACTCCAAGGCGGCATCGAAGCGAGACGCCACCTCCACACCGAAGGCTTCTGCGAACTCCTCCTCACTCTCTTCCTCTGCTGGCGGGCGCTTGGGCAGAAGCTCCATGTGTCCGTAGATGATCACACACCGATCGGGGTTCTGTATCAGCGTACCATCATCAGGGTTAACGAGCGTGCCGTCTGCGCAGACGAGGAAGGTCGGGAATTCCTGGAGGACCTCTAGCTCTACCTCCTGGTTCATGATGGATGTCTTTACCGTCCGCATTTTAAGCAGCTTCCCCTCTTTAAAGAGTCACATGTCTTCAACTTCACTAAAACAGACGGCGATGAATCAGCGATGAATTAGTGATGAATTCTTGGCAAACTTCCGAGAATTTCTATAAGACGAACTTCGTAGAACTCCGTGTATGCGAACTTCCGAGAATTCTTCTTCCACGCACTCGGGTGAATAAGCCTTAGCAAGCGATTGATCTGAGGATTCATCGGCAATTCATCGCTGTGTGTTACTCATCTCGGAGAATGATGCAGGGGTCGCTTACGTCCGGTCCTGGCCCTAAGCTCACCGTAACGAGGGAAAGAGGGAGAGGCCGAGAAGCCCGTCACGCACGTCGAGCGCAGGAAGAGTAGGAGAGGTCTATGAGGAAGTCGCTACTATACGCCGCGC
>Ga0126311_10000929_pt1 | contig 13751 bp, 12 predicted proteins | sample Plot61_FD_92539 | JGI IMG/M metagenome (GOLD analysis project Ga0126311, IMG submission 92539) | Serpentine soil microbial communities from UC McLaughlin Reserve, CA, USA - Plot61 | ecosystem: Environmental > Terrestrial > Soil > Grasslands | place: USA: UC McLaughlin Reserve, Lake County...
AAGCGGCCCTGAGCCTATAAGAGGCGAGAAGGCCGGAAAGAGCCAGGGCGGCTTAAATAGCGGAAATACCGGGCCGCCCGGCCGCGCACCCCCGCCCTCCGAGCCCGGGCCCCGGAGGGCTTGACAAAAGATATATAGATGGATATAAATATATTGTTTTAATTTTTGGGAGTGCGGAGATCGATAGCAAGTGGATACAAACCAGTTTCAGCGCATCGCAAAGGCATTAGCCGACCCGCGCCGCTTTGAAATCTTCGAGCAGATAGCCCTTGCGGGCGACGACCTCTGTTGCGGGGCCATAGTCGATCTGTTCCCGGTGGCGCAGGCCACGGTTTCGCACCACCTCAAGGAGTTGACCGATGCGGGGCTCGTCGAGATCCGTCCCGAGGGCCAGTTTCGCTATTTCAGGGCTCGCTGTGAGGTTCTCACCCAGTATATAGAGGAGTTGCAGCGGCGCGCGGGGATCGCGTGCAAGGCTGCTTCGAAGGCGAAGGCGTCCGGCGCGGGCAAGCGCCGCTCCGTCTCGAAACAGGCAGTCGGCGGCCGCTCTTGATATATAGACAAGCCCGTAGACGAGCGCGGAAAAGCGGAACCCGGATCGAGGCAGCGCGTATGATGGTGATGATCACGAACTAGAGAGTGAAAAAAAGGGAGGAGAAGATGAGCGACTACGTAAACAATGTGAGCGAAGGCGATTTTGACAAGGACGTTCTCCAGTCGAGCCAGCCGGTGCTGGTCGATTTCTGGGCCGAGTGGTGCGGGCCGTGCCGCATGCTCGCGCCGGCCGTCGAGGCCGTTGCGAAGCAGTATGCCGGCAGCGCAAGCGTCGTCAAAGTGAACGTGGACGAGAGCCCGGCCGTGGCCCAGCGCTACGGGGTCAGAGGCATTCCGACCCTGATCCTGTTTAAGGGCGGGCAGGAGGCCGAGCGGGTAGTGGGCGCGGTCCCCAAGGAGGCGATCTCTCGCCTGATCGACAAGCACGTCGCCGGAGAGGTCGCAAGCTGACCGGCCGAAAGTTGCCGAGTGCAGACCATAGGTGTTCTGATGACAACAAAACCTGTAATCCGTATCATCAAGCGTTCTGAGAAGGCTGCTCCCGAAGCTCCCCAGGATACAGCCGTGAAAAAGGCGAAGACCCCGGGCGACAATGCCCGCGAGGCCGCTGCCACGGTCGCCTCCTGGGTCCGCGAGTTTCAAGAGAAGCGCCTTGGCAGAGGCCGCTTACCTGTCGCAAAGTTGACCTGATCTCGATACGGCTCAATGAAGAACGGAGCGCGGGCCTTCGGTCCGCGCTCCGTTCTTCATCCGAGACTCTTTCCAGATAATCCATTCGACACGACTACCGAGCCGGTAGCCTCGACGGCTCCTGGCTCCGCTCAAGGTTTCATCTCGCCCGCGCCGATCGCCACTTTCAGGCGGTTTTGCCGAGGGGGCAGAGGGCATGTGGCGAAAGCCGTGAAGGCGCACGGCGGGTTGATAGCCTGGTTGAAATCGAGCGTCACGAATCCATTTTCAGGCATATCGCTATAGAGGAACCGGCCCGCCGGGTAGGTGGACTTTCCGCTGGTCAGGTCGCTGAATATGAAGAAGAGCCGGTCATCGTCGAGCACGGGGTCGAGACGGTACTTTTTGCCGCCCAGCGCAAATATGGCGTAGCCGGGGCTCGGCATGTTCTGGACATCTCCGAGCACGTTCGTGATAGCGATACCTCTCGGCTTATCGTAAGCCACGAAGCTCGCCTTTACGCGAAACATCTCCCTGGCCGGAAACCATCGCAGGCCGGTGAATTCGCGCCGCCGCCTGCTGTTGCTATCTTTAATCCTGACGCCGTACCGCTCGCCCCGCTTTATTACCTGCATGGACACGCCTCCGGCATTGAGAACGGTCGGCTTCCCATCGGCGTCGGGGCGGATTTCAAGCGAGGTGACTGGCCGGCCTTCGGAAAGAATATTGGCTCCGGCCTCGGCGCGCAGGGTAGTCTTGCCGGCGTGAAATTCAAAAGCGCCCGCCCTGCTCAGAGTCGAGCCCTCCGGCAAGACGATCTCGTTGGAGGGATCGGTGCCGAAGCGGTTCGCCCCCTCCTTTAGCCAGAACAGGCCCGTGACGGTGAGCCATCCGCCGTCGCTTTTCAGCTCGGCCTCTCGTTTTTCGCGCCAGGCTTTTATGGTCGCGGAATAGGAAGCCTGCCCGTGAGAGGTCGCGGCCACGCTGCCCGCGACTGCAATCGCGATCGCCAACCGCGCGAGGTTTCTATATATTCCCATGTCCATATTTTCTCATAGCCCCTACCGGGCTCGCACACCCGATGCCTTCCCGTGGCTCGCCTCTTCGGGCGCCGGCGAATGGTTCGCGGCGAGTTTCGTCAGGGCCTCCCGAATTCGTCATTTGCTTCCCGCGCCGCCGCCCGGAGTATTTCGAGCTGCTCGGCTGTCAGGTCGATCTTGAAGCCCTTCGCAGGGCCGGAATTCAGGCGGCCGCGCGGGCCCGCGAGAGGCCCTTCGTACAACTGGCCGTAGATGACCAGCGCCGACAGATATGCGCCCGCCATTGTAGGATGAAGTCCGTCGGGCGAGTAGAGCGCGAGTCCGGGGTCTCGCCGCCACGCCGCGCGCCATGCCTCACCCGCCGGGAAGAGCATTCCGTCCACGGCCTCGGCGGCGAGCCTGTAAGACTCGCTTACGGCATCGAAATCCCCCGGGCGGCCTGTTGAAGGCCAGACCATGTACATTGCGGGCCTGGCGCCGGCGGCCCGAATCTCACGGCTGAATCGGCGCGCGTATTCGATCAGCAAGCGCCGGCTCTCGGGCAATGCCGACGGCCCCTGTTGAAGCACGACCACGTCCCATTCGCCTTCGGCGATGGCCCTCCGCGCGTCGCCCCTGTTCCAGTGGTCTTCGAGGCTGAAGCCTCCGAACACAACCGATTTATGGATCAATCTCTTCCGGCCCGCGGCCTTCGCCATCGCCTCGACTATGGAAGGCAAGTCGTGGGTGTAGGTGAGGCTGTTGCCTATGAACAGCACGCGCGGCCCCTCGCCCGCCTCTCGCCCCGTAAGCTCGCGCCCGGAGCAGGTGATTATTAGAAGCAGGGCGAGCGCCGCGCTCGCGAGAGTTCTTCCGCCCGGCCCGCGTGAAATGGTCCTCTTACACATTGCCTGTTTCATCAGCCTTCTCGAATTATGATGGATGCGTAGCGCGGGTTTTCGGAGACGGGCCGGACTATTGTATCACAGGGAACCGGCCCTTCAATTCGCCCGGCGCTGGTTCCCGGCTCCTGCTTGTGGTAAGTTCCAGATCACCTTCGCGGGCAGAGAGTCGCCTCCTCGGCGCAATGCCCGCAGGCACTCAATCAAAACCAGGAGACCCGCATGAAGAGAGTCGCGTCCTTTTTACTGGCACTTTTATGTGGCATCGCTCTGCTGCCGTTGCCGCGCGTGAGCCACGCGCAGTCGATGCCTTTTTTGTCCGACGAAGAGATCCGAATGCTTACCAACGAGATTTCCGGTGACAGGTCTTTCGAGCACATTCGCTGGCTGACTCACTGGCATCGCGATTCGGGGATGGAGGGGTATTTCAAAGCGGCCGACTACGTAGTCCAGGCCGCAAAGGATGCCGGGCTGGCCGACGTGCGCTTCGTCGAGCAGCCGCTCCCCGGGGTCAACTATACCGCCCGCTCCGCCGAGCTCTGGATGGTCGAGCCCGTGGAGGTGAAGCTTGCCGACATCGGGGATCACGCCGTCTACCTCGCCGACGGCAGCCACGACGCCGACGTGACGGCGGAGCTGGTCTGGATCGACGACGCCACGAATGAGAGTTTGAAGAACCTCGATGTCGCGGGAAAGATCGTGCTGACCAGCGCCCAGCCGTCGCTCGCCGCGCAGACGGCCGTCTGGGAGAAGGGCGCCGCCGGCATCGTCTCTTATGCCACGTCTGAGAGCAAAAACCCCATGGACCGCCCCGACCAGATCGCCTGGAACCGCATCCCGGTCACGCCTCCCTCCGGTAAGAAAGGGACCTTCGCTTTCATGCTTCCTCCGCGCAAGGGAGATACTCTGAGGAGAATACTCGGCTCGCGCGAGATGCAGGATCTCTTCGCCACCGGCAAGCGCGCCAGGGGCGGCCGCGTGGTCCTTAGAGCGAAAGTCGATACCGAGATCAGCCCCGCGCCGGGGCGGACGGGGTTCGTCGAAGGGTGGATTCGAGGGTCGAAGTATCACGACCAGCAGGTAGTATTGACCGCCCACCTGCAAGAAGAACAGGGCTCGGCAAACGACGACGGCAGCGGGTGCGGCAACCTGCTCGAACTCGCCCGCGTCTTCAACAAGCTGATTCGCGAGGGCAAGCTTCAGAGGCCTCTGCGCGACATCCGCTTCTGGTGGACTGACGAAATATACTCGGAATATCGCTACTTCGGAGATCACCCCGAAGAGACGAAGAATCTGCTGGCCAATGTTCACCAGGACATGACCGGGGCGAATCAAGCGCTCGGCAGTCGCGTCCAGCACCTGATCTTCGCCCCTCACTCTCGCACTTCGTATCTGGACGCGATCTTCGAAAGCGCCGGAACCTACGTCCTCCAGACGAACAACTCCTTCCTCTCCGCCAACAGGCAGGGGGGCCTCCCGCGCCCGCACTCGCGACCCATTTACTCGACCAGAGGCACGCGCCAGGGTTACAACGGAAGGTTCGTTCCTTACTTCGGCTCGTCCGATCACATGTGCTTCGTCGACGGAGGCGTCGGGGTCCCGGCCGTCGCGTTGATAAACTGGGACGACGAATTCATTCACTCGTCGGACGACGATCTGGACAAGGTCGATCAGACCCAGCTGCAACGCAATAACTTCATCATAGGCTCGATCGCTTATTTCCTGGCCTTCAAGGCCGAGCGTGACTCCGTGCCCCTGATCGCCGGCGAAACGTTCGCGCAGGGAGCCAGAAGGCTCGCCAACGATTTGAATGTCGCCATGCGCGTGCTCAGGGAATCGGGCGAGACTCCCGCAGCCGCGTGGAAGCTTGCGAAGATGGTGATCGAGCAGGGAGTGCGCCGCGAGCGGGCCGCGCTCGAATCGATCCGCGTCTTTACCGGAGGTGACGCGAAGACGGGCCAGGCGCTCGATCAGCTCATCGCCCGCGTCGGCAAAAAGGAGGGCGACTTGATGGCCGACTTGCAGGACTACGCTCTGCAAGTGCGCGGCTCGCTCCCGGACCAGGAACAGCCGACGCCGGAAGAGACGGCCGCGAGCAGGAAGATCCCGGCCAACGCCGCGCCTCTCGCTACTTACTTCGAGAAGCGAGGCGACGTTGACTTCGATTCGGGCCTGCATGGCTTGATGAGGTCGGAGGTCTTCAACTTCGTCGACGGCAAGCGCAGCTATTACGACATCTATAAGGCCGTCAATGCCGAAGCTATGGCCGGGGGCTCGTGGTACTACGGCACCGTGACTTTGAAGGATGTCGTCGGGCTTCTCGACGCGGCCGTCCGGGCGAAAGCCCTGACGTTGAAATGACGGCCTGAAGCGGGCTGCGCCCCGTCGTGAGCGATGCGCGCATGCCTTGCCCGCGCGCAGGGCCCCGCCCGGGTGATGCGTGAATTGATCTCAATCTACGTGTCACTCCGGCGGGGCTTTCCTTCCCGATTCCGCGACGGCGCGATCCCACATGTGAACATCGATCTATAGCTCCGGGGCCGCGCCGCCCGCCCAAATCCCCGCATGAAACGGGTTTCCGGCGAGAGGAGATAATGGCACGCGATTTGGAGTACAGCGCGAGTGATGCGCGACGGCCCGCCCGACATGGCGGCACATCCTTGATCGTGATCTGGAGGCAATTTCATGGAAACCTTCTTGAAAGATTCGCTCTACGGCATCCGACTGTTGCTGAAGAAGCCGGGATTTGCGGCCGTGGTGGTGCTCACTCTCGCTCTCGGGATAGGGGCCAACACGGCCATCTTCAGCGTGATCGACGCGCTGTTGCTCACCCCGCTTCCTTACAGCGAAGCCGACCGCCTCGTCTTATTCTCCACCACCGCGAGGGCGGCGCAATCGACCAACAGCTTCTCCTCTTTTCCCGACATCGAGGACTGGAAGGCGTCGTCCTCCTCGTTCGAAGGGATTGCCTCCTTCAAGGGTACGGGGTTCACTTTAACCGGAGAAGGCGAGGCCGAGCGTGTGGAAGCCGGGCAGGTCTCTTCGGCCTTCTTCCCGATTCTTAGAGTCAACCCGCTTTACGGCAGGACCTTTCTGGAGACCGACGACAGGCCCGGAAGCGAGCGGGTCGTCATCGTGAGCCACTCTTTCTGGCAGCGCCGTTTCGGGAGCGATCCCGGCCTGCTCGGCCGCGCCTTGATGCTCAGCGGGAACGCTTACACGGTCATCGGCGTCATGCCTCCCGACTTCGGCTTTCCCCTCCAGTTGGACAAAGCCGAGGTGTGGGTGAGCCCCGCCTACGAAGGCGGCAACCTCCAGTCGAGGGGCGCGCAGGTAACGAACGCGATCGCGCGCCTGAAGTCGGGGGTGACGCTTGAACAGGCCCGCGCCGAGATGGATACCATCATGCGCGGCCTCGAAGAGAAGTACCCGCAGACGAATACGAATAGGATAGTGGTGGTCACGGGCTTGCAGGACCAGCTCGTCAGCAAAGTCAGATTCGCGCTGTGGCTCCTCTTCGGGGCCGTGGGCTTCGTCATGCTGATCGCCTGCGCCAACGTGGCGAACCTGCTGCTCGTCAGGGCCTCTTCGCGGCAGAAGGAGTTCGCCGTCCGACTTGCCCTCGGGGCCAGCCGCCCGCGAATCATAAGGCAGTTGCTGACCGAAAGCCTCGCGCTCGCTCTGCTCGGAGGAGGCGCGGGCCTGCTGCTCGCCGTCTGGGGGCTCGACCTGCTCGTGGCGCTCAGCCCCGAGGACCTGCCGAGGCACAGCGCGATCGGAATAGACGCGCGCGTGCTCGGCTTCACTCTCGCGGCCTCGATATTGACCGGCGTGATCTTCGGGCTCGCGCCCGCGCTCAAGTTCTCGCGCCCCGATCTTAACGAGGGACTCAAAGAGGGCGCGCGCACCGCGTCCGGCGCGGGGCGAAATCGCCTGCGCGGAATGCTCGTGGTGGCCGAGGTCGCTCTCTCCGTGGTGCTGCTCGTCAGCGCGGGCCTGCTCGTCAAGAGCTTTCTCCGCCTCCAGCGGGTCGATCCGGGATTCGACCCCGACCGGATGCTGACTCTCCGCATCTCGACGCCTCGCGCGAAGTATCCGAAAGGCGAGCAGCGAGTCGAATTCTTCCGGCAGGTACTGGACCGCATCCGGGCGCTGCCCGGGGTCCGGGCGGCCGCCCTCGTTACGCCCGCGCCTTTCACCAACAACAACGTGAACACCGATTTCGTGATCGACGGGCGCCCCGCCCCGCCTCTCGGCCAGGAGCCGGGTGCCGACGTGCGCGGCATCACTCCCGAGTATTTCGAGGCGATGGCGATCCCGCTCCTCAAGGGCCGAAAGTTCTCCGAGGATGACCGTAAGGGCGGCGTCGGAGCCGCGATCATCAACGAAGAGGCGGCCCGCCTGTACTGGCCCGACCAGGACCCCCTGGGCCAGACGGTCTCTTCTATCGGCGTCGGCGTCGACGAGGACGAACCCAGGCGATGGGAGATCGTCGGCGTAGTCGGCAACGTCAGGCACGTCTCCCTCGATAAAGGGCCGAGGCCCGAGATCTACCTGCCGCACCGCCAGCAGTCGTGGGGGTGGGGCCACCTGATGGTGCGCACGGAGACCGATCCGATGAGCTTCGCCCCCGCCGTGCGCTCGCAGATTTATGAGGTGGACAAGGACCAGCCCGTTTACAACGTTCACCCCATGGAGCAGATGATCGCGGGCTCATTCGCCAGCCAGCGCTTCTACATGTTCCTGCTCGGCATCTTCGCGGCGGTCGGGCTTGTCCTGGCCCTGATCGGCATATACAGCGTCATCTCGTATGCGGTGGCCGAGTCGACTCGCGAAATCGGCATTCGCATGGCCCTGGGCGCGCAGAGGCGGGACGTGCTCAGGATGGTGCTGCGGCATGGCATGCTGATGGCCCTCGGCGGCATCGGCATCGGCATCGCCGCCGCGTGGACTATGACGCGCGTGATGTCGAGCCTGCTGTTCGAGGTCAGCGCGACCGACCCCGTGATCTTCTCGTGCATCTCCCTGCTGCTTCTCTCGATGGCCCTGCTGGCCTGCTACCTGCCGGCCCGCAAGGCGACGACCGTCGACCCGATGGTCGCCCTGCGATATGAATGAAAGGCCCGCGCCTGAAATTGAAAAAGCCCCGCGGCGGCGGCATGTCAAGGTAGCCTGATCCGGATGCCGCCGCCGCGGGGCCCCTGCCCGATTTTCGCCGCGCTCGCACCCTTCGACTCTCCGTAAGCTCTGCAATATGCCTGGCCCGGGACATTCTCATCTCAGCCGCCGGCTGTTTACAAACGACCGAGGCGAGCCGATACTCTGATCAAGTCGCGGAATCATTCAACACCGGGAGGCGGAATGGCGAAACGTGGAGCGAGGCCGGGAATCTGCGGCATCCTGATGGCCGCGCTATTATTTTCGAGCGCTCGCGCATCCGGCCAGGAGCCGAGGGCCCAGCTTGCTCCGCCCGTCGACGAGCTGTCCGCGATCGAAGAGATACGCGCCGAAGTTCCCCGGCTCCTCGCGTCGAGCGATACAAGGGAGCTTGCGTGGGCGACGTATCTGGTCGGCAAGCACCGGCTGACCGAGCAGGTCCCCGCGCTGCTCGACCTGCTCGCCAACCCTCCTGAAGGCGGCAGAGATAAAAGAGACCTCGCGTATATGAACGCGATCAACAGCCTGATAGAGCTCGACGCTGAGATTCCGCCCGCCCTGCTCTTGAGCGCATATAAAAGGTATTCCGACGAGGTGTTGTTCTACCTCTCCATAGCGCCGGAACGGCGGGAAGAGACCCTCCTCCGCCTGCTCGAACAGACATCTTCCGACGAGGACTGGTTCGTGATAACGAGCCTCCTCGCCGAGATCCGTTCGCCGAGGGTGTCGGCGATTCTGTTGAAGGGTGTGGAGATCACTCTGTTGCTTACGGTAAGAGATGACGGGAGAACAAACATCTGTCCCGTCAAGGGGTACGCCACGGGCGGAGCCCAAGGCAATTTCATCATTCCGGAGGGCTACCCTCCGATCACTTTTTTCAGCGCCTCTATCGGCCAGGACCCCGACGCTCCCGACTGGCACAAAGCCACTTTCACGCGCCGCGTCGCCCTTCCGAGAGGCTCCGCTTATTTTAGCAACGGCGGTAGCAACTCCTCGCGCGGAAGAGACTCCTACAGGCTCGAATGGCTGGCCCGCTTGCTCGGCACGACGGGAGAAGGGCTGGGGCTCGATCTCTACCCGGTCAGGGTCGTGGCGTGGCAGAACGCTCACCTCTACCTGCAGGACCTGGAGGTCATCCGGTCGGGCGTCGAAGAGTCTTACGGGCAGCTGCTCAAACGATTCCTCGATAAAGACCTCATATCTCACGCGGACCTCGCGTCGCTCAAGCCCGGGATCAAAGCGGAGATATGCGATAAGAGGAAGGACAGGGCGGTCAAGCTCCCTTCCGTGATCGACAGAGTCAGGAGGTGAAAGGCGGGCGGAGTCGCTGCGGTTCCATTATAATGGTCGCCTCCCGGACGGGGCTCCGGCCGCGCAGGCCGGGCGGGTTCCTCGGAAGCCGGTCCGTCTCCGGGAAGATTTAGTTAAAGGAAAAGATGATGGATTCAACCGCCGGCTCGCTCGTGGAAGAGTATTCGTTTTTGATCGAGAACCTCAAGATGACTCATCCGACGGAGCTCGTAAACCTGAACATCAAAGTCCGCTATCATTTCGTCTCGAACCTCTCCGACAGCGCCTACCCCGATTTCCGGGACATAGCCGAAGACATTCAGGATTTCATCGATAGTTACCCGGAGAAATCGGACTACTGGGAGGTCATCAACAAGAGGCTCACCCTGCTGGTGCTCGACACCTACTCGGAGCTTCAGGACGTGACGAGCGAGATGGAGATCTCGCCCTCGAAAGAAGACCCTTACTACAGCCTGAGCGTCGTAACGCGCAAGAGGTAGGCGCAAGAGTCGCGCTCTACTGCCCGGAACCATTCCGGCATCGAAGCGTAATAAGTCTCGTGAAGACAAAGCTCATGAGGTCCAATCTTTTCGCGGCCCCGCACATCCTCCTGCTCGCCCTCACCTGCTCAAGCGTCAATGCCTCCGGGCCCTTTACGCCTTCCGCCAGCGCCCGGTCGCCGGCGGTGGACGTGCGCGTGGTCGCGGATGAAGCCGAGGCGGTGCTGTCGATTCTCTCCAAGAAGCGGGCGGGCCAGCCCGTCACCGACGCCGACTGGCAGAGGCTTTTTACGAGTGAAGGCTACGTCCGCCTGAAGGCGCGCGAGACCTCGATGCAGCGGCCCTTCGAGGAGGCGGACTTCAAGGCCTTCGTACTCTCCGGCGCGCTCGAAGCGCGGGCTAAAGCGTTGGAAGAGACCCTCGAAAGGTGGAAGCGCGCGGACGTATCCCGCGCGGCCGGCCGCGCGCTCGCCTACCTGCCGAAGCGGGCGATCATTCGCGCGAAGATATACCCGTCCATCAAGCCGAGAGACAATAGCTTCGTATTCGAAGTGAAGACCGACCCGGCCATCTTCCTCTACCTCGACGAGGGAGTGACGGGAGAACAGTTCGAGAACACCCTGGCGCACGAGCTGCACCACATAGGCTACGGCGGCAGTTGCCCGTCGAAAGCCGTGGCCGAGGAAGTCTCCCGGATGCCACGGGGCGCGCGGGACGCGGGGTCCTGGATCGGCGCTTTCGGGGAGGGGCTCGCGATGCTCGCGGCGGCCGGCGGGCCTGACATCCATCCGCATCTCGCAAGCAAGCCCGAAGAACGCAAGCGGTGGGACCTCGACATGGCGAACTTCAACGATGACCTCATGAAAGTGGATAAATTCCTTCTCGACGTTCTGGAGAAACGCTTGAGCGAGGAGGAAGAGCAGAAGCGCGGGTTCGAGTTCTTCGGAGTACAGGGGCCGTGGTACACGGTCGGGTGGAAGATGGCTTCCATTATTGAGAAGACCTTTGGCCGCGCGAAGCTCATAGAGAGCGCGTGTGACAAGAGAAAACTGCTCGCCGTCTACAACGACGCGGCGCGAAAGGTCAATGGCTCGGGCCGTGGAGAGCTCGCCCTCTGGTCCGCCTCGCTCGTAGACCGGGTCTCCAGGTGAGCGTGAACTTTATGAGGCCCCGGGAGCGCGCGACAAAAAGAGTTTGGGAGCAAGAAACGGATAGATTGCGCGGCGGCACTCTCATATTATGTGGACCGGAGGCAATGAATATGAATGAGAGCCGGAGGATTCAATCGGAGCTGCGGGAGATGGACGAGGAGACGCGCTGGGAGGCGGTGCGGTCAAGAGACGCTCGCTTCAACGGCATCTTTATCTACGGCGTGCGCTCGACGGGCATCTACTGCAGGCCCTCGTGCCCGTCGCGCCGCCCTCGCCGCGAGCACGTGGTCTTCCTCGACTCCTGCGAGGAGGCGGAGAGCAACGGGTTCCGCGCCTGTCGCCGCTGCAATCCGCGCGAGGCGGGCGCGGCAGACCCCGCGACGGAGATGGTGCTCCGAGCATGCCGCGCCATAGAAGACCGTATTCATCGAGGCGGCGGGGCGATTTCTCTCTCTGCCCTGAGCGGGGCGCTGAAAGTCAGCCCGCATCACCTTCACAGGACCTTCAAGAGCATAACGGGCGTGACGCCGCGCCAGTACGCGGCGTCCCATCGCCTGGAGCAGTTCAAGTCCCTGGTCAGGCGAGGCGACGAACTCGCGGGGGCAATGTACGGGGCCGGGTTCGGTTCGAGCAGCCGCCTTTACGAAAAGGGGTCCGGGCAGCTCGGAATGACCCCGGCTACCTACCGGCAGGGAGGAAAAGGAATGATCATCGATTACACCATCGTCGATTCTCCGCTGGGCCGATTGCTGGTCGCGGCGACCGGGCGAGGCGTCTGCGCGGTAAGCTTCGGCGACGAGGACGAGAGGCTGGAATCGGCTCTGGCAGCCGAATACCCGGCGGCGACCGTTCGGCGCGACGGGAAAGATTTGCAGGACCGGCTGCTCGCTCTTCTGAGCCACCTGGACGGAGCACAGGCGCGGCTCGACCTGCCGCTCGATTTGCAGGCGACCGTCTTCCAGTCGCGAGTGTGGGAAGAGATGCGGAAGATTCCCTACGGGGCCACGCGGTCTTATAAAGAGCTGGCCGAAGCCATCGGCCGCCCCTCGGCCGCGCGCGCGGTGGCGCGCGCCTGCGCCTCCAATCCCGTAGCCCTCATCAATCCCTGCCATCGCGTCATTCGAGGAGACGGCACGCCGGGCGGCTATCGCTGGGGACTTGAGCGCAAATCGCTTCTCCTCTCCCGCGAGAAGAAGGGCCGCGACACGCCCGGGGCCGGCGGCCCGGGTTCTCGTGGCGGTAGCTTATAATGGCCTCGGGAACTCGGCCTATTCTTCGGGAGCGCCCGGTCTTGATTTTCATTGCGCGGCTCTCGATCCTCGCCTCGCTCTGGGCGGGCACGCCTGCATCGGCTCAAAGCCCCTCTCACACGCCCGCCCCGGGCAGCGACGAGCGCAAAGCGGTCATGGACTCCCTGCGCGCACCCGTCGAGCGCGAGCTGAAGAAGAGAGTGGTATTCAAGGTGGACCACCTGAAATTGCAGAGCGGATGGGCCTTCGTTCGCGGCGTGCCCGAGCAGCCGGGGGGCAAGGCGATGGATTACCGCGGCACCGAGTACCAGGAAGCCATCAGGCAGGGGGTGTTCGATAACTGGTTCTGCGCGCTGCTCCGCAAGCAGGGAGGAAAGTGGAAGGTCGTCGTCTACAGCATCGGCGCGACCGACGTTGTGTACGAAGGCTGGGACAAGGAATACAAGGCCCCTCCCGGCATCTTCCGCTAGGCGGGGGGCGACCCGGCGGGCCCGCAAAAGACCGAAAAGTGTATGCGAAACCCTAAACCCCGCCCGGCGAATGCCCCGCCCCGCCCGCTTCAAATATAATTCGTGAGCCCGAAAGGACCGGCCTTGAAAACCGGCATGGCCGCGCCCGGTGCGATCATTCGCCGGAACCTTGTAATTACCCTCGGGCCGGTTATATCTTTGTGGCTCCGATTCGCGATCCCCAGAACTTCATAAGGAGAGATTATGGAAAAGGTTCGTTGTCAGAGCTGCGGGATGCCCCTCTCCGCCGAATTCGGCAATATCGGCACGAATGGCGACGGCTCGAATAATCCCGAGTTCTGCATCTTCTGCTATAAGGACGGGAGCTTCACGAGGCCCGGCCAGACCCTTGAGGAGATGATCCAAAGCTCGGTGGAAAACATGACGGCCGACTTGAACATGCCGGAAGAGAGGGCGAGGGAGCTGGCCGGGTCAGTGATCCCCGGCTTGAAGCGGTGGCGGCGCGATGAGCCGCCTTCGCACGCCCGGTCAATATCGAAAGACGGGGATGAATATCGACAGGGCCATCAGGTCTAAGGACTGATTCTCCGGCCGGGCGCGGCCCTGACGACTCGCCGGGGGGAGTGTTGAGGAGGAAAAATGGGTAGAAGAATATCTCGTCGCGATTTTGTCAGGAGCGGGGCGGCAGCGGGGCTGATCGCCGCGAGGCCCGGGATCGTTCCCGGTCAGGCTCCGTCCGTGTCCAGGTCGCGTGACGCGGAGCCGGTGGTCGTCTCGTCGGCCAATGG
>Ga0126311_10000930_pt1 | contig 13738 bp, 14 predicted proteins | sample Plot61_FD_92539 | JGI IMG/M metagenome (GOLD analysis project Ga0126311, IMG submission 92539) | Serpentine soil microbial communities from UC McLaughlin Reserve, CA, USA - Plot61 | ecosystem: Environmental > Terrestrial > Soil > Grasslands | place: USA: UC McLaughlin Reserve, Lake County...
ACGCGGAAATCCAACCTTCGGCTTGCGCTCTTTCTACTCCGGCCAATAACAAGTCCGTAGCATCAATCATTTCCATAATTTGTCTGCTAACTGCGAAGCCGCCGCGATGCTCGCGACGGCCGAAGTTAAAGTCTTAAAGAGTGCTGCCACTCTGAACTGCAGTCTTGAAACTCCTTTAGTTCGGTTTCATTTCGCTGTGACTTCTTATCTCTCTATTACCTGACAAGGAATTTCAAAGGCGCTCACCGATAATTGTCTAGCGCTAATCAGAATCAATCATAACGTCTAGACTGAGGTCAAAATAATTCGGTAACAACTTTTAAGATATCAGAGGGCTGGTGTCATGTGCTTCATCTGTAACCGGAATGAACAACTCTGACTCTGAACTTTATTACTCTTGCACAAATCTCCCATCGAATCTCATAATCAGGTCATGACGGAGAAAGAAATCGTCCTCGAAACTATCCGCGCACTGCCTGACGACTGCTCGTTGGAAGAAATTGCCGAGCGGATTGAATTTATGGCCGCGGTGCAGAAAGGACTTGATCAACTCGATCGAGGCGAAGGCATTCCTCACGACGAAGTCAAAAAACAGCTAGCCTCATGGCTTACAAATTAATCTGGTCTCCCGCTGCTCGCGACGACCTTCACGACATTATCGTCTTCATTGCGCGCGACAATCCCGTTCGTGCAATGTCCTTCGGATACGAACTGATTTCTGAGACAGACCGGCTGCAGGAATTTCCAGAGTCAGGTCGTCGTTCCGGAATACCGAAACGAGAATATTCGCGAGATTATCTTCCGACCGTATCGCATTGTGTACCGGGTCGATCACGCAGCAAAGCTGTGCGAGGTTGCGCGCGTCTGGCACTCAGCACGAGGAATATCGCCGCAGTTGTAAGATGATTACGTCGAGTTCGATCGCTGTTGAGCTTCGCTAGCTCTTGTAAGCTCGGCCGGCGAGGCTGGCGACGACGGTGACCAGCTCCGCTGAATCGACCGGCTTTGGCAGGTGGAACTGGAAGCCGGAACGCAGGACGCGCATTCGGTCTTCGGCGCGTGCGTAGGCGGTGAGCGCTGCCGCCGGAATGTTGCCGCCGCGCTCCAGGGGTAGGGCGCGAATTTTTTCGATCAAAGAGTAACCATCCTCATCTGGCATTCCGAGGTCGCTGATCAGTATGTCTGGCTTGTGTTGCTCGAGTGCCTCCAAAGCTTCCGCAGCGGAACGACGAATAATCACTTCAGACCCACATTCCTTCAGCACTTCGCCTATCAATTCGCGTGTGTCGGCCTCGTCATCAACTACCAGCACCTTCAGGCCCTCGAGTGAAGGCAGACCGTCGAACGAAAGCAGCTCCTCGCTCTTGGTCGGATGAACTGATTCAGATTCCTTCTCATTACTAATCACACCAACGAACGGTAAGGTGATGGTAAAGGTCGCGCCCTTCCCTTCTCCCTCGCTATGGACACTCACGCTGCCACCGTGAAGGTCCACCAGTTGACGAACGATCGAAAGACCAAGCCCGAGGCCACCGTGCAGGCGCGTGGTGCTCGCATCTGCCTGACGAAAACGATCAAAAACATAAGGCAGAAACTCTTTGCTGATCCCTACACCTGAATCACTCACAACTATCTCGACGTGAGAGTTAACGCGCTGAAGGTTGACTTGTATGCAACCGCCTTTCGGGGTGAACTTCACCGCGTTCGTCAGCAGGTTCCAAACAATCTGCTGCAGTCGATCAGCGTCACCGGCTATTGGACCAGCCGCAGGGTCCAACATCGTTTGCAGAACAATGCCTTTAGCCTCTGCCGCCGGACGTATCGAATCAATCGCCGCGTTGACAATGGCAATCAAATCAACTGTGCGCACATCGAGTCGCAGCTTTCCGGAGATAATGCGCGACACATCCAGTAGATCGGCAACTAATTGAGTCTGAGATTTCGCATTCCGGTAAATGGTTTCTACTGCGCGTTCCGTGTTGGCCTTATTGAGGTTGCCAACGCGCATCATATGGGCCCAGCCGAGAATGGCATTCAACGGATTGCGCAACTCGTGTGAGATCGTGGCGAGAAACTCGTCTTTCAAGCGGTTCGCTCGCTCTGCTTCACGCCGCGCTATGTTCTCACTTGACAAGAGCCGCGATCGCTCCTCGATTTGGGCTTGCAACTCGTCCTCACGCGCTACGCGCTCCGTCACGTCCTCGATAATCGTTAGCGTTCCGATTACGCGACCTTCGTGACTCAGCGGCGAAATCCGAACGGCTTGCTGCATTTGCCTAAAGGCGTGCTCACCAGATCCGGCAGGCATGGCGATGAAATAGTTGTGCAGCGCTTGCGACAACACTCGCACCTGTCCTTCAAGCGCCCATTTGTAATTTCGATCGAGACGACGTTCGATCAACTCCGGAAACAGCTCGAGCAGATTCTTACCGATTACTTCGCTCGCACCTTTTCCGGTGTGCTCCTCCATCCAGTGATTCCACTCAATAACATTCAGCTCACTGTCAGTCGTAACAATCCCCTGCGCCGCGAGGTCGTGCATCCAGTGCAGGACGGCAGCGTTGAGGAGTGTTTGTTTGGAGCTTGTCTCTTTCATTGCCAAATAACGCCGAAGGCCTATCACCTGCTCTGCTGCGCCTCCCAGGCGTCAACTTCCTGAATCAAGCGATCAAGCGAATCTACGCTCAATACGATTACCAAAAACCCTTTCACTGAACTGTGGCGGATTTGAAATGCCGTGTAGATCACGAGCGCGTAATGTATCTCGGTCTTGCCTGTTGTTAAAGACGCAAGCAACTCATCGAGTGTCTCGAGATGAAGCCGCGGCACCGAAAACGTGACGTGAACGTTGAGCATATTGCCAAACATTCCCAAACAGGCATTCAAAAGAATATTGCCAACCTCCGTTAACACTTCTCGCGCTGACTCGTCGAGATAGTTTGACGGATTGTGCTCGTCGGTAAGCAGATCTGTGAGCTGCAGGGCTCCTGCGTAATTCAACAACAACAGCGCATCACCCGCGACTGGTCCAGCAAAGACCTGATGAATCGAAGCCACGTCTCCGGGAACGAACTTAGCGAGCGCGCCGCGCAGCTCGTCAGCTCGATAGACGGCAACTTCCGGTGGGTCGAGTAACACACGATGCCCGGTCAGCTCGGAGAGCGCAGCTCCCGTGCGCGCGAACCCAATGTTGATAAGCTCGGAAAGAGCGTCGCTCTGTCGCTCAGTTAGTTTCACGAGTGGCTCCTTCCGCGAGAGCTGCATTGACCGCCGCAAGCACTTGTTCAGACACAAACGGTTTATGGATGAACGCGATGGCACCGGCTTCATCGACCAACTTACGCGTCGACCTTTGGATATCAGCACTGGCAACCACGACTAAAGCACTCGGGTCCATCTCCCGCAATTTCACGAGCACATCAAGTCCGTACATGCCTTTCATTACAAGATCGAGCAACACCAGACTCGGCTTTTCGAGGAAATAGACTTCAAGCGCGGTCATTCCGTCGTCTGCTTCCACTACCTCGTAACCCGCCGATTCGAGGATTCGTCGCAAGGTCCTGCGTGAAAGCGCTGAATCATCTACGATCAGCACCTTACGACTCATACGACCTCCCTGATCGCGCGTGCCATATCTTCCAAACCGATACTCTTATCACTCAATCCGGCTTCCACTACCGCGCATGGCATACCATAAACCACGCAACTGCTCTCCGCTTCCGTGAAGACGAGTCCACCCTGAGATTTGATCCAGGCCGCGCCCTGCTTTCCGTCTGATCCCATTCCGGTCATCACTACACCCAACACGCGCTTGCCGTAAACTTCCGCCGCTGACTGAAACAGCACATCAACCGCCGGCTTATGCAGCGTGTCAAAGGGTTTGGCATCGAGGTGTGTGACAACTGATCCGTCTACTTTCCGTTTTAGCGACAGGTGACGACCTGCCGGCGCAAGAAACACGCGACCCGGTTTCACTTCGTCACCTTCCGCTGCTTCTCGTACTTCAAGACGAGACTGTTCATTGAGTTTCGCAGCGTACATCTCGGTGTAACCGACCGGCATGTGCATCACCATCACTACCGGAACCGGAAAGTCCCCGGGTAACTGCGGTATCAATCGTTTGAGCGCCTGTGGTCCACCGGTTGAGATACCAATTATCACCAGGTCAACCGAGTGAGTTCCGGAAACCGGTGCAGGCTCGCTGGTCGCGATCACCGGTGCCGGTGTAGTCGGAATTTTGTTCAGCGCAATCTGCCCTGCTGCTTTGACCTTCTCGATCAACTCACCGCTGACTTCAAAAATCTTTTCACTCGCAAGCGCGGTTGGCTTTTGAACAAAATCGATCGCGCCTGCATCAAGGGCCGTAAGTGCAGCTTCAGCAGTTTCCTTCGCAACACTCATGATAATGATCGGTACCCGTCGCCGCCGCATTTGTTCGCGTACAAATCCGACGCCATCCAGCTCGGGCATGATGAGATCGCATGTGACCACGTCCGGTTGAAGCTGTTCTACCATTTCGAGTCCTTCTCGACCGTCGCGCGCCGTACCAACAACTTCGAGGAAAGGACTGCGGGAGACGATTTCTCTGACAACCTTCCGCACGTAGGCAGAATCGTCGATCACCAATACTCGTAAAACTCGATTCATCAATGCTCCGTTATCAGACTGCTCTCTCACGTTTCATATACACGAAAGCGTCGTCAATTTCAGTCAGGGTAAAATCCGTCGTCAGTCTTAATAATGACTCAGCGGCGCCGACAAACAGATAACCAGGCGACCGGATAAACCTGGAAAAGGAACGAACTACGCGACTAATGGCGCTTTCTGAAAAGTAAATAAAGACGTTACGACAGAATATAAAATCAGCGGAGGCCATCTGCGAGATCTGGTCCTCCTCCATTAAGTTTGCACGTCCCCATTTGATCCGCGAATGGATGCTGCTTTTGGCACGCCAGTCTGAACCATTTCGATCGAAATAGCGATCTCGTAGCTGGGCCGACAAGTTGCGAAAGGCGCGCTCTCGATAAACGCCTGCGGCGGCTCGGTCGAGAGCTTTGGAGCTGGCGTCACTGGCTACGATCTCGATCGAAGCCTTTTCAAACCATCCGGCTTCGTTCAATGCCATCGCGATCGTCAACGGCTCCTCGCCCGTTGCACACGCTGCACTCCAAATCCGCAAAGTCGAATTGCTTTTACGCGCGTGCCACTCTGGCACTAGTGTTTGGACCAACGCGCGCACTTGATCGAACTCGCGCCAGAAGTAGGTCTCCTGAACCGAGAGTGCGTTCATCACATTTTGCCATTCGGCAGGCGCCGAGGAGTCATACTTCAGCAAGTAGTAGTAGTCGAGATACGAACCGAAGCCGCGCTCGATCACGAGCGGCGAGAGTTTGTCGATCAGTAGGTCGCTCTTGCCGTTATCGAAAAACATTCCGGTACGTTCGTTAATCAAGTTTCTAATCAGAGCCGTCGTGCCCTCAGGCAATGCTAAATTCTGTGAACGAGACCCCATAATTTCGATACGCCAAACCCGATTATTGGCTTTCCGCATGTTTGCCTAATGCCACCTGGGCGGCGCGCGCGACGTCCCGATCGTCATCTTTAACCAGCCCGCGAGCGATTTCTGCTACACGCTGCCCCCCGATTTGCCCCAGCGAATCAAGGGCCGCAATCCGAACATGATTAAACTCTTCTTTCGCGATCAGTCGCTCGAGCGCCGCAACGCCCTCCTCGGACCTGAGGCGACCCAGCGCCCGCGCGCTGAAGTACCGCACCCACACGTCCTCATCCGCGAGTCCTTCAGTCAACTGCTCAATGACCTTCGGCGCATCCATACTGCCGAGCGCGCGAGCCGCCGCAGCACGAACATTCGGCGTTTCCTCTTTCATTGCGTGAACGAGAACGTCAAAAGCGCGCTCCTCTTCAACAAATGGCAAATGCTCAATCGCCGCACACCTCACGCGCTCGTTCGGATCTCGGCTTAGCTCCACCAAACCACTGGCCGCCTTCGGATATCCGAAGTACCCGGCAATCTTCACTGCCGATTCTCGAACGTTCGGATCTGAGTCATGTAGAAGCGGAATAATACGTTCGGACACGGGCGGCGGCATGACCGAATTCAGCGCGCTGACTGCCGCCTGCCTCACGGACGCATCTTCGCTGCCGATCAACTTCAGTAGTCCATCGACTGCCCGTGGATCTCCGATCTCGCCGAGTGCATTCGCCGCATCAAGCGCCAGAGATTCATCGCTGAGCGTATTTACAAGTGCCTGCGTTGCGCTTGAATCGCCGATGCGTCCGAGCGCCACGATAGCGGAGCGTCTCACTTCCAGGTCTTCCGCTGTTAACTGCGACATCAACAGATCTACAGTCGCAGAGCCATGGCGCACGAGCGCTTTGATAATCTCATCACGCAGATCAACGCGTCCCATCAATCGCGTGAGTGCGCGAACCACGCCGGCTCCTTTGAGCCAACCGAGCACCATTGCGATCGAGCGCAGGTCTTCCTGATTAGATGATTCCAACTCGTCGAGCAGATTCTGAACTCCGGTGGGTGAGATTTGGTGGCTGGTTAGATCTGCGATGTAACTACCTTCGCTATATTGCTGCTCGTACCGATCGCTGAGAGTGGCGAGAGCGCGCGCGACCAAATGCGTAGACGTAGTCGCTGGAGTATTCAAAATAGCCGTTAGAGGAGCTACCACAGTTTCATCACCCAGTTGGCCCACCAGGTTGATCGTTGAGTCACGCAGCAGCTCGTCGTCCAAAAGGGGGGCCATTCGTGGCACGATGCGCGCATCGCCGATCTCTACGAGAGCGTCCAATGCCACAAAGGCGATGAAGAAGTGACTCGTTTCAGCTATTTCAGCAAGCTTGTCAACAGCGTCGCCTGCCTTGAGCTTTCCCAGCGCTTCGATCGCGTGATACCGCACGTTGGTATCTTCATCGTTCAAAGCTTGTATCAATGCATCGGCTGCGCGAGCGTCGCCTTGTTCGCCTAAAACCAACGCTGCCTGCATGCGCAGGTCTGCGTCGCGATGTTTCAGCAGGTCGATTAGCGGTGAAAGAGTATCGACATCAGTCGATGCCAACACTTGAAGCGCACTGTTCAATAGCGAGGGATTGTGATGGTTCTCGACTACGGAGTTTAAGAGCGCCGTGATCGCCTCAGGCGCAGCACGCTGCGACACTCCCTTGATTGCTGCGCGCCGCACTCTCCAACTGTCGTCACTCAACGCATTAACGAGAGGCGTCGTGTCGTAAGACTCGTCAGTAATAATCTCAGCGGCACTCAGCCGCGTCGACTCATCACCTTCGGCCAAACGCGCCGCCAGCTCGCGCTCATGTTCGAGACGCTCAGTGACGTCTTCGACGGTAACAATCAGCCCCGCAATCGACTCATTGTCATCACGCAGCGGCGCGATCGTGACCCGTTGCTGCATCTTGTCGAAATGTTTGGCAGGAGTTACTGGAGCACACGGGATCAGGTAGTGATGAAAAGCAGGCGCAAGCACTTCCACCACGCCGTCGTTGAGCGCTCGTTGACAACGCTTCAACAACCCCCGCTGCTAGAGATCAGGCACGAGCGTAGTCAACGCGCGACCTAAAGCAGAGTCCCCGCTGATGCCGGTGAGACGCGCGAGGCTGGCATCCCATACTTGAACCACGAGGTGAAGGTCTGTTGTAAAAACGCCGATCTGGGTCATCCGCGATCATCTGGGGCAGGCTTTTTTGTACGCCTGCGTTTAGTCTTTTGATTGCCGTTGCCGACGAAGCTGTCCATGATCTCACCGAGCTCGCGGGCACGCTCGGCCAGCCCGGACGTACTGGTCAACGTTGCTTTCACGCCATCTGCATTGCGAGTCGTTATCTGTCGCAGCTCGGTAACACCGCTACGAATTCTCTCGGCAGCGTCAAGATGATTGCGATTGGAACTCGTAATCCGGAGCGCTTCTTTCGAAACGTTCCCAACGGCCACGGTCATCTCGTGCGCAGTTCGTGCCTGTTCCCGCATCCCTTTAGTGACTTGATCGGATTGCAAACGCATATTCTGCGTCGCCTCACTAATCTCAGACGATGCCTTTGTCTGCTCACTTATCGCCCTGCTGATCTCACCGATCTGCCGTGCGAGTTGGACCGCTTCCTTCGAAACCTGGTCGCCGGCAACTGATTGTTCACTCAACGCCCGCGAAGTAGTCATTGCGCCGCGGCGCATCGATTCGACGGCTTGTGTGATCTGTTTGGCAGCAGCGGCTTGTTCGTTGGACGACTTGCGCACCTGCTTCGCGGCACCACTCGTGCTCTGCGCCGCCTTGATGATCTCCCTCGCAGCGCGGCCTTGCTCGTTTACTGCCTTGCTGACTTCCTTTGCTGTATTGCGCATCTGCAACGCTGACTTGACGATCTGCTGCGTGGCCTGGGCCTGCTCGATCACTGCGGTCGAAACTTGTTTCGTTTGCATGGCAGTAGTCTCGATTGCGGTTACCACATGTTGACCTGCCGTCAGTTGCTCCTCCGTTGCGTCAGCAATCTGTCCCATGAGCTGAGCTGTTTGACTGATGCCCGCCATTATCTTCCGGAGACCTGCCGCGCCGTCTTCGGCGAGCTGGCCACTTTCATCAGCTATGCGCATTCCATCACTAGCGGAGGTTACTGCTTCTCTGACGACTTCCTGGAGCGATCTGATGATCACCGTAATATCGGCGGTCGCCTGAGCAGAACGATCGGCAAGATTTCTGATCTCTTCTGCAACCACTGCAAACCCTCGGCCGGCATCGCCGGCACGAGCGGCTTCAATTGAAGCATTGAGGGAAAGCATGTTGGTACGTTCAGCGATGATGTTGATCGTGTTGACGATGCCGCCGATCTCTTCAGAACGTTTTCCCATTTCACGGATCACACCGGCGGACTGCTCCATCGCCGAGCGCACACGCAACAGTCCCTGAAGCGACTTCTGTGTAGCAGCTTCGCCTTCTTCGGCTTGTCTGGTTAACTGGCCCGTGGCCTCCTCGGCACGCTTGGTCACCGCAACCACCGAATGTAGCGAGCGGTCCATTTGAGTCGCGCTGCCGGCGGCGCCGGTAGCGGCTTCGGTAATGCGCTCCGCATTCTGCGCCACTCCCTGCACTGAGCGCGCCACCTGTTCGATCGACGTCGACACTTCTTCAACTGACGACGCAAGGCCCTCAGTCATCGCCCCGACCTCTTCGATCGATGCCGCCATTTCGTTGATCGCGGAAGACGTCTCCTCGGCTGCGACTGTGAGGTCATCAGCATTTCCGGAGAGACTCACGATCGAGGCTGCCATCTCTTCCACACTGGCCGCGGTTTCATTTACGGATGCAGTGAGTGCCTCCGTATCCTCGCTTACGGATCTGATCGAGCCTGCAATCTCCGTCATCGCGCCGGTAACTTCTTCAGCGGATGTGGCCATCGCTTGCGTCGTGTTGCTGACGCCTTCAATTGAACGCGTGTTCTGCTCGACGGAAGCTGACATCTGTGCGATCGAGGAGGCAAGAGATTCGGCGTTCTTGGTGACCTCTTCGATTGACGCGGCGCTTTCATTGACTGACGACGCGAGCTGTTCCGTGGAAGTAGCAATCGACTCGAGCTGTGTCGTCGTCTCGCCCATGGACGCAGTCATCTCATTGGCGATCGCGACCGTCGTTTCGAGTAGATGTAGCTGTACCTCTGCTCCTTCAGCGACTTCGTTCGCCGTTACCTTGATTTGACTCGCCGATTGAGCAACCTGCACTGCCTGTTGGCGAACCAATCCGATGTCTCTATCAAGGTTGTGGCCCGAGCTCTCTAGTACCTGAGACATAGTCCTATCTCCCGTCCATCCTCACATCAGTAGTTGTCTGCAAAACCTCTGGCTCGACTTCGTAATCCAGATCAAGCACCGCCTCTAAATTCAAAATCAGAAGCATGCGTTTGTCGATCGTGGCGATCCCTTCGAGGTAGCGACCACTTAATCCGGTTAGTGCTTCGGGCGGCGGCATGATCGACTCCGCCGGAATCTTTAAAAACTCGCGGGCTGTATCGACAACGATGCCGACGACCCTCGTTCCTGTATTGATAACAACCAATCGCGAACGCAGGTCGCGTTCAATTCTTTCGAACCCGAAACGTGTACGCAGATTCAACGCGGGAATCACCTGGCCACGAACAAGAACCACTCCTTCGACCGCAGGATGCGCATTTGGCACGGATGCAACGTCGTCGATCATTTCGATCTGTTGCACAAAGCGACTGCGCACACCGTACGTCGTCCCCGCAAGCTCGAAAAGTATGAATGGTTCTAAACTCATATTGATCTGTGTTACCCGTATAATCCGCGGCTCAATGCTTTGACGTTGCTGCGAGTTGTCGTAGAGCGGTAGTGTCCAAAATTAACACGACACGCTGATCCCCGAGCTCGGTAGCTCCGGCGATGCCTTTCGATTGCGCGAGTGGATCCTTAATCGCGCGCACGACGATCTCTCGTTGTCCGATTATTCGATCGACCGCCAGTCCAACCGCGTTTGCTTCCTCGCCAATCACCAGCACATGAAAACTGTCTGCACGTTGGTAATTCATCTCAAACACACGAGCGAGGCGAAGCAAAGGAAGAACTTTTCCACGATACGAAATGATTTCGTTGTTCTCCAACGCCTTCGTTGAAGCTGACTCGACCTCCAGCACTTCCCTCACCGCCGACTGTGGCACCGCAAACCTTTGATCATTCACACTCACGATGAGCGCTTCCGCGATCGCGAGTGTCAACGGCAATTCGATCGTAAAAGACGTTCCTTCACCGATCTTCGTCGCCAGCGATATTCGCCCGCCGAGTTCTACGGCCGCCTTTTTCACTACGTCCATTCCCACGCCACGGCCGCTCTCTCGATCGGCTTCCTCGCGGGTTGAGAATCCGGGAGTGCAGATGAGTTCCAACAAAGCCGCATCATCAAATTCGGAGTTTCCGTGACTGAGACCACGTGCACTTGCCCTCTCGAGCACAAGATTTCGATCGATGCCACGCCCGTCGTCGGCAATTTTGATCACGATCATCTCACCCGCGGTCATTGCGCTCAGCGATAACAGACCTTCACTTCGCTTCCCTTGTGCTTCACGTTCAGCGACAGTCTCGAGTCCATGACTAACTGCATTGCGGACGAGGTGCATGAGCGGATCCATCATCCGCTCCACGAGAAACTTATCGATCTCCGTCGCGCCGCCGCTTAGTTCTACGATGATCTTCTTGCCGCTCTCACGCGCGAGATCGCGAACGACGAACGTCATGCGCTCAAAGATTTCACCGAGCTGGACCATGCGCACGCGCATGACACTGTCGCGCAAATTTCGCAATTGGCGGCCCATGATCGAACTCGTTTCATGGAGTGAGCGCCAGACTGCGGCGGGCGTCTCTCGCTTCAACTCCGCAACTTGATCCTCGAGCCGCGTACGACTGATCACGAGTTCACCAATGATGCGCATCAACTCATCGAGCCGGTCGAGATCGACGCGTACAACGCTTGCCGGAACGATCGTCGAGACTGGCTGGGTGTCTTTCACTCTCCGTGCTGTCTCGACGGGTGCAGGCTTGAATGTCAAACCGTCAGCTTCGAGATCTGTCTTATCGGCGTTGGTTGCGATGATGAACTCGAAGGCTATCTCGCCAGCGCCTCTAACAACGGGCTTTGCCTGGATCAAATGTCCAATCTCCTGCAGGCGCGAGCGCACGCTGTTTACGTTCACGCCTCGCTCGGCAAGTTCCGCCGTCGGCGTAAACTCAACGAGCCAACGTGCGGCTGTGGCATCGCTCTCCGATGTCTCGGGTTCTGACGTTGTTGAAGTCTTGATATTGCTGGGCGCTGAATCCGAGGAAATGGCTTTCAGTCGCTCGATAATCTCATCGATAGATGGAATTGGCTGATCGTTACGACGAGCGTTGATGACACCTTCGAGCAACGAAACGCCGGCCGAGAGTACTTCAACTCCTGACTCGCTCAAAACGACCGTTCCTTCACGCAGCTCGCGAAGATAACTTTCGAGATGGTGCGCAAGTTGTTCGGCGGCGCCGAGGCCGACCATCCCCGAGATTCCCTTGACAGTGTGGAAACTACGGAAAAGATTATCGAGCACCGTGCGATCGACGGTGCGCGTGTCTACTTCGTCCTCCAACGCGACTAACGAGCGACGGATCGAAAAGAGGTGTTCGTCACACTCTGCGTAGTAATCGTCGAGGAATTGATCGAAAAACTCACCACGATTGTCCGGGTTTGGAGTATCCATCAAGTCGCCCTTAGCAATGAGCCCACAACGTCGGCCAACTGCCGTGGATCAAAAGGTTTGGTTAAGTAACGATTCGCGCCTGCGGCTAAAGCTTCACGACGGCTGGACTCCTCGCCCTTAGTCGTCAGGACCACGATGGGAATGTCTCGATAAGCCTGGTGGCTTCGCACGAAACCGATCACCTCCATGCCGTGCATGTCAGGCATATTTAGATCGAGCACCATCAGGTCGACGGGTTCAATCGCGAGCCGTTCGATGGCCTCAAGGCCGGTGCCCGCCTGTGTGGACTTCACGCTTCGTAAGGAACCCAACGATGTAATCACCATGCGCCGCATCGTGGGCGAATCGTCAACCACTAAGATATTGTTCGTCTTGAGTTCGTCCGGCATTTGCGTCAGTAGACACACTTCGGAGTGACAGACTTCCGCCTGCGGGGTCAGCCCCACCGGCTCGATCAGGGGAAAAGCATGTCAAGGGGGACGTTATTGTACGAGAAAGTATCGAAATTAGCCAAAAGCACGGTGTCCCGCACGACTTGTGAGTCGTAACTGTAGGGGCGGCCCTCCGTGGCCGCCCCTTTGTTAAATTAACATCTTAATCAACTGGTTTACAGGAACCCTGTATACGGATAGAACTGTGGATGTGTAACGTACCCCTCCTTTACCGGGTTCATTGCGATGTAATCGAGATTTTCCTTTAGGTCGACGTCGTTGCGGATTACGTGATCAAAGAACCGTGTCTGCCAGAGACGCTTCTGCAGGAAGTGTTCAGGCCTTGCCTCTGGCCAATCTTTTAACTGCACGACCTCAGGTCTCAATGTAGCGCGCCATTCCATTAGAGCGGATAGTAATGGACGTGACTCCTCTGCGGTTGATTTTGTCACGCAGCTTGACGCCAATACGATCTGAGTGCCTTCGCAAATCTCGCGGCTGCGTTTCCAGTACTGTTGCGTCGTGTAACTCTTAAACACTCCGATGAGATTAGGCAATTTCTTTTCAGGGTCTCGAACGCCCGCAAGAAAATGAAGGTGATTGGGCATCAGTGTGAAAGCACGGAGCCGCAGATGTTCCGACGTTTCATCACTGAGCAGGATTTTTAAAACGCTCTTTGCCATATTGATTTCGGCAAAGAGCGGCCTTCGCAGATACGTGACTAGCGAGATCGCGCAGAGCTGCCAGGTGGAGTTGTAGTCATAACCAAGCAAACGAAGTGTGTTGTGACGACGAGGATCGGGGAAGACGAACACAGGCATCGTGAGGTACCTTGCATAGTGAGAGTTTTAAAAACGAATTGATGATAAGTTGTTGCCATGTAGACCGCAATGGCAACGGGTAGCCAAACAAAGGGGCGGCCACGGAGGGCCGCCCCTACAGTTACACCAATGGATGTCGCAGGCGCGAAGCGGGTTCTGGTCCAATCCGAGGTCGCACGCGGGTGCTCACAAGCTGCCATGCGGATGAGGCTC
>Ga0126311_10000931_pt1 | contig 13734 bp, 13 predicted proteins | sample Plot61_FD_92539 | JGI IMG/M metagenome (GOLD analysis project Ga0126311, IMG submission 92539) | Serpentine soil microbial communities from UC McLaughlin Reserve, CA, USA - Plot61 | ecosystem: Environmental > Terrestrial > Soil > Grasslands | place: USA: UC McLaughlin Reserve, Lake County...
CCAACCGCCAGCGCCTGCTGGATGCGGCGATCGGGGCGGGCGCGGGCTGGGTCGTCTACCTCGACACCGACGAGCGCATCGATCCCGACGACGCGCAGGCGCTACGAGGATTTCTGCAGGGCGGGGCCGATCCCGCCTCGGCCTACGGCTTCCGCGTCTTCCGGATGATCGGGGACGAGGAGCACTTCGACCGCGCCGAGCTGTGGGTGTACCGGCTGTTCCACACCGCCGTCGGCCGGACCCTGCCCACTTCGCGTCTTCACCTGGTGCCCGTGGCGGTCGAGATCCCGCGGACGCGATGGCGAAAGACGACGGTCCGGATCAAGCACCTGTCGAGCGTCACCCCCGAGCGGCGCGCGGCGCGGCTGCGGAAGTACGAGCAGGCCGACCCGGAGCGCCGCTGGCAGCGTGACTACCGCAGCCTCGTGACCGTCGGCCCGACCCGTCGGCGCTGGGTGGGACGACCCGCCGGCTTCCCGATCCTTGCCGACCCGCTTGGCCTGGGCCCCGCTGGCGAGCTCGATCTGGCGGTGTTGGATCCCGGTGCTCCGGTGCTGTCGGCCGTCGTGATCGCGCGGAACAACGCCACGACGATCGAGTCTACGGTCCGGTCGGTGGTCGAGCAGGAAACCGGCCGGTCCTTCGAGGTCATCGTCGCCGCCAGCGGCGACGATGGGACGGCGGACATTGTGCGCTCACGCTTTCCGGATGTGGTCGTCGTGGACGTTCCGGAGCCTGGGCTGCCCGGGGCCGCCCGGAACGCCGGGACTTCGGTTGCGCGGGGCGAGTTCGTCTCGTTCCCCGGCTCCCATGTCGAGCTCCCCCCCGGGAGCCTCGCGGCGAGGATCCGCGCTCACGAGCTGGGCTACTCGATGATCACCGGCTCAATCCTGTGCGGCACGGACACCCCCGCCGGATGGGCGGCCTACTTCCTGGACCACTCGACAGCCCTTCCCGGGCGACCCTCGGGCGAGGTCGGCGAGGTTCCGCCGCACTGCTCGTACACCCGCGAGGCGCTCGAGGAGGTGGGTGGGTTTCCTGAGGACATGCGCGCCGGCGAGGACACGATCGTGAACCGCGAGCTTTGGCGCCTGGGGCACCGCGCGTATCGCGCGCAGGAGGTTCGGCTGATTCATCGCAACCGCTGCTCAACCCCGATGCGGCTGGCCCGTCACCACTTCGTTCGCGGACGCGCCCTCGGGCGGATCCTGATGGGGGGGGCGGGTGACCGGGGAGCGCGCCGAGGCGTGATCGCCTATCTGCGCGGTTACACGGGCTGGCGGATTCGCGAAACCGACCGCAGGGTCGCCCAATGGGGTGGCCCGCTTCGGCGGCGTTACGCCCAGATCCGCTGGCTCCTGAGGCTGGGGGTCGTTTCGGCCTGCGTTGGGGCGGCATTCGAGGCCTCGCTGGGCGTGCGGCGGCCAGATCCCCGCCCTCCGGCGCACCCCCCATCAGGACCAGGATTGGGCGAGGGGAGACGACTGGGCGACGTTTATCCCCGTTGAGCGTCAGCTCAGCGTTCGCAGGTGCGTGGCGTAGCCCCATTTCGGGTTGCGGTCTCGCCGCGCCACCACGACGAGCTCGAGGGGGGCGGTGTCCTGCAGTCGCACTGCGTCGACGCTATGCGGCGGGTTGACCTTCAGCGGGACGAAGGTCTCCTTGCGCTCCACGGGCCCGATCCTTTCGATCGCCTTCGTGCCGATCAGGTCCTTGTAGTGGGGGTTCCCGGGGGGGCGCTCAAGCGAGATCTGGAACTCGACGCGCGCCGGCTTGGAAACGCTGAAGCGCACCCTCACTCGCTTGTCCGCGACCACCTGGTCTTGATCCTGCTTGGGGATCTTGCACTCGACCGCAATGAACCTGCCGTAGTGATCGGGCACCCCGCGTGCGTGGGCCCGCTCCTGGCTCAGCAGGTGGGCGTACGAAACCGCGGCGCCGAATGAGACGCCACCGGCGACGAGGCGCCGGACGAACGTCCGCCGGCTGAGACGGCCGCCCATATAGGCGTGGATCAAATCTCCCTGCGACATGACGAGAGCCTAGCGCCGATCTCCCTCGCTCACGGCGCGGAACAGCCGCGGTCGAGGTCCACGACCTTCATGGATTCGGGGTTGATCCGGATCCGCGTCCGGCGGGTGTTGTTGGTGTCGTCGCCCTCCTCGATCTGGGGCTCGCCGACCTCGCCGTGATCGGGGTTCGCCTTCGAGACCAGGCAGTAGACGCCCTTGTCGATCCCCGTGATCTCGAGCCTCTGGCCGGGGAGGTAATAGGTGTAGATGTCGGCATAGCCGACCGAGAGCCCCATCGAGGTGGGCCCGGTGGTGGACTGCCCCTGACCGCACCCGCCGGGGCTGCCGGGATAGACCGGGCTCGTGGGGCTGCCGGGCAGGTCGGAGGCCCCGTCGTGGTCGTCGTCCCAGGCCAGGTCGTCGCCGTCCAGGATGCAGAAGCCGATCTTCTTGGAGGGCCCGGCCACCAGCTCGTCGCTGTGGACGTCGACGAGCGAGTACTGCGCGAAGTCCTGGTAGTGCCAGTGGTTGTGGGCGGGGTGGAACTCGAAGCAGCCGACCTGAACCTCCTGGTCGACCTCGTCGCTGCCCGGGTCGAAGTGCCCGTTGGCGTTGGTGTCGTCGAAGATGCGCTGATCGGCCTCGAGGTCGTCGCCCGGGTACTGCCCGTCGTCCGTGCAGCCGTCGTCGGGCGGCCCGGCGAACAGCTCCAGGGGCCCGGGACCGTGGTTGCCGATCCGGTTGGACAGGTGAAGCACGAGCTTCTTCTTCGACTGCGTCAGGTCCAGCCACGGGTTGCCGAGCGCGGGCAGGGTCCGCAGGTCGGGAAGCAGTGGACCGCCGCCGGCGACGCCGTCGGCCGCGTGGATCACGCCCGCGCCCGCGACGGCGATCGCGACAGCGAAGGTGATGCGTATGCGGTGCGCGAGCTCCATCTCTGCGGTCCCTGCTTCGTCCCCTGCCTGTGGCGAGCCTAGCAGCGGCCCCGGCCCCTGGCTAGAGTCCGAGGCCCCTTTTCCCGGAGCCGCCAGGAGGTTCAGCATGGCAGTGGTAGAAGCCCCGGACGTCAGCGTCGAGAGCATCGGGCTGCGCCCGTTCCACGAGTTCGACGAGGCCAACGCCGTGTGGCCGCGCGGCGACCGGCCGGCCGCGATCCGCGAGGCGGCGACCGTGTTCCGTGCGCGCTTCGCGACGCCCGAGAACCGCGTGATGGGGATCCGCACCGTCGACATCGCCTCGGCCGGCTATCCGCTCAAGTTCGCCTTCGGAGGCGCCGCGAAGGGCCCGAACCCCTACATCAACATCATCAACCGGCTCCAGGTGGTGCAGTTCGAGGGCTTCGACGGCGAGCCGAAGGTCCTGGCCTACGAGCCGACCGTGCCCGAGGGCCCGGCCGAGGCCCCCTACTACGCGCAGCAGATCGAGCGCCTAGGCGAGTTCCTGTCGTACAAGGTCCTGGCGACGATCTGGAACCACCCCGACGAGGCGCTGGCCAAGGTCGGGCTGCGGCCCGAGGACGTCGACTACGTCAGCTTCGACCACCTGCACGTCCAGGATCTGCGCTTCGTCCTTGGCACCACCGAGCCGATCCCGGGTGAGGCGGCGCCCCGGCCGCCCCTGTTCCCGAACGCGAAGCTGATCGCCCAGCGCAAGGAGTGGGACACGTTCGCGTCGCTTCACCCCATGCAGTGGGCCTGGTACGTGGAGGACGGGATCAAGGACCTGATCACCGACGACGTGGTCCTCGTGGACGGCGACGTCGAGCTCGGCAAAGGCGTCGCGCTCGTATGGACGCCGGGCCACACCGACGGCAACCACTCGCTGTGCGTCAACACCGACGAGGGCGTCTGGGTCTCGTCGGAGAACGGCGTCGCCGCCGACTCCTGGCACCCGCATCTCTCGAAGATCCCGGGCGTCCGCAAGACCGCCGAGTTCTTCGGCCGCGAGGTGATCCTCAACTCCAACACGCTGGAGGACTCGATCGATCAGTACGACTCGATGATCAAGGAGAAGTCGCTGGCCGACCCCAACCGGCTCGACCCCCGGTTCTTCAACGTCTTCCCGTCGTCGGAGATGGCCACCTGGCGCCGCCAGTGGCCGGTGGTGCCGACCTTCGTCTACGGCGGGATCAACACCGGGACCGTCGAGCGCAGGGCCTAGGCAGCGGCCGGCTACAGGTCGTAGCGCGCCATGTCGGCGTCGAGGGCCTCGTCGCCCTCGGGATCCGGCGCGGGGCCGCCCGTCGGTGCCGCCGCCGGGCGTCTGCGCCAGCGGCGCAGGGCGAGCGCGATCGCGACAGCCGCGGCGAGGATCGCGGCGGCGGGGATCAGCCAGGCGGCCAGGCCGAGGCCGTCGTCGCCAGGCGTTGCGAGGACGTCCTCGCCGTACTCCGCCACGAGGGCGTCCTTGATCTCGTCCTTGGTCTTGCCCTGCGCGATCAGCCGGCGGATGAACGCCCGCTCGGCCTGGGCCTGGGGGGCGTCGGGGGCGAGCTCGAGCGGCACGCCGCAGACGACGCACATCACCTCGTCGGCGATGTCCGGCAGGCTCGCCTGGGGCTCCTGGGCCGCGGCGGCGGGGGCCAGCGCGAGGATTACCGCGACGGCTACAGCAAGCCCGCGCCTCACGAGCTGCGTCCCTCGATCAGCGGCTCGATCCGGTCGCGCAGGATCTCCTCGGTCACGGCGCCGGGGACGTGGTAGGCGACGTTGCCCTCGGGGTCGATGAGGACCGACTCGGGGACCCCGGTGGTTCCGATGTCGTCGGCGTAGTCGCCCGACCCGTCGTGCAGCTGGTTGTAGGTGAGGCCGAACTCGCCGACGAAGTCGAGCGCGTCGTCGGAATTGTCCTGGGTGTCGATGCCCACGAGCGCGAAGTCGTCTCGCCGGTGTTCCTGCCAGAAGCGCTCGAGCGTCGGCGACTCGTCGCGGCACGGCGTGCACCACGACGCCCAGACGTTTGCGAGCACCCAGCGCCCGCGGTAGTCGTCGAGCGACGCCTCGCCACCGGCGGCCGGGTCGAGGACGGGCAGCTCGGCCTGCGGTAGCGGCTCCCCCGTGGGGATCCCGCCCTCGCCCTTGGTGGCAAGGCCGAAGCCCAGCAGGGCGATCACGGCGAGGGCGCCCATCACGACCGCGAATGCCCGTGCGCTCACCCCCGAAAGGCTAGAGAGCGCCTCGAGGGGCCACGTGCACCGCGCCTAGAATGCGGCTCACGCGGACGTAGCTCAGCTGGTAGAGCGCGAGCTTCCCAAGCTCGAGGTCGCGGGTTCGAGACCCGTCGTCCGCTTGGACAGATGGCCGCGCGCCGCAGGGGAGCGGCGCGCGGCCAGGTTTGCGTCGGCGGCTAGGAGTGGTAGGTGGCGACGTCGCCGGTGCGGCGGCGTGCCGGCCGCGCGGGCCGGGTGCGGCGCTCGTGGTCGCCGACGCGGCCGACCTCCGAGCGTCCGACGATCACGGCGCTGACTCCGCCGATCGCTCCGACCAGCAGGGCGGCGATGCCCCAGAGGGCGCCGCTGACGTCGACGCCGAACGCGGCGTCCAGCGACCAGCCGCCGGCGCCGACGGCGGCGAGCGCAAACGCGGTGGTCGTGTAGACGAGCGGCAGCTCGAAGCCTCCGCCCTGGTTCCACAGGCCCTTCTCCATATGGACGGTGATCGTCGCCACGACCATCACGGCGATGATCATCGCGGCGGCGGCCGGAGTGAAGAAGCCGAACGTGAGCATCAGCCCGCCCGCGGTCTCGGCGATGCCCGCCGCCTCCGCGTTGCGATCGCCCGGGCGCATGCCGAGCGACTCCATGGCCTTTGCGGTCCCGCCGAGCCCGTGCCCGCCGAAAGCGCCAGTGAGCTTCTGCAGCCCGTGCCCGACGAACAGCAGGCCGACGACTACGTGAAGTGCGAATAGTCCGAGGTCCATTGCATCCCTTCCGTTTCGTTGGCTTTCGACGCCTACCCGGGTGCGGCACACGCAACACGTGTCTGCGGGCCCGGAAGGGGCCTCAGTCGTGCGTGTCCGTGCGTATGAGACAGCCCGTGCGGGTATCACGCGCCTGATGACGGAGATCAGCGTCCAGAGCCTCGATCACGTCGCCCTCTGGGTGGACGGCCGCGATCCCCTCGCGTCGTTTCTCTGCGACCACCTCGGAATGCACGAGATCGAGCGCGACGAGAAGTTCACCCTCGTCGGCGTCGACGCCCGGCAGGGCAAGCTGACCCTGTTCGAGGCGGAGGGCCCCCGCGAGCGCGGCGTGCTCGAGCGGATCGTCCTGCGGGTCCGCGACCTCGACGCCGCAGTCGCGGCGATGCCGTCGCACGTGGACCTGGTGCACACCAGCTCCGGAGCCGAGTTCGAGGTTCCCGAGGGCCTGCGTCTCGGCCTGGTCGAGCGCGACGGGCTCGACTACGACCTCGACCACGTCGTCCTGCGCACGCCGGAGGCCGAGCACACGGCCGACCGCCTGTCGCAGCTGGGCCTTCAGCGCCGCAACGGCGCTCTCGAGATCGCCGACCGCCGCGTCGTGGTGGAGGGCGGGGGCGAGCCCGAGGCCGAGCGCCCGCTGCTCAACCACCTGGCCCTGTTGGTCCAGTCGGTCGAGCAGGTCCAGGCGGAGGCCGTCGGCAAGGGCTTCGAGATCGACAAGGTGGTCGACGCCGAGAACACGGTCGCCGTGTTCGTCCGCGGGCCCGACGACATCGTGGTCGAGTTCGTCGAGCACAAGCCCGGCTTCTCGCTCGAGTAGAACTGCCGGCATGGCGGACCTCGTCGTCGCCGGCGCCGGGATGGCCGGACTCGCCGCGGCGGCGGAGGCACGCCGGCTTGGCGCGACGGCGATCGTGCACGAGAAGCGCGAGCGCCCGGGGGGCTCGTCGGTCCTCTCGAGCGGTTACGTGTGGCGCCATCGCCGCTTCGAGGACTTCCGGGCGGAGTGCCCCGGTGGCGACGAGGTGCTTCAGCGGCTGGTCTTCGATCGCCTGGACGACGATCTGCGGTGGCTGGAGTCGCTGGGAGCGCCGGTGCTGAGCCGCGAGACCGGCAACCCGCTCACCACGGGAGTTCGCATCGACACCGCGGGAACCATCGCGGCGCTGGCGCGGGAGGCCGGCGACTTGCGCACCGGCGACCCGCTGCGCGAGATCCCCACCGGCACGCCGGTGGTCCTGGCGACGGGGGGCTTTCCCGCCGGCCGCGAGCTGCTGGGCCAGCACGTCACGCCACAGGCCGAGCATCTGATGCTGCGGGCCGCCCCCGGTGGCGAGGGCGACGGCCTACGCCTGGGCCTCGACGCCGGCGCCGGCATCACCGCCGGAATCGGCGAGATCTACGGCCGCAACATGCCCGCCACCGGGCGAGCGATCCCTCCAGAGGACTGGCCGCGGATGGCCCAGCGATACGCGCGCTTCGCGCAGGTCACCAATTCAGAGGGCGACCGCTGTCCGCCTCCCCGCAGCTGGGCGGAGATCGACGTCCTCCAATGGACTGCCCGTCAGCCACAGGCTCGCGCCTGGTTCGCCGTTGCCGACGAGCGTCTGGGGGAGCGCGTCCGCGACGAGACGGTGGGGGAGATGGTGGCCGCCGCGCGCGAGGCCGGCGCGCCGGTCACGAAGGGTGACGGTGCGACGGTCGTCGAGACCGTGGCCGGAATCACCCGCACGCTGGGCGGCCTGGTGATCGACCGCGAGGCGCGCGCAGCCGACGGCGTCCACGCGGTAGGCGACGATGCAGGCGGCATCGCGACCGGCGGCTACACGAGCGGTCTGGCGTCGGCCCTGGTGACGGGCCGCGTCGCCGCACGGGCCGCCCTCGGGATGGAGGGCGCCGGTGGATGACGCCTTCGGCACCGGCGATCCCTTCCGCGTGGGGATCGAGGAGGAGCTCTTCCTGGTGGACCTCGAGACCCGCCGGCTGCGACCCGCCGCGGCCGCTGTGCTCGCGGCCATCGACTCACCGGAGCGAGGCGCCGCTCACGAGGCGTTCGCGGCCGAGATCGAGCTGCGCTCCGCGCCGTCGGCCAACGCCGCCGAGGCCGTCGCGCAGCTCGGTCGCCTGCGGGCCGCCGCGTTGGAGGCGGCGGCCGGATCCGGCGCGACGCTCATCGGCGCAGGCCTTCACCCCGCCGCCGAGTTCGGCGACGCCGAGCTGGTGGATGCCGAGCGCTACCGACGGGTGCTCAGCGACGTCCGCGGGCTTATCCAGCGGACCCCGGAGTGCGCGGTTCACGTGCACGTGTCGATGCCCGACCGCGAGTCGGCCGTCCGCGCCTACAACGGCCTGCGCGGCTGGCTGCCGCTGCTGGGCGGCCTCGCCGGCTCGTCGCCCTTCTGGTTCGGGCGCGACTCGGGCCTGGCCAGCGCGCGGGCCGCGATGATCCGCTCGTACCCGGGCCGCGGGATTCCGCGCGCACTGCGCGACTGGGACGACTGGGAGCGCGCGCTCGCCGACACGCGGGCCGGAGGCGGCCCCTCCGACTACACGCACGTGTGGTGGGAGGTGCGGCTGCATCCCAGGTTCGGCACCGTGGAGGTCCGCGAGCTGGACGCGCAGTCCCGCCTGGGGGACGTCGGCGCGATAGCCGCCCTCGTCCAGGGCCTGGCGCGCCACGAGGCCGAGGCCGGGGGAGAACCGCTTCCCACCGAGACCGTGCATTGGTCCGCATGGCGCGCGATCCGCGACGGGATCGCCGCCGAGATCCACCACGACGGCCGGCTGGCGCCGCTTTCCGAGGTCGCCCGGGCCGCGATCGCGATCGCCGAGCCACACGTTCGCGAGGCCGGCGGCGTCGATGCGCTGGGCGACCTCGAGCTGATCCTCGACGAGGGCGCGGGCGCCGACCGCCACCGCGCCGCTCATCGCGATGGTGGGATCGAGGGCCTGCTGGACTCGCTGGTCGCCGAGACCGCGCCGCCGATGTAGGACGCGGGCGACGTCGTGTGCGTCTCCACCGTCGACCGGAGGAGGAACCGGCGAGTCGGGGCCGGTGCCGTGCGACCCTGAAACCGGAATTTGGGAATTCCAGATGACCATGATTGTCAAGACACCCATGCCTGAGGCCGATCAGAAGGTGATGTCCCGTCGCGTGCTTCGCACCGCAGTGCCTGTGGCTGCCGTTGTAGCGGCCGGCATGGCCCTGTTCGCGATCACGGCCGACTGGGATCCCGGCAAGGCGATCGTGGTCCCGGTGGTGCTCGTATGCCTCGCGGTCGCCGTGCTGACGCTCTCCCGGCAGCTCGGCATCGCCCGCCGGCGTGCCGCCGAGCGCGGCGTGGACCAGAACGAGGAGCGGACGCGCCTGATCCTCGACCGCTCGCACGAGGCCTACATCGGGATGGACGACCTCGGCATCGTCACGCACTGGAACGCAGCGGCCGAGACGATGTTCGGGTGGAAGCGCTCGGAGGCGACCGGCCGCGAGCTCGCGAAGCTGATCATTCCCAACGACCTGCGGGCCGCGCACACGGCGGGCCTCAAGCGCTTCCGCGAGACGGGATACGGCCCGATGATCGGCTCTCGCACCGAGGTCATCGCACGCCACCGCGACGGCGCCGAGATCCCGGTCGAGCTCTCGATCACGTGCGTCGAGGAGGCCGACGGCGGCTATGCCTTCCACGGGTTCGTCCGCGACATCACCGAGCGCAGGCTGCTCGAGGCGCAGCAGGCGGAGATGCTGGCCCAGGCCGAGCACTCCGCGCGCTCGGATGCTCTGACGGCCCTTCCCAATCGCCGTGCGTGGGACGAGGAGCTCGGCCGGGAGCTGGCGCGAGCACGCCGCGCCCAGGTGCCGCTGTGCATCGCGGTGCTCGACCTCGACCACTTCAAGAATTTCAACGACTCGAACGGCCACCAGGCCGGCGACCGCCTGCTCCGGCAGGCCTCGACCTCCTGGAAGCTCGCTCTGCGCGCCTCCGACTTCCTCGCCCGACACGGCGGCGAGGAGTTCGCCGCGCTGCTGCCGTCCTGCGACATCGAGGAGGCGATGACGGTGATCGAGCGCCTGCGCGAGGTCACGCCCTACGGGCAGACCGTCTCGGCCGGGGTCGCCCAGTGGAACGGCTACGAGAGCGCCGACGCGCTCATCGACCGCGCCGACCTCGCGCTCTACGACGCCAAGCGCTCGGGACGCAACCGGGCGACGGCCGCAGCCTGACCGTCGTCTAGGCCGGGGGCGCCGTCAGACCGGCTGCTGGGACGGGCGGATCAGCATCTCGTTGACGTCGACGTGCGGAGGCTGGCCGAGCGCGTACAGGGCCGCACGGGCGATGTCGTCGTCGAGGAGGGCGCCGTCGGGGCCCGGGCGCTCGTCGAAGAATGGAGTGTCCACCATCCCCGGCTCGATCACCGTGACCCGGATGCCGCTGTTCTCGTGCGTACTGCGCAGCTCCTGGCGAAGCGCCTCGCCGATCGCGGTCACGGCCCACTTCGACGCCGAGTACAGCGACCCGGGAAGTACACGCCGCCCGGCGACCGAGCTGGTGATCAGGTAGTGGCCCTCGCCTCGCTCGAGCAGGTGGGGAAGCGTCGCGCGGATCGTGTAGGCGACTCCGAGGACGTTGGTCATGATCATCGAGCGCCACTGCTCCGGCGTCTCCTCGAGGAAGCCGCGCGTGGCGCCGAACCCGGCGTTGGCGAAGACGGCGTCGATCTGGCCGAACGCGTCGAGCGCCTCCTCCACGAGCCGCTCGTTGTCCTCCCACTCGCCGACGTCGCATCGAACCGCCACCGCGTGCTCGGCGCCCCCGAGCTCATCGACCAGCAACTCGAGCTTGTCCTCGCTGCGGGCCGCCAGCACCGCGCGGTAGCCGGCCGCCACCGCCTGGCGCGCCGTCTCGGCTCCGATGCCGCTCGAGGCGCCGGTGATCGCGATCACGTTTCCCGCCATCGCGGGCGATTGTGTCACCTGGCCTGACCCGGGCGCCGGGCGGGGGTCGCGCCCTTGCGATAATCGGCCTTCCCTCCGTCCGATGGACCCAGATCGCAAGCGAAAGATCCGCCTCGGCGTGGCGCTGGGCACGGCCGTCGTGCTCGCCGCCTCGCTCGTGTATGTCTCGTTCAGCTCGTCGAGCGAGGCGAAGTCGCCCTCGCAGGTGCTGGCCGCCGGGCCGGGCTCCAGCTACCAGGTGACCGGGGTCGTCGCGGACGGGTCGGTGGACCACGCCGGCGACGAGCTGCGCTTCCAGATGGCGGATCGCGACGATGCCTCGGCGAAGATGCCGGTGACCTACGACGGCACCGTCCCGGACCCGTTTCGCGAGGGCCGCGAGGTGATCATCACCGGCGAGCTGCGCGACGGCGTCCTGGTGGGCGACCGCGACAGCCTGATCACCAAGTGCCCGTCCAAGTTCGCCGACGAGGCGGAGGCCGACCCCGAGCACGTGGTGATCGACGAGCAGTGATTCCGACCCTCGGCGCCGCCTGCCTCGGCTGCGCCTTCCTCTGCGCCCTGTACGCCGCCTGGGCGGCCCTTGCCGGCCGCCACGGCGACCGGCGATACACCGAGTCGGCTCGGCTCGCCGTCTACGCGATGGCCGGGCTGCTGACCGTCTGCGTGCTGTGCCTGGAGGTCTCGTTCCTGCGCGACGACTTCTCCGTCGAGCTGGTCGCGGACCATTCCTCGACAACCACGCCGACCGGCTACAAGCTCACCGCGATGTGGTCGAGCCAGGCGGGCTCGCTGCTGCTGTGGGCCTGGGTGCTGTCCCTCGCGTCCTCGGGGGTGCTGTGGCTCACGCGCAGCAGGCTGCGCGAGCTGGTGCCGTGGGCGACCGCCGTGCTCGCAGGCCTCGCCCTGTTCTTCACGGGGCTGATGCTCTTCGGCGTGGTCTCCTCGGGCGCGGACTCGTTCCCGTTCACCCGCCTGGACCCGGCCGCGGCCGAAGGCGTCGGTCTCAACCCGCTGCTGCGCCACCCCGCCATGGCGATCCACCCGCCGATGCTCTACTCCGGGTACGTGCTGTTCGCGATCCCGTTCGCGTTCGCAATCGCAGCGCTCGTCACCCGCCGCCTCGACGCCGCCTGGATCCGCGCTACGCGCCGGTTCGCGCTGGTCGCCTGGCTGTTCCTGTCGGTGGGCATCCTGCTGGGCTCGTTCTGGTCGTACAACGAGCTGGGGTGGGGCGGCTACTGGGGCTGGGACGCCGTGGAGAACGCGTCGGTGATGCCGTGGCTGGTCGGCACCGCGTTCCTGCACTCGGTGATGGTCCAGGAGAAGCGCCGGATGCTGCGCACGTGGAACGTCTCGCTGATCGTCGGCACCTTCGCCCTCTGCCTGCTCGGCACGTTCCTGGTGCGCTCGGGCGTGTTGGAGTCGATTCACGCCTTCGGGGTGTCGAAGGTGGGCGGGCCGCTGCTCGGGCTGATCGCCGTGGTCGTCATCGGCTCGGCGGCCCTGATCGTCTCGCGGCTGCCCGACCTGCGCGGCGGGAAGAGGATCGAGTCGCTGGTCTCGCGCGAGGCGGTCTTCCTGGTCAACAACCTCCTCCTGGTGAGCCTCTGCGCGGTGATCTTCTGGGGCACGTTCTTCCCCCTGATCTCCGAGGCCCTCACGGGGGACGAGCGCTCGGTGGGCCCGCCGTTCTTCAACACGGTCACGACTCCGCTGGCGATCCTGCTGGTGCTCTTCACGGGGATCGGGCCGCTGCTGGCGTGGCGCAGGGTCAGCGCCGGGCGGGCCTGGCGGCTGCTGGCGCCGCCGGCGGCCGTGGCCCTGGTCACGACCCTGGTGCTCGCGGCCGTCAGCGACGCCGCCTCCGAGCCGCCGGCGCTCGTGATGTTCGCCTTCGCGGCCTTCGCGCTGGCCGCCGTGGGCTCGGAGTTCGCCCGCGCGGCCGCCGCTCAGCGCAGCCTGGCCGGCGGGGGATACGCCCGGGCACTCGCGCGAGTCGTCTCTCGCAACCGCCGGCGCTACGGCGGCTACATCGCTCATGTGGGCATCGGGATCCTCTTCATCGCCGTGGCCGCGTCCTCGAGCTTCCAGACGAGCGCCGACGTGCGGCTGCGGCCGGGCGAGTCGGCGAGCGTCGGCGACTACGAGGTCACCTACCTCGAGCCATCGGCGACGATCTCGTCGGCCGAGCAGCGCCTGACTTTCGGGGGCCTGCTCGACGTACGCCGCGACGGCGAGCGGTTCGCGCTGCTGCACCCGTCGCGCAACTACTACTCGTCGGCGACGACCGACGGGGTCCGCGGCTTCTTCGAGGGCGAGGCGACAAGTGAGGTCGGCCGCAAGGGGGGGCCGGGGGGCGATCTGTGGACGGCGATGCGCCCGGACCTCGCGCCGCTGGACGGGACGATAGACGCCGCCGACCGCCGCGTCGAGCGCCGCGCCGACGTCGTCGTGCGCAAGGCGGGCGAGATCGCGGGCACCACGCCCCCGCCGCAGATGCGCGAGGCGGTCGTCAGCCGGCTCCAGGGGCAGGAGATCTTCGCGCTCAAGGACGCGTACCTCGAGGATCCGCCGCCGGTGGACTTCCGCGTCAACGTCAATCCGCTCGTGATCTGGATCTGGCTCGGCGGCGCCATCGCTGTGGCCGGCGGGTTGGTCGCGATCTGGCCGGCACCGGAGGCGCGCCGGCGCCGTGTGTCCGATATCCACGCGGCCAGGCTCGCCCGCGACCTCGGCCGCGCCTGAGGGCCGTGGAGGTGCTGCTCGCCCTCGTGCTCGCCGTCGGCCTCGCGTGGCTGGTGACGGCGCCGCTCCGGCGGCCCGCGCCGGGCGCGGGCGAGGACC
>Ga0126311_10000932_pt1 | contig 13732 bp, 13 predicted proteins | sample Plot61_FD_92539 | JGI IMG/M metagenome (GOLD analysis project Ga0126311, IMG submission 92539) | Serpentine soil microbial communities from UC McLaughlin Reserve, CA, USA - Plot61 | ecosystem: Environmental > Terrestrial > Soil > Grasslands | place: USA: UC McLaughlin Reserve, Lake County...
CAGGCCGGCCAGGGGCAGATCCCCTCGCGTCAGGCGCAGATCAAGGCGGGGATCCCCAAGGAAGTGTCCTCAGAGACGATCAACAAGGTGTGCGCGTCGGGCCTGCGCGCGGCCGGCATCCTCGACGCGGCGATCCGCGCCGGCGACCTCGAGGTCGCCGTCGGCGGCGGCATGGAGTCGATGTCGAACGCGCCCTACCTGCTCAAGGGCGCGCGCTTCGGCTTCCGCATGGGCGACGCGAAGGCGATCGACTCGATGATCAACGACGGGCTCACGAACCCGTTCTCCGGCAAGCACATGGCGCAGGAGGCCTCCGAGGTCGCGGCCGAGCTGGAGCTGACGCGCGCCGACATGGACCGCTGGTCGGTCCGCTCGCACGAGCTGGCGCTGAAGGCGACCGACGAGGGACGCCTGCCGGAGGAGATCGTCGCGGTCACGGTCAAGGGCAAGAAGGGCGACACGGTCGTCGAGGTCGACGAGGCGCCGCGTCCCGGCACGTCGCTGGAGACGCTCTCCAAGCTGCCGCCGATCTTCACCAAGGACGGCTCGCACACGGCCGGCAACGCGCCGGGCGTCAACGACGGCGGCGGCGCGCTCGTGCTCGCCTCCGACGAGTGGGCTGCCGCCAACGGCAAGAAGGCGCTCGCGACGATCGTCGCGCAGGCGCAGGTCGCCGACGACTTCCCCTACCTCGCCAGAACTCCCGCGCTCGCCGCGCAGAAGGCGCTCGCGAAGCTCGGGCTCACCCCCGACGACATCGACGTCTGGGAGATCAACGAGGCGTTCGCGTCCGTCACGCTCAACTCGATTCGCATGCTCGGGATCGACGAGGACAAGGTCAACGTCAACGGCGGCGCGGTCGCGCTCGGTCATCCGATCGGCGCATCCGGCGCGCGCATCCTCGGCTCGCTCGTGCTCGAGCTGCAGCGCCGCGGCGGCGGTCGCGGCTGCGCGGCGATCTGCTCGGGCGGCGGCCAGGGCGACGCCGTCATCGTCGAGGTGCCCGCGTCCTGACGGCTCCACGCGGACCCGCCGAGGGCTTCGTCGTCGGGGGCGCCGCCGCCCCCGACGATGCCGTGACGCCCACGCCTCGCGGCGCCGCCTTCTTCGACCTCGACCGTACGCTGATGGCGGGCTCGTCGGCGTACGAGTTCGCGCGCGCCGCCTATCGCAACGGCCTGCTCTCCCGTCGCCAGCTGGCGGAGAGCGCGTGGGCGAACGTGCAGTTCCGCCTGCGCGGCTCGACCGACGCGGCCACCGACGAGCTGCGCGAGCGGATCGCGGCCGCGATCGAGGGGGTGCGGGTCCTCGACCTGCAGCGCCTCGGGCCGGCGGTGCTCGCGGGCGTGCTGCCGCGCATCTATCCGCAGATGCTGCAGGTCGCCTGGGAGCACCAGGACGCCGGCCGCCCCGTGTACATCTGCACCGCCGCGGCGCACGAGCTCGCCGAGGTGCTGGCGCTCGTGCTCGGCTTCGAGGGGGGGATCGGCGCCCGCTCGGAGGTCCGCGACGGCGTCTACACCGGTCAGCCGCATGGACCCTTCACGTACCGCGAGGGCAAGGCGATCGCGATGCGCGAGCTGGCCGAGCGGGAGCAGATCGACCTCGCAGAGTCATGGGCCTACTCAGACTCCGAGTCGGATCTGCCGATGCTGCGTGCTGTCGGCCATCCGGTTGCGGTCAATCCTGACGCGACGCTCGCGCGCATCGCGCGCGAAGAGGGTTGGGAGACGCTGCGCTTCGAGCGGCTCGGGCGGCGGCTCGTCGTCGCAGGCTCGCTCGCGGCGGCGGCGACCCTCGGCGGGCTCGGGTCGCTCGCGCTCGGCCGTCGCAAGCCCGTCCCGCCGCCACGCCGCATCCCGCCGCGGCGTCCGCCGCGCCGCCGCCGATGAGCGAGCACGAGCTGAGCGACGAGCAGCGCGAGATTCGCGCGCTCGCGCGCCGCTTCGCACAGGAGGAGATCGCCCCGCGTGCAGCGGCATGGGATCGCGAGCACCGCTTTCCGGCGGAGGTCTTCGCGCAGCTCGGCGAGCTGGGCCTGATGGGGGCGTGCGTGCCGGTCGAGCACGGCGGAGCGGGTGCGGACTTCCTCTCCTACGTGCTCGCGATCGAGGAGATCGCGCGGGCCGACGCGGGCGTTGCGGTGACCGTCGCCGTGCACACGAGCGCCGCCACGTTGCCGCTGCTCGCGCACGGCACCGACGAGCAGATCGCCCGCCTCGTGCCGCCGCTCGCGCAGGGGATCGAGCTGGGCGCCTTTGCGCTGACCGAGCCCGAGGTCGGCTCCGATGCAGCCGCGCTCCGCACGCGCGCCGACGCCGACGGGCGCATCACAGGCTCGAAGCAGTTCATCACCACGGGTTCTCATGCTCACACGCTGCTGATGTTCGCCCGCGACCCCGACGACCGCATCTCGGCGTACGTCGTCCGTCGTCCTACGCCCGGGCTGACGGTCAGCAAGGAGGAGGAGAAGCTGGGCTTGAACTCCTCCAGCACCGCGGCGCTCTCCCTCGATGCCGCCGCGGGCGAGCATCTGGGAGTTCCAGGCGCCGGCATGCGGATCGCGCTCGGCACGCTCGACGGCGGACGCATCGGAATCGCCGCGCAAGCGGTCGGGATCGCGCAGGCCGCGCTCGATGTGGCAACGGCCTACGCGAGGGAGCGCACCGCGTTCGGCGGCCCGATCGCCCGTTTCGGGCAGATTCAGGGCAAGCTCGCCGACATGCAGACGGAGATCGAGGCGGCGCGCGCGTTGACCTGGCGCGCAGCACGGCTCAAGCAGGCCGGCCGGCCGCACACGGTCGAGGGCGCGCAGGCCAAGCTGTTCGCCTCCGCCATCGCACGGCGTCAGACCGGGGAGGCGATCCAGGTGCTCGGCGGCTACGGCTATACGAAGGACTATCCCGCCGAGCGCTACTACCGCGACGCGAAGGTCACCGAGATCTACGAGGGGACCAGCGAGATCCAGCGGCTCGTGATCGCTCGATCGCTCCTCGGCGATGCCGCTCGCGCGGACGTGTAGGAGGAGTTTCACCTACCATTCCCGCCCGATGAGCACGACCGACCGCAAGATCCGCGTCGTCGTCGCGAAGCCGGGCCTGGATGGGCACGATCGCGGCGCCAAGATCATCGCCCGCGCGCTGCGCGACGCCGGGATGGAGGTCATCTACACTGGCTTGCACCAAACCCCTGAGCAGATCGTCGAGACGGTGATCCAGGAGGACGCGGACGCCGTCGGGCTCTCGATCCTCTCCGGTGCGCACATGACGCTCGTCCCGCGCATCGTCGAGCTGCTGCACGCGCAGGACGTCACAGACGTGATCGTCACCGTCGGCGGGACGATCCCGGCCGACGACATCCCCGAGCTCAAGCAGCTCGGCGTGGCCGAGGTCTTCACGCCCGGCACGCCGACGCAGGACATCGTCGCGTTCGTGCGCGGCGCTGTCCGCGCCTCGGCGTAATCCCGTTCCCACGGGCGCAGCGGCGCTCTGTGGGCGATCGCGCACCCTAGTGCGATTGACTGGTCAGTCAACGCGGTATCATCCCCGCGCACACTGCCGCGAACTTGCGTTTTTGCACTGCTGAGGAGGCACCCGAGTTGAAGATTTGCGTCCTGGTCAAAGAGGTGCCAGACGCCGCCGTCGAGAAGCGCATCGACCCATCGACGGGGCGAATGGACCGCAGCGGGGAGAAGAACCTCAACCCGTATGACACGCACGCCATCGAGGCGGCGATGCAGATCAAGGAGGGCGGGGCGATCCCCGTCGAGGAGATCGTCGCTGTGACGATGGGCCCGGAGACCGCCGTGCGCGCGCTCCACAAGGCCGTCTCGCTCGGAGCCGACCGCTCCGTGCACCTGACCGATCCCGCGCTGGCGGGCTCCGACGTCGCCGCCACGGGCTACGCGCTCGCCAAGGCGCTCGAGTCCGAGTCGCCCGATCTGGTGCTGCTCGGCCAGCAGTCGGACGACGGCGAGTGCTACACGATCGGCGCCGTGGTGGCCGATCACCTCAAGATGCCCTCGCTGACGCAGGTCATCAAGATGGACGTCGACGGCGGCGCGCTGCGCTGCGAGCGTCAGGCCGAGTACGGCTACGACACCGTCCAGGTCCAGCTCCCGGCCGTGATCTCGGTCGGCGACGCCATCAACGAGCCGCGCTACCCGTCGCTGAAGGCGATCATGGGCGCGAAGAAGAAGCCGCTCGACACGAAGGCCTCCGGCGACGTCGGCATCGACGGTTCGCTTGTCGGCGCCGACGGTTCGCGCGTCGACTGCGGCGATTACAAGGCTCCGCCCGCCAAGGCCGGCGGCAAGATCATCGAGGACGAGGACACCAACGAGACGGTCGAGCAGATCGTCGCGTGGCTTGACGAAAGGAAGCTGATCTAGATGGGCGGGATTCTCGTCTACGTCCTCCACTACGAGGGCGCTTTCAACAAGAACTCGCTCGGCGCCGTTTCCGAGGGCGCGAAGCTCGCCGGTGAGCTCGGCACGACGTGTGACGCGGTCGTCGTCGGTGGGGGAGACCTCACGAACGATCTCTGCGCCACACTCGGCACCTACGGCGCCAAGCGCGTCTTCAAGGCCGAGGGCGCCGAGGGTCTCGCGCAGCCGGTCGTCGACGTGATGGCGAAGGTCATCGACGACAACGGCCATTCGTACGCGCTGTTCGGCGGCGGCCTGCTCGGCTTCGAGATCGGCGCTGGCCTCGCCGCCCGCAAGAACGCGGGCGTGACCATGGAGGTCACCGCAGTCAACGTGGCCGACGGCAAGCTCGTCGCCGAGCGTCCGATCCTGGGCGACTCGCAGATTTCGACCTCCAAGTACCGCGGCGACCTCGGGATCATCATCGGACGCATCAACGCGTTCGAGGTCAAGGAGTCGGGTGCCGGCGCGGCCGAGGTCGTCGACGTCGCCGTCGAGTACTCCGCCTGGTCGAACCAGGCGACGATGGTCCAGCGCGGCGAGCAGCGCGGCGCCGACGTGAACATCGAGGACGCCAGCGTGCTCGTGGCCGGCGGCCGCGGGCTCGGCAAGGCCGAGGGCTTCGAGCTCTGCGAGGAGCTCGCGGGCGCGCTCGGCGGCGCCGTCGCAGCCACGCGTGCCGTGGTCGACGCCGGCTGGTACCCCTACGCGGCGCAGATCGGCCAGACGGGCAAGACCGTCGCGCCGAAGCTGTACCTCGCGGCGGGCATCTCCGGCGCGATCCAGCACAAGGTCGGCATGCAGGCCTCGGAGAACATCGTGGCGATCAACAAGGACGCGAACGCCCCGATCTTCGAGTTCTCCGACCTCGGCATCGTCGGCGACCTCAACAAGATCCTGCCGAAGCTCACCGAGGCCGTGAAGGCCAAGAAGGGAGCGTAAAGCCCATGTCTGCCAGCAACGGAAACGGCAAGGCGGTCCCGGCGGCGTACCCGCCGCCGGTCGACTCGCCGAAGGAGTTCGTCAAGCGCGGCCTCGACGCAGAGGACGAGCTGATCGAGGTCGGCGTCGCGATCGTCGGGGGCGGCACTGCCGGCCTCGCGTGCGCGAACCGGCTCCTGCAGCTGCTGGCAGACGACCCGGCCCTCATGGAGCGCCTCGGCGAGGTGCCGGTGGCGGTCCTCGAGAAGGCCAAGACGTGCGGCGGTCACAACCTGTCCGGGGCGGTCATGCGCCCCGGACCGCTGCAGGAGCTGTTCCCGGACTTGAGCCGGGAGGAGTGGCGCAAGGAGGGCTTCGCCTTCGGCGAGGTCGAGAAGGAGGCCGTCTACCTGACGCCCACCTCGAAGATCAAGGTCCGCATTCCCACGCCGCCGCCGTTCAAGAACCACGGCAACGAGGTCATCTCCGTCTCCGCGCTGGCGCGCTACCAGCAGCGCATGGCCGAGGAGGCCGGCGCTTACATCCTCACCGAGACCTCCGCGACCCAGGTGATCGTCGAGGACGGCCGCGTTGTCGGCGTCCGCTCCGGCGACAAGGGCCGCGGCAAGGACGGCGAGCCTCTCGGCAACTTCGAGCCCGGCACCGACATCAAGGCCAAGGCGACGGTCTTTGCCGAGGGCTGCTGGGGCCACCTCACCGGCGCCGCGATCCGCGAGTTCGACCTCGCCGACGGCCGCGAGCCGCAGGTGTGGGAGCTCGGCGTCAAGGAGGTCTGGAAGGTCCCGAGACCGCTCGACCGCCTGATCCACACCGTCGGGCCGTGGCCGGTCAAGATCTCCGCCAGATACGGCCAGGTCGGCGGCACCTGGATCTACCCGATGAAGGACGAGAGAACGGGCGACGACCTCGTCTCGATCGGCTTCGTCGTCGGGCTCGAGTACGCCGACGCGACGACCTCGCCGCACGACCTCCTGCAGCTGTTCAAGCTGCATCCGCTCGTGAGAAAGATCCTCGAGGGCGGCGAGCGTGTCGCCTGGGGCGCGAAGGCGCTGCCGGGCGGTGGCTACTGGTCGATGCCGAAGCTGTCGATGCCGGGCGCGGTGATCGTCGGCGACGCCGGCGGCATGGTCGATACGGCCGCGCTCAAGGGCGTCCACCACTGCATCGCCTCCGGCAAGCTGGCCGCCGAGGCGATTTACAGAGGCCTCAAGAACGGCGAGAGCTCGTTCGAGTCCTACGAGTACGCGATCGAGGACTCGGACACGGGCAAGGAGCTGTACCAGGTCCGCAACACTCGCCAGCCGTTCCAGAAAGGCTTCCTCAAGGGTGGCCCGCTCGTCAACCTCGCGATCGCCTCCAGAGGCAAGCTGCCGCCGGGCCGCCTCAAGTGGCACCGCAACGACGAGATGCCGATGTTCGTCGGCAACACGAAGGACCGCTATCCGAGACCGGACGGCAGATACACGTTCGACAAGCTCTCGTCGGTCTTCATCACCGGCAACGCGACGCGCGACGACGCGCCGAACCACATCCGCGTGCAGAAGCACGTCCCGCGCGAGGTCGCGGAGACGTGGAAGTGGATGTGCCCAGCCGGCGTATACGAGATCCCTGAGGACGCGCCCGAGACGGGGCCGGTCGACGTGATCGTCAACTACACGAACTGCGTGCAGTGCGGCGCGATCACCGCCAAGGGCGGGCGCCTCACGACGCCCGAGGGCGGCGACGGACCGCTCTACCAGATCACCTGAGTCGCATCTGCGGGCGCCCGACCCCGGGCGCCCTCACCCGCTGCGCGGCGCGGCCGGACCGTCACCGGCCGCGCCACGCAACTTCCTTCTCGCACGTCGGTTAAGACGACACGATGATCTCGCGTGCTGGCACGAGCACACGGGCGGTCGCGGTCACCTTCCTCGCCACGCTCGCAGCCTCCCTTCTCTCGCCGATGGCGCCTGCCGCACCGCCTGTGCGCGGCGCTAGCGCCGCAGCCGGCGCCCCGGCCGGCGCGCGGCTGCTCGCCTGCCATCGCTCCCCGTCGATCGACCAGCGCACCGCCGTCGTCGGGGCCTGGATGAGACCACTGCTGGCCGGCAGACGGCTCGCCCTCAGAATCGACCTCTACCAGCGCACCCCCGGCAGCCACTGGACGCAGCGCACCGACGTCCCAGGGCTCGGCATGTGGACCACGCCGAGCGACACCGGCGTCGGAAGCCGGGCCGGCGACGTCTTCAAGTACCGCCAGGCGGTCGGCCGCCTGGTCGCGCCGGCGGCGTATCGCTTCCACGTCACCTTCCACTGGCTCGACGCCGACGGTGCGGTCGTGCGCGAAGTGTCCCGCACCACCGCGATCTGCCGCCAGCCGGATCTGCGCCCCGACCTCGTGTTGCGCGAGGTGCGCGCGCTCCCTGCCGGCGACGGCTCCGTCCGGTACGTGGCCCGGGTGGGCAATGAGGGGAGAAGCGCGATCGCGCAGGCGACGATTGCGGCCACGTTCCCCGGAGACGCGACGCCGGGCCTGCACCTCCGGACGGTCCGCCGCCTCGAGCCGGGGGCCACCGCGGTCGTCGTGTTCACCGGCCCCGGCTGCGCCGCGGGAGAGCAGCCCGCCGAGTTCCTCGCCGACCCGTCGAACGCCATCGAGGAGGCTGACGAGACCGACAACACGCTGACCGCATCCTGCCCGACGCCATAGCCCCGTCGGCCCCGGCGAGGCCGGCCTGCCCGCGTCGCTACACTGGTCCGACGATGAAGACTGAAATTCACCCCACCTACCGCGACGCGCACGTTCGCTGCACGTGTGGCAACGAGTTCACGACGCGCTCGGTCGAAAAAGAGATCCACGTCGAGATCTGCTCGAACTGCCACCCCTTCTACACGGGCCGTCAGAAGCTCGTCGATACGGGCGGCCGCGTCGAGCGCTTCCAGCGCCGCGCGGCGAGACGCAAGGCCGGCTCCGCCGCCTAGCGGCGGAGCTCGATTCCCATGCGCCGCCTTCGGGGGAAGCGGTCGTGAGCGTCGCCGACAAGCCAGCTGAGGCCGTCGGCGACGCAGCCGTGCCCGGCCAGCTGCGCGCCGCGCGCGACGCGCCGGTCGGTGGCCAGGCAGTGCTCGAGGGCGTGATGATGCGCGGCATCAGAACGTGGGCCGTCGCCGTGCGCAAACCCTCGGCTGAGCAGCTCGCAACGCACAGAGAGGGCCTCGACCCGGAGGAGGCTGCCGAGGGCGAGATCGAGGTCGTCACCGAGCCACTCCAGTCGTTGCTCAGACGCCATCGCGTCTACCGCCTGCCGATCATCCGCGGCGTCATCGCGCTCGGCGAGTCGCTCAAGATCGGCTTCAGAGCGCTCGGCATCTCCGCCAACGCCCAGCTGCCGGAGGAAGAGGATGAGATCTCCGGTGGCATGTGGGCCGGCACGATCGTCATATCGATCCTGCTCGCGGTCGGCCTGTTCTTCCTGATCCCCGTCGGTTTGACGTCGCTGATCAAGGACCAGCTCAACTCCTCGTTTCTGTTCTGGCTCGTCGAGGGCCTGATCCGCACGGCGATCTTCCTCGGCTACCTGCTGGCGCTCAGCCGCCTGCGGGATCTCCGACGCGTCTTCGAGTACCACGGCGCCGAGCACAAGACGATCTCCTGCTTCGAGGCCGGCATGCCGCTCACGCCGCCGAACGCCGAGCGCTTTTCGCGCCTCCACCCGCGCTGCGGCACGACGTTCCTGCTGCTCGTGATGGTCGTCGCGATCTTCGTCTTCGCGCCCATCGGATTGCCGGCTTGGTACTGGCTCCTCCTGACGCGCATCGTCGGCGTCCCCCTGATCGCCGGCATCTCCTTCGAGCTGATCAAGCTCAGCGGCAGACATCGCAGACGCCGCTGGGTCCGCGCCATCATGTGGCCCGGCATCCAGCTCCAGTACCTCACCACCAGAGAGCCCGACCGCGCCCAGCTCGCCGTCGCGATCGCCGCCCTCGAAGCCGTCCTCGCCGCCGAGCCCGAGCTCCGAGACACCGACGCCAAGGACCTCATCGGCGTCGAGGTCGTCGCCTAAGCCCACCAGGGGGCGATCCCCCACCTGTGTCACTATCGCCAGGTCACCACTCGGCCCGACGACGTCACGCAAACCCTGCGTAGACTCGGCCTCTCATGATCGAGCAGCTCGTCGAACAGATCGAGGCCCGCTTCGCGGAGCTGGAGCGCCTGATGTCAGACCCTGAGGTGATCGGGGATCGCGAGCGCTATGCCGCGACCGGGCGGGAGTACGCGAAGCTCGAGGAGGCCGCGAAGCTGGCGCAGGAGTGGCGCCGCGCCGTTGACGACGAGGCCGGAGCGCGCGAGCTGCTCGCAGAGGGCGGCGACGACGACGCCGAGGTACGCGAGATGGCGGCCGCGGCGCGCGAGCGGATCGAGGCGCTCGACGAGGAGATCCGCCTCGCGATGGTCGAGCAGGACCCCAACGACGACAGAAACGTGATCGTCGAGATCCGCCCCGGCGCAGGGGGCGACGAGGCCGGCCTGTTTGCCGGCGACCTCTATCGCATGTTCAACCGCTACGCCGAGCGCAAGCGCTTCCAGACCGAGGCGCTGAGCGAGGGAGAGGGGCAGTACACGTTCGCCGTCAAGGGCGGCGGCGCCTACAGCGTCTTCAAGTTCGAGGGCGGCACGCACCGCGTCCAGCGCGTGCCCGAGACCGAGTCGCAGGGCCGCATCCACACGTCCACCGCGACGGTGGCCGTGCTGCCGGAGGCGGAGGACGTCGACGTCGAGGTCAACGAGTCCGACCTGCAGATCGACGTCTACCGCTCGAGCGGCCCGGGCGGCCAGTCGGTCAACACGACCGACTCGGCGGTCCGCATCACGCACAGACCGAGCGGCATCGTCGTCTCGATGCAGGACGAGAAATCTCAGCTGCAGAACCGCGAGAAGGCGATGCGTGTCCTGCGCGCGCGCCTCTACGAGCGCGCGCTCGCCGAGCAGCAGGCCGCGCTCGCCGCCGACCGCCTCGCACAGGTCGGCAGCGGCGAGCGCGCGGAGAAGATCCGCACGTACAACTTCCCGCAAGGCCGCGTGACGGACCATCGCATCAAGCTGACGGTCCACAACATCGACGCCGTGCTCGCAGGGGAGATGGACGAGCTGACCGCGGCTCTGCAGGACGACGAGAAGCGCCGCCGGCTGGAGGCCCAGGCGGTTGCCTGATGATCGAGGGGGAGCCGTGGGGGTCGAGAGGATGGAGTTCGCCGAGGGGCCGGCGGTGCGGATGGCGCTGGCGATCGCGACGGCCGAGCTCCGCGACGTCGGCTGCGACACGCCGCGACTCGACGCCGAGTTGCTGCTCGCCGACGCGATGCGCACGACGCGCACGCAGCTGCACCTCGCGCCGGAGCGCGAGCTCACGAGGAGAGAGTCCGACCGCTTCGCGGAGTTGCTGCGCCGCCGCCGCGCGCGCGAGCCGGTCGCCTACGTGCTCGGCAAGCGGGCGTTCCGCTACATCGAGTTGACGGTCGACGACCGTGTGCTCGTACCGCGGCCGGAGAGCGAAGGGCTCGTCGAGACGGGGCTGACGCTGCCCACCGGCGCCCGCGTGGTCGACGTCGGCACCGGCAGCGGAGCCATCGCACTCGCACTCAAGCACGAGCGCCCCGACCTCGAGGTGCTCGGCACCGACGTCAGCCCCGAGGCGCTCGCGGTCGCGCGCGCGAATGCACGAGCGCTCGGGCTCGACGTGACGTTCGTGCAGGGCGACCTGCTCGACGCCGTCGAAGGCGACCTGGACGCAGTCCTCTCAAACCCGCCCTACGTCGCCAAGCGCGACCTCGAGACGCTCCAGCCGGAGGTCATAGCGGAGCCTGACGTGGCGGTCTTCGGCGGTCACGACGGCTTCGAGATCGTGCGCCGGCTCGTGCCAGCCGCCGTCGCACGCGCCCCGCTCGTCGCGATCGAGGTCGGCATGGGGATGGCGCAGGTCGTCGGCGGAATGCTGCGCGACGGCGGTGCGACGGAGATCGAAGTGCAGCGCGATCTGGCGGGAATCGAGCGGGTGGTGGTGGGGCGGCGATGAGCGCCGCGCTCATGCCGCCGAACGCTGCCGCGTTCGCAGCTTGCATCGAAGGAGGGGGAGTGGCGGTGTTCCCGGCCGACACGGTCTACGGATTGGCATGCGACCCGGAGAACGCGAAGGCGGTCGAGCGGCTCTACGCCCTCAAGGGGCGGCCAGCCGACAAGCCGGCCGCGGTGATGTGGTTCGACCGTCACAGGGCGCTCTACGCGTTGCCCGACCTGCCACCCCGCACCCGTGCCGCAGCCGAGCGCCTGCTCCCAGGGAAGGTGACGCTCCTGCTGCCCAACCGGCAGGGCCGCTTCCCCCTCGCAGCCGGTCCGGGTGGCGACGTGAGAACCCTCGGTGTGCGGGTCCCTGACGTCGCCGCCCTCGCGACCGTGCCGCTCGCGGTCCTCCAGTCCAGCGCCAACGAGGCGGGCGGCCCCGATGCCCGCACGCTGGAGGAGATCCCAGAGCCGATCCGCACCGGCGCCGACCTGGTGCTGGACGCCGGCCCGCTCCCCGGCACGCCTTCCACCGTGATCGACCTGCGGAGCTACGAGGACACGGGCGAGTGGAGCGTGATCCGCGAGGGAGCCGTGGCGACCGCGGACGTCGCCAGGGCCCTTGGTATCGTCGGCCGCCCATGAGGATCGCGCTCGCCTCCGACCACGCCGGCTTCACGCTCAAGGCTCACCTTGCCTTCGCGCTCGCCGCCGCCGGCCACGACGTTCTCGACGTCGGTACCGGTGGACCGGACTCGGTCGACTACCCGCAATACGCCGCCCCCGCCGCGCGCCTCGTCGCCGACGGCGAAGCCGACAAGGGCGTCCTGGTGTGCGGATCGGGCAACGGCGTCGCGATCGTCGCCAACAAGGTGCCGGGAATCCGGGCCGTCAACGCGCACGACATCGACGAAGCCGAGATGGCGCGGCGCCACAACGACGCGAACGTCGTCACCCTGTCGGGCGCGCGCCTGAGCGACGCCGCCGCCGACGCGATCGTCGCGACCTTCCTCTCGACCGAATTCGACGGCGGCCGGCACGCGCGCCGCGTGGACCAGATCACTGCGATGGAGACGCCCGCATGACCGAGCTGCCGCCCGATTACTTCACCCGCCCGCTCGCCGACATCGACCCCGAGATCGCCGACGTGCTCGCGAAGGAGCTCGACCGGCAGCAGCGCACGCTCGAGATGATCGCCTCGGAGAACTTCGTCCCGCAGGCCGTGCTCGAATGCCAGGGCAGCGTGCTGACGAACAAGTACGCGGAGGGTTACCCGGGCCGGCGCTATTACGGCGGCTGCGAGTTCGTCGACATTGCCGAGCAGCTCGCGATCGACCGCGCGAAGGAGCTGTTCGGCGCCGAGCACGCGAACGTGCAGCCGCATTCGGGTGCGCAGGCCAACACCGCCGTCTACCACGCGCTGCTGCAGCCCGGCGACACGATCATGGGCCTCGAGCTGGCGCACGGCGGCCACCTCACGCACGGCATGAGAATCAACGTCTCGGGCCGGCTCTACGACATCGCGCCTTACCAGGTCGACCGCGAGACGAGCCTGATCGACATGGACGAGGTCGCCCGCATCGCGCGCGAGCGCAAGCCGAAGCTGCTGCTCGCCGGCTGGTCGGCCTACCCGCGCCAGCTCGACTTCGCGCGCTTCCGCGAGATCGCCGACGAGGTCGGCGCGCTGCTGATGGTCGACATGGCGCACTTCGCCGGGCTCGTCGCCGCGGGCCTGCACCCGAGCCCGGTGCCGCACGCCGATGTCGTGACTTCGACGACGCACAAGACGATCGGCGGCGGCCGCGGTGGGCTGATCCTTTGCAGAGCCGAGCACCAGAGAAAGATCGACTCGGGGATCTTCCCCGGCCAGCAGGGCGGCCCGCTCGAGCACGTGATCGCCGGCAAGGCTGTCGCGTTCAAGCTCGCGATGAGCGACACCTTCAAGGAGCGCCAGCAGCGCACGCTCGACGGCGCGCGCGCGCTCGCGACCGAGGTCCTGCAGGCCGGATCCGGCATGAGCGTCCTCACCGGCGGCACCGACGTCCACCTGATCCTGGTCGACCTGCGCGAGAGCGAGCTCGACGGCCAGCAGGGGGAGGATCGCCTGCACGAGATCGGCATCACGGTCAACCGCAACGCGGTGCCGTTCGACCCGCGCCCGCCGATGGTCTCCAGCGGCCTGCGGATCGGCACCCCGGCGCTCGCGACGCGCGGCGTTCAGGCGGAGGACTTCAGCGAGATCGGCCGCGTCATCGCCGCCGCGCTGCAGCCCGACTTCGCCGACCGTCGCGACGAGCTGGCAGAGCGGGTGCACGCGATCGCCGAGC
>Ga0126311_10000933_pt1 | contig 13731 bp, 9 predicted proteins | sample Plot61_FD_92539 | JGI IMG/M metagenome (GOLD analysis project Ga0126311, IMG submission 92539) | Serpentine soil microbial communities from UC McLaughlin Reserve, CA, USA - Plot61 | ecosystem: Environmental > Terrestrial > Soil > Grasslands | place: USA: UC McLaughlin Reserve, Lake County...
CTGCGTCTCGCGCGCTGGCATTCTGGCGATGGTCTTCAAGCTGACGAAGAGTGCGGAACAACGCTGGCGCAAACTGAAAGGGGCCGCACGCCTGGCCCAAGTGATCGATGGCGTGCGTTTCAAGGACGGACTACAAGAGGAGGCTCAGAGAATCGCCGCCTGAGATCTTCCATACCCAACATTTGCAAAAAACTCATTGGAGATTTTGGTGTGCCTTAGTTGTGACAGGCTTGGGGTGGTCGTCTGGTTAAGTTCTTTTCGCAACGCTTAAAGTTTAACTTGGTGCCGAAGGGGGGGCTCAATAGCGACAGATTGTTTTGCCGTTTTTACTGGGTATTTTGATTTTCTCAGGGAAACTGCAATCTTGCGGTACCGCACTGACGGCACCCTCAGCACTGACAGCACACAGTTGTACCTTAGTTGTTCCCAACTTTTTCAACTTTAAGTGCAATAGAAACTGGCGCTTTGCAGGCTTATGATCGCTATTTATCAACCGGCGTACACCAACTGAATTTCAATCCAGAAAGTTGAAATGATGTCAGCGGTGTTCACACATTAGCGACGCTCGCCAATTCGTTACCGAATTGTGACCGCACCTTTCGTTCTCGCGTACAACAGAGCGCGGCAGTCTTGCAGTATCAAGCGTCAAATGACTAAATGAAACAATCTCATTCGTTCCTGCGCAATTTGTATGATATCTTCGCATGAAGCCAATCAACGCAAACATTTAGGGTCCTGGCCAAAGACCGAGCAGTCATATCCGAATATAATCCTGAAAGCTGGCAAGTACGCTGGCGTGATTCCGGAAATGAAGTTTTACCACTTTCGACGCAATGAGCCTTTCTTTGTTCTTGAAGTGATCAACTGCCGAGCACACGCCGAGGCCTCAGCGCCTATATGGAGCAGCGGCAACCAGAACCTAAAGAGAAGTCCAAGCCAGCAGGAGATTTTCGACTCGCGTGCCTGAAGGTAGCGAACAACTCATGCCCGTAGTTTTTGCGTTGTAGCTTTGATGCGTAGCGAAAGGTTCTGCTAATATCAGTTTTCGCGCGTAACAGCGTAACGCGTAACGTTCAGTGGCAACGAATTTTTGAAGATGCTACCCAGGCTGTTTGGCCCGTCCCCACAAGCACTATCTGTACCCAGTAAAAGTTCTTCCGGGCCTTCACTCTGATCTCACGGTTAACTCGAATCAGGGTGTTGTTAGAATATTCGCCTACGATTGTAGACTCTTCCTGGTCACAAGACCTCCTATCGCAATCTGCGCGAATATACACTGTTTGAAGACTGGGGTCGTCGTTGTATAAAACGCAACTCGATTCAGTCGCTTTGCCGGAGCCGTTAGTACCGTTCATGTTCGCAACCCCGTTTCGGTATAGGTAAGCGGTTCCCATGGCCCCGCCCAACAGGAGTAGCAAAACCAAACCTCCGGCTACATAAAGCAGCGTTTTTGGCGCAAAGGACACTTTTACTGGAGTCGAAGGAATTGGGATCTCGATCTTCTTACGAGGGAGAAGACTCCCGATTGCCTCGTTCATTTCTTTTGCGCTTTGATATCTGTCTCGTGCTAATTTTTCTGTTGCTTTATCGAGAATTGAAATGAGGGTAGGATCCAAACCGCCAGCGTACTGATGCCACCTCATCTCTCCAGTGGTCGAGTCGCGCATTTCATTTGGGTCTTTGCCCGTCAACCAAAAGATTGCCGTTAAGCCAAGACTGTAGAGATCACTACTAAAGAGCGGATTTCCGTCAATCTGTTCCAGCGGCATGTAACCAGGCGTGCCAATGGCAAATGTCTTCGTCTGCTTACCTTTCGAGTCTCTGGAAGCAGTAACGACCTCTTTGACCGCTCCGAAATCAATTAACACCGGTTTTCCATCGCTCGCTCGGATCATTACGTTGGCAGGCTTAATGTCCCGGTGAATCATTCCTCGTCCGTGCACAAACTCAAGGACACCCAAGAGACTCGATAGAACCTCGCAAAGTGGTTGTTTTGTTGGCGCGCCTTGATATCGATACTGCTGTGCCAGTGTCCTGCCATCAATCCAGTCCTGGACCAAGTAGAACTCCCTGTTCTCCGCAAAGTAGGCCTGTAGCTTTGGAATCTGCTTGTGCTCTCTGCCTAACTTTTCCAGAATAGCGGCTTCGAGATCGAAGCGGTCTTTAAGGATTTGATAGACCTTAGCATTACTCGCGGTAGGCTTGAACTGCTTGATGACACACCGTGGCGATGACGGCATATAAGTATCTTCCGCCAGGAACGTTTGAGCTGTGCCACCACTTCCGAGCTCGTTCAGTATTCGATATCGATTGTTCAAAAGATCCGTCATATTTATTAGAAGTTATCAGGATCCGAGGAAGCGTTCTAACTCTGATCGATGATCGAGAATAAACTGGCCCAACCATCGACTTGCGCTGGTTGTGCCACCGCGCTCAACCACTAATGAGATCACGAGTCCCGCTTTAGCTTTGCCTTTCGACTCATCTTCCCAATTAACTATTGCCAGAACTATTCTCGAAGTGTTTATCGAGTCGTTGTTGTTGGCGAGGGTTCCAGTCTTCGCATAAATTCTGATTCCGGATTTCTTCAGGTTCGTCAGTGCCGCCCTCAATTCCGCTACGTCACCTGTTCCCTCCGTTAAAACTCCGCCCAGACCCGGCCTTACTCTGGCAGCAAAATCAGGAAAAGGCTTTCGATCAGGCAGCAGTGTCACCGATTCCTGATTTCTGACCACGTGCGCAACTAGGGGCTGACCAGTTATGCAACTACCAAAAGCTGCTGCAAAATCGGGATTGGCCCAAAGATTTGTTCCGCCTCCAAAAAGCAGCGAGACATAATCCCGGGGAATCTCGATTCGATCCAGGCCGAGGTCAACCGCAACCGGAGAGACCCCGTTGAAAACTGAGAGCCACGCTCGATTAGCGATCGACCCCGAATAATCGTCATTTTCATCTTTGGTCCAGAACGAACGCCGTTGATCCACTTGGTGCTCAGTTATCCCGAATGAAAAGAGGTTTTGGAGAGACTTGGCAAGCTCACTCTCATTAAGTCTCCGGAAGGGCCCGTTGGGTTGATCCTTCGAAAAATTTATTTCCGGCGGGAATCTCGGAAACTTCTTCCATGGCACCGGTGTGTTTCCGGTGAGCGATTCCCGGTTCGAATAGGACGAGCCGTCGCCAACTACCGATCCCCCGATCGTTTCGGCAAGTCCAAGAAGTCCGAGTCTGACGTGATAACGATTGTCAGAGTCCACCAGATACTCCCGGAAACCAACCCAGTTTGTTGAGTGAACTTCCCAGCTCGACGAAAACTGAATACCAAATGGATCCGACTCAGCACGCTCGCTTCCTCTTGTCATCAACGTTCTATGGAGCTCAGGGTGAACCTTTAAAACTGCCACAGCCCAAAGAGGTTTTGTTGCCGAGCCCATAACCATACGATCGAAATTTCGATCGCCTTCGTATAGCAACCGTAGTGCTTGCGGCGCTTCATCGTGTAACCACGTTGCGGGCGGAAACCATTCGTTTCCCTCAGTACTTCTCTTCCAAAACCTGCCGGATGTCATCCTGGGCCAACCGCCCATGCCCAGAACTTCGCCAGACTTAATATCCAAAATAGAAAGCGCCACACGTGGAGGCAACGCCGGCATCTCTTGTTTCGTTTTAAGTGCTGGTCATGTAATTCCCTTCCCCTTCGCGCAACGAACTCACTGGCGACTTCCTGAAGTTTGCGGTCCAGCGAGAGAACACCATATCGACGTTGAGCAATTTCCTTGCCCAGGCGTTTCCATTCCGCTTCCAATACTCCTTTCAGTATTTCGGTCCAGGGGATCGCAGGATCGGGATCAAATGTTTGGACCCATTTACCCCTCACCCAAGCCGGACCGATTAACGGCGCCTGTTCATCACGGAACGTGGTCCGCGGAAAATCACTTGCCAACGTTCCTACTTTGAAGCTGACCTGTGTATTGAATTCGCGATTCGCAACGAGTCGATAGCCACCGATTTCTCTAATGGTGGTTCCATCGTTCCATTTGAGTGGCGGTAGTAGCTTAAACAAGGTGGCACGCCGACTTCGATATTCCAAACTCTTCTTGCGCGATTCGTCGAGAAGATGGTCATACTCAGCACGGCTCTGAACGTCTTTTATTCGTGCCAGAGTTGCACTGGTTGCTTGTCCAATTCTTTCTTCGGGTGGGAAAGCGTTGAAACGAGCGATCTCCTGATCTATGAGCACGCCGGCAGACAAATTAAGTGTGGGTTTTAATGTGAGAGTGTTGTCGGGGTTCACGATAATCAGGGTATCCCTTGCCATCCGATCGACAACTTCCAAAATGCCACTCCAGGTGAAGGGAGAACTGAGCTGTTTGGACTGATCACGCCATATCTGGAAACTTGTAACCACAACCCCGACAAACAACAGGAACGGTAATATGCCGGACGCGATCATCAAGGACGCGTAAGGCGTAAGCTGTTCCTGAATTTGAACGACTCGATTCGGCGGTGTTGGCGCTGGGGTTAACAACGAAATAGCACTATCTCTAACATCATTCCCACGCCGGTATTTAGAAAGGAGACTCATCACGATAAGTGATAAAAGAATCGTCCAACGAGCGAGATCGGAAAGGGAGTTTACTGTTAGAAGCGGTAAATTCCTCCCTGTAAAGGGTAGAAGATTGAGATTCATCGCGGCATGGAATAGAGCTTCCAGCAGCAATGAACTTGCAGCGACGACAGCAACGGCGTGACCAACATCAAAACGTGCTCGCGCAACAAGCAACACCAGCATCAAGGGTACGGCAAATAACAGAAGCAACAAAAGACCTCCAATCAACCCGTGTTCACTCGCGATAAAGAAGCTAAACACGCTGTCAAATTGGAGAGTATCCTGACGAACTTGTGATCGTTCAGTTGGTGCGTTGCCAAAGCCCAAGCCCAGTAACCCACCTTCATAGGCTATGGCTTGATTCTCCCAGGTGTGCTGATAGCCATGGCGTAAGTTCTGCAAATGGCCGCCGAAAACACTTGTAAACGGCATCAGCCTTTGTATCTGATTGCCCTCTTTGAAAACCAACAGTCTGGAAGAAGCTACTTGAATACCTTCCGGTAGATAGGGAGATATGCTGCCAATGTTTGCGTAGTAATAGATGGCCGAACCAAGGCCCATACAAATGGCCAAAAGAGCAATTCCTCCCCAGCGTCTTGAGGGCGACGCAAGAAGGATCGCAACAGTAGGAAGCATTATCGCCAATGCTGCCAGAATGCTGCCGACATCATTGATTCCAACCGGCAGCAGAAAAACTGGAACAGTGATTGTCGCGAGTGCGAGGAGAAGTACCCGCATAATCCTCCTTCGAAGCGAAGGATTTTTGTGAATTTTACGAAATGAAGGGAGTCGGACGCCCGGCGGAAAGGCGCGTTTCGATGCCAGCCATATGATGGCTAACGGCCAAAAGAAAAAGAAAGGAATCACTAGTTCATGAACAAAGGTCTCGATTGGTACGAGCTTCGATATTACTGCGGAGGCCATTGCTATCAAGCGAGGTAAGACAAAAAAAGTACCGGAGACTAAGGCAATAACAATTAAGAATGGGACTGCCCGAGCTCGGAGCCAGGATTGATCGGTCTCGAGCGACCTCCACATTCGTTCGCTGCGTCGAGCAAGGATTCTTACAAAATCGGAGAAGGGCCATAAGAAGAGCTTGATCGCCTTCTTACGGCTGGTCGATTGAATTGCAACCGTTTTATAAAGCGCGAAGCTAACGAGCACGAAGTAGAAAAACGCGAGAATTGCAAATACCAGCAGGACATAATTTGCAACCGGCGAGCTCGCGGTTAAGGCAAATCGTTGAGGTAAGTTGATCCATAGACGTGGCGCGAATAAGTATTCTCCAGCAACCACGCCAAACAACACAACGAGGTAACAAAGAGTAGCGATCAACGTGTATTTTTTGGCCTTTTCGCTCTGCGGAGGGTCGCTCATGTCACGCTTGAATCGAGCGACGAGCACAATGATACCCGGCACTACCACAAGACTTATTAGCGCCGTCGCAACTCCTTTAATTACCAGCGAGTCGAGACTGCTTAGAGAGATTGCGTAACGGAGAGACAGTAACAATCTAAAGGCCAACAGATTCCAGATCGTCCCCATTAAACCGTACAGGAACCAACGCATCCGGTCGTCAGGCATGCGTGGAAAGATAAGCAACATACCAAAGATGAAACAGATCAACGCTGGTAGCAAAAGAACGACAAGCAAACGCAAACTGGGAAGGTCGTTAACCGTAGCGAAGTTGAAAATGGCATTTCCTAACTGCACCGCCAGACTCGAAGTTACGCCACTCTCTGCACATGGTGGTTGTGCTGCTGGCTGTACCCGTTCCGGCAAGTAAGGTTCGCGACGGCTTTCATCCAATGACACGCCATGAGAGGTGATGACAGTCACTCCATTGTTGTCTTTGCCAAAAGTGATCGCTCGACGTGGATCTTGTATTCCTCTTCCGAGAGGTAGCGTAAACGCGAAGTCACCCGGTCGAGGTGAGGCTGTTACGATTAGTTGCTGACTATTCTCAACCGGCGGCGGAATTGGACTCAGTAGCTGTCGGGGAGGAGGAAAACAAAGCGCCAGCCTTGCTCCATCCTGATTGACCTCAAATAGTAAACGACGATTGATCCAGGCCAGAGATAAACTACATGGCAGTTCACATTCAGCTTGCTGGCTACCTTCCCCGAGTAGCCGGATCTCACCCTGTCGAGTCAGCAAGAGCCTTAAACCGTTCGCCCAGTTTTCTAATTTGATGACGTTGACCGGGTTTTCACGGATACCCGGAACGGCATTGGCGCTCACTCGCTCAGCTAAGGAATACACACGAGAACGCCTAATCAATGTGGCTGGAAGATCGAAGCTGGCCCAAACTTGATTTGAGGAATCCAACACTTCGACCCGTTGCCAAAAGCGATAACGCCAGGTCAATCGGATTGAGAAATCGCCGCGCGATTTGACACTTCCTTGCGGAATAACTTCTCCGTTGAGAAACACGCCTTGTTTTTCATCGTAAAGAAATGCCTGGCCGCCGGAAATTTCCATCCGCAATCTGCCCTGATCGGTGGTCCAGAACTTTACCGCCGGTGAAAATGACTCGTTCGGCCAACCAACGATGCCTTGCTCGCGTTCGCCACCCATCATGAATGGCTGGCCCACAAACTCCACACCGGTCCATTCAAATTGGGTGCGTGCCGACCAGTTCGTTAAGAAACGCAGAACAACCAAAACGGTTACGGAAGAGATAATGGCGATAATCACCGTGAGAACAAGTGATCCAACTCCCAGCCACGGCCTGAGCGATGCCTTGCGCGAGCAGAGAATGAAAGTCAGGAAGTAGAGGAGGCAAGGAATGAAAAATCCCAGTGCAATTATCATCTTCGGTTGTTCTCTCCCATGTGTAAGGGCTCTGGGTCGAGCTGATTCTGCCTAGCTGCTATCTACTCATCGAATGAGTGATACCAACGCTTAAGGCCATGAACAATACCTTTCAAAAAACCCTTAGGAGGCTCCTCCGTCGTCGTTTTTTCCTCAGAGACGGCACCTGAGCCAGACTTTCCTAATATGATTCGAAGATTCTTTTCCATTTCCTCGGCCTCAAGAACACCGAGATGCCGGGATTCGATTTGATTCTTAATCTTCTTGCCCTTTGAGGATAAAAGAAATCGAAGCACGGCTATCTCAAAGAGAGACAAGGGATTCATCGAAACCAAACCCTCGCGATAAATTTCGAAAGCACGCGTGGTAAAACCGCTTTCATCCTCGGCCGCCAGAAGCATGATTAGCTGGTCTTGAGCAGGAGAACCGATTGACTCAAATAGAAGGTCTCTCGAGCGTTTATGATTCTGTATAAATTGAATTAAGACTAAAGGCCGCGGAGGGTAGAAAGCGACTCTTTCGAGATGCCCTGTGAGGGCAGTAGCCAATCTGGTCTCTTCATTATTTTTAAGCTCTTCATTGTTTTTAAGAAGGAGGCTTTTGAGACGCGGCAGAAGAGTAGCGTCATCGGTTGGATCTCCGCTGAGAGTTTTTTCGAGCAATGTATTCAAACCGGCATCGCTGAGACGGGAAAGTGGAAAGTTCTTTGCTAGTGTCTCCCCCAAAAGAAGTAGCCGAAGCAATTCAGACTGATAAATTCCTTCTTGCTTTAGAGATTTCCATCCCTGTAGCCATCGAGTTGCTGATTTATAATCACGCGGCTTTTTCTTGAGGAGGAGAGCCTCAATTTCTGAGCTGGACAGTTCACCAAGAAGTTCAACGATTCCCTGTAAATTAGGTGTGCCACTAGTTGTTTTCTGACCGTTCAGCATGTCGCCGAATTCTTTGTGCAAAGCTTCGCGCTCAAAGTCTCCGATCTCCGTAGCTGGTTTTGAAACTTCTGAATGGCCGGAAAACAGTTGCCAGAGAATTAATAGATTCCCCCACCTTTCGAATTCGCTGGCGAGGTTCAGCTTACTATCAAGCAGCACTCCCAACCTGAAGGGGGAATCGACGAGAGCCATCATCCACTTATGGGCTTCGGATCTTAGTTTTCCGGCGTAAAACTCCGAGAGAATTACATCTACAATTTTTCCGGCGTCGGCAGCCGTAAGATCAAACTCCAGTAGAGCGATCCCCCCGCGATCTTCGCCTAACGCCAGGTAGTCGAGAACAACCTCTGTGTTTATCTCTGATTTGATCGCTCTAATTGACATGTTGCGCAAAGATTCTCCTATTAAGGGTTTAATGGAATCTTCCTTGAGCGATTCGGTCCAGATTCGTAGCCGTCCTTTCGTTAAAAACGTTCGATTGATAGCCAACTCACCCAATTCGCAAATCTCAGCTTGGCCCACTTCGTGAGCTTGCACAGCTTTAAGAAGATCGTTAACAGCAGTCTTCAGCAGGGCTGGTAGAAGGTGAGATTCTTCCTCTGTATCGATCAGCTTTTGCCACACTTTGATACGTACAGCGGCAGCCAACTTTATTGGAATGTCGAGCTCAGTGGGGCCCAATCCACGCTTGCTCAGTTCGTCAGCAATAACTTCTGTCTTAAGACGGACAACATCTTTTTGTTCGGGCATAAAGTTGTGTTCAAATACGTGGCTCAGGACTATTGCCGTTCTATCGTCGTCCAATTCATCCGTCCCCGACAGCGCAGAAATGAGAGTAGCAACCGCAAGTGGCTCTTTGAGTTCACTTCCCCTATACCTTGTCGACGTCTTTAATTTGGCGGGATCGTCAAACCGATCAGCCAACTCTGCAATGCCTGTTAGATAGTCTGTTACCGAGTCAGTTTCCGGTGTCTCCCAAAGATGTACTGCTTGTGCCGATCGTCTCGCGTTCTGCTCTTTGAAATCAGATGATCCTTTAATTCCTAACGGAAGACTTGAAAACTTTTCCCAACCGCTAATGGTACGTTCTCCGTCTGCGATCATTGCTTCGATTTGCGGATCGTCCGGGGCGTTTATGTCAAAAACCAAATGGGATCCAAACGCTTCACCCTGCTCCTTACTCCCACCCATCAGCCAACCGAATCCGCAACGAAAGCATGGCAATAAACCTGAAAGTAAATCAGCAATCTCATTAAGCTGAGGCCATTGATCCAAACCAGCATGCTTAGGACTGACCACTACCGCCACATCGGGCTCCAGAATCGCGCCTATCCATAAGGAGTGAAATTGTGTCCACTTCCGATCGCTCAGTTTAGGTTTATAGGTCAGGCTCTCGAATGCCGTATTTAACTGCCGTTCTGTGACTTCTTCGGGCGAGGATAAGAGCGTGGGACCGATATCATCCGCAATGATACACTGCGCAAGCGCTGCACCATTCCATTCGAAATTTTCCCAGACTTTATTTCCCGGATCGAGCAGTAGAGTAAAGGCGTAGCCACCACGATTTTCTATGTGTTGCCTCTGCCTCAGAATCAAGAACGGTGAGTCTTCCTGCAACATGCCAACTCCGAACCGTAGCTCGTTGCCACCCAAGAGATACGTGTCACTCAGCGCGCCCTCGAGAATATTGGGCCACTGTCCAATACGGCACCTCTCTAAATAGCTTGTTCCACCGTAGGCTAGTAGCCGCATACGATTTACTTATAAGTCAAACCCGATTGAGAGCTGTCCACGGGATCTCGAGACACCAGCATATAAACCGAGCGAGCCCATACGATCGCGGTTGCTCGGACGAGGTTTGTACCGTGCCTTGCTCATTGGACGTCGGAAGATTTTCGGTCCAAATCAAGAACACGCGATCTACCTTGTCGATCCGATTATTTAGTTGCCGGATATTAGCGTCGGCAGTTCCTTGACTCAGCCACTTTTTCAAAAGCTCCCGAGTCTCTTCCTTATACTCACCTGATAAGTCTTCTGCGAATTTTTTGACCTTAACCTGGTCCTCGGGCAGCAGCATTTGCATAACCAGATCAACCTTTGTAACTACCAGGCAATGCGGCAGATTACGAGCTGCAGCTTTACCAATTTGTTCATTCGCCATCGCAACACTGTCGCCGTCCCCCTGGAAATTAAAAATCTCGGTAGCGTCAACGAGAACAGCGACCTTATCTACCGCTCGTTCAATCGCGTCAGTGGTCGGATCACCTACTATGAATGCCTCACCGGCAATATCGTAGAGGATGACGGTGTACCAAAAGCCGCTTGATCGGTGAGACCAAAAGATGTCCTTGATGCCAATTAGAATGTCGATGACGATCTTCGCAATCGCTCCTATCCTGCTCTTCCTTGGTTCACTTCCAGTCGAGTCTAAAGGCAATTTTCTCCCACCAGAGGAGGCGGGTTGAATGAATGCAGCCTTTACATCCCCAGGCAGCTTTAACGTCGGGGCGAACCCGTGAAGCCCTTTCTTGTTGAGCCGCATTAGACTGCTTAGATAAAGATTCGCGAGAAGCGGGTTAGTCGCTGCTGTTCGACCGGGCGGGAGACGCGAGAACATAAAATCTTTTACCTCAATGTGTCGTCCCTGACCGTTATCCTCAGCGACGTAGCCCTCATATTCCATTGATTGCATGGCGAGAATTGTTTTCCCCACTTGCGCGGAGCCTGCTAATTCCACCAGCACGCCAATTCGCTTGCCACTCTGATTGTTTAGGGTTTCACTAGTGGCTCTCAACAACATCAACGGAAACCACATTTCTTGCGCAGCGGGAATCGTCCTCATCATTCCGATTTCCCAGTGTGTAACCAAAATGTTTTTTTGTCCTTCGGGAGTAGCGAACTGATATGTAGTTGTGCTGTCGGTTCCTGGAATGTTAACGGTCCTTCCGTCCCAGTACGGATTATGAGCGTGACAACCTACATGACGAAGAAAGACACCGGGGTAAATCGAATTATTACAGCCGCCATTTCCTCCGGAACAATAAACAGTGTCTGGCAAGCCCTCTTCGTCATCATGTATCGTGATAGTAAAAGGCTCGATATTGGGGTGGTCCAGGCAAGCTCGTACGAGTTGTGATGCTTCAGTCAACTCAGTGAGACAGAGAGGGCATTTGTACGACACCATTAACCTCCGAGGGAAAAGGCTTCGGAATCGACACGCTTTTTGAACGCGTTATTCTAGTTAGTATCGAAAAACCAATTCAATAAAAGCCAGACTGATGTCACCAGCACGGGTAAAGATGACGAGGGTGCTGAGAGTGGGCGAACTCTATCACCGTCGAAACAGATTGGCAAATGCTCGCGAATTGCACCGTAACATCGACGGGAACCACGGCCTCGTGGCCCCGATCATGACCGGAAAGAGCACCGGGCTGGCAAGGACGCGGCCGGAAAATGTTGGGCTTATTATAAACACTTCACATAAAATGCAAGTGCCATACTCTACGCCAACACCTTCTGATCGCCTCAGCATTCCACCGGTGCCGCTTACAAAAGTCGCCAAGTCGGCGATCATCGCTCAAACAATCTCGGGTGAGACTCCGTTTTTATCGGTTCATAACATTTACAAGCTGCCACTCTTACGCGTCGGCGCCAAGACTCACGTCGGCAAGGTGCACTCCGAGAACCAGGATCCCCCGTGAGTCATTTCACTACACCTCTCGGCGAAGTGTTCATAGTTGCTGACGGAATGGGCGGTCATCAGGGGGGCAGACGGCGGGTGGCAATGACAATCGAGGGTTCAGATTTCCCTTTTGGTAGTCAGGCTCAAACCAACGCTCACCTTAAGGGCCTCGAAAAAACTCAGGCTGTTATGATTCAGACATGCTGCACAGACTACCAAAAATAAAGGCAACCTAAAATCTTGAAAACGGCGAAGGTGAAATGGGGAGTAAGCCGAAAACAGATCAATCGTCCATTTTTGGCCGCTGCACTTTTTCTATTTGTTCCCAAATGCGCACTCGCGTAAATTACGCGTCCAAGCAGGCTGAATTTTGAATGCCTTTTCGCGCAAGGCGTGGGCGTCAGTTAGCAGACTATCACCTTAAGACGTGAGACATTTGGCGGTCCGTTTGCCCCGCGCCTTACGACGCCCTGTCACATCTCACGACCGGCGACAAATGAAGTAACTATCTTTCGAAGGAATGAACGAAATCAACCGTTCCTTTCAAGCAGCGTTCATCCGGAGGAGAATTGATGGAACTGGCTCAAACCACAGGTGTTGTACCTTAGTTGTTCCTAAACTTCGAAAATCCGCGTTTTTACTGAGGATTTTAGGATTGCTGGTGCCGAAGGGGGGATACGAACTCAGTTATATTCGAAATCGGCAAAATTGCTAGGAAATTCGTGAAAGTTGCGGATTTACTTCGTTTTCCACGCTCCGTGAACTATCTTTTTAGTCTCTCTTATTCTCTAAATTCTCCCTCGTGCTCTCTCGTGATAGACACCAAACAGACACCAAACTCTTTCGCCAATGATTGGCTTTCAGGACTGGAAGATCCAAAGAGCGCAGATGGGCAAATCCGACCAGCTACCCGACCAACCCCACACCACACAATTCAACTCGGTGCGCATTTCCTGGTTCGTCCGATACCCCTCCCTTTGAAATTCTAATTCGGACTCTTCATTTTTGCGAAGAACTGTTCCAGACCATTTCTTCCGCTCGTCATCACCAAGACTAGCATGCGCCGTAGATTTGGCGCATATTGGCGGCGATGTATTCGGCATTCCCACAAAACGCAGAATCTCTGGCAAAAGAATCATAAACGCCGACGCTAGAAAACTGCCCGTAAGATTTCCCATTCCACCGATGATGACGATCGAAAGAATAAAGATTGATTCCGTTACGGTAAAGCTCGTTGGATCTATGTAGGAAATATAAAGAGCGCGACGGACTATTATCCGCCGCGCTCTTTAATATCTTTGATGGTTTGAACTATGAGGCGGTTTAGAATGCTGCGGCGAGTCGGGAGGTTACGGGCTGGCCGGGTAACACGATCTCCTTCTGACAGTACAGACGCTCTGATTCAATACCCTTACTCTGACACGATGCGACGAGCTTGTTAGATTCCACAATCGGATGAGATTCATCCGTGTACTGAATCGAAGTGAGATACTTCAACCAGGGCTCCTGGCCCATCGCATAGACGTAGACCTGCTGCGGATTCAAGTTACGCACGATGTCGATCGCCTTCTCGAAGTCCGAACCGTCGAGTCTTCTTGACTGCTCTATCTTTCTCGCTACCGGCCGGGTGAGCAGCGGTCCATAGAGCCACGTGAGTGGCGCGCCGTCGCATTCCATGCCGACGAACAGAACGTCGA
>Ga0126311_10000934_pt1 | contig 13727 bp, 10 predicted proteins | sample Plot61_FD_92539 | JGI IMG/M metagenome (GOLD analysis project Ga0126311, IMG submission 92539) | Serpentine soil microbial communities from UC McLaughlin Reserve, CA, USA - Plot61 | ecosystem: Environmental > Terrestrial > Soil > Grasslands | place: USA: UC McLaughlin Reserve, Lake County...
GTTTGCCGCGACTGGTTTCGACTTCCCATGCCGCAGTTCCAAAACGCTCCTCCACGTTGATAACACGTTCTACGATGGGCATCAGGTAACGTCGCTCTAATTTCTCAAGGACCAAATTACGGTTCTCTTCGTCCAGCTCGGATAACCTGGCGAGGATGCCGATTTCTTCATTGTCTTTGTCACGGATGGTCAGATAGCAGTCAAGATCAGACAAAGGAAACAGACGAATTATTTCAACGTCAAGGTATGAAATTTCGTCTTCCAGCGTTAACCGCAGACACGCGCCGTGTTTGGCGAACCGGAGTTTTTTCGAATCCAGGTATCGGACTTGACCAGCTTCAGGCAGCGGTGTTGACGTCGCAGAAGATGTTCCGTTCATTTCGTCCTCTAACCCTGCTATGCACCTATCCGCCAACTGCCTTAATCCTGGACATCTCTTGTTGCATTTCTACAAGCCGGTGAAACTCACCTTTCTTGTCCAACAGCTCATCGTGCGTACCAATCTCCTGGACCTGGCCTTCTTTAAAGACGACCAGGCGATCCGCATAACGTAGTGTGCTCAAACGGTGTGCGATAGCGAAGGTCGTGCGCCCTTTGGTCAGGCGCGCAATTGCATCCTGGATCTGTTTTTCTGAGTCAGTATCGACCGCGGAAGTGGCCTCGTCCAAAACGAGAATACGCGGGTTATGCAGAATAGCGCGAGCAATAGAAATCCGTTGACGTTCGCCGCCGGAAAGTGCGTTACCACGTTCGCCGACGATGGTGTCGTAACCGTCAGGTTTAGCTGCAATGAAGTCGTGGGCATTTGCTGCCTTGGCAGCCGCTATTATTTCTTCACACCTCGCGCCGGATTTCGAATAGGAGATGTTTTCGGCGATCGTGCCGTTGAACAGAAAAGAGTCTTGCATAACCAGCCCGATCTGGGAACGTAAGTCTTTCTGCCGGATCTTCCTGACATCTATTCCATCAATACATATCGCTCCTTCATTTACGTCGTATAACCGGCACAGCAGATTAATAGTGGTGCTCTTTCCGGCGCCGCTGTGTCCTACGAGTCCGATCATTTCACCAGGCTTAACTGTTAGAGTGAGATTTTTCAGCACTGGATTGTGGGAATCGTAACCGAAAGTCACATTCTTAAACTCGACATGACCGTCAATGATTGCAATCGCCACGGGCTCAGCCGGCTCGGGCACCGAAGGCGAGCTATCCAGGATTTCGAAGACCCGATCAGCAGCAGTCAACGCACGACTGAGCCATTCTGAAAAACGATTGGCGAATTGCAGCGGCCCGTAGAACATCGACAGAAATGCGATAAATGTGAGAAGTGTACCCAGCGTCAGGGTACCGCTCAGCACCTCCATGCCTCCGACGTACCAAACGATGATCGCGCCCAAGCCCGTGGTGAAAGTTAGAATCGAAAACATCGTCAACCACGTTTGCTCAGTGCGAATAGCTGACTTGCTCAATTCAGAGCTAAGCGGTTGGAATCGTTCGATCTCCCGAGTTTCCCGAGCAAAGGCTTTGACGACGCGTATACCGGAAAGATTGTCGTGAATTGCAGAATTCAGTAATCCGCGAAAGTGCCACCAGCGTGGCCATAGACGCTGCATTCGTTTCCTGAAGACGCGCGACAACAAGATGACAAACGGTATCGGGATCATCAAAAACAGGAAGAGTCGCCAATCGAGCACCAACAGCACAATGATGATTCCCACGAGCGTCAGCAGATTAGCGATAAAAAACTGGGCACCGTCTGTAAGGACGCTTTCCAACTCCTGAGTGTCCTGGGTCAAGCGGGTCATCAACGAACCCGTCTTTCGATTGTCGAAAAAGCTGAGCGAAAGCCGCTGGAGATGTTGGTACAGTTCAACTCTAAGGGAGTGCGCTAGTTTGTGACTCAACGAACTCGCGACCCGGCCTTGCACAACGCTAACTGCCTGAGCCAGCAATTGTGCTGTGACCATGCCAAGTACGATCGCGCTTAACCAGAAAAACCGCTGCCGCAAGGGCAGAAGCTCACCGCTGGGGACGAGGACCTTGTCCATCAAGGGCCGCATAAGGTAGGGAGAGACCAGTCCCAGCATCGTGCTGGTCAGCAACATCGCTGAAAGAACAACTGTTTGCTTGCGGAAAGGCTTGAGGTATCGGGCCAGTCGCGCTGCCACGCGCACCTTGTTTAAGCAGGCAGGACAAACCGTAGTGGCTTCCGGGAGCAGTAAGGCGCAGCGCCGGCAGTACTTCTGTTCGTCCCTGTCCTCTGGTAAAACCGGCTCCGGTTTCTTGTCTTCGCCGTTCGCGATTGCCTCGTAGTACTCGGCTAGATCGTTGAGGTATTTACCGACTCTGCGGAACACCCGCTGCCTCGAATTTGAATAGCGAACGAGCTCGACAGTCTGCTCGTTGACTATGGCCAACAATGCGCCGCCGCCAATCAGTGATTCCGTACGAGGCGATTTAAGCTCTGCAGTTGAGATGTCGAGGCGGCTTGCGGGCGGCCGTCCATTTGATGAGAAATGATCCAGGCGAAAGATACGTAAGCGTTCCTTACTTATTACGAGCCATTCCTCGTCGTAGGCTCCCTCCAAAGACAAGTCAGACTTAACGGCGATGAGCACGCGACTCGCGCCGTTCTCGCTGGTTAAGGTCTGAAGAGAGGGGGGCAACTTCTCAATGAGGGACATAAATACAGCCTCAAAGATGCGATAGCGCGAAGACTTTCAACAACTAGCTACACAATAACAAACCGTCATGAATAAGACGCTCGATCAGTTGCGGGTGATTTAGTTCGGGCTCGAGTTCGGCAATCGAAACAACGTCTTTGCACCTCTCGGCAATAGCGAATTCACGCGCACTAAGCTGAAAAGACGCCGGCCACGCCGGATCGTCTAAAACATAAGCTCCGGAGCCGTTCGCGACAAGTGGAGCCGCCACACGAAGTTTGGATTCAGGAGAAAGTTTTGGAGTGCGGTCACTCACATACTCTGCCACGCCCTTTTCATAATACTCCCACGGTCGATCAATTGCCGGAAGCAGTCCGTACATTCTAACTTCAGCTTCAACCTTCACTGCTGACACTGGTCGCGACTCTCCAACCGCATGTTTCTTGATTGCCTGCTTAACCGCGTCTACTAATTTTGCAGCGCTGACGTTATAAACATAATTCTCATGAGTTCTTTTGACGGCCGCCTCACCCATTTCATTACGCAAAGACGGTTCACGGAGTAGGCGGGTAGCGTCTTCGAGTCCACGGATAAGATCCATGCGAATGCCGCTCCGGGTGGTCCATGTTTTCATCAGGAAACCGGTTTCGTCGGAAACAACTGTATCTTTCAACCCTCCGTATGCCGCGGCCACGACCGGGGTGGCGCATGCCATTGCCTCGACAGCAACATAACCGAAGTTCTCATCAATTGAATTTGTCGGATGGAGCAGGAAGTCCATCGCGCCGTAACATAATTGCAGCTCCTCGTCACACAGGTCTCCCCGGAAGTAGATTATGTCGTCTTTCAGATTGAGCTCATGGAGTAAGTTACCAATGTAAGGTTGGTAATTTGGCGTGTCGTAGTTAAGCGCGGGATAGTCAACCCAGTAGCTACCGATCACGAGGCCCATTACCCGCCGAGGCAAGAGTCGTCGTTTGAGGTCGGCGAGCATTCGTAGAAACTGATGCAAATTCCTCTGGGGCAGCAGGCGACCAACGAAACCGACGACGTAATCAGCGCTTTCGATGGATAAAGCCTCCCTGCATTCTCGCGGATCGCGTGGGCGAAATAGATCCGTGTCTACCGGATATGGTAAGTGGCAGATTATCGGAGCGGCTTCGGCGAAGAACTTGCGCAGGATCGTAATGTCTGACGTGCAGTTGACGATCAGGACATCCGAGGTTTGTAAACTTTGCAGATGAGCGTTGAAGAATTCGCGATCGAGAATGGCTCCACCATGCACCGGAAACAGTAAGGGGCAGTTTGGATGCGGCTCTTTCCACCAGTGATGGTCGAAGGCTAACACGGCATCCAGGGTTGGATTCGACAGATCAGCCGGGGAATCGATCACCCGAAACTCGAACTCAGGTGACAGTGCGCGGGAGTAAAACGAACGCGCGCGCTCGACACTGGCCCACTTGTGTGGACCGAAACCCTCAACCCCAAGGATCACGCAAACTCCTGATACACAGACGTATTACTTCAGTCACTCATTACGCAGCGCATTCATCGGTTCAATTTCAACCGCTCTTCTCGCCGGAATGTAACAAGCAAGAAAAGCCGTCCCGACCAGTATGAGGGAGAACCCTGCAAAAGTTATCGGATCGGTACCGCGCACAACGCCGTAAAGTAAGCTGACCACGAGGCGTGTCAGCAAGAAACCGCCGGCAAGTCCGAGCAACAGTCCGACGAAGGTTAAGAGCATGCCTTTTCCCAGGACCAGGCGCATGACGTCGGTCGGTTTCGCTCCGAGTGCCATTCGGATTCCGATCTGATGCGTCTGTTGGCTTACCATCTGCGACATCACTCCATAAATACCTACGACTGCCAGGACCAGGGCCACGCCGCCAAATAGAGTAAACAAGAACATATTGAATCTCGGCGCGACGCTCACCCGGTCAACGATCTCCTGCATGGTCATTATCTCCGAAACTGGAAGTTCCGGGTCTAACTTACGGACTTCATTTCTCACATTGCCTACTAATGACATCGGCTCAACGTTTGTACGAATCAACAGGCTCATAGCCGACAGCGTGTATGGATCTGTAGGATCCATGTAGGGACGAAACACTTCTTCAAAAGTTTTAGAGTTTGAGACGTCCTGCAGGACGTTTTTGCAGACACCCACTATCGTTTGCCAGGGCTGGTCCGGGCGAATCTTGATCCTTTTGCCGAGTGGCTCACTATCGGGGAAAAAACGACGAGCGAAAGCCTCGTTAACGATAACTGCGCCGCCAGTCTTCCACGCTTCCTGATCGGTGAACGCACGTCCTTTGATTAGTTGATTGCTCAACACCTGAAAGTAATCCGCCGTGACAATGTTTTGGCGGATGAACGGCTCCTGACCACTTGGTGGAACCGGCTGCCCCTCAAAATAGACTGGGTCGGTAGTTGTAGAGCCCAGCGGCGGGGCTTGTGCCGCACTCACCATAGCGACACCAGGTATCGCTTTAACCCGCCCCAGCAATTCGCGATAGAAGTTGGTTTTCGTGGCCGCGTCTCGATAGCGTGCTCCGGGCAGCGCGATCTGCAGGGTGAGGACATTGTCAGGATTAAAACCGAGGTCGATGTCTCGCAACTTAAAGTAGGTCCTGATCATCAAGCCGGAACCGATCAGTAAGATCAGGGCCAAAGCAATTTCAGAAACTATCAATAAAGAACGCAAACGGTTATGTCGTCTGCCGGTGCCTACTCCGCGTCCACCTTCTTTCAGCAAGGTATTCGCATCAAGCTTCGTGGCCATGATTGCCGGCGCCAGCCCAACTGCCAGTGCAACTACGGCAGTGACGCCGATCGTGAATGCGAGGACGGTTCTGTTGATGGCGACAGTTTCAAGACGCGGAACAGCCTCCGGCTTAAGTGCAAGTAAGACCTTGATTCCAAACCTCGCGAGAATCAGGCCACCAGCGGCACCAAGCACTGTTAGCAGTACGCTCTCTGTAACTAGTTGGCGGGTTACCTGCCATCGTGAGGCGCCTAGTGCGCTTCTCACGGCGAGTTCTCTTTCGCGAGCTGCGGCGCGAACTAGCATGAGATTCGCAACGTTTGCGCAGGCTATGATGAGAACACAAACCACTACGCCAAGCAGAACCATTAGCGCGCGCCGCGTATCTTTTGAAACTACAAACTCTTGTAAAGGCCTGACGTCGACACCATAAGGTTGGCCATGGGTGTCGGGAAAATCCTGCCTGAGCGTGTTCATGATGGCTTCGAGATCGCGCTTCGCCTGTTCTACAGAAACGCCCGGCTTCAGACGTGCGTTGGCTGTGAGATAACGCCCCGGATTACTGCGAGCCTTTTGATCGTCCCTCACCAGAGGTACCCAGAGGCTGGCCCAACCGATATCCGCCAGGTCGAGACCGGGTCCCATCACTCCGACGACAGTGTGGTTAGTGCCGTGGAGGCGAACAGTTTTGCCTACTACGTTTGAATCGCCCCCGAATTGTGTCTGCCAAAGCTCGTAACCGAGGATCGCAACTTTCGGTGCTCCAGGAATATTCTCTTCAGCAGAAAAGGTGCGTCCCAGGATAGGCTGTACTCCCATCACAGAAAAGTACGAAGCAGAGATAAAGGCACTGTGAACGCGAACGGGATTGGTACTTTCGAAATTGAAATAGGTTTCGGCGCTCGCGGCGATATTTTCAAAAACAGTGTTTCGGTCGCGCCACTCGGCGAAGGTCCTATAAGCCAGCGGCATCGCTCCTTCGGGAAGAGTTTCACGCAGGCCGACGATCGTATCCTGATCTTTGAACGGCAGCGGTCGTAGGAGCACGCTATTGACGACGCTGAAGATAGCCGCGGTAGCTCCAATACCGAGCGACAAGGTCAGCACAATCAACAGAGTCGTGCCTGGATTTCTGACTAATGTCCTTTTCCAATAGACCAGGTGCTGCCACATAATTTCGGTTCTCCCATTAGCACCAACAAACTTCCTGTTTCAACTCGTCCAGCACATCTCTGGTTTTGAGTTACACAAGGAAATTGAATTAAAGGAGATCACACCCCAGTTTTATCTTCAACGGATACTTTGTCCTTCCAAATAGCCAAATCATCGTAGTACGTGCCGGCATAGTGGCCTGCACGGTAGTTCTTGAGGCAGGCTGCAAAATTCAGCTGTTCAGATGTCTGCCGATCCTGCCAGGCCACATGTTGATCTTCGTCTTTATGACTTAAATGCATCACGGTGCCGCCGCTTCGCTCTTCCAGGCCTAACAAGAATTGCAAACGCAGGAGCAGATCCCTATCTTCCCAGCCGTAACCCTGCAAATCCGCATTCATTCCGCCGACCTCCAAAAAATGTTTACGCGCAAGCATGACCAGGCCCGGCGCATTCCTGCTGTCGTCACGAAGTGTTCTACGGACCATCGCCGTCGCCTTGCGTCCGCCTCTGCCTACAAACGACATGCGATGAGTCATTTCCTCCAGGTGATCGTTCGGCGGCAATGGCTCGGGCTCTGATTCAACGACGCGTTCGACTGTAAAGAAGTGCTGATCCGCGATGATGCCAAATGCAGTCCGCAGAAAATCTTCCGTGAGGACGATATCGGCGTCGAGCAGGAAGATGTGGTCAGACTGAGCGGCTGAAACACCAAGATTGATCGCGAGGCACTTATTGAAAACAGTTGTCTGCAGGTCAACGCGGGAGAGCCTTCGTGGCCGAGGTTGCGACAGGATTTTACTAAGATCCGCTTGCGAGCCTGCGCAGTTAACGACGATTACTTCAGCGTCGTACCGCTCGAAGAGTTGGCGGTTTTCCCCTAATGTACGTTCCAGTTCCGGGCGGTTGCACCAGGTAATAATCACCGAAAGTTCTGGTTTCATTTCGTAGCGGCAGTCGTCCGTACTCATTAGCCAGTTGCCGCGGCTAATCAAAGGCGGTTGTAAGATTCCTTGACCGCAGCATCAATGACGGGGGAAGTTTCATTGATCAGAGCGACCATGCCGGCGGCGACTGTGCCCGCGGAAAGTTCCGGTGGGAACAAAACCCGCAGCCGTCCTCCTCCGTTGGACCAGTCCGGATCCCACTCAACGCGCAGCGTAGGAAACCTGGTGTGTGTTTTGTCCACCAGCGAGCGCACAACATTTCGCAAAGGGCGCACCGCATCGCTCTCGAGGTGAATCTCCGCTCCGACTATGTCTCCATAGTCCAGCAGTTCGTAGTGTAGAGCCCGCGGCCAGCTAAGAGGGCCCATGCGCCGGTAATGGTGGCTTGTACTGCGTGTTCCGCGAATTTCGAAATTGTGTGGCGCTATCTTTTCGTACTCTGCGACGATGCGATCAAATGCTTCTCTCCGATGGACCGGCTCGTAGGCAGTTTGGAACATCGGTGGCGGCGCGTCATCTTCAGTGTTGTCTTCCGACGCGGTGTCGTCGTCCCGGAGCAAGCGTTCGATATCGGGCGTAAACTGGGTGAGTTCACTGCGACTAAAAGCACGGCCGTTTGCTCGGCCTTGTTCCACAGCGAACAAAGTCATTGCACGCCGGTAGTGACCTAAGTGAAGAAAGCATTCGCTGAACTGTGCGTGTGGCAAATACCGGGGGAGCGTTTCATTCAACTGGTTGATTACGAAAGCGATCGCGTTACGGTGTTCGGGCGCTATCTGGTACCCAAAGCTATCCGCGAAGACAGCGATTTCGATGATGTGCCCAGCGTAGTAGAAGTGATTCTCAATGTATGGTCCAAGGACCAAAGCCTCGCGTAGTTCCTGGATCAAATCATCGGGTCTTGCTTCTTTGTTTGCGGTGGTAAGTTCCGCGGCCCGCTCGAGGATGATGCCGAGCAACAGCAGCATATCGAGCTGTCCGTCCAGGAAACCCTGGGCGGAATCACGGTAATTCTCAAAGCCGGGCACCTTCGCGGCGACGGCGCAAAGCCCCTCGGTTAGATGAAACTTTCGGCAAACCTCAAAACTACCGAAATGATGTGCTTCGACCGCGAGCTCCATCAACTTCGGCAAATCGCACGGCTCGTTTCCCAGAAAAAAAGGACCCCCGGCCATGTCTGGGTCGAGATCCGCCAGAGCAAATAACAGGTGACCGAGTTCCCGGCCTTCCTTAGTATTTAGTTGCCGGCTGCTTAATGCGAGGTCACGAATCGTCGCTTCGCTTGAGCCAATTCGCACGTCAGGGTCAACGCCCGCCATGACGGCATATGCCAGGGTCTGCCAGGGGTGAACCTCGCCTTCGGGATCACACTGGAGGATATGTGGACGTCCACGTTTGCCGGTATGGATGAATCTTTCAATCCGGCCGCTAATACGCATCCCACCGAAAGAAAAGTCACCCCATCCGTTCAGCACATGGCTCAGGTGTGGAAGACTATCACGATAAATAAGCTCAGCAATATGGCGACTCATGACTCGCGCCAGGTTGTCCGAAACTGATTGAGCTAAGGCTTGATCGACAGACAACTGCCGTTCGAGCATCCGGGAACAAAACCGATCGAAAGCATTCTCCAGGCGAGGGCTGAGATCAAGAGGCCACCAGAATCGTTGCTCGAAGATAGATGAACGCATCCCAATACTCGAAATGAATTAGAAGTTGACCGAGGGATTAGAGTTGGAATCCCTTTTGCCGGAGTGGATTGTCAATTCCGAGGCTGCATCATAATATACTCTCTCGCTGATGGGTAGCCTCCCGAAGAGCACACATCGAGAGCTGATCTTGATCTTGTGATCCACTATGCCAGGTCCTCCGAAGCTTTCACTCGTATGTTCGTATCGCAGAAGACCGGCCTATCTTGACCTGCTGCTTTCTCGCCTGACTGACATTCGCAAACACGAAAGGTTTACTGCCTTTGAGTTGATAGTGGTTGAGGGTGATGCGCAACCGACCGTCGATCATCTTGCCGGTCAGTACGATTGGGTTCGATATTTGTATGTGCCACTGCCCGGCGTCTTCAACAGATCCCTTTTGACAAATCGCGGCGCTGCCATTGCGCAAGGCGAATATCTCATGACCTACGACGTAGATCTTCTGCCGGGTGACGGTGTACTTTCCAACCATCTCGCATTGGCAGCAGCGTCTCCAATCTGCCTGGTGTCCGGCTATCGGTTGCAGTTACCGGAAATGCTTTCGGAGCCTGTGGTCATACCCGAAGTGAATCGATTGATTGAGGAGTCCGCAGCCAGGCGGAAGTCCCTCATATGCCCTGAAGATAGTCACGGCTCGTTACTCAAATACCTGTTGTGTGGAGAAAAGAGCGGTGTCTGCACTTGTTATCCGATGAAAGCGTTCATCTCTGTCGGCGGGCTGGATCAAGAGTTTGTCGGGTGGGGATCGGAAGACCAGGATCTCATGGGACGATTATGTGACGGCGGCCTGGTGCTGGTGCGCTCTTACGATCTGCTTTATTACCATTTGCCGCACGAGCGGGATGAGCATTGGTATAATTCAGAGTTGGCAGAAGCCAATCGCGCCAGATTTGATGAGAAGCGGCGCGCAACCAGGAGTCAGTAGTCGCCCCTCCCCTTTCGAGCGAACTTCATTCAACGTAAAACCTTTGGGTCGCAACCTTTCTGCCAGTCCAATACTTTCCAATTGGGTTCGTAGATATCCTCCCCGGTAATTCCCCCATAAACAGGACCGAACCAGGGACGCGGCGCCACGACTTTCTTGTCCTTCGCTTCTCCCAGTACAGCAGCGAATGCGGAATAGCTTGAGTTTGCGACGATGAAGTGGCGACAGGTTTTCAGTAGCTTGAAATCCGCAATGTAGTCCCGGCCCTCTGAATATTCGAGATACTCCCATTGCACATTGGATCGCGCCGCGAAGATTCTTTTAGCTTCCGGAATGTCATCGCTAAAAACCAGAAATCTTTGCGACTGGCTAAACTCGAGCATTGCGGCCTCGTAGTACTCAAGCGGGAGGCGAGGGTGGTACAGATCGTCATAATCACCTAACCGAACGTGGATTGCGCAATAGTCATTGAGCGGAGGTTCATCCTTCATCCGGAAATAGTGCTGAATCTGATCGCGGCAATCATCAAAGTATTTTGAGCTCTGGAAATACCCGGTGAGATTCCAGTTACCCGGCGGCAATCTCACATCAGAATAACCCCACGGGATCTGAATTTCCGGTTGCCAGTCAATTCCTTCCGGTATTGGAGGCAACTCGTGGACGAAGTGCTTGTACAAATCAACATCTTCCGTGCTTCCAAACTCATCCCGATGCAAGTGGTTGATCCAGCGCGGGAAAACCGGCTCCAGGTTGTTCTTCTTTGCAATGCCCAGCACTGCCGCGATCTGGTATGCACCATTGCAGAATCGCCCGAGTCGCCCGAGCTTGAGGGTTGTGAGATAGCCCTGCTTCATACTAACTCGCGATACTTCTGAATCACGTAATTCTTATCGAGAATCCTTTGTTGCTCGGTCGCTACTGTATACGTTGCCTGTCCTTGCCACTGTCTAATGTAAATCGGCGTGTCGACGAAAGCCGGCACCCCATATCGCTCAGCCATGCGCGCGTAGAACTCACAATCAAATAACCATTTCAGGTTTTCATCGAAGCGCAAATCATTTCGGCGCCACGCCATTGCCGAGGGCGCGCCGTAAGTATTCGCTCCTTCGCGCAACTGTTTGATACTGGTGTGTGGATAAGGAACATGATCGTATGTCGTAAATCCTTCGCCTTCGTTGTGCGAGGTACAGGCAAGCCAGCCGTTGACCTGACTAGCGTTATAAATCTTCTGCAACGTATCCGGCTCTATGAATTTATCATCCTGAAACATCGGTTTGATGATGTCGCGCGTCGCGTGGTCAATGGCGTTGTTAAGGTTCGCGGCCGCGCCGGACTTGCCCGTTACGTACTTCAGGTTGTGCAGAAGGCAAAATTCTTTCAGACCGGGCACTCCATCGTCACTCACAATGATTTCAAAATTTCGAAATTGCTGTTGCCGCGTAGAGTCGACTAACTCGCGCAACATTTCAAGACCGCGTCCAGCCATTTCATAGCACGGGATTACAATGCTGATCATTTTATTGATGAAAGAGTAGCGGAAAGCCTCACATGTTCAGGTGTTGCGTCTTGAGGACATTACTTTTTGATTACCTTACCAAAATTTCGGATAAAAATATTGACAGCCCTATTGAAGTGGTATAGGTTGCCGTCCTTCTTACGAAGCGAGCTCTATTTTTAGTTAGAAGGAGCAAGCGAATGTCACAGAACCAAGAAAATCTGATCCCGACTGGTACACCTCTAGAGGCAACTAAGCCGATAACCTGGCGCACACCTGGGCGTAAACTTACGAAAGAAGATCTGTCGACAACTTCTGCATTGATTCTCGGCTGCACCACTCAATGCTGTCCCAAGGAGCCCGATTGTTCAGGACCGCCGCCAATAACCGAAACCGTATAAGGAGCAAGCCAATGTCACAGAACGAAGAAAAGGTGACTCCGACCGGTACACCTTTCGCCATGGCAAGTGAGGCGACAACCTGGCGCACACCTGGGCGTAAACTCACGAAAGAAGATCTATCGACAACTTCTGCATTGATTCTCGGCTGCACTACTCAATGCTGTCCCAAGGAGCCCGAGTGTTCATCATGCACGGCAACCGAAACCGGCTGATCTTGCGGATTGTCTAATCAGGTTTGAGATGATCGTGCACACGGTTCTTCGTGCGTTCAGACGCAGTCCCGTGTGCACTGGTCGTGTGTGTCTTTCCTGGACTTGTCAATTCTTCACCGTCTCTTTGGCAGCCAACCATTCGTAATAACGCCTGAGAAAATCGTAAGCAACAGACTCCTGCTCCTTAAAGTCTGATTTCAACATTCGATTGATGTGCATATGGGTGAAGCTCGGAAGAATATCCCAGACTGGTCGGGTTAACTTTCCCTCATGTTCAAGCGTTCGAAAACGCTCTGCAAGAGTAACGATTCGATCCCTCCGGCGGTGAAGCGCCAATAGGCCTGGCCCATACTGGCCTTCGTCTTCGAAAGGCGCGGTCATTACACTCTCGATTGCTTTTCGTTCCTTGCGATACTTTTCACCCAGATGACGTTTGAAGCCAACTGCGAGACCGTTGGGAAGAGGCGGAACCTTGAATCTGCGGACGAATTCGTGTTTGGCCCGAGTTTCCAGCCCAAAATCGGAGAGCATTTGGTCGAGAGAGCGCAAGGTCAGGAGCCAACGAGAACTCGCTCCCGCATTCCCGCCGTACTTACTCAGTATCGCCAGTGCAAACAAGCTGTCAGCGCAAAAGATCTCCTCGGATAACGCAGTGCCATCCAGCCCCCCGTATCGTTCGACCTCACGATCATAGGTATCGATCTGGAGGCGCCAGAGAAGTCCTGCATCAAGCAAAGTGGCTGCAAAGTCCTGGAGTTGCGGCAGGACGCTCGTGCGGAGAGTGGCCGCGTCTCCATGAAAACGTAAACGCACATGGGGCTGCGGGTCGTTGTATCGGACAAAAAACCAGCGATCAGATGTCCCAAGCCTCAGTACCTGCTCAACGAATGGACGGAGGGAGCAAAGGATGCGATCCATTGTCGCAGGACCGCAGTACATTTTTATATAGAGCCATTCGGAGCCAGGAGGGAAACAGCGCTGGTTGGTTGATACTGTTGGCCGCGCGGCGGGTGAACTCGGCTGCTTCGCCGTGTTTACAAACGGCACCACGATGTCTCCGGCGAAATTGCCTTCCGGACCGCGCGCGAAAAGCTCACTTGATTCCGACAAGAATCTCTCAATCAGACTCGCGTTCCCGTGTTTCTTGAGCAACTCCAGAAAAGTCTCAACGCTCAGCACGTTGTCAAAATCGAGGACCAACTCGCTATCGTTGTCTACCGCGAACGCAACATAACGCGGAAGCTTCTGCTTCACTCGCCATTCCTGAACCGCACCGTACCAGTCGGCTGGGTTCCCATCGTTCAGCACAGGCAATTCGCCGCTCGTAACCTTCCATCGCGCTCGAGCCAGGATCAAGCGCCCCGCGGTAACGCGTGGAAGGAACGGCAGGTCCTTCAGTGTTCCCCAATCCCATTCTGTTATACGCGAGGTTCCCTGTCGTTGGAGCAGACAAAGA
>Ga0126311_10000935_pt1 | contig 13712 bp, 13 predicted proteins | sample Plot61_FD_92539 | JGI IMG/M metagenome (GOLD analysis project Ga0126311, IMG submission 92539) | Serpentine soil microbial communities from UC McLaughlin Reserve, CA, USA - Plot61 | ecosystem: Environmental > Terrestrial > Soil > Grasslands | place: USA: UC McLaughlin Reserve, Lake County...
AGCGTTCCGCGCACTATGCGCACGGCGCTCGAGTGGGGCACCTCGGGCGGGAGGTTCCTGATAACCTCGGCCGCACGCTCGACAGTGAAGCCCCGCGGCTCGACAGTCTCCTGTTCGGCCAACCCTACCTCCTCGGCCGAGTAGACGGCGGTTCCCTCGTCTTCTGGGTCACCCGAGAACATCCGGGAGAGAAACCCGTGCCGCGTCGGACGCTGCTCGTTCACCTCGCGGGCAACCTCTCCGCCTGGGGCAGGGTCTCTACGCTCCGCGTCACCTCATCCAGGCTGTGGCGGAAGTAGGTGACGCGCTCCTTTAGGTGCAGGAGGTCGGGCTCGAGCGAGCCGGGAGAGGGGGCTGTATCTAGGGCGAGGAGCTCCCCGCGCAGGTTGTTAAGCAGGCTCTCCGCCCCCTCGAGCTGGGCGTTGATCATGCTTATGCCGTTGAGGATCTCCCCGCATCCGGCGAGCTCGCCGCGCCGCCCTTCCAGGGCTGTCTCCAACGGCGCCCGCAGGGACGAACCCTCCTCGAGCTCGGCGAGGTCCCTCTCGAGACCCTCTATGCGACGTGAGATCCCACGCCGGTCCACGCTTTCGAGGTGCCTCCTGAGGGCGGCCCGCCGCCTGGCGAGGTGTATCGCTGCATCTACCTCGCCGACGATGGTGAAGATGTCATCGTCCAAAAGCGGCCTGTACTCCACGGGCAAGAGCTCCCAGCTCTCCAGGAGCCCCTCCTGCAGCGCAGCGAGCCGCTTCATCTGCGGCGCAGCCATGCGGTCCTCGCGCGCTACCCTGCCGAGCTCCCTCACGTTCTCCCGCGCCCGCCGCCGCAACTCCTTGCGCCTGTTCCTCCGCTGGTCCAGGAGTTGCCTGCCCGTGACGAACGCGCCTGTACCAAGGAGCGCGGCGAGGACGTAAGCGTCGCTAATCACCGCAACCGCCCCCAGCCCGCTGAATGCACCGAAGGGGGCGAGCCGGATCAGGTACCCTGACAGGCCAGGACTTCTTCTAGCCACGAGGCTCCTCCTCGGTTGGTTGCTCGACTCGTGTCTCCTCTGCCGGCTGCTCGGCGCCGACCTCCTCGGCATGCGCCTCCTCGGAGGGTGAGGCCTGCAGGGACTCGGCGTCTCTGAGGCCCATCTGCAGCTCGATCATCTCGAGCTCGCGCTCGGCGTCGAGGCGCTTTATGTCGATCTCGGCCGCGGCGATCTGACGCTCCGTCTCGCTGGTGCCGAGCTCGCCTACAGCCTCTGCCTCGTAGGAGGCTTGCCGGATAGACTGCCTTGCTCTCTCCAGGTCCCTGGAGGAGTCGGATAAGGAGACGTTCGAGCGGGCCTCGTTGGCGGCGCGCAGGGCGCGCGACCGCTGGTGCTCCTCCATGAGGGCAGCCCGCTCGCGGACCACATCGCTGTAGCGGCGCTCCTGCTCCCGGAAGGCCCGCTCCATCTCCTCGGAGTTCCTCCCCGCCTCCTCCAGCCGGCCCTCGATCTCGGCGAGCTGGGTCTGGGCCTCCTGCTTCTGCTGGACCACCTCGATGGCGGCTTCGCGCTGCCCCCTCGCGGCCAGCTCCCGCGCCTGGCGCTCTTTGACGGTAACCACCTTCTGCTTTGCGGCCGCGTCGTTAGCTAGCATCTTCTCGTAGGCCATCGTGCGGGCCGCCGCCACCTGTAGTTTTTTCAGATTGTCCAGCTCGTCCTGGACGGCGTTCTCGAGGAGGATCTCGGGATTGCGCTGCTCCACCCCCGTTAGCAACCTCCCGAAAAACCCGCGAATCGCCCTGAAAAATCTACCCATTGCACCGCTTACCCCCGGCAGTAATTTGCGCCTTCAAGTACCAAGCGATTATAGCATCGGTACGAATTACCCCTCGAAAGGGTTTCAGCGGGCAGCGCGGTAGCGGCCCTCGGCACGCGGCGCGCTCCTGCCGGCGAGCACTATGGCGCTCGGCGACTCGACCTCGAAGGCTGCCTCGAGGGCCTGCCCCGCGGCTACGAGAAGGTCCTCTGCCGTGCGGGCGTCGCGAGGATATATCGCCGCCCCCGCCCGCGTCTCTTCGGCCCCGAGCGAGCTCGCAGCTGCGAGGGCGCGCCGCGCTGCGCTCTCTACCATCCTGTCGTCCACCCCGCTCAGGACCACCCCGAAAACCGTGCCCTCGCCGAGCAGGATCGGGTCCCCTATGCGCGCCCTTACCCTCTCGAGCAAGAGCTCCACGTCCTCCACCTTGCGGCCCGGATCCACCAGGATCACCGCTACCTGTACCCCTCTGCGCGCCGCGAGCTCGTCTTCGACCCGCCCGAGGAGCATCGAGCCGTCCTCGTCCGTGGCGTAGTAGTCCTCGGGGTTCTCTACGTTAAAAAAATTTCGGGCTACGGAGATCGCGAACACGCCAGTGAGCCCAAGGGTGGCGAGCCTGTAGAAGACCAGCGCCGCTGCCTCGCTGTCGGTTCCGCCGTTGAGGAGACCCGGCATCACCGCGAGGGCGTAGCAGAACAGAACCGAGAAGAGCGCGACGAAGGTGATCCTCCACGACCCGTGCAACGCCGAGGCGAGGAGCAGGGGAAAGAACAGAACGTAGAGCTCGCTGGATACCCCGCCCGAGAAAAAGACCATCATCGCGGTTACGGCCGCAAAGAGCACGTAAGCCCCGCCGGAGAATCCCCCGCCGAACTGAGCCGTCGGCAGCAGCAACATGGCAACTGCAGCCGTTACCCCTACAGAGACCACGAGATACAACAGGATAAAGGAGACCGCAGGCTCGTAGGAGGCGCCGTGCACAAGCAGAAGAGACGCCACTATCAGGCCGAGGTACAGCAGCGAGAGGGCCTTGAGGCCCCGCGCGTTCCGCCTATGGCTGACTCTACCGTTCACGTTCGGAGTATCATACGCACATGCGCCTGCTCACGCTACCGGAGGAGAATCATGGAAGAAGCGGATCACAGGGCCGAAAACCCTTACACTGAGATAGAGGGTTATACGGTCTACGACGGCAGCAGCGAGAAGATCGGGGAGGTCGATGAGACCGTCTACGACGCCCCGAGCGGCGTTCTGAAGTACATAGTAGTGGACGGACACTCCATCCCGGCCGAGAGCGTGGAGGTGATCCCAGGCGAGGAGAGCGTCTACGTGCCATATGACAGGGAGATCGTCGAGTCCGCCCCCGAGATGGAGGAGCTCTCCGGCGCGTTCGACGCCGCCGTCCGCGAGCACTACGGGGACCTTCCCTAGATCAGGGGTGCCTCAGGTCGCGAAGGGTTGCGGTTTTCCCCGAATAAGGGCAAACTTAGGCTTCATCAGGCCCGGGAGTAAAGCGTGAACCTGTTCTATCAACGTCGTCACCGCCGCCGCAGGGACCCTTATGCGGAGAGCTTCCGCGAGCGCCACGTCCTCGGGATAAACGCCAGCAAGCGCTGGGGGAAGCGCATATTCTTCGTCGCTGCCCTCTACGGCCTGTATCTGCTGGCGATCTGGCTGATCTTCCCGTGGGGAGAGGTGACATCCACCCCTACGGGACCGGCCGAGGCCCCCGAGTTCTCGGTAGGGGCGGCCAACGCCTTCATCCCCCGCCTGCTGCTCAGCCTGGTAGGCCCCATCTTCTACTTCGCCTTCATCATCTTCGTCGTGGTCTTCCAGTTCGTCGCGATCTTCTGGTTCCTCTCGCGTGGGCGGACTTACGTGATCTACCCTGGCGAGTACGACGTGAGCTTCAAGGACGTGCGCGGCCAGAAGGCCGCTGTCGAGGCCACGCAGGAGGTAGTAAGGCTCTTCCAGGGCTTCAAGAAGTTCCGCAAGATGGGCGGCTACCCGCCGCAGGGCATCCTGCTCGAAGGCCCGCCGGGAACCGGCAAGACCCTTCTCAGTAAAGCCATAGCCGGCGAGGTGAACGTTCCCTTTATCTACGCCTCCGCCTCCAGCTTCAACAACATGTTCATGGGGGTAGCGAACCTCCGCATCATGAGGCTCTTCACCAAGGCTCGCAAATTCTCGGAGCGCTTCGGCGGGGCCGTCATCTTCATGGACGAGCTCGACGCCGTCGGCTCCCGCGGCGGCATCACCCAGATGATGGAGCCCTACCCCTTCGACGAGCCGTTCAGGCACGGTCTGGAGGACCGTCTCCTCCAGGGCTCGTCCGAGGGACCGCGGCGCGGTGGGGTCCTCGGTTTCGTCGACAGGTTCTTTGTGGGCGGCGGGATGGGGGGCATGGGCGGGATGCTCGTCAACGAGCTCCTGGTGCAGATGGACGGGCTCGAGCAGCCGAGAGGGCTGGGGCGCCTCATCAGGCGCATCATCCCCTTGAGGATCAGGAAGCACCTCAAGAGGAGGGTCCCGAGTTACAACATCCTGGTGATCGGGGCGACCAACCGGGCCGACGCCCTCGACCCCGCGCTCCTGAGGCCTGGCCGCTTCGACCGGCGGCTGCACGTGGGGCTGCCCGACAAAGAGGGCCGCAAGGACATAGCGGACTACTACCTCGAGAAGGTGCGCCACGAGGAGATAGACCTCGAGAAGCTCGCCAAAGCCACCGTCGGGTACTCCCCCGCCCGCATCAAGAACATCGTCAACGAGTCGCTCATCTTCGCGCTGCAGGACGGAAGGGACTCATTGAGCTGGAAGGACATCTGGTCGGCGAAGCTCACCGACGAGATAGGGCTCAAGCAGCCCGTGGAGTACGACGAGGAGGAGAAGGTCAAGATCGCCACCCACGAGGCGGGGCACGCCGTGGCCTCCTGGTACCTCGAGCGCGAGGAACTGCAGATGCAGGTGATCTCCATAATCAAGCGGGAGAACGCTCTTGGGCTCGTGAGCTACCAGGAGAAGGAGGACCGCTACGTCAGGTCCCGCTCCGACGTGATGGCCCGCATCAAGACCGCCCTTGCAGCGGGCGCCGCCGAGAACGTCTGGTTCGGGGAGACCACGACGGGGGTGAGCCAGGACCTCCGCCAGGCTACATGGGCTGCGGCCACGATGGTTGGCCTCTTCGGGATGGGAAAGGACCTCTACTCCTTCGGCACCATCCCGAGCGAGCTAGCCGGCGGCTCCTCGATAGGGACCCTGCTGCGCGACGGGGGCGTGCGCGAGGAGGTCAACAAGATACTCGCCGAGGCGCGCAGGGAGATAGAGGAGCTGCTGCGCGAGAAGAGCGATATCGTCGAGGGGGTCCGCGACGCTCTCCTTGAGCGCGAGGAGATCATCGGCGAGGAGATAGACAGGCTCTTCGCCAGGCTCGAGGCCCGCGGAGAGCCCCAGGGCACGGGAGTAGTCTGAAGCGCTGTGCAGGGCGGGTTGCAACCCGCCCTGCACACCAGCGCGCTGGTCAGCTAGTCAGCCCGCTACGCCCTTCGGGCTCCGCTTGTCAGCCCGGCGCTAAAAGCGCCTTTCAGCACGCTTCGGCCGCTAGTCTAGGCCTCGCTTTCAGCATTTCAGCTTGCCCTGATCCTGCTGAGTAGCTGAAAGCCAGCGACCGGAGGGAGCTAGCTTCCGAAAAGCGCTTCAGAGCCACCGCCACCCTACGACCTCGGGGCTCCTTATCTCGTCCTCGATCACCCTGAACGCTACGTCCGGCGCCTCGGCGAATGGCACCGTGCGTCCCCCCGGGTACTCTGCGGCCATCTCCTTCAGCCGGTACCCTCCCACGGGGTGATCACCCGCAATAACGAGCCCCCTCAACTCGACATCGTCTCCTGTCTGCACCTGCGCGTGGGAGCGGCTCTCGGGGTCGTCGGAGATCTCGATCTCCTTCGTGGGATCCGCCTCGTGGACGAAGGTGGCGTAGATCCTGCATATGCCCTTCTGGGCGGGCCAGGACTCGACTTCGACGCAGACGCGTATGGTGTCGCCCGCGACAAAGGTGGGTATCGCTTCTTCGCTCAACCGGATCAGTCCTTCCACCGCTCGCTGCCGCCCAGTATAGCCAAAGGGGAAGGCTCTCAGAGATCCAGTGCGTACTCGACCCCAGGCGATAGGGTGGTAAGATCGCTCCGATATGGTGCGCTCCGGAGCGATGGCACTCATGTTGCTGCTAGCCGGCGGATGCTCGATGGCCAACAACCCCGAGGGGGCAACGAAGGAAGAGCCGCGCGACCTGAAGGTGGAGAGGATCTCCGCCGGCGCCCCCGGCCAGGGTCCCGAGAAGCCGCAGGTGATCGTGGCCCCCTCTGCGGATGTACTGTCCGGGGCGACAAGCACAGATGTCCCTGATCTCGGAGAAGGCACCTATCTCGCTGCCTACTGGGGAGAGAGGCCGACGGGCGGCTACTCGCTCGCCGCGGAATCCGCGCGTCTCGAAGGGAACAGGGTAGCGGTGCGGCTCACGTTGAAGAAGCCTCCGCGTGGCGCGATCCTGACCCAGGCGCTCACCTACCCTTACGCCGTTGCGGTGGTGCGGGACCTCGATCCTCGAGGCAAGCGGTTCTCGTTCACGGATCAGAACGGCACGGACCTCGGCTGGCCGGTCCGGCTCGTGAGCTGATAGCTTTAAGGGAGGTCCCTGGCGCGTTCCAGCAGGTCGGAGGCTTCGTCGTCCGGCTCTCTGGTCGCCAGGCCGACGTCGGCGTCGGGGAGGACCCTCCGCACGCGGCGCTCGAGTGCGCGAGCTCCGTGGGGGTCCGTGTTGGGCAGGATCACGGCGATCTCCGAGGGGTCGGGCATTGTTACGAACTCGGCGGTGCGAAAGATCTCGAGCAGCCGGCTCGCCGTCTCGGGGTCCGGCTCGCTCTTCGCGCGGATGACTAGCAGGGTCAGGGGGAGATCGAACTCCGCCGACAGCGCCACCTCCTCCTCGAGGGCCAGCTCGAAGGCCTCGGGTGAGAGGGGCTCTTTTGTGCGGCGCTTCCTCATGGCCGCTCAGTATACGACGCCTTGGGAGAGCGGGGGACCGCGCGTATAATCCTCGCGTGGCCGTGAGCGTAAGGGACAGGATCGAGGAGCTGCGAGAGCAGATCCGCTACCACAACCGGCGCTACCACGTGGAGGACGCACCCGAGGTCTCTGACGCCGAGTACGACGCCCTCTACAACGAGCTCGAGGGGCTCGAGGCTGCGCACCCCGAACTCGTCACCCCGGACTCACCAACCCAGCGCGTGGGTGGCGACCCACTCGAAGGGTTCGAGCAGGTGAGCCACACAATCCCCATGCTCTCCCTCGCCAACGCCCGCAAGAGCGGGGAGCTCGAAGAGTGGGACGCTCGCGTAAGGCGCCTCCTCGGTCCCGACGAGGAGCCCACCTACATCACTGAATTGAAGATAGACGGGCTCGCTGTCTCGCTGCGCTACGAGCAGGGGCGCTTCGTTCGAGGCGCCACGCGGGGCAACGGCACCGTTGGCGAGGACGTGACCCAGAACCTGCGGACCGTGCGCGCCATACCCGACAGGCTCGACGACGACCCACCCGGCGTGCTGGAGCCGCGGGGCGAAGTGTTCATGACGCTGGAGAGGTTCGAGGACCTGAACAGGCAGCAGGAGGCCGAGGGGAAGCCGCCCTTCGCCAACCCGCGCAACGCCGCCGCCGGAGCCATCCGGCAGCTCGACCCGAGGATCACGGCCACCAGGCCCCTCACCATCTTTCTCTACGGTGTCGGGGAGGGGGGCGAGATCTACGAGAGCCACTCTGCCATGCTCGATGCCCTAAAGAGCTACGGCTTGCGGGTGAACCCCTATCAGGTGCATGACTCGATAGGTTCGGTCATCGAGGAGTGCGAGCGGTGGGAGGCGCAGAGGAAGTCGCTCTCCTACCAGATAGACGGCGTCGTAGTGAAGGTGGACTCGCGGGAGCAGCAGCGCGCCCTGGGGACCGTCGCCAGGGCGCCGCGCTGGGCGATAGCCTACAAGTTCGAGCCGCTCGCGGGGCGTACCAGGCTCGAGGACATAATCGTCAAGGTAGGACGCACGGGGGCTCTCACGCCGCAGGCCGTCCTCGAGCCCGTGAACATCGGTGGGGTGAGGATCTCGCGCGCAACGCTCCACAACGAGGACTACATAAGGGAGAAGGGGATCCTGATCGGCGACACGGTAGTCGTCGAGCGGGCCGGAGATGTGATCCCTCAGGTAGTCCGTCCCATCGTCGATGAGCGCAAAGGGACCGAACGAGCCTTCGAGATGCCCACCAGGTGCCCTGTGTGCGATGAGCCGGTCTCCCGCCCCGAGGGGGAGGCCGTGACCCGCTGCGTGAACGCCCGCTGCCCCGCCCAGGCCCTCGAGCACATCATCCACTGGGCCTCCAAGGGAGCGATGGACATAGATGGTCTCGGCGAGAAGGTAGCTACCCGCTTCTTCGACCTCGGCCTCATAAGGGACGCGGCTGACATCTACCACCTCGAAGCCGCGCAGATAGCCCCGCTCGACGGCTTCGGCGAGAAGAGCGCGCAGAACCTGCTCGACGCCATCAAGAGGAGCAAGGAGCGTCCCTTCTCCCGCGTGCTCTACGCCCTCGGCATAAGGCACGTCGGCTCCGTGACGGCAGAGCTCATAGCACAGAGGTTCGGCGGCGATGACCTCCTGCGCGGGGTCTCCGTGGAGCAGCTCACCGAGATAGTCGGGGTCGGCGAGGTAGTGGCGAGGGCAGTGGCCGAGTACTTCGCCCTCGAAGACAACAGCGCCCTCGTCGGGCGCCTGAAGGAGGCAGGGCTGAGCTTCGAGCGGGAGAAGACCAGGTCCTCAGAGGGCCCGCTCGCTGGCAAGAAGGTGGTCATTACGGGGACCCTTAGCAGGCCGCGCGGCCACTTCGTCGAGATGCTCGAGGCCGCAGGGGGGACGTTCACCTCTTCGGTAAGCAAGAACACAGACTACGTGCTCGCCGGTGAGGAAGCAGGATCCAAGCTGGAGCGGGCGAGAGAGCTGGGCGTGCCCGTGCTCGACGAGGCAGGCTTCGAAGAGCTGGTTACCTAGCGGTCAGCACGCTGCGCCCTGCGGGCTCCGCTTGTCAGCATTTCAGCACGCTCCCTTCGGTCGCTTTCAGCATTTCAGCTTACACGGATCTCTTGCTGACTAGCTGAAAGCGAGGCCGCGAAGCGGCCGAAGCGTGCTGACTAGCTGACTAGCGCGCTTTTCGGAATCTAATAGATTCCGAAAAGCGCTTTATGCTCCTTCGAGCCCTGCCTCGAGTCGTTTGGTGTGCTCGATGGCCCGTTGCATGAGCCATCCCGTCTGGTCGTCTCCGGACGGCACGACGCCCGAGCGGGCGGCGGCCTGGGCGTCCAGCTCGAAGGTCAGATAGCCGCCGTAGTCGATATCTATAAGGGCTTGCAAGACGGACTCGAAGTCGATATGACCCTGGCCTGGCGCGGCGCGGTTGGAGTCCGAGAGGTGGACGTATTTGAGGAGTTCTCCCGACACCCTGATCGCCTGCGGGAGGGAACTCTCCTCTATGTTCATGTGGTAGGTGTCGGCCATGACGCCGCCGTTTGACAATCCGGTCTCGCGCCACATGCGCGCGGCCTGCTCGAGCCTGTTGAGGAGGTAGGTTCCGTAGCGGTTCCAGCACTCGAGCGTGAGGTCGACGTCTAGAGAGTTAGCGTACTCACCACTTACCCTTATGCTCTCGACAGCCCACCCCCATTCTTCTTCCGCGGAAGCGATAGGCTGGCTCCTCAGGAAGGCGGTAGGGGCGACGATGACCGTAGGTGCCCCTACCGCGTTTGCGAGGTCGGCTAGCTCCATGACGTAGCGTACCGCGTTCTCTCGCACCTCTCTATCGGGGTGCGAGAGATCTCGCCCGGCCGTGAAGCTGGGGCAGATCGAGCTGACGGACATGCCAGCGTCTTCGAGGAGGCGCCTTGACTCGCTCGCCTCTTCCATGGAGAGTTCACCCCCGAGCTCGACGGCGTCGTAGCCAAGGCGTGCCATCCTGTCTATCGTGGCGGAGATCTCTGCGGCCGAGCGGCCGGATACGCTGTATGAGTAACGAAAGCGTCCCATCTCTCTCCTATAGCGCCTTGGGGTCGCTCCTCGCCGGCTCCGTCCAGCCTCCGCTCTGGATGCTGCGTTCGACCGCGTCGAGCACCGCCTGGCAACGGTAGCCGTCCTCGAAGGTAGGGGGCGGGTTCTCTCCCGCCGCTATGCCCTCAAGGAGGTCCCTGACGGTGTGAACGAAGGTGTGCTCGTAGCCGAGAATGTGTCCGGGCGGCCACCACGCCCCCACGTAAGGATGGTCGGGCTCCGTCACCATCACCGTGCGGAATCCCCTCGCCTCCGGTGATTCTTCCTCGAAATACACCTCGAGCTCGTTCATGCGCTCGAGGTCGAAGACCAGGCTTCCGCCAGAACCGTTGATCTCGAAGGAGTTGCGGTTCTTGCGTCCAGGCGCCAGGCGTGTGACCTCGAAGGTACCGATCGCCCCGTTCTCGAACCGCGCCAGGAAGGCCGCCGCGTCGTCGACGGTTACAGCTCCCATCTGGCTCCCGCCGGAAGGCGGACCCTCTTCGAGCGGCCGCTCCTTAATAAAGGTCTCTGCGGTTCCTACTACCCCGGTCATAGGGCCGACGAGGAAATGCGCTAGATCCACGAGGTGGGCTCCTAGGTCCCCCAAAGCGCCCGAGCCAGCGATCTCTTTCCGGAAGCGCCAGATCAGGGGTAACCCGGGGTCGAGGATGAAGTCCTGCAGGTACACCGCCCGCCAGTGCCGGATCTCTCCTAGCCTTCCCTCCTCGATGAGCCTCTTCGCGAGCTGGACTGCCGGCGCCCGCCGGTAGTTGAAGCAGACCATGTTCACCGTGCCGGCCTTCCTCGCGGCGTCCAGCATCTCGCGAGACTCTTGCAGGGTGTTCGCCAGCGGTTTCTCACAGAGGACGTGCTTGCCGGCCTGCAGGGCTGCGATGGCTATCTCGTGGTGGGTGTTGCCGGGCGTGACGACGTCAACCAGCCCAATGTCGCCGCGTTCCAGGAGGCGGAGGTAGTCGGTCTCGTAGCCTTCCCAACCTAGAGAAGCGGCAGCGTCCTTCACGCCCGCCTCGTCGCGGCCGCAGATGGCGCGCATTCTGGGAGATAGCTTCAGGTCGAAGAAACGTCCGACCTGGCGGTAGGCGTTGGAGTGGGCTCTGCCCATGAACTTGTACCCGACGAGTCCTACGCCGATCTCGCTCATATCTAGGTCCACCACGCCTCTCCGGGTCTCTGCGTGATGACCGTATTCTTCAAGAAACCTACCGCCTTCTTGAAGCCTTCGTCCACGCTCATGAGGGAGTCTTCGTGCTCGATGGAGACTACACCATCGTAGCCTGCGAGCCTGAGCTCGCTCACGAAGGCTCGCCAGAACTCCGGGCCGTGGCCGTAGCCGACGGTGCGGAAGATCCAGGAGCGGCTCACCTCGTCTGTGTATTCCCTGGTATCCAGTACCCCGTTTCTCCTGACGTTCTGCGGGTCGACCCACGTGTCTTTGGCGTGGACGTGGAAGATGGCGTCGTTGAGCTCTCTGACGCACACAAGCGGGTCCATCTGCTGCCAGAAGAGGTGCGATGGGTCGAAGTTGACCCCTATGGTCTCGCCCCCGATCTCCCTCAATCGCCAGAACGAGTCCGTGTTGTAGGCGACGAAGCCGGGGTGAAGCTCGATGGCTACCTTTACACCGTTCTCTCTAGCGAAGGAGGAGGCTTCCCGCCAGTAAGGGGCGACCTTCTCGTTCCACTGCCACTCCAGGACCTCGAGGAAGTCATGGGGCCAGGGGCAGGTAACCCAGTTTGGGCGCTCCGACCCTTCGGAGTCGCCGGGGCAGCCGGAGAAGGTGATGACGGTCTCGACACCAAGCTCGGCGGCGAGCCTCACCGTGTCGCGGAACAGCTCGTCGTGTTCGCTGGCCATGCCTTGGTCGGGGTGGAGCGGGTTGCCGTGGCACGAGAGCGCGCTGATCTCCATCCCCCTGCTCTCCACGGCCTGCCTGAACCTGTCCCTTGCTCCCGCATCCTCCAGAAGCTCTCTAGGTTTGCAGTGGGCGTCTCCGGGGTAGCCTCCGGTCCCGATCTCGACCGCCTCGCAGCCTGCCTCCCTGACGTAGTCAAGGGCGTCTTCGAGCGGCCGGTCCGCCAGGAGCACCGTAAAAACCCCTACCTTCATGGCGTCTCTCCCTCCGTTCTCGTACTACGCCGAACCTACTCCATCAACGATCGTAGGTACCGCGCGACCTGCGGGAGCACCGTCCTCGCCTCTCCCCTGATGCCGCACTCCATGGCAAGGTAGCCGTCGAACCCGATATCGCGCAATGCGCTAAAGGCCGGGGCGAAGTCGAGATGCCCCGCCCCAGGGTGGGCGCGGTTGCTGTCGGCGAGGTGGACGTGGGCAAGGTACACGTCCGCGCGGCGTATGGACTCGCCTGGGTCGTCTTCCTCGATGTTCATGTGGAACAGGTCTCCCATGGCTTTGACGGAGTCGCGCCCCACTGCTTTGGAGAGCTCGACGGCCTGGTCCAGGCGGTTCAACATGTGGTCCTCGTAGCGGTTGAGGGGCTCGAGCAGAACGAGGGCTCCTTCTCTGTCGGCGTGCTCGCCGAGCTCTTCGAGTGCGTCGAGCAGGACGCGTCTGTCTTCATCTGGCGTGCGGGGTGTCTCGAAAGGGGGTAGCGCCGTGGACGTGAGGCCGAAGGCTGCGGGGGTGATTGCGCCCTTGCCTCCCAGCTCCGCTATACCTGATAGCAGTTGCTTCATGTGTTCGACGGCCTCGCGGCGGCGGTCCGCGTCCAGGTCCCCGATAAAGCGGTCGGAGATCACGCAGACGCTCGAGAACACGACGCCCCGGTCCCGCGCGGCTCTCAGGTCGTCGAGCCGCCCGCTCCAGTCGTCCATGCCGCGTAGCTCGATGCCGTCGAAGCCCGCGGAGGCGGCGAACTCCCATTTTTCGAGGACGTCATCGCCAGGGAGGAGCTGCTCCTGACAAGATAGCTTCACGTCATCTCCTCGAGAACTCGAGAACTACCTGCACGGCTTCACCGGGGTTTTCGTCCAGCAGCCGGAAGGCTTCCTCGGCTTCCTCGACCCCGAATACGTGCGTCACTAGGGGCTTTAGCCCTACCTTGTCCTCCGCGGCCAGGTTCATGACCGTGCGTTCGAGGCGTTCGACGGTCCAGCGGTGGTCGAGAGCCAGGCTCACCCCGAAGATCTGGGAAGAGACCACGTTGATGCGGTTGTGGTGAAACTCTTCTCCAAGGGAGAGGCCCATGCCCTCACCCTGGAAGAAGCCGGACGAGACTACCTTCGAGTTGTAGGCGGTGGAACGGATCGCCTCGTGGAGGGCGCGGTAGGAACCGCTTATCTCTATGCAGACGTCGGCGCCCCTGTTCTCGGTGAGGCCCTTGATCTCCTCTGCCGGACGCACCTTCGTGAAGTCGATGGCGTGGGCGGCTCCAAGCGACTTTGCGAGTTCCAAGCGCCTGGTGATCCCATCGACCGCTATCACGGTCCCACCGTTGAGCCGGGCTAGCTGGGCTGCGATCAAGCCCGGCACACCCTGGCCGAAGACCGCGACGTACTCCCCGAGGTGGACGTCCGCGTCGAGCACCGCGTTGAGCGCGATCGCCCCGATCCTCGAGAAGATCCCGACCATCGGATCGACCCCAGGGGGCAACCTCCGTTGCGCCGCCCATCCCTCCTCTACCACCGTGGTGCTCTTGTGGCCCCACGTCCCATAGATGACCTCCCCGGGTGTAACCAGGGTGACCTCGGAGCCCACCTCGGCCACCTCGCCTACCTCTTCGTAACCCCATCCTTCTATCGGGTGCCGGAGGCTGACATCGTCGTCG
>Ga0126311_10000937_pt1 | contig 13710 bp, 9 predicted proteins | sample Plot61_FD_92539 | JGI IMG/M metagenome (GOLD analysis project Ga0126311, IMG submission 92539) | Serpentine soil microbial communities from UC McLaughlin Reserve, CA, USA - Plot61 | ecosystem: Environmental > Terrestrial > Soil > Grasslands | place: USA: UC McLaughlin Reserve, Lake County...
CGAGCCGCACGCTCGCGCGTACCGAGAGACTTTGAGACTCCCCGAACAGATGTCGGCCACGGAGACGCGGAGGCACGGAGATTAAGAATTTAAAATTTCAAACTCCGTGCCTCCGCGTCCCCGTGGCTAACCCCGGTGACGCATGAACCCTCTTGAGTTCATCGTGCGCAACTGGCGCGAGGTTCTGTCGCTGACGGGCGAGCACGTCGTGCTCGTCGCCGTCTCGACGCTCATCGCCGTCGCCGCGGGAATCCCGACGGGGCTCCTGCTCACGCGGCGCGCGGCGTTGAAGCGGCCCGTGCTCGCGGTCGCGAACGTCCTACAGACCGTGCCGAGCCTCGCGCTCTTCGGCTTCATCATCCCGCTCAAGTACGTCGGCGGCATAGGCGTGCGCGCGGCCGTAGTCGCGCTCGTCCTCTACGCGCTGCTGCCCGTGATTCGAAACACCGTGACCGGGATAGAGGGCGTTGACCGGAGCGTGCGCGAGGCCGCGCTCGCGATGGGGATGACCGACGCGCAGATTCTACGTCAGGTCGAGCTGCCACTTGCCGCGCCCGTCATACTCGCGGGCGTGAGGGTCGCGACGGTCATCTCCGTCGGCGTCGCGACGATTGCTGCCGCGATAGGCGCGGGCGGCCTCGGCGTCTTCATCTTCCGAGGGCTCCGACAGTACGACAACAACCTCATACTCGCGGGCGCAGTCCCCGCGGCGCTCCTCGCGCTCGCGGCCGACGCGGGGCTCGGCCTCATTGAGTCGCGCCTCGACGTTCGACGACGCGCGCGCCGCGCGCGCGGCAGAATTAACAAGCTCGTGCCCCGCGTCGCGCTGGCGATCCTCATCCCTGCGCTCGTGCTCGGCGGTGCTTACGCTGCGTGGCACGGCTCCTCGCGCGCGGACGTGACCGTCGGCTCGAAGGACTTCACGGAGTCGATAATACTCGCCGAGATGACTTCGCAGATGTTAGAGGCGCGCGGGCTGAAGGTCGAGAGGCGTTACGAGCTGGGCGGGAATCTGACGCACGACTCGCTCGTCGCGGGGCGCATAGACGCCTACCCCGAGTACACCGGCACGTCGCTCATGGCGATACTCAAGCACCCGCCCGAGACGGACCCGCGCGCGGTCTACGAGCGCGTGCGGCGCGAGTACGCCGGGGCGTTCGACGTGGAGGTCGGCCCGCCGCTCGGCTTCGAGGACACGTTCGCGATACTCGTGCGCGAGTCGGACGCGCGACGGCTCAACCTGAAGAAGGTCTCCGACATCGTGCCGCACGCGCCGGAGTGGAGCGCGGGCTTCGGGCAGGACTTCATGTCGCGCGCGGACGGCTACGAGGGGTTCGCGCGCGCGTACGGGTTGCGGTTCGCGTCGCGCCCGCGGGAGATGGACTTGTCGCTCTCGTACCGCGCGCTCGCGGACGGAGAGGTTGACGTGATAGCGGGCAACTCGACCGACGGCATGATAGCGAAGCTCGGCCTCGTCCAGCTCGAAGACGACCGCCGATACTTCCCGCCCTACGAGGCCGTCATACTCGCGCGCCGCGACGCGCTCGAACGCCTCCCGCGTATGCGCGAAGTCTTACAGAGCCTCGCGGGCTCTATCTCGACCGAGGAGATGCGCCGACTCAACTACGAAGTGGACGGGAATAAGAGGGCCGCGGCAGACGTGGTTCGTGAATGGCTGAAACAGAGCCGGGAGCGTTAGCGACCGGGTTGCAGTACGACTTAAACACGGAGACGCGGGGGCACGGCTATAGCGGCGTGCAGATGAATGCGACTCTTGAGGACGGGAGCGCGGGCATCCCTGCCCGCATTGAGCGCGAGAGCGCGAAGACTGAGAAGCGCCGTAACTCTATGTTGAGTTACGGCGCTTCTTCTCTAAGCGTGCTCCGGCACGCTTAGGCGGGCAGGGATGCCCGCGCTCCCAGGGAGGGGTCGCGCCCGATTGAACGCCGCTGTAGTTAAATCCAGCCGCGCCCCCGCGTATCTGTGTTTGGACTACCCGGTCGCTAACGCTCCCGGTTCTGTTCTTATTTCCTGTGGAGGACGATGCGGACGGGCTGGTCGAGGTCTGCGGCGTTGACTTCGAGCTTCTGCGTCTCGTAGCCCTTGGCCGAGAGCTTGAGCGAGAGCTTGCCCATGTGGAGCGGCGGGAGCACGGAGACGCCGCGCGCGTCCGTCCAGTTCCAGGACTCGCAGAGGAAGCCGCCCGAGCGGTTCGACTGGAGGTCTGCGCGCACGCCCTTGACGGGGTTGCCGTCCTCGTCTACGACGCGCAGGTCGAGTCGGCCGACGCCGTCGGCCTGCTTGGGCGCGCGGCCCATGTTGGGGATGTCGTTGTTGTCGGGGGACTGCCCGCCGTTCTGTGCGAAGGCGGCGCCCGAGGTCGCGGCGATGAGGAGCGTTGCGAAGATCAGTTTGCGCATTGGCGGTAAATCTCCTTAAAAATTGCCCTAGGGTCTTCGGTTTTCGTTGGGTTTAATCAGCCTGTGCCGCGTGACCTTAAGGGGACGAGAGGTGCGCCGCGACGTGACGGTTTAAGATGAGGGAGCGCCTGTGCCGGTTGCACCGCGGGGGCGTTGCAACGGTATTGCAATCTCCCGACTTCAACGCGCACGCAGGCGGCAGACCGGCCTCGACGGGGGACGCCTCACGCGCACGGGGACGCCCCCGAGCGCGGCCGCGTCGCCGCACGCCGCGGGACGGAAAAGGCCGGCGCGCGCCGAAACTTGCGGCGCGACACCGGCCCTCGTGTTTTCGTCAATCCTTTGCATCACTTCGGCGACCGCTGCGTCCGTGCGCGCGCTCATGCGTCGCGTTTAGGTCAGCGGCTTTGCGCTCCAAGGCTTTCGCGTTGGATGGCCCTTGTCGGTGTTGCCCTTCCGTGAAGGCGAAGGCTTCGGAAAGCGACGCCTCCACGAAGAAGTATAGAGGCCGCGCGCGGCCTTGTGAAGAGAAAGTTTTCTGGAAGCGCGCGCATCGCGTTCCACAAATTCACGCCCGCGGCCGTATACTCTGCGGACACGATTTCTGACGGGAGGCGAAAGATGAGTCTCATCGATCTGCTCTTGCTGCTGCTGGTCGCGGGCGTTTGCGGCGCGATAGGGCAGGCCATAGGCGGGTTCACGCGCGGCGGCTGCCTCGTGTCGATTGCGCTCGGCTTCGTCGGCGCGCTCATAGGGATGTGGCTAGCGCGTCAGGCGGGGATGCCTGAGCTTCTACCCGTGCGGGTCGGTGGCCAGACGTTCCCCGTGGTCTGGGCGATCATCGGCTCGGCGCTCTTCGTCGCGGTGATAGGCTTCATCTCGCGCGCGCGCCGCTGAAGGGCCGGGCGCTCGGGTTGGTGTCGCCGAGGTAACATTTTTCTCGCATCCCTTCGCCCCGGCCCGGCGGCGCGCGCGGGGGGCTAGACCGCGCGGCCGGGCTTCCGGTACACTCGCGCCACGTAACGCGTCTCCCCGAAACTTTTTCAACCTCGCTGGCGCACTCGGCCCCGAACGCGGTCGGCGTGCGCCCGCGCGCGGGTCTCTCTTTATTAAAGGCCCACAAGTTTTCTTTCGAGGCTTTATGGTCGCAACCGCACCGGCCAGATACGTCGCACGCAACGAAGCCGCGCGCAAAGACGCCGCGCCCGACCTTGCGCACTTCAAACGAAAGTACCCCGAGACGGTCGCGGGGCTGGGCTCTCTGCCCGGACGGGATGAGTGGCTCCGGCGCATCTGGTCTGTCGAGCAGCGCTGGCGGAAGGTCTGGGAGACGCGCGGCGGCGAGGCTCACGCCGAGGAGGCAATCGTGCGCGGCGCGCCGCCCGCGGGGCGCGGGGCCGAAGCCGAGTTCGAAGTGGTGTACGCGGGCGGAGACGTTGCGCTTCTGAACGCGGCGGCGCTCGCGTGCGTCCACGACGCTCGCGTGCTCGTATTCGACGACGGCGCGCGCTCTGCGGCGTGCGGCGAGTGGAACTTGTCGGAGGAGGACTTGCGCGCGCTCGCGTCCGCAGGCGTCTTCACGGCCGAGGAGGTCGAGTCGTCGGTCTTGAACCGGCGGCGCGGCGGCTTGGTGAAGTTCCACGACGCGGCGTCGCACGTGAAGGCGGGGCCGCTCTGGGTGACGGGCTCGCTCGACGTGACTGTCGACGGCGCGCGTCTGCTCGCGCTCGCGTCGGAGAGGTTGAAGAGGAGGAGGGGCTGCGCCGTCGTGGACGGCCTGCGCTTCGTGCGCGCGTACGTCGAAGACGGGCGCGTCACGGTCGAGGCCGAAGGGCCGAACGGCGCGCGGCGTCTCTTCGCGGCGCGGCTGTTCGTGGACGCTTCGGGCGCTGACTCCGCGGTCGCGCGCCAACTCGCGGGCGGCGTCGCGCCTTCGCACGTCTGCCCGACAGTCGGCACGGTCGCGCGAGGGTTCGCGCGCGGCGAGGGGCCGCACGCCGTGGACTTCGACGCGGGCGAGATCCTCGTGAGCACGGAGGACGCGTGCGAGCACAGGCAGCTCTTCTGGGAGGGCTTCGGCGGCGCGGCCTCGCGCGACGAGTACGCGACGCGCCTCTTCTTCTACGACACGTTCGACTCGCCCGCGGACAAGTCTCTGCTCTCGCTCTTCGAGCGCTACTTCGAGTCACTGCCGTCTTACAAGCGCAGGGGCGGCGCGTGGCGCGTGGGCCGTCCCGTCTTCGGGTACTTCCCCGCGGAGGGCCGCGCGCGCCGCGCGCCTCTCAGCGACGAGCGCGTGATGCTCGCGGGCGAGGCCGTGACGGCCGCGGGCGCGCTCGCGTCGCGCGGCTTCGGCTCGCACGTGCGCGGGCTCCGTCGCGCGGCGCGGCTCACGCACCTCGCGCTCGAAGCTGACATCTCCGACGCGGACTCGCTCGGGCGTATAGCGCGCGGCGGCGCGGGGGCCGCGCGCGTCACGCAGGCCGTGGGGCTCGCGGAGTTCATGCGGCCCGCGTCGAAGGGCGAGCCCTCGGCCGTGAACGAGACTATGAACGCGCTGACGGCGGCGCTCGGCGGCCTGGACGAGCGCGTGAGGCGCGAGCTGTTTCAGGGCCGCCTGAGCTTCGCGGCCCTTCGCGCGCTCTTCGCGCGCACGGTGAGGCTCTACCCGCGCATCTTCGCGCGCGTGCGCGAGCGCTTCGGCGCTCGCGGCACGCTCGTGTGGCTCGCGGGCGTGGCCGAGGCTTTGTGGAGCGAGAGGCGTTCGGCGGGAGTCTCGAATGCTTCGGGCGAGTCGGGCGAGAGTTTTACGGACGCGGCCTCTGAGTTCAGGCGGCTCGCGTCGCTGCGCGAGGAGGACGAGTGACGCGCGCGCCCGAGGCGCGTGCGGCCGCGTGACGCGGCCGCGTTTATGAAGAGAGGGAGAGGGCACGCGCTACGTGTAGCGCGTGCCCTCTCCCTCTTTCGGCTCTCGCGTCGGGGACGCGCGGGCGCGTCTAGTCGCCGTAGAAAATCTTAACGATGACTTTGCCGCTCTCCGTGCCGACGGTGACTTTGCCCTTCTTGTCGTCGGTCAGGTTCATGTCGCCGCCGGTAATCTCGACGCGCTGAATCTTCTTTTTCGGGTGGTGGTGTTTGCCGTCGGCCTGCTCTGTAAGCCCCTTCTTGTCGAACTCGACTGTGACCGAGCCTCCGGACACGATGATCGGTGGATCTCCTTGCTGGGACGACATAAATTTTCTCCTTGCGGTTGAGGTCTGTTGGAGTTATCTCAGCGGGCCTCGGCGACGGCGTCGTCGCTGAGCTCGCGCCTGAGTCGCTGCACGTCCTGGCGCGAGAGGTAGCCAGCGGCCTCCCCGCCCCAGCTCTCTTCGAGCCGTGCGAGTTGCGCCGCGGCGCGAGCGAAATATTCACGCGCGGCCGGCTCGTCGCCTGCGAGGCGGCACGCCTTTCCGGCTATCACGAGTGCGCGCCAGTCCGACTCGACGCGCCCCACGCGCGCGAAAAACTCTTCGGCGGCGAGCGCCATCGCGAGGGCGCCCGCGGCGTCGCCCGCGCCCAACAGCATCTGCGCCGTCGCGAGCTGCGTGTTCGAGACCGCGAGCGGGTCGCCCGACTCCGCGGCGAAGTGCGCGGCCGCGGCGCACAAGGACTTTCCGCGCGCGGGCACGCCGCCCCCCAGAGCCTCGGCGAGGCAGAGTATTACGTCGGCGTCCGCGGTGAAGCCCGCGCGCCCGCCGGCCTGCGCGGCCGCGAGCACCTGCCCGCCCTTCGCGCGCGCGTCGCCGAAGCGGCCCTGGCTCAAGGCCATGTCCGCCTCCACGAGCGAGGCGAGCATCAGCACATCCTGGCTGGGGCTCTGCGCGCCCCCCGCCCCCGACGTGAGTTGCGAGAGCGCCACCCCCGCCTCTTCGTAGCGGCCGAGCGGCCAGTACGAGCCCGCGATGTTGACCAGTCCGTAGTGGAGGAGCGTGTTGTCGGGCACATCCTTCGCGATGTCGATGGCCTCGCGGAAGTGGCTCACGGCCTCCGCGTAGTTGCCCTTCTTCGCGAGCACGGCCCCGCACTCGCGGTGAAGCTGGCCGAGCATCTTCTTGTCGCCCGTCGGCTTGTTGATTTTTAGCTGCTCGTCGAGTTCGGCGAGCGCGCCGTCGTAGTCGCCCTGCTTGGCCTTGACGCGCGCGAGAATCATGGTGGCCGAGGCGGCCTCCCTGCGGAACCCGTTCTGCGCGTAGTAGTCGCGCGACTCGGCCGCGAACTTGGCGGCCTCTTCGAAACGGCCCTGCGCCTCCAGCAGGCTCGCGAGGTTGACGAGCGCGACGTTCTGTAGCCGCCGAACCTTGTTCTCTCGCGCGTAATCGAGCGCACGCCTGAGCCAGCGCTCGGCCTCTTCGTAGTCGCGGCGCGCGAGGTACTGCGTGCCGAGGTCTATGTAACCGCGCGCCGCGAGGTTCTGCATGCCGTTCGCCTGCGCGCGGGCGATGCCGTCGTTCGCGTAAGCCTTCGCCTGCTCAAGGTCTTCGGGGACGTAGGCTAGCTGCAAGAGCGCCTGAACCTGCTGGTAGACGTTGTCGGTCGAGCGCGCGATGGCGAGCGCCTGCGACAGCTCGCGCTCGGCCTCGGCCTTCCTGCCCAGCTCGACTAAGAGGCGGCCGCGCTGGTAGTGAACCTCGGCCTCGCCCTCGCGGTTGTTGGCGCGAGCGTAGAGGCGCTCGGCGCGGTCGAAGGCCGCGGACGCGCCCGCGAGGTTCTTGGCGCGCGCGTGGAGCGTGCCGAGGCTCAAAGACGCCACGGCGTACGTCTCGTCGAGGGCCGAGGCTTTCGTGAAGGCGTCCGCGGCCTTCTGCGGCTCGTCGTTCTTGACGTAGGCGCGGCCGAGGTCTACGAGCCTCTGCGGGTCTGTCTTGAGGCGCACGAGCTCTTCGTAGTTCTCGACGGCCTCGGCGTGGTGGCGCGAGAGCGTCGCGCGTATGGCGCCGAGGTAGAGCGCGTCCTCGCGTTCGAGCGCGCTTACGTCGGGCACGAGACTCATGGCGGCGAGCATCTCGTCCTTCGCGCGGTCGAGGAACTCAAGCTCAGTCCATGCCTCCGCGAGCCGCGCGTGCGCGAGCGCGTACTTGTCGTCGGCCTCGACGGCCTGCCCGAGCAGCCCCTTCGCGCGGAAGTTCGCGCCCTCGCGCATCGCCTCGACGCCCTGGTCGTAGAGCTTGCGGGCCACATCACCCGGCACGTGCAGCGGGCGGCGGATGAAGAAGTAGTAGGAGCCGAAGACCACGAGCGCGACGGCGGCCGCGACGCCGAGCACCGACAGCAGAGACAGGCGCGGGCGCTTGAGCGTCTCGGCCATCGTGATGAAGGCGCTTGAGCGCGTGAGTGTGTCCACGCCCGCGAGCCGGCGCGTGCGGGTCGAGTCCGAATCGGGTATGCGCGCGCGCACGCGCGCCAGCTCGTCCGCGAACTCGTTCGCGTTCTGGAACCTGTCCTCGGGCCTCTTCGCGAGCGCGCGCTTAATCAGGCGGTCGAGCTCCGCCGTGACGCGCGGGTTCGAGCGCGAGGCCGGCGGCGGGTCGAAGTGCAGAACCTGCGCGCCTATCTCTATGACGTTCGCGCCGGAGAAGGCCGGGCGGCCGGAGACGCACTCGTAGAGCAGGGCGCCGAGCGCGAAGAGGTCGCTGCGCGGGTCTACCTTCGCGCCGCGCGCCTGCTCGGGGCTCAGGTATAGCGGCGTGCCTATGACCACGTCCGAGCGCGTGTGCTCGGAGAGGGCGCGCGACTTCGTGCCGTCCTCTTCGAGCTGCTTGGCGAGCCCGAAGTCTAAGACCTTGACCTCGCCCCGCTCGCTGATGATTACGTTCGAGGGCTTTACGTCGCGGTGGATGATGCTGTGCGAGTGGGCCTCGGCGAGCGCCCCGGCGACTTCGCGTATGACCTCGACCGAGCGCGCGACGCTCAGGCCCGGCCCCGCGAGCACATCGCCGAGCGTCTGGCCCGAGACGAGCTCCATGACGATGTAGGGGCGGCCGTCGTCGGTCTCGCCCATGTCGTAGACGGCGGCGATGTTCCGGTGGTTGAGCCTTGAGACCGCGCGCGCCTCGCGCAGGAAGCGCGAGCGGTAGTGGCTCTCGTCCTTGCCCGCGTGGGGAATCTTTATGGCGACGCGGCGGCCGAAGCGCGCGTCCTCGGCGACGTAGACCACACCCATCCCGCCCTCGCCTATCTGGCCGAGTATGTGGTAGTGGGAGATGGTCTTACCGATCATGGGGTTTACGGGTCGAGGACAAGAGAGCCGTTACGGCTTAAGGGCTCGGGGGAGACGGCGGCCCGCCCCCTCGGCGCGTCGGGCAGAACATGCGCGCGCGTATTCTCCTCCAAAGCCCTTAGCTTTTCAAGACGTGAGGCACTTAACGGGGCCGCGAGAATCACTGTCCAGCTTCAGAAGTCTCATCTTCGGCGGCTGCCGTGGCCGCTTCCTCAGGCGAAGGGCCGCCCGCAGCGAGCTTATCGAGTTCTTCGAGTCTCAGGTTCACATTTAAAGTCCAGGGGTGGTTATCGCCAAAGTGGTTCCGGAATATGCTTAAGGCACGTTCCAGATGTTGGCGCGCCGCGGCCACCTCATCAAGGCTTAACAGGGCGGCACCAAGGTTGGTGAGGGCAATGGCCACGTTCGGGTGATTATCACCGTAAACCTCCTCATATATCTTGAGGGCGCGCTCGTAGTATGCACATGCGCCCTTCGGGTCACCCTGCGCGTAAAGAATCAGGCCGATGTTATTAATGGCGCTAGCCAGGTACCCGTGCGTGTGCCCAAAGGCCGCTTCGAAGATGGTGACCGCGCGCTCGTAGTGGCTGCGCGCGTCGTCGTACGCGCCTCTTGCTCTCAAAACCTCCCCGATGTTGTTTAGGCGTACGGCTACGTTAGCATGCTCCGGCCCCAGCGCCGCCTCGTCTATGGCGAGGGCGCGCTTCAGATAATCGGCCGCTTCGTCGAGGTTGCCTTGCAGCATCAGGGTCTGACTAACGTTGTCGAGCAGCACGGCCAACCCCGGATTAGCGGGGCCTAATAATTTCTCTGAAAGTTCGATCGACTTCTCGAAGGCGGCCCTCGCCTCGGCAAGCTTGGCGTTTTTGTGCAAGTACATTCCGGCGCTATTCAGCAGGAGCGCTGTCAGGTCGCCCGCGACTCCTTTAACCCTGGCGTACTCGGCCGCGGTCAGCGCGTGTTGCAAGAGGCGCGCGCTCGGGGGCCACGTCCGGGTGTCCTCCGGGCTGAACGGGAAGGCAGTCGCCATCAGTGTCACCGCGGCCCCGGCCCAACTCTTACTTTCTTCGTCGCCGAGGCGGTCGCGGGCGACGGCCTGCGTGAGGCGGTGCATGGAGAGGAAGCTGCCGCCGCGCACCTTCGCAAGCGCGTAGGTCTGTAGCGTCGCGGCGGCCGAGGCGAGTGCTTCGGCCGGCGTGGCTTCGGCCCCCGTCTTCGCGGCCGCCTCCTTGAAGATTTCCAGCGGCACGTCGTCGGGCGCGAGGAAGGCGCAGAGGTTTAGAAGGTCTGCGGCGGCGGGCGAGTCTTCGCGGAGGCGCGCGAAGGCTATCTCGAAGGTGACGACGAGCGCTTCGGGGTAAACCGCCGATGGGGAGGCGGGCGGGGTGTATCGGGCGGCGCGCTCGCGGAAGAGTGCGAGGTACTCGGCGAGCGAGAGGCCGGTCTGCGCCGTGTAGGCCGCGGCCTGCTCCAACGCGAGCGGGAGGTTGCCGAGCGCTTCGGCGAGCGCGACGGCGGCCTCTCTGTTTGTTGCCTCCGTTGACATCTAAGCAGTCCTCCTTCTCAGGAGGAAGTCTGCGGCGTCGTCGGACGCTAGCGGCTCTATCTCGCGTCCGGCGCAGAGTGCGCCCCAGCCGTCGTTGCGCGAGGTGATGAGGAAGTGGCCGCCGCCCTTGCTCGGGACGAACGCGTCGATGTCTTCGGGTCTCACGGCGTTGTCGAAGACTAGAAGCCAACCGTCGTTCTCTTCGAGCCAGCCGCGCACCTCCCTGCTCATGTAGCTCTGGTCGTTCGTGTCCTTCGGGTCGAGTTCGAGCTTTCGGTAGAGTGACGCGTAGTCCGCCGTGAGTGACGCGGACTCCTCCGCGCGCACCCACCAGACCAGTTTGTAGTCCGACGCGTGCCGGTACGCGTATTCGATTGCGACCTGCGTCTTGCCCACGCCGCCCTGGCCGTAGACGGCCACGCCGCGCGCGGACCCTTTGAACGAGGCGCGCAGCTCCGCGAGCAGTCCGTCGCGGCCGTAGAAATCCGGGTTGCGCTGCTGAGGGATGTTCCAGATCGAAGGCAGGTCGCCGGGGAAGATTGAAGGCTGTGCGGCTCTTTGTGTCGCGCCGGGGAAATTGGGCTTGAAGCGGGGCTTGGCCCGCTCCGTCTTCACGCCTTCGAGCAGCGCGGCCTTGGCCTTCGCCTCTTCGAGGCCCAAGAGGTCTATGTATATGATTCCCCGCAGCAGCGCGTCGGGGTCGCACGCGCCGACGCGCACGGGCAGCAGAAAGCCCTTCTCGCCCTTCGGGTCTTTGACGAAGGCCGCGGCCCACTCGGACTGCGTGAACTCCGCTTCGAGGTAGTCCTGGGACAGGAGTGCGATTACGCGGTCGGCCTTCGTCAGCCTCTGCTGCATCATGAGGGGGAAGTTGAAGCCGGGGCGGAAGTCCCACGCCTGCACGGTCGTGTCGTAGCCCGCGTCCTCCAACTCCGAGGCTATCCACTCGGCCCACGTGATGTCGGCCTTGTTGTAGCTGATGAAGAAATGTTTCTTTGCCTGCTGCATCGTGAGGCCGCGAACTTTTCAAGTCCCAAGCCGGGGCCGCCGCGCGGCGGGCCGAAGACTTCGCCGGCGCGGCGCCCGAAATGACGCGCACAGTTTCCGCAAACGGCCGCCGAATTACAAGGGAAATTTTGCGGGCCGCGGGCGGAGAATTGCCTTGCGCGCGGGGCGGGGGGTGCGGCATACTTTCCGCCGTCTGCTTCCTGCTCTCGCGCGTTCGGAGGCGAACGCGCCTGCCCGCGACTGTTAGGCGACGGTGCTTCGGCTGAAGGAGAGTGAGGTCGGGTTAAGTTGGTTTGAAGCCGCTCTCGAAAGTTAGAGCACCGGGCCTTAAGTCGCCGCCTCGCACGCCGCCGGTCGAACGTCCAATCCTCCCGAACGTCAACCACACGCGACGAGCAGCGCCCGCGCTTCACATTAATTAAGAAGGACAAGAGTGAGATGAGCACTAGACTGTACGTCGGGAACCTTAACTTCCGCACGACCAGCGACGAGCTGCGCGAAATCTTCTCGCAGGCCGGAGAGGTCGAAAACGCTTCCGTCGTGGAAGACCGCGACACGGGCCGCTCGCGCGGCTTCGGCTTCGTAGAGATGGCGACGCAGGAGGGCGCGGCCGCGGCCATCGAGCAGTTCAACGGCAAGGAGCTGGGCGGCCGCGCGCTGACCGTCAACGAGGCACGCCCGCGCGTCGAGCGCGGCGGCGGCGGCGGTGGCGGCTACGGCGGCGGCGGCGGACGCGGCGGCTACGGCGGCGGTGGCGCCGGCGGTGGCTACGGCGGCGGCGGCGGCGGCAACCGCGAGCCGCGTTGGTAAGGCAAAAGTTAAAAGTTAAGAGGAAGATAAGAGACGGCGTTACTCTTACCTTCCTTCATTCGAAACGGAGCGGCCTTCATCAATCAATGATGAAGGCCGCCCTTCTTTGCCCTCGCCCTTTCGTCTTACTTCCTCGCGGCGGGAATTATCTTGAGCGTGAGGCGTTGGCCGCCGCGCATCAGCTCGACTTCGTACTCCTGTCCGGCCTTCATCTCGGAGAGCGCCTGCGTGTAGTCGTAGACGTTCTTAACGTCGCGGCCCGCGAGCTTGACTATCAGGTCTCCGGCGGCGAGACCCGCGGCCTGCGCGGGCGAGCCCTCGCGCACGCCTTCGAGCTTGAGGCCGTCGGTCGAGTCCGCGTAAGAGGGGATAGTTCCGAGCGAGACGCTGAAGCCCGTGCGTCGCGTCGCGGCGTCGGACTTCGCGGCGGCGTACGCGGGCCGGTTCTCGGCGTCCTGTAACTCGTAGACGATCTCGCGTACGAACTCAAGCACGCGCGCCTCGCCGTCGTAGTTGATTCGGTCGGCAGTGTCCGAAGGCTTGTGGTAGTCCTCGTGCGAGCCCGTGAAGAAGAAGAGGACGGGTACTTGTTTCGAGTAGAAGGACGAGTGGTCGCTCGGGCCGTAGCCGTCCTCGCTCACGCGCAAGCTGAAACGCTCGGCGGGCGTGGCCGCCGCGACCGCGCGGCCGTCGGCGCCCGTGACCACCGTCAAACTCGTGTCCATGCGCGACGGCGCCGCGCCGCCCGAAGGGTCGCGCTTGTCCGTAGGGGGCGCGCCCTCCCGCGTCGGGAGCGCGCCCACTTTGACCTTCATGCTCACAGTCCCGTTCGCGCGCGCGACCCACTCGCGCCAAACGTCCGAGGTGCCGACGCCGCCCACGCTCAGCGCGCCGTCCTTCAGTCGGCCGATCATGTCCATGTTCAGCATCGCGACGGTCTTATCCATGGGCCGCGCGGGGTGCCGCACGTAGAAGCTCGAACCGATGAGCCCCTCCTCCTCGCCGCCGAAGGCTACGAACAGGACTGTGCGCCGCATCCGCGCGCGCTCCTGCGAGAAGAGTCGCGCGAGTTCAATGAGCCCGGCCGTGCCGGAGGCGTTGTCGTCCGCGCCGTGATGAACGTCTCCCTCGCGCGCGGCGAGACTGCCCTCGCCGCCGCGCCCGAGGTGGTCGTAGTGCGCGCCGACTACTATGACCTCTTCACGCAGTCTCGGGTCTGAGCCTTCCAACACTCCGACGACGTTCGCGGCGGGCGCGTTCTTTCGTACAACGTCGGTCGTCAAACTTATCAAGACGCCCTCGCCCGGCGGCCTGACCCTCACGCGCGTCACGTCGTCGCCCGCGGGCGGCTCGTGCCTGAAGGGGCCGCCCAGGCCGCGCACGTTCTTCTCAAGCTCCGCGAGCGACGCGACGCCGCCCGCCGCCAGAATCTTCCACGCGGCCTGACGCGAGAGGGCCACGACGGGAATCCCCGCGTCGCCGCCCGAGTTGTCGAAGCGAAGTCGCGAGAGCCCGTCGTCCGCGAACTTCTCCCCGGACGCGACGACGACGAGAGCGCGCGCGCCCGCGACGCGCGCCGCCGCGGCCTTGAAGCGAAGCTCGCCCGCGCGCGCGAATCGCGAGTGCGGGTTGTCGCCGTCGGGCGTCCCGTAGAGCGCGACGGCGAC